>Ga0068868_100000526_pt1 | contig 25605 bp, 22 predicted proteins | sample KBSMisM42_FD_64660 | JGI IMG/M metagenome (GOLD analysis project Ga0068868, IMG submission 64660) | Miscanthus rhizosphere microbial communities from Kellogg Biological Station, Michigan, USA - KBS Miscanthus M4-2 | ecosystem: Host-associated > Plants > Roots > Rhizosphere > Soil ...
CTGCCCGTCCTCATCGCGGTATCTCCGTTCCCAAGATACCGCACTGGCACGCAAGACTAATGCCAGTTACTTACGGGACAGGACACTAGGTTCTAGCTACGATTTGGCCACGTTGACGGACCAAGGGGGTTAGCTCTAGTGAGCTAACCCCCTTGATTTCACTGGTAGGCCCTGAGTGACTCGAACACTCGACCCCACTCATCCGTCGCCGGCTTCAAACCGAGTTTTTCAACGGAATAGAGGAATAGACCCCGTTGCGGGTCAGAAGAACTTGATATGCGCGCTCGTCCCTAGGAAGTAGTTGTTGTCCACACCGTTGTAAGGGCGCGACCACTGCGCGTCGAAAGCCAGGCGGAACCACGGCGTGACGGCCCAGTTGTAAAAGGTCTCAACCCCCTCGTTCGGCTTGATGCTCGAGCCGATGCCGGGCAGCGCATTTCGGAACACGTTGCTCAACCGGTACGAGTAGTAGGCCACACCCCAGCGGTCGCGCCCGCGGCCGTCCATGAGGTTGTTGCCTGCCAACCCGATGAAGCCATGGCCCTGGAAGGCATTCGGGTTGCCATCCGAATATCCAAGCTGGCCGAACAGCCCCCAACCCACCTTCGGGTCCTGCGGATCCTGGACCAGGAACTGCTCGAACGAGTACTGGACGTACCAGCGATCGGTCTTGAACCGGGGCGGCTGGCCGATACCCGGCGGCAGCGAGCTCAGGTCCACGCCATCCAGCGTGCTGTAGACCAGGCGCAGGTTTTGGAAGCCGTTCAGACCGGCAATGGTGACCGGAAAGGTGGCCGTGCCGCTGTAGGTCACGCCTTCGGAGAACAGGTCGCTGATGATGTCCCGGTCCTGCGCGTCGCGCGGGTCGTAGATGAAGAGCCCGAAGCTGCCGAGGTCGTTTCGCGTGTTGAGCGACACGCCGTAGATGTACGGCGGCGTGATGTTGGTCAATGGTGCGGCGACCGCCAGGTTCCAGAAGGTGTCGATGCCGCCGCCGCCGACGAGTGGCCGGCGCGCTGCAACGTCGAACATGTTGAACAGGCCGGCGGTCAGCGTCGTCGTCGCGCTGAAGGCCTGCGTGAACAGCAGCGAGAACATGCTCGACTTCCGCGACGGATAGGCCAGCGCGGTGTTGATCGGAATGATGTTCAGGCCTGGTGCCGCCTGGTTGACGTCGTTGCCGTAGTTGTATTCGATGTGGCTGCTGATGAAGAAGCCTGGCCAGGTGCCCAGCTTCTGCCCGTCGAGCCGGATACGAAGGTCGGCCTTGCCGCCGTTGGCATAGTCGCTGCCGCCGGTCTCCAGCCCTTGCAGGAAATGGGTGACGTCCACGGCCAGGTCGATGCCCTTTGCTTTCAACACCTGCTTCGGCCCGTCCGGGACGTCGAGCAGAGTCGCGCGGGTCCAGATGTCGTCGTCCGCCCAGGCGACGGTGCATGCCAGCGCCGACAGCGCCAAGGTGGCCAGCGGGCGGATCATGTGCATGGCGATCTCCTAGAATCGACTGGCTAGCTTGCCGCGCCGGCTGTCCGGCGGGCCCGGGGGAAAGCTCAGGCCGAACGCGCCGCGCGCACGGACAGGACTAGCAGGATTCCCGACACCAGGTACAGCGTCATCACCAGGTACATGCTGTAGGTGGGCGTGCCGGTTGCGGTGTTGATGGCGCCGGTGATCGAGGGGCTGACCGCCGCGCCCAGATTGCCCAGGCTGCTGACCAGTGCGATCCCCCCCGCAGCCGCCGCCTTGGTCAGATACTCGCTGGTGACCGTGAAGAACAACGGCGTCGCCGACGCGATGCCGACCACCGCCACGCACAGGCTGAGCATCGACCCGATGAAGCTGCCCTGCGTCAGCACCGTCAGTCCCAGCCCGACGGCGGCGATCACCGTGCAGACGAAGAAGTGCCAGCGACGCTCCTTGTGCCGGTCAGAACTGCGGCCGACGATCACCATGCCGATCACGCCGACGACATTGGGGATCGCAGCGTAGAGGCCGATCATGAACAGGTCGCTGACGCCCCACCCCTTGATCAGCGTGGGCACCCAGAACACCATCGTGTAGGTCGCACCGAGGAGCAGGAAGTACACCAGCGACAACTGATACACCTTCGGGTCGCGCAGCATCTGCCACATCGAGGCGTGGCCGGCAGTGGCCACCAGGCCGGCGTCGTGCGCGAGATGGTCGCGCAACACTTTCTTCTCCGCCGGCTGCAGCCAGCGTGCGTCTTCCGGCTTGTCCTGCAAGTAGAAGTAGGCCACGATGCCCAGGATTGACGCCGGCAGGCCCTGTACCAGGAACAGCCACTGCCAGCCGTTCCAGCCGTTGGCGCCGTCGAGGAACTTCATGGTGCCGCCGCTCAATGGTCCGGCGATGACCCCGGCGACGGTCGTCGCCGCCATGAAGATCGCGATGATCTGACCGCGCCGTGCCGGTGGGTACCAGAAGGTCAGGTACAGGATGATTCCGGGGAAGAAGCCGGCTTCGAAGGCGCCGAGCAGGAAGCGCAGCACGTAGAACATCGTGGGCGTGGTCACGAACATCATGCCCGCGGCCACAATGCCCCAGAAGAACATGATCCGAAGCAGGGTCTTGCGCGCGCCGATCTTTTCCAGCATCAGGTTGCTGGGCACCTCGAACAGGAAATAGCCGATGAAGAAGATGCCTGCACCCAGACCGTACACGGCGTCGCTGAAGGGCAGCGTCTGCTTCATCTGCAGTTGCGCATAGCCGATGTTGACGCGGTCGAGATAGGCGATGAAGTAGCAGATGAACAGCAGCGGCATGATGTGCCAGCTGACTTTCGCGAACACTGCTTCGTCGCCCGCGGGATCCGGGCGGCGATTCGCGATCGCGTCTGCGGCGACGGCGGTCGGGTTCACTCGTGTCCCCCTTGTCCGATCCGCGTCTTCCGCCGACCGGTGCCGGATTCTTGATCCGCCGAACGCGCCCGTCAAAGGCTTTCGCACGTGGAGCCGGCACCGTACGCAAGTGGACGCCAAGCGCTAGTACCAGGGAGCTTGCCGTGGGCGAGAGAGAGCGCTTGAATCGCTGTACCGCGATCCTGAACCCCGACCCCAACCCGCAGGAGGCATCGATGAGCGAAATGCCTTGGATTCATTCGTACCCCGAGGGAGTGCGCTGGGACATCGCGATCGAGGCGCTGCCGGTGCCGCGCATCCTCGACGACACCGCGGCGAAGTGGCCGGACAAGCCGGCGCTCGAATTCATGGGCCGACGCCTGAGCTACCGCGAGCTTCAGCACCAGGCCGACCGCGCGGCCAAGGGGCTGCAGCGCCTGGGCGTCGGCCCTGGGGTTCACGTCGGGCTGTACCTGCCGAATACGCCGCACTACGTGATCGCATTCTTTGGCGTGCTCAAAGCCGGCGGCACGGTCGTCAATTACTCGCCGCTCGACGCGGCGAAGGTGTTGGAACACAAGATCGAGGACAGCCGCACCGACTTCATCCTCACGCTCGACCTGGCGGCGCTCTATCCGCAGATGGCGGTGATGCTCGGCACGACGCGGCTGCGCAAGCTCATCGTCGGCAACATCGCCGAGATGTCGCCTGCGCCCGAGGCGGTGGCGGCACAGATGAAGACTGGCAAGCAGACCGTCGACGTCGGCAGCGACGACCGGCATGTCGCCTTTGCCGCACTGCTCGACAACGACGGCAGCTTCACCCCGCATGCGATCGCCGATCCGCGCGAGACGATCGCGGTGCTGCAGTACACCGGCGGCACGACCGGTGCGCCCAAGGGCGCGATGCTGACCCACGGCAACCTCTGGGCGGCATGCCGGCAGTACTGGGAGACGGTCGACGGCACGCCGCCGGTGCTCGTCGAGGGCCAGGAACGCATTCTTGCGGTGCTGCCGCCGTTTCACATCTACGCGCTGTCGGTCAACATGCTGCTCGGCATCCGCTGCGCTGCGGAAGTCGTGCTGCACGCGCGCTTCGACCCCGAAACGGTGCTCAAGGAGATCGCGGCGAAGAAGATCTCCAGCTTTCCCGGCGTGCCGACGATGTTCGCCGCGCTGCTCGCGCATCCGGAGGTCGGCAAATTCGACCTGCATTCGCTCAAGTACTGCGGCTCGGGCGGCGCGCCGCTGCCGCTGGAACTCGCCCAGCGCTTCGAGCAGCTGACCGGCTGCCCCCTGAACGAAGGCTGGGGGATGACGGAAACTTCGCCCACCGGAACGTTCACGCCGGTGCACGGCCGGCGCAAGCCGGGATCATGCGGCATCCCGCTTCCGGCCATCACGATCCGGATGCTCGACCTCGACAACCCCAGGCGCTACGTGCCGCTGGGCGAGCGTGGCGAACTGTGCATCAGCGGCCCGAACGTGATGAAGGGCTACTGGAACAACCCCGCTGCCACCGCCGACACCACCACCTTCGACGGGATGCTGCGCACCGGCGACGTCGCCTACATGGACGAGGACGGCTTCGTTTTCATTGTCGACCGCACCAAGGACATGCTCCTTTGCAGCGGCTTCAACGTCTACCCGCGCAACCTCGAGGAGGCGATCTATCAGCACCCGGCGGTGGCCGAGGTCATCGTCATCGGCATCCCTGACGAATACCGCGGTCAGTCGCCGAAGGCGTTCGTCGCGCTCAAGCCGGGTGCCCAGGCGTTCACCCTCACCGAACTGCAAGCCTTCCTCAAGGACAAGCTCGGCAAGCACGAAATGATTCAGGCGCTCGAGATCCGCGCGGCGCTGCCCAAGACGGCGATCGGCAAGCTGTCGAGGAAGGAACTGGTCGAGGAAGAGGAACGCGCGCGCGCCGCGCGCTGATCTCCATCGGAGACATCGATGCAACACCTAAGCACCGTCGACGCGTCGTTCCTGCATTTCGAGACCGCCGAAACGCCGATGCACGTCGCCAGCCTGTCGCTGTTCGAGCTGCCGAAGGGCTACAAGGGCGACTACTACGAGGACGTGAAGGCGCTGCTCGCCAAGCGCATGCACATGGCGGCGATTTTCCGGCGCAAGCTGGCGCAGATGCCGTTCGAGCTCGTCGACCCGGTGTGGATCGAGGACGGCGATGTCGATCTCGACTACCACGTGCGCAGCGTCACGCTGCGCAAGCCCGGGACGATGGCTCAGCTCGAGGCGCACGTGGCACGACTGCACGCGAGCCTGCTCGACCGCAGCCGGCCGCTGTGGGAGGCGTACGTGATCGAGGGGCTCCAGAACGGCCTGGTCGCCTACTACTGGAAGGCGCACCACAGTGGCATCGACGGCAAGGCCGGCGTCGAGCTGGCGAAGGTGTTCTACGACACCTCGCCCAAGGTGCGCGAGGTGCCGTCGCCACGCCGCTCGCGCAACGCTACCGACTATCAGCTCGGGGTCGTCGAGCTGCTGCGCGCGGCGGTGTCGAATGCGAGTGCGCAGTACACCAAGCTCGGCAAGATGCTGCCGCAGGGCGCCAAGGCGGTGGGCACGGTCGCGCGGATGCTGGCCAAGCGACCGAGCACCCAGGACGGCCGCAACGTGGGCGCCGGCCAGGCGCCGAGGACGATCTTCAATGCCTCGATCACCAACCAGCGTTCGTACGCGACGATGTCCCTTCCGCTGGACGAGATGAAGGCGCTGGGCAAGCGCGCCGGCGGAACCGTCAACACGGTGGTGATGGCGATGTGCGCGTCGGCGCTGCGCAAATTCCTCGCCGACCGCAACCTGCTGCCCGACAAGCCGATGATTGCCATCGTCCCGGTCAGCCTACGCACGGCCGACGACACGTCGATGAACAACCAGGTGTCGGCGATTCGAGTCGATCTGGCGACCGACCTCGCCGACCCGGCCGCGCGCTTCAAGGCGATCCATTCATCGTCGGAGGATGCCAAGGGCGTCGTCAGCGCGCTCAAGCCGGTGCTCGCCGCCGACGTGCCGTTCACGGGCGCGCCGTGGGTGCTCTCGGGGCTGGCGTCGCTGTACGGTCGCTCGGGGCTGGCCGACCGGCTGGTGCCGGCCGGCAACGTGCTGATCTCCAACGTACCCGGGATGCCGATCGAGCTGTACATGGCGGGCGCGAGGATGCTGCACTTCTACCCGGTGTCTATCCCGTACCACGGCTCGGCGCTGAACATCACGGTGCAGAGCTACGCCGGCAAGATGGATTGGGGAATCATCGCCTGCCGGCGCGTGCTCTCGCAGGCCGAGGTGGCCGAACTGATCGATAACCTGCACCTCGCGCTGAAGGAGATCGAGGCTCTTGCGCCGGTCGACCCCGAGGCCACTGGATCCATTCCGGCGTCCGATACGAAGGCGGCGACAACCGTTCGCCGGCCGAAGAACGCCCCGGCCGCGGCCCGCATGCGCGCGGCGACAGCTGCAGCGGAGAGCAAGCCCCGCGCGCCCGCGGGCGGGCGCAAACGCGCGGGGGCGCGGACGAAAGCGTGACCGGGCAGCTGGACAAGAAGGCGAGCGACATCGACCGGCGAGTTCATCAACGAGCTCCCGAAAGCAGCGACCGGCAAGATCCAGCGCTTCAAGCTGCGCGACCTTAAGCAGTCGCGCTTTGCCCACCGGCCGTACGCCTCATTGCGGTCGGCGATAAGGGCTATGGCGTGAACTAGCAAGACTCGACCGACGGATTTGAAAGAATCCGTGGGTCGACCGACGTCTGACATAGAAGAAGACGAGCCTTTCGAGCAGCAACGTAGCCAGACTTGCCACGTCAGAAAGACCAAGGAACTAGCTCTGCTCAGCTAACCTCGTGATTTCACTGGTGTGGTCCCTGAGTGACTCGAGTTCTCGACCTACGGATTAAGTGGCTACGATTTGGCTACGTTGAAGGACCAAGGGGCTAGCTCGCATGAGCTAACCCCTTGATTTCACTGGTCTTCGAAGCATCAACAACCGCCTAGTCGGCAATGTGTCCACTGTTCGTGGGCAAGATCAGACCGACCCAAACCGGCTGTACGACCCGCTTATCGCGCGGCCCCTGAGCGGATGTTCGTATGAATTGATGGCTCCGCCTGAGAGACAGAGCGCCAGCGCAGGACAGAGGGCATGCCGCTATACACTGACGTGCGCCCGTGCGGCGCGCAGGGTGTCGCCGACCCGCGCATGCAAAGGTCGTCGCGCGCGCTGTTCGACCTGCTGCAGTGACCCAGCCCTTCTTCGAGAATCCGATGCCACAGCGTTCCCTCTCTCACCTTTCGTCCGCCGTTGCCGCCATTGCGCTGGCGCTCGCGACGCTGCCGGTTCATGCGGCCCCCGACGCCGCCGCGCTGGCACCGCAATTGCGCGGCAGCCTCGACAAGTTCTATCCGCAGATCGAGGCGATCTACAAGGACATCCACGCCAACCCCGAGCTCGGCTTCCAGGAGACTCGCACGGCGGCCAAGCTGGCCAGCGAGATGCGTGCGCTCGGCTTCGAGGTGACCGAGCACGTCGGCAAGACCGGCGTCGTCGCGCTGCTGAAGAACGGCGCTGGCCCGACGGTGCTGGTGCGCACCGAGCTCGACGCGCTGCCGATGGAAGAGAAGACCGGCCTGCCCTACGCCAGCAAGGCGAAGGCGGTCTCGAACGGGCGCGAGACCTTCGTCGCCCACAGTTGCGGCCACGACATCCACATGGCAGCCTGGCTGGCGACCGCGCGGCTTCTGGTTGAGCGCAAGTCGCAATGGCAGGGCACGCTGATGTTCATCGCGCAGCCGGCCGAGGAACTGGTCGACGGCGCGAAATCGATGCTCGCCGACGGCCTGTTCACGCGCTTCCCGAAACCCGACGTCGCGTTCGCACTGCACACGTCGCCGGCGCCCTACGGCCAGGTCTTCTTCAACACCGGCGCGATGACGTCGAACTCCGACGGCATGGAGATCACCTTCAAGGGCCGCGGCGGCCACGGCTCGGCGCCCGACAAGACGATCGACCCGATCGCGATCGCCGCGCACTTCATCAACGACGTGCAGACCGTGGTCAGCCGTGAGAAAGACCCGATGGAATTCGGCGTTGTCACTGTCGGTGCGATCCAGGGCGGCACGGTCGGCAACATCATCCCCGACAGCGTCACGCTGCGCGGCACGATCCGTTCCTACAAGCCCGACGTGCGCACAAAGCTGCTCGAAGGCGTGCGCCGCACGGCGAACGCGGCTGCCGCGATGGCCGGTGCACCGGCGCCCGACGTCACGCTCACCGAAGGCGGCGCGGCGGTGATCAACAACGCCGATGTCGTGGCGCGCACCGAGGTTGCGCTGAAGGCCGGGCTCGGCGCCGCCAACGTCGTGCGCGTGCCGCCGATCACCGCGAGCGAGGATTTCTCGGACTACCTCAACCAGGGCGTGCCCGGCATGTTCTTCTTCGTCGGTGTCTCCGACCCGAAGGTCGTAGCCGCGTCGATGCAGCCGGGCGGCAAGCCGCTGCCCTTCAACCACTCGCCCTTCTTCGCGCCGGTGCCCGAACCGTCGATCAAGACCGGCGCCGAGGCGATGAGCCTGGCGGTGCTGACGGTGCTGGGCAAATAGCCAGAGCGCGCAACCGCCGGCGCTGCCAAGGTTGCGCCGTAGAACATGTCGATGCGCTGATCGTCGGCGTCGGGCTCTCGGGCATCAGCGCCGCCTGACGCGGCTGGTCGGCATGAGCGGTCAGTAAGGAAGGTACGCGGCTCGAGGCAGTTGAAAGGGCGCGATTTGGACCGCAGTAAAGCGGCCGGTCACGGACACCTGCTCATGACCCCGGGAGCGGCTGTTGATCGGCGATCGCGGCGATTGCCACCCGCCTCGACGTATCCAGCATGCCCGTGGGTCGCCGCGACCTGACAAAGGTGTCGGTGCAGCTCGTGAACGACCGACGGGTTTCTAAGAAGTCCGTGGGTCGACCGGCGTCTCACAGAGGAGAAGTGGAGCGTGCTGAGCGGCACATAGCTCGAACGTAGCCAGATTCCGCTGCCTCAGAAGAGCCAAGCGGCTAGCCCGACCCAGCTAACCGCTTGATTTCACTAGTGGATCGTGGGTGACTCGAATGATCGACCTACGGACTGATATGGCTACGATTTGGCTATGTTGAAGGACCAAGGGGCTAGCTCGCATGAGCTAACCCCTTGATTTCTCTGGTGGGCCCTGAGTGACTCGAACACTCGACCTACGGATTAAGAGTCCGCTGCTCTACCAACTGAGCTAAGAGCCCGAAAATCGTTTGTTGTCTCTGCTGCTTCTCGGTGGGTTGGTGTGGGTTGTGCGGGGCTCGAACCCACGACCTACGGATTAAAAGTCCGCTGCTCTACCAACTGAGCTAACAACCCGCCGAGCCCATGATTATAAGGGGGCGTGAAGGCTCGCCCGGTAGGCTGCGAGCGCGGCGGATTCTAGCGCACGGGTTGCGGCCACCAAGCCGAAGGTTGCGGTCACGCCCACGCTCGATCCATAGCCGTGGCAGTTGAGGGTGCCGTCGATGTCGCAGCCCTCGCTCTCGCCCGCCGGCAGGACGATCGGCTCGCGCGAGAACACGCAAGTGATGCCGATTGCGCCGCTCTTGGCCGCCCCGTGGAACTTGCGCAGCCGCTGGCGCAGCGCCGCGAGCACCGGGTCGTGCGTCGCCGTCGCCAGGTCGGCGACCTCCACCCGTTCCGGGCTGCGCTTGCCGCCGGCTGCGCCTACCGTCACCAGCGGCACGCGCGCGGCCAGGGCCCAGGCCGCGATCGCCGCCTTGGCGCGGCCCTGGTCGCAGGCATCGACGACCGCATCCACCGCAGCGGGCAGCAGCCCGGGCCAGTTGGCCGCGTCCGCGAACTCCTCGACCGCATGAACGACGCAGCCCGGATGGATGTCGGCGATGCGCGCCCGCAGCGCCTCGACCTTGGCCATGCCCAGGGTGCTGCCGAGCGCCTGCACCTGGCGGTTGACGTTCGACTCGGCGACGTGATCGAGGTCGATCAGGGTGAGCGCGGCGACGCCACTGCGGGCCAGCGCCTCCGCCGTCCACGAGCCGACGCCGCCGACACCCACCACTGCGATCCGGGCAGCGCGAATCCGCAGGTAGGCGGCGTCGCCGTAGAGGCGGCGCAAACCGCCGAAGCGGCGCTCGAGATCCGCGTCGAGGTCGCCGACGGCAGCGTCGGCGGCACCGCCACGCGAGGCAGAGGCGGCCGCATCCGCCGCCACCGCGGCGCTCATTTCAGCGACACCAGCCGTTCCTTGCCCGCCTGCGCGGCCTCCGATTTCGGATAGGTACGGATCAGCTCGTCGATCGTCTTGCGGGCCGCGACCTTGTCCTTCAGCTCGGCCTGGCAGTTGGCGATGGCGAGCAGCGCCTCGGGCGCGCGCGGGCTCTGCGGCGAAGCGGCGACGAGGGCGCGGAACGAGGCGATCGCTTCCTTGTACTGGCGCAGCGCGTACTGCGCGTTGCCCATCCAGAACAGCGAGGAGTCGCGGTAGCCGGTGGCGGGAAAGCGCTTCATCAGCGCCGCGAAGCCGCTCGCGGCGCGGTCGAACTCGCCGCGGCGAAAGCCCGCCAGGGCATCGTCGTACTGGCGCTTCTCTTCCGGGTCGACCGTGAACTCGTGGTCGTCGATCATCACCTTCTGCGGCTCGATCTTGCGGATGCGGTCGTCGACGCCCTGCTGGATGTCGGTCTGCTTTCGCTGCAGCTCGGCGACGCTGCGCGTCAGCTCCTCGATCTGCCCGCGCAGCCGGGCGTTGTCGGCACGCTGGGTCTCGATCTGCGAGTTCAGGTCGAGGAGGCTGCGCTTGAGCTGGCCGATGCTGTCGTTCATCGCCGCCATCTGCTCGGCCTGGCGGGCGCGCGCCTGCTCGTTGCTCTGCTCGAGCTGCTTGCGCAGGTCGAGGATGGCGCGGCGTGCCTCGTCGTCGTCGAAGATGCCGGCCTGGGCCGGCAGCGCGAACGCGAGCGCACAGGCGGCGAGCGCCGTGGCGCCCGCGCCGCGACGGAGTGCGAGCATCGCCCTCACTGGGCGGCCATCAGCTCGGCGCGGCGGTTCTTGGCCCACGCTTCCTCGTTCTCGCCCTGCACTGCCGGGCGCTCCTTGCCGAAGCTGGTGGCTTCCACCTGGTTCGGCTTCACGCCGAGCAGCGTGAGCGACTTCACCACCGCTTCGGCGCGGCGCTGGCCGAGGGCGAGGTTGTATTCGCTGCTGCCGCGATCGTCGGTATGGCCCTGCACCGCCATCTTGCGGCTCGGGTTGGAGGTCAGCACCTTGGCGTTGGCCTCGACGACCGGCCGGTACTCGTCCTTGACGACGTAGCTGTCGAAGTCGAAGTAGACGATGCGCGGGATGTTGCCCATGCCGGCCATGTCGGCGCTGGAAGCGTCCACCGGAGCGACCCGCGTCTGCGAGCTCGCGGCCGCGTCGCGGGCCGCATTCTGGTTGCCGGGAACGACCGCAGCGCCATTGCGCGACTCGACCGGTGCCTGGTCGTCGAGCTTGACGCTGGAGCAGGCCGAGAGGGCCGCAACGGCCGCCAGGGCGAGGAGGTATTGGGGGATGGATTTCATCATGGCTAGCTTCCTTTTCTGAAGTGCGCGCTCTCGAAAGACCGCCGTCGTTATCGCCCGAAGGGGCCCCACACCGGCTCGCGCAGATCGGCCGTCGCTGACGGCAGGCGAGCCTTGATCTTGCCATCGAGCGTGGTCGTCATCAACACGCTGCGGCCTTGAATCTTCGTCGCGTAGATGAGCAGCCGGCCATTGGGAGCGAAGCTCGGATGCTCGTCGTCGCTGGTGTCCGTAAGCATCGTCGGCTGCGCGCCCGGAGCCGAGAGATCGAGCATCGCCAGGCGGAACGCATTGCCGTTGCGCGTCACGTAGGCGAGCAGGCGTCCGTCGGGGCTGATCGAAGGGCTGATGTTGTAGCCGCCGGCGAAGGTGACGCGCTCGGCGCCGCCGCCGCCCGCGGCCATGCGGTAGATCTGCGGGCTGCCGCCGCGGTCGCTCGTGAAGTAGAGCCAGCGGCCGTCGGCCGAGAACTCGGCCTCGGTATCGATCGCCTGGCTGGTGGTGATGCGGCGCGGGTTCTCGCCATTCCTGCCGATGAAGAAGAGCTGCGAGCCGCCGTCGCGCGAGAGCGTGACCGCCAGGGTCTGCCCGTCGATCGACCAGGCCGGAGCGCTGTTCGAGCCGCGGAAGTCGGCGATCGCCCGGCGCTCGCCGGTGGCGACGGTGTGCACGAACACCACCGCCTTCTGCTTCTCGAACGAAACGTAGGCGAGTTCCTTGCCGTTCGGCGACCACGCCGGCGAAATGATCGGCTGGCCGCTGTTGAGCGCGACCTGGTCGTTGACGCCGTCGGCATCGGCCACCCGGAGCGTATGCCGCGAGCCGGCCCGGGTGACGTAGGCGATCCGGGTCGAGAACACGCCCTTCTCGCCGGTCAGCTTCTCGTAGACGACGTCGGCGATGCGGTGCGCGCCCAGGCGCACCTCGGCCGCCTCGACGGCGTTGCTCTGGCCGCCGAGGTCGGCGCCCTTGACCACGTCCCAGAGCTTGAAGCGAAGGTCGAAGCGGCCGTCGGCCAGGCGCGCCGCGGAGCCGGCCACCAAGGCATCGGCGCCGCGGGCGCGCCATTCGCCCCAGCCCGGCTGGCTGCGTTCGTCGAGCGTGGCCGAGGTGTCGACGCCGCGAAAGGCGCCGCTGCGCTCGAGATCGGCGCGGATGATGGCCGAGGGCGACTGGCCATTGCGGTCTTCGTCGCGAAAGCGGGCGATCGCGATCGGCAGCTGGGTTCCGCCCACGCCCGAGATCTCGACCTTGAATTGCGCCCGTGCCGGGGCGGCGATGAAAGCGGCCGTGGCCGCGCAGAAGACGCGTCTGTCGATGGGCATGTAGGGGCCTGATCCGCAAAATTGCGGTTGGTTCACTCCTTGAACGTCGCCAATCAGGTATTGGTTGGCAATCGGCGTGCTTGCTCGGCGATTTTCAGGTATCGCCAGAAGGTGCCTTCCGCGACATAGGTCGCGAGGGCGAAACCGGCGGCGCCGTCGAGAAAGCCGCGGCGAACGACGTAGCCGCGCAGGAAGGCCCAAAGGGCGTGGCCGATCGCCGCCGCCAAGCCGCCGCGCTGCCCGGCCGCAGCCCGCTGCGCCGCGCTCTCGCTGCTGTAGCGGTTCATCTTGGCGAGGGCGTCGTCCAGCGTCGGCATGGTGTCGTGCAGCAGTTCGCCTTCGAGCCGGCCGGTCACGCCGCCTTCGACGACGACGCGCTCGTGCACCCGGTCCGGCGAGAAGCGAGCGCGGTCGCGACAGAACAGGCGCAGCACCCGGTCCGGATACCAGTCGCCGTGGCGGATCCAGCGGCCGCAAAAGCGCGACAGGCGTGACAGTTCGTAAGCCGAGGGCCCCGCCTCGGCCGAGATCGCCTTGCGGATGCTCGCCGCCAGCTCGGGCGTGACCCGCTCGTCGGCGTCGATGGCAAGCACCCAGCGCCCGGTGGCGCGGTCGAGAGCGCGCTGCTTCTGGGCGCCGAAGCCGGGCCAGTCGGGAAAGTCGAAGACCTGGGCGCCGAGCCGGCGGGCGCGCTCGGCGGTGTCGTCGCTGCTGGACGAATCGACGACGATCCATTCGTCGGCGAAGGCCACCGAGGCCAGACAGGCCTCGATCCGCGCCGCCTCGTTCTTGGCGATGACGATGACCGAGAGCAGGGGGGCGGGCATCGATCGGCGAGATGGGCCGGGCGATTGTAGGCAGCGGGAGGCGAGCCTCGAAAGCGAGCCCCGATAATCGCCGCCATGACGACCCCCGCGTCGCCGCTGCGCGAGCGCATCCGCCGCATCGTGCCGTACTTCGCGAGCGCCAAGCGTGGCTTCGCGATCGCCCTCGCCGGCTCGGCGCTCGGCGCGATGACCGAGCCGCTGATCCCGCTGCTGCTCAAGTGGCTGCTCGACAAGGGCTTCCAGCTCGGCGGCGTGCCGCTCTGGGCGGTGCCGGCGGCGGTGATCGGCCTGACCCTCGTGCGCGGCGCCGCCGGCTTCGTCGCGCAGTACGGCATGGCCTGGGCGGCGAATCGCGGCGTGCTCGAGATGCGCACCATCATGTTCGGCCGCCTGCTCGACGCCGAGCCGGCGCTCTTCACGCGCAGCACCGCCAGCAGCCTCACCAATACGTTGACCTTCGAGGTGCAGAACGGCGCCAACCAGCTCGTCTACACGCTGCAGAGCCTGGTGCGCGACTCGCTCACCACGGTGGCGATGCTGGCGGTGCTGCTCTACCTCAACTGGCAGCTCACCCTGGTGGTCGCGGTCATGCTGCCGGCGGTGGCGTTCGTCATGCGCTACTACAGCCGGCGCCTGCATCGCTTCACCGTCGAGGCGCAGAAGGCGACCGACGACCTCGGCTACGTCGTCGAGGAGAACGTGCTCGCCTGGAAGAGCGTGCGCCTGCATGCTGCCGGCAAGCCCCAGGCGGAGCGCTTCGGCGCCGTCAGCGAGCGGCTGCGCCGGGTCTCGCTCAAGGCGGTGATCGCCTCGGCGACGATGACCCCTTTCACCCAGGTACTGGCCTCGTGCGCCCTGGCGGCGGTGATCACGGCGGCGCTCTGGCAGAGTGGCCGCGACCAGGCGACGGTCGGCGGCTTCGTCGCCTTCATCACCGCGCTGCTGCAGCTGATCGCGCCGATCAAGCATCTCTCCGAGGCCGCGGCGCCGGTCACGCGCGGCCTGGCGGCGATCGAGCGCGGCGTCGACCTCTTGGCGCAGAGCCGGCCCGAGTCCGGCGGCAGCTTCGACCCGGGCCGCGCCCAGGGCCGGATCGAGCTGCGCGACGTGAGCCTCGCCTATCGCGGCGACAGCGGCACGCCGGCGCTCGACCACATCAGCCTGACGATCGCGCCCGGCGAAAGCGTCGCCCTGGTCGGCCCTTCGGGCGCGGGCAAGTCGACCCTGGTGAACCTCCTGCCGCGCTTCCTCGAGCCCACCTCGGGCAGCGTCCTGCTCGACGGCAAGCCCCTCGGCGAATGGAACGTCACGGCACTGCGCCGGCAGATGGCGCTGGTGAGCCAGGACGTCTCGCTCTTCAACGACAGCATCGCCGCCAACGTCGCCCTCGGCGCGAGCGTCGACCGCGCGCGGGTGCGCGAAGCGCTGCGCGCCGCCAACCTGCTCGAGTTCGCCGACGGCCTGCCGCAGGGGATCGATACCGTCGTCGGCCACAACGCCAGCGAGCTTTCCGGCGGGCAGCGCCAGCGCCTGGCGATCGCCCGGGCGATCTACCGCGACGCGCCGATCCTGATCCTCGACGAGGCCACATCGGCGCTCGACAGCGAGTCCGAGCGGCTGGTGCAGCAGGCGCTGGAGACGCTGATGCGCGGCCGCACCAGCCTGGTCATCGCCCATCGCCTTTCCACCATCGAGCGGGCGAGCCGGATCGTCGCCCTCGACGCCGGCCGCATCGTCGAGCAGGGCTCGCATGCCGAGCTGATCGCCGCGGGCGGCCTGTACGCCCGCCTCCATGCCTTGCAATTCAGGAGCTGAAGCATGAGCACTTCGCCGCCACCCGTGAGCCTCTATCCCGTACCGGCCTTGGCCGACCTGCCCGAGGACATCCGCACCCAGATCCTGGCGGTGCAGGAAAAGGCCGGCTTCGTGCCCAACGTCTTCCTCGCCTTCGCCCACCGGCCGGCCGAGTTCCGCGCCTTCTTCGCCTACCACGACGCGCTGCTGCTGCGCGACTCGGGCCTCACCAAGGGCGAGAAGGAGATGATCATCGTCGCCACCAGCGGCGCCAACCAGTGCCTGTACTGCGTCGTCGCCCACGGCGCGCTGCTGCGCATCTACGAGAAGAAGCCGCTCGTCGCCGACCAGGTGGCAGTGAACTACCGCAAGGCCGACATCAGCCCGCGGCAGAAGGCGATGCTCGCCTTCGCGATGAAGGTCTGTAACGATTCGGCCGCCCTCGGCGAGGCCGACCTCGAGGCGCTGCGCGCGCACGGCTTCAGCGACGAGGACGCGTGGGACATCGCCGGCATCACCGCCCTCTTCGGCCTGTCGAACCGGATGGCCAACTTCACCTCGATGCGGCCGAACGACGAGTTCTACCTGATGGGCCGCGTGCCCAAGCCGGCCAAGGCGGGCTGAGCCGCCGGCGCCGCACGAGCGGCGCTTCTCGCTGCCGGCTCAGGCGAGACGCTTCTTCATCCGCCCGCGCCAAAGCGCCCGGCGCAGCGCCGTCGAGTCCTCGGGCTCGGGCAACAGGCCGCCAGGCGGAAGCGCGCTGCCGCGTCGCAGGTAGAAGCGGTCGAAGGTCGACTGCGTCAGGCCCCACTTGTCGAGGAATTGGCGGCGGCCGTCGTTCTTCACCACCTTGCCGGTCGACTTCTGCTGGAAGTGATAGACGAGCGAGTCGCCGACGCCGACGAAGCGGCGGCAGCCCGCCTGCCAGAGCTTCATCGAGAAGTCGTTGTCGCTGCTCATGCCGGGCGAGAGCTCGGTGCTGTAGCCGCCGAGGCGGAACCACCAGCGCCGTGCCACGAGCGTCGGCGGCCAGGTCGCGCCGGCCCAGTCGGCGCGGGCGAGCCGGGGCGCGTCGCGCAGCAACTCGTCCGCGCGAAAAGTGACCACCGAATCGCCGTAGTCGCCGACGACGACGCAGGGATTGCCGGTGTCGCGCGGCTCGATCATCGTTCCCGAGAGCAGGTACAGGTCGTCCGGCATCGCCGCGGCGCGCCGCTCGAGGGCGCTGTCCCAGCCGGGCAGGCAGAACATGTCGTCGTTGAGGTAGACGAGGTGCTCGTGCCTCGCCAGCATCGCCGCCTCGTTCATCGCGTAGCAGATGCCGATGTTCGTCGGCGAGGCGGTGTGCTCGATGCCGCGCTCGCGGATCCAGGCGAGCGAGCCGTCGCTGCCGTCGTTGACGTGGACGACGATCTGGTGATCCGCGGCCGAATGGGCGCGGATGCTCTCGACGCACAGGCGCAGGTGGGCGAGGTTGTTCCAGGTCGGGATCAGGATGGTGAACATCAGGCGAGCGCGAGGTAGGCCTGAGGCGTGATGATCCGGCCGCGCATGCGCCGGTCGCGGAGCAGGAGCTTGTCGCTCGTCACCAGCACGAGCTCGGCGCGGGCGGCGAGCAATTCCCACAGCATCTGGTCACCCGGGTCGGGCGCCGGCGCGGCGGCGCCGGGCTCGATGACGTCAGCGTGGCGCTCGAGCCGGTCGACGAGCGCCTGCAGCGATTCGTCCGCCAGGCCGTGCAGCTTGCGCAGCGGCGGACGGGACAGCACCTCGCGGTATTCGGCCAGGAGCGATGCGGAGGCGACAAACGGGAGCTCGCCGCTCAACATCCCCTGCAGGATCGCGGCCGTCGGCGGCGGGTTGCCGACGATCGGCAATCCGGCGACGACGACGTTGGTGTCGACGATGACGGCCGGCGCGCTACGCCGAAGCGGTGGCGGCATCTTCGTCGGCGGCTGCCGCCTCGCTGCGCAGCCGGCCGATCATCACCGCGGCCGCCTGGTCGATGTGCTGGCGCGCCAGCGCTTCGGCCGCGGCGCCGTCACCCGCCATCACGGCATCGAGCATCGCCTCGTGCTGGTCCCAGATGTCGCGCGGCAGCTCGTCGCGCATCAGCACCTCGCCCATCACGCGCCGGGTGTAGGTCCACTGCGCGTCCATCGTCGGCGCGATCAGCGGGTTCTCGGACAGCGAGTAGATGAAGTCGTGGAACTTGAGATCGGCGGCGATCATCGCGGCGACCGAGCCGGCAGCGACCGCCTTGCGCCCGTTCTGGATCAGCGCCGGGCCCTGCTTCCTCGCGCGTTCGGCGTTGCGTTCCGCCGCCTTGCGGAACGCCAGCCCTTCCATCACCGCACGAACGTCGTACATGTTGCCGACCTGGTCCAGGTCGAGCGAGGCGACGATCAGCCCGCGTCCCGGCGCGTCGCGCAGCACGCCCTGGTTGCGCAGCAGCAGCAGCGCCTGCTGTACCGGCTGGCGCGAGACGCCCAGCACCTGCGCGATCTGCTCCTGGATGATGCGCTCCCCGGGCTTGAGCTTTCCGGACGAGATCTCCGAGACGATCGCTTCGTGGACTTGTTCGACGAGCTTCGGTTGGGCGGCGAGAACTCTCATTCGACGAGTATAGGATGAGTCGGCGTCATTGAATTCAGAATCCAGTCAGCGGACACCGCGGCGCAGGCATCGCGAGCCCGTCGTCAGCCTTCCCGCCACTTGCGCTCGGCGTCGTCCCAGGCGGCGAGCGGCTGCAGGTCGGGCACCCAGGCCAGGCCGGACTTGGCGTCCGAGGACACCGCTTCGGGCGTGACCAGGACGTCCAGCAGCGCCGGCCGCTGCTGCGCCAGCGCCGCCAGCGCGCGGTCGATGGCTGCCGGCAGATCCTCGGCGCGCTCGACGCGCTCGGCGTGCAGGCCGAAAGCGCGCGCCATCGCCGCATGGTCGGCGAACTGCAGGCGCGTGCCGACGACCTTGCCGTGCGTTTCCTGCTGGTCGCGCACCTCGATCGCCCAGCTGCCGTTGTTAGCGACGACGATCAGCACCGGCGCCTTGTGGCGCGCCGCGGTATCGATCTCCATCGCATTGAAGCCGAACGAGCCGTCGCCGGTGACGACGGCGACGGTACGGCCGGGCAGCGCCAGGCTGGCCGCGATGCCGAAGGGAGTGCCGACGCCGATGCAGCCCAGCGACCCCGGGTCGAGGTAGGTCGTCGCCGGCAGGCCGACCCGCGCGAAACTGAGGAAGTCGCCGCCGTCGGCAACGATGGCAGCGTCGCGCGGCAGCTTCTCGCGCAGCGCGGCGAGCAGCCTGTTCGGGTGCATCAGGCCATCGCTGCCGGGCTTCGCCGTGCTCATCGAAGCCAGCAGCTTTGCGGCGCGCTCGAGGTGCCTGGCACGCACGTCGCGCGCCCACCCGGCATCGGTGGCCGGCACCCGGTCGGCACCGGCGGCGAGGATCGCTTCGAGAGCATCGCTCACCGTCGCCAGGATCTCGACCGCACCGCGCCGGTTGTCGCGCAGCTCGGGCGCGCAGTCGGCCAGGCGCAGCAGCTTGGCGTCGCCGAACACCGCCGGCGAGCCGTAGGCGAGCTGGAAGTCGAGCCGGCGGCCGACGGTGATCACGAGGTCGGCCTGGCTCATCACCGAGCCGCGCACCGCGGCCACGACCGAGGCATGCTCGTCGGGCACCAGGCCACGGCTTTCGCCGGTGTCGAGGTACAGCGCGCCCAGCTTGTCGAGCAGCCGCATCAGCGGCGCGGCGGCGCCGCGGGCACCGCGGCCGGAGATGAAGAGCGGCCGCTTCGCCGACCACAGCAGCTCGACCGCCGCCTGCACCGCGTCGGGGTCGGGCAGCATGCGCGCGCGAGGCTTCGGCGCCAGCTGCTCGGGGAGTTGCAACGCGCGTGGCACCTCGGCCCGCAGCGTATCGACCGGGAAGTCGAGGTAGACCGGCCCCGGCTCCCCGCCCTGCCCAAAGGCGCGCGACACCGCTTCGTCGAGCTCCTGCAGCACCAGGGACGGCTCGCGCACCGTGCGCGCATACCGCGTCAGCGAGCGCACGAAGTCGGTGTGCACCATGTCCTGCAGGGCTCCGCGGTTCTCCTGGGCGCGCGGCGGCGTGCCGGAGAGCACCAGCACCGGCGCACGAGCGACATGCGCGTTCGCGATGCCGGTCATCGCGTTGGTGACGCCGGGGCCGGCGGTCACCAGCGCGACGCCCAGCCCGCCGGTCAGCTCGGCGTGCGCGTGGGCCATGTAGACCGCGGCCCGCTCGTCGCGCACGTCGACGATGCGGATGCCTTCGGCGTCGAGCCTCATCCACATCGGCATGATGTGGCCGCCGCAGAGGGCGAACACGCGGTCGACGCCGCGCGCCTTCAGGAAGCGGGCAATCAGCGCCGCGGCGGAGTTCTCGGTGATGGTCGGAGTGGTCATGGCGCTCACCTCGCAGGAAGCCGTGGGGGTTCGGAGGACATAGGATATGGTATTCTGAATTCAGAGTTCTTCAAAGGGAGAGAAAACCCTACTTGAACTCTGAATTCAGAGTTCATAGAATGCCGGCACCGAAGCAGCCGAGGAGAGAGCCATGAGCCACCTGCTGACCGTGTCGGACGCGATCGCGTCGCACGCCCGCCTCCAGCCGAACAAGATCGGCACCCACGACTCGAAGCGCAGCCTGAGCTACGCCGACTGGGACGACCGCGCCAGCCGGCTGGCGAACGCCCTGCTCGGACTGGGGCTGGTGAAGGGCGACCGGGTGGTCCTGCTGGCCTACAACTGCGTGGAGTGGATGGAGATCTACGTCGCGCTGGCGCGGGCCGGCCTGGTGGCGGTGCCAGTCAACTTCCGCCTGCTGGCACCCGAGATCGCCTACATCGCCGCGCACAGCGAGGCACGCGCGGTCATCGTGCAGGACGACCTGCGCGACCGCGTCGAGGCGCTCCGTGCCGATGCGCCGATCGCCGCGAACTGCTGGATCCACTTCGGCGCCGCCACGCCCGCCGGCTGGCAGGGCTACGAAGCGCTGATCGACCGCGCCCCGGCCGGCGCGCCGGCGCGGGACGTGAAGCCGCAGGACCCGTTTGCCTTGATGTACACCTCCGGCACCACCGGCAGGCCCAAGGGCGCGATCCGCAACCACGAAGGCAATGCGTTGCTGGCGCTGGCGACGGCGCTCGAGTTCGGCTTCTCGCGCGACGACACCGGCCTCCTCGTGATGCCGATGTGCCATGCGAACTCGCTCTACTTCGGCCTCACCTTCATGTACCTGGGCGCGACCGTCATCGTCGACGACCGCAAGAGCTTCGACCCCGAAGGCCTGCTCGCGACCCTGGCGCGCGACCGGGTCACCTTCACCTCGCTGGTGCCGACGCACTACATCATGATGCTGGCGCTGCCGGACGCGGTGAAGGCACGCCACGACGTCAGCGCGGTCGGCAAGCTGCTGATCTCGTCGGCGCCGGCGCGCAAGGACACCAAGCTCGCGATCCTGTCGCACTTCGCGAATTCGCGCCTGTTCGAGCTCTACGGAGCCACGGAGACGGGCTGGGTCACGCTGCTGCGGCCCGAGCAGCAGATCGACCGCCTCGGCTCGGTCGGACGCGAGTGGGCCGGCTCGGGCGCGATCCGGATCCTCGACCCCGATGGCCGGGAGGTGCCCGACGGCGAGGTCGGCGAGTTGTTCTCGCGCACCTCCTACGTCTTCGACGGCTACTGGAAGAACCCCGAGAAGACCGCCGAGGCCTTCCGCGGCGAGTGGTGCTCGGTGGGTGACATGGCGCGACGCGACGCCGATGGCTACATCCACCTCGTCGACCGCAAGAGCAACATGATCATCAGCGGCGGCGAGAACATCTATCCGTCCGAGGTCGAGGGCGTGCTCGGCGCCTTCCCGAAGGTGAAGGATGTCGCCGTGATCGGCGTTCCCGACGCCAAGTGGGGCGAGGCGGTGCTGGCGGTGGTCGTCCTGCACGACGGCCAGCAGGCAAGCGAAGCCGAACTGATGGACTGGTGCCGCGAGCGCATGGCCGGCTACAAGCGGCCGCGCCGCATCGTCTTCAGTGCCGACGGCGAGATGCCGCGCACCGCCACCGGCAAGATCGTCCACCGCACGCTGCGCGAGCGCATCGTCGCTGCCGCGACGCCCTGACGAGGCGGCGACGCGAGCACCGCATGCAGCAGATCCTGCTCGTCACCCTTCCCTTCTTCGCGCTGGTGCTCGGCGGCTGGCTGGTCGCTCGCGTGCGGCTGCTGCCGCTGGAGGCGACGCCCGGGCTCAACGCCTTCGTGCTGTTCTTCGCCCTGCCCTGCATGCTGTACCGGTTCGCGGCGACGACGCCGATCGTGCGTCTGCTCGACCCCACGGTGTCGACGGTCTACCTGCTGTGCGCGCTGCTGATGGTGGCGCTGGCGGTGATCACGACCCGTCGCCGCGCGGTCGGCTGGAACGATGCGTCCTTCGGCGCCCTGGTCGCGGCCTTTCCGAACGCGGGATTCATGGGCGTGCCGCTGCTGGTCGCACTGCTCGGCCCCCGCGCCGCGGGCCCCGCCATCGTCGCCCTGGCGATCGACATGGTCGTGACCTCATCGCTCTGCATCGCCCTGTCGCGCCTCGACGGCGCCAGCGAGCACGGCGTGTCGCGCGCCGTCGGCAAGGCGATGAAGGGCATGCTGAAGAACCCGCTGCCCTGGGCTATCGGCCTGGGCTGCCTGACGGCGGCCACCGGCTTCGAGCTCTGGGAGCCCGCGCGCAACACGGTCGGCATGCTGGCCGACGGGGCGTCACCGGTCGCGCTGTTCACCATCGGCGCCGTGCTTGCACGGCCGCAGCAGACGGCCCCGGCCCACGGTGTCGGCGACGTGCCGCTGGTCGTGTTCTACAAGCTCGTCGTCCACCCCGTGCTGGTGCTGGGCGTCGGCATGCTGGCGCGAGCGATGGGCATGCCGCTCGAAGGCTTCTCCCTCACCGTGCTCGTGCTGATTGCCGCGCTGCCCAGCGCGAGCAGCATCCCGATGCTGGCCGAACGCTTCGGCGCCGATGCCCAGCGCATCGCGCGCATCGTGCTCCTCGCCACGGCGGCGTCCTTCCTCAGCTTCTCTGCGGCGGTGGCGCTGCTCGTCTGAAGTCTCAAAGCAGGACGATGTCGTACTGCTCGGGCGACGGGAACGGCTCGGCGCGGAGCGAGATCGGCTTGCCGATGAAGTCCGACAGGCCCGCCAGGTGCTGGCTCTCCTCGTCGAGCAGCATCTCGACCACCGAGGCGGAGGCGACCACCCGGAACTCCTTCGGGTTGAACTGCCGCGCCTCGCGCAGGATCTCGCGCAGGATGTCGTGGCAGACGCTGCGCGCCGTCTTGACCTCGCCGCGCCCCTGGCAGGTGGGACAGGGCTCGCACAGCATGTGCGCCAGCGACTCGCGGGTGCGCTTGCGGGTCATCTCCACCAGCCCGAGCTGGGTGAAGCCCGAGACCGTGACCTTGGTCCGGTCGCGGGCGAGCTGCTTCTTCAGCTCGGCGAGCACCGCATTGCGGTGCTCCTCGCGGCTCATGTCGATGAAGTCGAGGATGATGATGCCGCCGAGGTTTCGAAGCCGCAGCTGCCGGGCGATCGCCTGCGCGGCCTCGAGATTGGTCTTGAAGATGGTGTCGTCGAAGTTGCGTGCGCCGACGAAGCCGCCGGTGTTGACGTCGACCGTGGTCAGCGCCTCGGTCTGGTCGATGATGAGATAGCCGCCCGACTTCAGCTCCACCCGGCGCAGCAGCGCCTTGGCGATCTCCTCGTCGATCGAGAACAGGTCGAAGATCGGCCGCTCACCGGCATAGTGCTGGAGCTTGCCGACAGCGCCGGGCGTGAACTCGCGGCCGAACTTCTGCAGCGCCTCGAACTGCATCCGCGAGTCGATCCGGATCGTCTGGGTGTGGTCGTCGACCAGGTCGCGAAGCACCCGCTCCGCCAGGCTCAGGTCCTGGTGCAGCAGCGTTCCGGGCGGCGACTTGAAGGTGCGCTCGCGCACCGCCTTCCAGGTCTTCTTCAGGTAGCGGATGTCGTCGGCCAGCTCCTCGTCGCTCGCCTCGGCGGCGTTGGTGCGCAGGATGAAGCCGCCGCCGGCCTTGGCCTCGCCGGCCTCGGCCGCGGCCTCGTCCTCGGCCTGCGAGAGCGCCGTCATGCGCGTGCGCAGCTGCTCGCGCAGCTCCTGCGAGCCGATCTTCTGCGAGATGCCGATGTGCTCGTCCTGCGGCAGGTAGACCAGGAGGCGCCCGGCGATCGAGATCTGGGTCGAGAGCCGCGCCCCCTTGGTGCCGATCGGGTCCTTGATCACCTGCACGGTGAGCGTCTGGCCCTCGAAGATCAGCCGCTCGATCGGCGGCGGCGGCACCGCCCCGGGGCCGTGGTCGTTGCGCGAGGTGCCGTTGCCGAAGAACACGTCGGCGATATGCAGGAAGGCGGCGCGCTCCAGGCCGATGTCGATGAACGCCGACTGCATGCCGGGCAGCACCCGCGCGACCTTGCCGATGTAGATGTTGCCGACCCGGCCGCGCTCGAGGGCGCGCTCGAAATGCAGCTCCTGCACCGCGCCGTTCTCGACGACCGCGACGCGCGTCTCCTGGGGTGCCCAGTTGATGAGGATGTCTTGCATCGTGGGCGTTGGTTCCGTGCTCTCGTCTACACCCCGCCCGCAACGCCCGCCCAGCGGAGCAGCGTGGCCGTTTCGTATAGCGGCAAACCCATGATACCGGTGTAGCTCCCTTCGATCCGCGCGATCCAGGCCGCGGCCGCGCTCTGGATCGCATAGGCGCCGGCCTTGCCGAAGGGCTCGCCGCCGGCGACGTAGGCGTCGATCTGCGCCCGGTCGAGCGGCGCGAAAGTCACGCGCGAGACGCTCGCCAGCAAGCGCACCCTCGCTCCGCGAGCCACGGCCACCGCGGTGATGACGCGGTGGGTGCGGCCGGCGAGCAGGCCGAGGATGCGCGCGGCATCGGCGGCGTCGGCCGGCTTGGCCAGGATCCGCCGGCCGAGGGCGACGGTGGTGTCGGCGCAGAGGATGGGCGCTTCGGGCAAGGCCCGGGCCGCGCGCCGACGCCGCGCCGCAGCGAGCTTGGCATGCGTCACCCGCTCGACGTAGGCGGCCGGGAGCTCGCTCGCGATCTCCGCCTCCAGCGCCTCGGCGTCCTCGTCGGGGCTGGCGAGCAGCGGCTCGTGGCGCACGCCGATTTGCGCCAGCAGCTCGCGCCGGCGCGGGCTCTGCGAGGCAAGATAGACGAACGGCGCCGGGGTCTTCGTCATTCCCGGTGGTACGGGTGGCCGACGGTCACCGACCAGGCGCGGTACAGCGCCTCGGCGACGAGCACGCGGGCAAAGGCATGCGGCAGCGTCAGGTCGGAAAGGCGCAGGCTCTCGTCGCAGCTCGCCTTCAGGGCCGCGTCGAGGCCGTCGGGGCCGCCGATCAGGAACGCCGCGTCGCGGCCGTCGCGCTGCCAGGCGAGGAGGCGCTCGGCGAGTTGCACAGTGGTCACTCGCTGGCCGCGCTCGTCGAGGGCCACGCGGCGGATGCCGCGCGGCAGCGCCGCCTCGATCCGGCGCGCCTCGGCAGCCATCAGCTGCTCCGGCGTGCGCGAATCGCGCGGCTCGGCCTTCACCGCCTTCAGCTCGAACTTCAGCTCGGGCGGAAAGCGCTTGGCATAGTCGTCGAAGGCGGCCAGGGCCCAGGCCGGCGGCCGCTGGCCGACGGCGACGAGAACGAGCTTCACGGTCCGGCGGCGGGCCTGGGCCTGGGCGGCCGGCTCAGCGCTTGGCCGCCGCCTTCTTCACTGCCGGTCGCGGGCCGGTTCGGGCCGCCTTGGCGGCCGTGCTCTTGACGCCGGTGGTGCGGATCACCACCCGCTTGGCCGGCGTGGACCGCGCTCCCGATGCCCGCTTGGCCGGAGCCCGCTTGGCCGGCGTCGCCACCGAAGCCGGCCGCTCGGCTGGGACGACGCGCCGGACTGCGCCGCGTGCCGCCGGCTTCTTGCCGTCGCCGTCGCCGTGCGACGCCGCCTTCACCAGGCGCGGCGCGGCCGAGGCGATCTTCATCTTGACGGGCTTTTCGCCCCAGAGCTCTTCCAGGTGGTAGTAGTCGCGGATCGCCGGCTGCATGACGTGGACCACGGCGGCGCCGCAGTCGACGATGATCCATTCGCCGTTGTCCTCGCCCTCGGTGCGCGGCG
>Ga0068868_100000539_pt1 | contig 25393 bp, 23 predicted proteins | sample KBSMisM42_FD_64660 | JGI IMG/M metagenome (GOLD analysis project Ga0068868, IMG submission 64660) | Miscanthus rhizosphere microbial communities from Kellogg Biological Station, Michigan, USA - KBS Miscanthus M4-2 | ecosystem: Host-associated > Plants > Roots > Rhizosphere > Soil ...
CCGCGGAGTCGATGGCCTACTTGGTAGCGCTGCCGGGCGTGGGGCGGAAAACCGCCGCCTGCGTGCTGATGTTCACCTGGGGCATCCCGGAAATCCCCGTCGACGTGCACATCCACCGGGTCGGCGGACGGCTCGGGCTCTTCCCTCCCAAGGCCTCGTTCGAGCGCGCTCACGACGAGATGCGGGCGCTCGTCGACCCTGCGGACGCCTACGAGCTGCACATGAACCTGATCCGCCACGGGCGCGCGCTCTGCCGCCCGAAACCGCGCTGCGGCGAGTGCGAGCTACGCCGGATGTGTCCCTGGTACCGTGCCGGGCGCAAATGACGAAGAAGACCTTCATCGTCTATGGCTTGGCGGTCGCCGTCCTCGCGGTCCTGATCCCCTGGCTCGTCTTCCGCTCCGACGGCGACGCCGCCCGGGGAGCGCAGAAAGTGCCCTCCGACCTGAGCGGCGGCCAGAGCCTCTTCCAGACCAATTGCGGCACCTGCCACACGCTCTACGCGGCCGGCACCGACGGCAACTACGGCCCCAACCTCGACGAACTGCTGGCCCCGTCCGGCCCCCCCGCGGGCCCGACCGCGTCCGACACGATCAAGGCGACCGAAGGCCGCGTCCTCAACGCCCTCGAAAACGGCGTCGACAGCAGCACGACACCGGGCCGCATGCCCGCCGGCATCCTCAATCAGCAGCAATCCGAAGAAGTCGCCGCCTTCGTCGCCCACGTAGCGGGTGAGTAGAGCCCACCGGGGGGTGGGGGTGGAACGTTTTAGCCTTTTCGTCGTGAGCTTGAGGCGGTAGCCCTCCGCGTCTCCACCGGAAAGGCGAAGTGGAACCCCCACCCCCCGGTGGGCTCTTCCCGTTCTCTACTGACGCAGTTCCAACTTGCTGAAGAGGCCGGCGTGGTCTGAGTCCCAGAAGCCGCGCGCGGGCTGGCGGCCGGTGACGTAGGACGCTTTCAGCTTCACTTCCTTCGGGTCGCGTGTCATCACGTGGTCGACCTGGTGGTTGAAGTCGGCGAGCGAGCCGCCGGCGCCAACCGCGAGCAGGCTCGACTTCAGGCAGCAGCCGAGTGGATCGTCGGTGCTGCGCTCGCGCAGGCCGGCCCGGAGCAGGGCCCGGTAGGCCTGCTGGTCCCCCGGTTCGACCGTGTCGTCGTCGGAGTTGAGGTCGCCGACGAGGATGACCGGCAGCTTGCTGGTGGCCGGGCCGCCCGGGGCAACCAGTTCGCCGGCCTGTCTTGCGCGGATGCTCGGCACTTCGGAGGCCGGGTCGAATGCCTCGAGGTGGGTGTTGACGAAGCGGAACGGCTTGCTGCCCCGCACCTTGGCGTCGATCGCGGTCCAGCCGCGGGTGACCTGTAGCCGCACTCCCGAGACGGAGACCGTGAGCAGGCTGGCGAAGTGGCCGGCCTTGGGGCGCTTGAAGGTGACCCCGGCACCGTTGCGGACGAGGATCACGTCGCGCATGGTCAGGCGGCCGTTGATCTCGGCGCTGGGGATGGCCCCGTTCGGGCCGTCGCCCGGCTGGCCGTTCTCGTTGGCCGGCGCTTCGAAATCGAACTCCGGCTGTTCGATCGCGACCCGGTACTGGGGCTTGCGCTTGCCGCCTTTTTCCTTGCCCTTGTTGAGCTGGGCGAGCAGTTCCGCGAGATAGTCGTAGCGGACGGCCTCGGCGGTTGGTTTGGCGCCGGAGTTGAGGAAGACTTCGAGGCTGGGCGGGCCGGTGCGCCAGAGGGCGACCTCCTGCAGGCCGACCAGGTCGGGTTTCTTCTTGAGGATCTCTTCGGCGAGGCCCTTGGCCCGGACCGGGAAGTCGTTGGCGGTGACTTCGCGCAGGATCTGCCCGGTCGCGTCGGTGAAGGCGGTGAGGCCCGAGGCGGAGATCGCCGGCGCCAGGTCGGCCCCGAGGTAGAGGTTGCGGGTCATCACGTTGACCTCCTTGCCCTCGCCGCGGCCCCGCGGCTGGCCATGCTGTTCGGGGTGGCCCTTGCCGATCGCGGTCGCCGGAAGGACCGCAAGGGCGAGGGCCGCGATGAGCGTGGCTGCGCGTGCGTTTCTCAAGATGTCTCCTCTTCGTCCGCGACCCGAGTGCCGGGCCGGTTTTCTCCGAGGCGCCTCCAGTACCCGCAAACCCAGGATACGTGGAAAAGGTTTGCATCTCGTGAGGAATCTGCCATACTGGCGCTTAGATTTCTTAGGTCAGCCATAAACAAGCAATAACCAACCTGGAGGTACTTGATAGTGGGTAAGACGATCGGGATCGACCTGGGCACGACCAACTCTTGCGTCGCCGTGCTGGAGGGCGGGGAGCCCACGGTGCTGGAGAACGCGGAGGGCGGGCGCACGACGCCGTCGGTGGTCGCCTTCACCGAGGGCGGCGACCGGCTCGTCGGCACCGTCGCCAAGCGCCAGGCGGTGATGAACCCGGAGAACACGATCTTCTCGATCAAGCGCTTCATGGGGCGCAAGGAGGCCGAGGTCAAAGAGGAGGAGACGATCGTCCCCTACGAGGTCGAGGCCGGCCCCAACGGCGACGTGCGCGTCGACGCGCGCGGCAAGCAGTACAGCCCGCCGGAGATCAGCGCGATGATCCTGCAGAAGCTGAAGACCGACGCCGAAGCGAAGCTCGGCGAAGCGGTCGACAGCGCCGTGATCACCGTCCCCGCCTACTTCAACGACGACCAGCGCCAGGCGACCAAGGACGCCGGCAAGATCGCCGGCCTCGAGGTCAAGCGGATCATCAACGAGCCGACCGCCGCCTCGCTCGCCTACGGCCTCGACAAGGAGACCGCCGACCACACGATCCTCGTCTTCGACCTCGGTGGCGGCACCTTCGACGTCTCGGTGCTGGAAATCGGCGACGGCGTCTTCGAGGTGAAGGCGACCGCCGGCGACAACCACCTCGGCGGCGACAACTGGGACAAGGCAATCGTCGAGTGGCTGGTCGCCGAGTTCAAACGCGACCAGGGCGTCGACCTCGCCGCTGACAAGAACTCGCTGCAACGCCTCTACGAGGCGGCGGAGAAGGCGAAGATCGAGCTCTCCTCGGCGCAGGAGACGCAGATCAACCTGCCTTTCATCACCGCGGTCGAGGGTCAGCCCAAGCACCTCGACATGAAGCTGACCCGCTCGAAGCTGAACGAGCTGACCGGTGACCTGCTCGAGCGCGTGGTCGGGCCGGTCAAGCAGGCCCTCGCCGACGCCGGCGCCGAGATCGACCACGTCGTCCTCGTCGGCGGCATGACCCGGATGCCGGCTGTGCGCGAGAAGGTCAAGGAGCTGACCGGCAAGGACCCGCACCAGGGCGTCAACCCCGACGAGGTGGTCGCCGTCGGCGCCGCGATCCAGGCCGGGGTGCTAGCCGGCGACGTCAAGGACGTGCTGCTGCTCGACGTCACCCCGCTGACGCTCGGGATCGAGACCAAAGGCGGCGTGATGACGAGGCTGATCGAGCGCAACACGACGATCCCGACCAAGAAGTCGGAGATCTTCTCGACCGCCGACGACAACCAGCCCTCGGTCGAGATCCACGTCCTGCAGGGCGAGCGCGAGATGGCGGCCGGCAACAAGAGCCTGGGCAAGTTCCAGCTCACCGGCATCCCGCCGGCGCCGCGCGGCCTGCCGCAGATCGAGGTCACCTTCGACATCGACGCCAACGGGATCATCCATGTCACGGCGAAGGACCTGGGCACCGGCAAGGAGCAGAAAATCGAGATCCAGTCGGGCTCCGGGCTCTCCGACGAGGAGATCCAGAGCATGGTCTCCGACGCCGAGGCGCACGCCGAGGAGGACCGCAAGCAGCGCGACCTGGCCGAGGCGCGAAACCTCGCCGAGAACGCCGCCTACCAGTCCGAGAAACAGCTGGAGGAGCTGGGCGACAAAGTCGACGCCGCCGACAAGGAGGAGATCGAGGCGGCGATCAAGGAGGTCCGCGAGGCGCTCGACTCGGGCAGCGCCGAGGAGCTGGGAGCCAAGACAGAAGCGCTGACCGCGGCCTTCCAGAAGGCGTCGGCCAAGATCTACGAGGCGGCGCAGGCCGAGGCGGCTCAGGCGCAGTCGGCTGACGGTGGAAGTCCAGAGGGATCGGCTGGCGACGAGGAGGAAGTGGTCGAGGCCGAAGTCGTCGATGAGGGTGACGAGAAATGAGGGCGGATCAGGTCGACGGCTCAGGGACGGACGAGCCCCAGCCTGCGGGTCCTGCCGCGGCAGGGGACCCACCGCCCCCTGCGGTCGCTAAAGCGTCCTCGGGGGCGGTACCCCCTACCGCGTCACCCGCAGGAGGGGCGGATGACGCTGATGAAGTCGAGCGCGATCTGGATGAGCTTCTCGCTGACACTCGCAGGGAGCGAGATGAGTACCTCGACCTTGCCAAGCGGACCAAGGCCGACTTCGAGAACTTCCGCAAGCGGATGGCGAGTGAGGTTCAGGCGGCGGGCGCTCGGGGGAAAGCTGAAGCGATTCGCGAGGTGGTGCCGGTCCTCGACGATCTCGAGAGGGCGCTGGCGGCTGCCGGACTCGATCCCGAGGGGGATTCGGAGGATCCACTCGCCCATGGGGTGTTGCTCGTGTTTCGAGGACTGCGCGAGACCTTGGGGCGCAGCGGGGTCGAGGCGGTGGACCCGCGGGGGGAGAAGTTCGATCCGAATTCGCATGAGGCTCTCTCGACGGTCAAGTCGGACGGTGTCGAGTCGGGGGTCGTCGTCGAGACGATGCAGAAGGGGTATCGGTTGGGGGAGCAGCTGATCAGGCCGGCGCGCGTGGTGGTGAGCGAGTAGTTGGCTGAGGATCTCTACAAGGTCCTGGGGGTCTCGAAGGGGGCTTCGGACGAGGAGATCAAGAAGGCCTACCGGAAGCTCGCCCGGAAATACCACCCTGACCGCAACCCCGACGATCCGAAGGCGGAGGAGAAGTTCAAGGAAGTACAGGGCGCCTACGACACCCTCTCCGATCCCGAGAAGCGCAAGGCGTATGACTCGGGCGGGGGAATGTTTGGGGGCTTCGGCGGCGCGCCCGGCGGGGGGCCGTTCGGCGCCAGCGGAGGGGCGGGCGGCTTCGACTTCGGCGACATCCTCGGATCGGTCTTTGGCCGCGGCGGCGGCCGGACACAAGCGCAGCAGGCTCGCGGGCGCGACCTCGAAACCGAGGTCAGCCTCAGCTTCGACGAAGCGATCGCCGGCGCCCAGGTGCAGGTGACGGTGCCCAAGGCCGAACGCTGCACGACCTGCGGCGGCAACGGCGCCAAGCCGGGCACGAGCCCGGTCACCTGCCCGCGCTGCGAAGGACGCGGCATCGACGCCCAGAGCCAGGGCTTCTTCTCGATCAGCCAGCCCTGCCCCCAGTGCGGGGGGGCCGGTCAGGTCATCGAGGACCCCTGCCCCACCTGCGGCGGCTCCGGCCTCACCCAGCAGACCAAGCGCTACAAGGTGAAGGTCCCCGCCGGGGTCAGGAACGGCGCCCGCATCCGGCTCGCCGGCAAGGGCGAGGCCGGCCAGCGCGGCGGTCCGCCCGGCGACCTCTTCGTCGTCACTCGGGTCGCCGGCTCCCCCGTCTTCAAGCGGCTCGACGACGGCAACCTCGAGGTGAGGGTGCCGATCACGGTCGTCGAGGCACTGCGCGGGGCGACGATCGAGGTGCCGACGCTGGAGGGCACGAAGAAGATCAAGGTAGGCGCCGGCACCAAGCACGGCTCGATCCAGCGCCTGACTGGGGAGGGCGCGCCGAAGCCGAGGGGCAAGAGCCGCGGCGACATCCGCTACCGGCTCGAGATCGAGGTGCCGGAGGAGCTGACCGAGGAGCAGGAGAAGGCGGCCGAGGCGCTGGCGAAGACCTTCAACGGCTCCGACTCCCGGGCCGAGCTGCTGGCGAGGGCGGGGCGGCGATGAGCGTGCGACGGGAAAGGATCGAAGTCTCCGTCGACGCCGAGCGCGGGGTCTTCATGATCTCGGTCGCGGCCGAGCTCGCCCACATGCACCCGCAGACGCTGCGCACCTACGAGGCGCGCGGCCTGATCGAGCCGCAGCGCTCGCCTAAGAACACGCGCCTCTACTCGCAGCGCGACGTCGAGCGGTTGCGCCGCATCCAACAGCTGACCGCCGAAGGCCTCAACCTGGCCGGGGTCGAGCGGGTGCTGGAGCTGGAGCGGCGGTTGGCCGAGCTGGAGAAGAACGGAGGAGGGCCGAATGCAGCCGGATAGGTTCACGGTCAAGTCTCAGGAAGCCGTCGCCGCGGCGCAGCAGCTGGCGGCGGCGCGACACAACCCGGAGATCGCGCCGGCGCACCTGCTCGTCTCGCTGCTCGTCCAGGAGGACGGCCTCGTCGTACCGATCCTGCGGAAGCTCGGCGAGGACCCGTCGGCGGTCGGCGCCAAGGCCCACGAGGCGATCGACGCGCTGCCGAAGCTCGGCGACGGCAGCGCCGAACCGCGGATGTCGAGCGGCATGGCGCAGGCGCTGCGCCAGGCGGAGAAGGAGATGGCGAAGCTCGGCGACGAGTACATCTCGACCGAGCACCTGCTGCTGGCGCTGGCCGAGACCGATCCCGGCATCGCCGGCATCCTCCCCGACCGCGCCTCGCTAGAAGGCGCGATCGCCGAGGTCCGAGGCCCGCACAAGGTGACCTCCCCCAACCCCGAGGACAGCGTCCAGGCGCTGGAGAAATTCGGCCGCGACCTGACCGCCGAGGCTGAGGGCAACAAGCTCGACCCCGTGATCGGTCGCGACGAGGAGATCCGCCGCGTGATCCAGGTCCTCTCCCGCCGCACCAAGAACAACCCGGTGCTGATCGGCGACCCCGGCGTGGGCAAGACGGCGATCGTCGAGGGCCTCGCGCAGCGGATCGTCGCGGGCGACGTGCCCGAGAGCCTGCGCGACCGGCGCGTGATCGCGCTCGACATCGGCTCGTTGCTGGCCGGCTCGAAATACAGGGGCGAGTTCGAGGAGCGGCTGAAAGCGGTGCTGACCGAGGTGCGGGAGGCCGCCGGGCAGATCGTCCTCTTCCTCGACGAGCTGCACACGATCGTCGGCGCCGGCGCGGCCGAAGGGGCGGTCGACGCCGCCAACCTCTTGAAGCCGATGCTGGCCCGCGGCGAGTTGCGCGCGGTCGGGGCGACGACGCTCGACGAGTACCGCAAGCACATCGAGAAGGACGCGGCGCTCGAGCGCCGCTTTCAGCCGGTCCTCGTCGGCGAGCCCGACATCAACGACACGATCGCGATCCTGCGCGGGCTGAAGCCGCGCTACGAAGAGCACCACGGGGTTAAGATCAGCGACTCGGCGGTGGTCGCCGCGGCGACCCTCTCCGAGCGCTACATCGCCGATCGCTTCCTGCCCGACAAGGCGATCGACCTGATCGACGAGGCGGCCTCGCGGCTGAAGATCGAGATCGACTCGGTGCCGACCGAGATCGACGAGGTCAACCGCCGCGAGCAGCAGCTCGAGATCGAGCGAGCGGCCCTGAAGAAGGAGAGCGACGAGGCCTCCCAGGAGCGGCTGCGGGCGCTGGAGGCCGACCTGGCCGAGCTGCGCGAGCGCTCCGGCGAGATGAAGGCCCGCTGGCAGAACGAGAAGGACGCGATCGACGCGATCAACGAGGCGCGGGCGGGGCTTGAGGAGGCCAACCGCGAAGCCGAGCGGGCAGAGCGCGAAGCCGACCTCGAGCAGGCGGCCAAGCTGCGCTACGGCGAGATCCCCGAGCTCGAGAAAGCGGTCGCCGAGGGCGAGGCCCGGCTGGCCGAGCTGCACCGCGACGGCGGCTCGATGCTGGCCGACGAAGTGACAGAGGAGGACGTCGCCGAGGTCGTCGCCAAATGGACCGGCATCCCCGTCAGCCGCCTGATGGAGGGAGAGGTCGAGAAGCTGATCCAGATGGAGGAGCGACTGCACGAGCGGGTGATCGGGCAGGCGGAGGCGATCGAGGCGGTGTCCAACGCCCTGCGCCGCTCGCGCGCCGGGCTCTCGGATCCCAACCGGCCGATCGGCAGCTTCCTCTTCCTCGGCCCGACCGGGGTCGGCAAGACCGAGCTGGCCAAGGCGCTTGCCGAGTTCATGTTCGATTCCGAGCAGGCGATCGTCCGCCTCGACATGTCCGAGTACATGGAGAAGCACACGGTGGCGCGGCTGATCGGCGCGCCGCCCGGCTACGTCGGCTACGAGGAGGGCGGGCAGCTGACCGAGGCGGTGCGCCGCCGTCCCTACGCCGTAGTGCTGCTCGACGAGATCGAGAAGGCCCACCCCGACGTCTTCAACACGCTGCTGCAGATCATGGACGACGGACGTTTGACCGACGGCCAGGGGCGCACGGTGAGCTTCACCAACACGGTCCTGATCATGACCTCGAACGTGGGCAGCGATCGGATCGTCGGTGAGGCCGTCGACGAGAAGATCCGCGAGCAGATCGAAGAGGTGCTGGCCGCCACCTTCAAGCCCGAGTTCCTCAACCGGATCGACGACACGGTGATCTTCCACCGCCTCTCCAAGGAGGACATAGGCCGCATCGTCGAGCTCCAGGTCGAGCAACTGGCGGGACGGGTGCGGGAGCGTGGGATCGAGGTCGAGCTCACGGGCGACGCCCGCACGCTGCTCGGCAACCTCGGCTACGACCCGACCTACGGTGCCCGGCCGCTGAAGCGGGTGATCCAGCGCCAGCTGGTCGACCGCCTGGCGCTGGCGCTGCTCGAGGGGGAATTCCGTGAGGGCGACGCCGTCCGCGTGGACGCCGCGGGCGGCGAGCTAACCTTCGACAAGGTTGCCGAAACGGTCGGCGCTCCGGCTTCCTAGCGCCGCCGCATCGAGGCGTTTACAAAACGGTTAACAAGATGACCCAGAATGATGCTGGGATGGACGGGGAGTGTCTCAGTGCGAATCGCATCGCAGGAGCCGGATTTCAGGTTTCGGAGCGGGATTCCGACGTAAGCTACGGACCCGCAACTCGATGATCCGACGACGGCAAATAAACGCGCGGCGCAGGGCGCCGCGACTGCGCTCGCTCGGCGCCAGGGCCGGCGAGCGGTTTCGCGATGTCGCGATGGCGATCGAGGAGCGCGTCGGCTGGCCCGTCGCGGACGGAGCCCGAGCGGTGCTCGAGGTCGCCAGGTGGCCGTTCGAGCGGGCAACGTGGACGGCCGAGCGCCGGGTCGTCTGGCCGCTCGGCGAGCGTGCCGCGGGACGCGGCATCTCGGGCTCCAGCTTCGCGGTGGGCGCGGCGCTGACCGCGACCTGCGCGGTGGCCGCGGTCGCGATCGTGGCCGGCGGGAGGAGCGGTGGCGAAGCGTCGAGCGTCGCCGAGGCGCCGACGAGCGCCGCCGTCGAGCGATCGGTCCCGAGCGTCGTCGAACCGGCGCCCGTCCTGCACGGCGCCGCCCCCGACTTCACGCCGGAGGGTGGCGACGCCGCGACCAAGGTCGCCAATCGCGACACCGTGATCGCCAGCAAGCCCGACACTGGGGCACCGGCCTCCAGCTCCTCCCCCTCTTCCTCGGCCGTCGCGACTCCCTCCAGCGCCGATCGGACCGCGATCGATCCCGGCCCGGCCGCGATCGACGTCGCCCGCCGTTTCTCCGGAGCCTTCGTCCTCTATGAGACCGGCGACGCTGGCGCCAAGGTGCGGGCCGCCTTCGACGCCACCGCCAGCCCGCGCCTGAGCCAGGCGCTGCTGCGCCGGCCACCCCGTTTGCCGGCAAACGTCAAGGTCCCCAGGGCCAAGGTCCTGAACGTGGTACCGGGGCCGCGGCACGGCAACACCTTCACCCTCAGTGCCTCGCTGCTGCGGGTCGGGGTGACCAGCGAGCTGCGCATCGACGTGCGGCGCGACGACGAATCCGGCGAGTGGCAAGTCACGGACGTGCTCGGCTGATGAGACGACTGCGCAGTCTCTTGCTGGCCGCGGCGATCGGCGCCGCGCTGACCGCCTCCAGCGCCGCGGCCGAAGGCACGCCCGAAGCCACCGAAGCGGCACCGGTCAGCGCCGAAGCGCCGGCTCAGCCGGCGAGCGAAACGGCAGCCCCCGCCCCGGTACCGGCGGTTCCCGTCTCCCCCGGTCCGGCGATCGAAGAAGGCGACTCGCTGACGGCACCGACCGACAAACCGAAACCCGGGTCGGGCGGTGGCACAGCCGCCGGCAAGAACGCCGAACCGCCGGCGACCAAACCGACGCCGTCCTCGGAGCCCGACGGAGGCAGCGAAAGCGCCCCGGTCGCCCCCAGCTCCGTCTTCTCGATCCCCTCGATTCCCGGATCCAGCTGCGCCTCCTCAGGGGTGCCGCCGATCCTGATCCCGATCTACCAGCGGGCGGCGGCGGCCTACGGGCTCGGGCCGCAGGGGGCCTCGGTGCTCGCCGGGATCAATGAGGTCGAGACCGCCTTCGGCACCAACCTCAACGTCTCCTCGGCGGGGGCGATCGGCTGGATGCAGTTCATGCCTTCCTCGTGGGAAACGTACGGGGTCGACGCCAACAACGACGGGGTCGCCGACCCCTACAACCCCGAAGACGCGATCTTCGCCGCGGCCCGCTACCTGAGCGCCGCCGGGATGCCGGCCGACACCTACAACGCCATCTACGCCTACAACCACGCCGACTGGTACGTCTCCGAGGTGCTCGCCAACGCGGCCTGCTTCGGCGGCCCCGGCGGCGCCGCCGGGGCCTTCTCGCTGCAGCCGCGGTTGCAGGAGCTGAGCTGCCAGCCCGCGACCGACGCGCGTAAGGAGATCCCCGCCGATTACCTGCGTGCCTTCGAGGACGCGGCCAGCCGCTACGGCCTCGGCCAGCGCGGCGTCTGGGCACTGGCGGCGATCGCCAGGCTAGAGTCGAAATTCGGTCAGGGGATGACCGAGGCGGAACTGGCGAGCGAGGGCCCGCTCGGCCTCGACGCGACCGAGTGGGGAACCTACGCCGTCGACGGCAACGAAGACGGCCGCATCGTGCGCGCCAGCGCGGCCGACTCGGCGGCGACGATGGGGCGCCTGATCTGGTCGCGCGGAGATCTGCGCTCCGGCGTCTTCACCCACAACCAGGCGGCCTGGTACGTGCAGGCGGTGCTCGACGAGGCCGAAACGCTGGAAGGCAAGTGCACCGCGACCCCGGCCGAATGGAACCTGACCCTGCCGAACGCGGTGATGGCACCGATCGACTGGGCGAACCTGACGCTCTCCAACGAACTCGAGCTACACGACCTGACCAGCGGCGCTCTCGACCCGCGCATCGTCGGCCTGCTCGGCGCGATCACCCAGGACCACCAGATCACGATCTCGGCGCTGCGCTCCGACCACTCCGAGTACACGACGGAAGGCAACGTCTCCAACCACTACTTCGGCCGGGCGATGGACATAGCCGCCGTCGACGGGGTCTCCTGCACCGACACGGCGCCGAGCGCGCCCTGCGCCGAACTGGCACGGACGCTGGCCTACCTGCCGGCGCCGGCGCACCCGACCGAGCTGATCTACTGCTTCGACGTCGACGGACCGGGCCCGGCGTTCGCCCGCTCCGACCACTGCGACCACGTCCACGCCGGCTACGACGGCTAGGCCGTCGGCGCGCCGATCTTCTCGTCAGCCGGGCAGGTTGCGGTCGGCGTGGTAGCTCGACCGCACCAGCGGGCCGCTCGCCACAGACTCGAAGCCGAGATCGTAGGCGGCACGCTCGAGCGCCTCGAACTCCTCGGGATGCCAGTAGCGGACCACGGGCAGGTGGTTCTCGGTCGGGCGCAGGTACTGGCCTACGGTCAGCACCTGGACGCGGTGCTCGCGCAGGATGCCGAAGGCCTCGACCATCTCCTCGAAGGACTCGCCGAGGCCGACCATCAGGCCCGACTTGGTGACAAGGCGCTCGCCGCCCATCTCCTTCGCCATCTTCAGCACCCGGGCCGAGCGCGGGAACTGGGAGCCGCGCCGCGCCACCGGGTAGAGCCGCGGCACGGTCTCGACGTTGTGGTTGAAGACGTCGGGGCGCTCGTGGACCACCTTCGCCAGCGGCATCTCCTGGCCGCGGAAGTCGGGGGTGAGGATCTCGACCTTGCAGCCCGGCGCCCGCATGCGGATCGAGCGGATCACGCCGACGAAGGCGCTGGCGCCGTAGTCGGGCAGGTCGTCGCGGTCGACCGAGGTGACGACCGCGTGGCGCAGGCCCATTCGCTTGACCTGGTTGGCGACGCGCAGCGGCTCGAGCGGGTCGTTCCAGGTCGGGACGCCGGTCTGCACGTTGCAGAAGCCGCAGCGCCGGGTGCAGACGTCGCCGAGGATCATGAAGGTCGCCGTGCCGCGCTCCCAGCACTCGCCGACGTTGGGGCAGTTGGCCTCCTCGCAGACCGTGTGCAGATTGTCGGAGCCGATCGAGGCCTTCAGCCGCCGGTAGGTCGGCCCGCCAGGCGCCGGCACCTTCAGCCACGGCGGCTTGCGGGCACGGCGGAAGGGGACGGTGCCGTCGGCGTCGGCCGCGGTCCCGCCCGGCTTGGCGCGCGAGCGGGTGACGTGAACGCGCTCGGCGGGCTCTGCGGTCGCGTCCGTCATGCGACCCCGAGCCTAGCGCTGTCGAGCCCCAGCTCGGCGGGCGTCGCCGCCGAGGGCTCGCGCCGGTAGACCTCGGCGAAGCGGTTCGCAAGCGCGTCGGCGAAAGCGTCGAGGTCCTGCTCGGCTCCCAGCTCGCGGCTCAGCGAGGTCACGCGGCAGCCCTCGATCCCGCAGGGAACGATCCACTCGAACGGCTGCAGGTCGTTGTTGACGTTGACCGCCAGCCCGTGCGTGGTCACGCCGCGACTGACGTGCACCCCGATCGAGCCGATCTTGCGATCGCTCGTCCAGACGCCGGTCAGGCCCTCGACGGTGGTCGCGCTGACGCCGTGCTCGGCCAGCGTCTCGATCGCGACGCGCTCGAGGCGACGGACGTACTCGTGCACGTCTTCGTCGAAGGGCCGCAGCGAGACGATCGGGTAGGCGACCAGCTGGCCGGGGCCGTGATAGGTGACGCGGCCCCCCCGGTCGGTCTCGGCGACCTCGATCCCCTGCATCTCGTACCACTCGCGCGCCATCGGCAGCTCGCCGTCGTCAGAGCGCCGCCCGCGGGTGTAGACGGGCGGGTGCTCGAGTAGCAGCAACACGTCGGGGACGGCACCCTCGAGCCGCGCCGCGCGCAGCCAGCGCTGGGCGACGAGGGCCTCCTCGTAGGCGACGAGGCCGCAGCGGACGACGAGGATTTCCGCGCTCATCGGAGAAATCGTTGCACGGCGCCCGCCTATCCTTTCTCACCCCTATGGCCCAGTCCAAGACTCTCCGCCCCGACTGGCTTCCCGCGGTCGGGCTCAGCGCCGCGCTAGCGGCGCTGATGCTCGCCTGGAATCCGCAGGTCGGAGACCTCGCCGCCCAGGTCTTCCGCACCGAGCTCTTCCAGCACGCCGGGCTCGCGATCTGGAACGGCAGCTGGTACGGCGGCCATTACACCCTCACCTACAGCGTCCTCTTCCCGCCGCTCGCGGCGCTGATCGGCCCCCAGCTCGTCGGCACGATCTCCGTGATCGCCTCCGCCTATCTCTTCGACCGCCTCGTTCGCGACCGCTGGGGCGAGGCGGCGCGCTGGGCGACGCTCTGGTTCGCGGCCGGCGTCGTGACGCTGCTCGCCGACGGCCAGCTCACCTTCGCCCTCGGCGTCGCCTTCGGGTTGGCGACCTTGCGAGCGCTGCAGGTCGATCGCGGAGCCTGGGCGCTCGTCGCGGCGGCTGCCTGCTCCCTCTCGAGCCCTGTAGCCGCGACCTTCCTGGCCGGCGTGCTGCTGGCAGGCACGTGGAAGCTTCGCGGGCTCGCCACGTTGGCTGCCGGCGTCGCCCTCGCCCTCGTCGCCGTCCCCAACCTCCTCTTCCCCAACCCCGGCCAGTTCCCGTTCGCCCTCTCCTCCTACCTCGCGATCCCGCTCTTCTGCGGCGGAGTCCTCTTCGTGACACGGGGACTCGCCGGCAAGGAGCGCCAGCTGCGCAGGGTCCTGCTCGCTTACGCGCTGGCGGCGACCGCGTTGCTGCTCGTCCCGAATCCCCTGGGCGGGAACGTCGTGCGGCTCGGGGCGCTTTTCGGCGGACCGCTCCTCGCCGCGGCGATGCTGGCCCACCGACCGCGGCTCGACCGCTTCTCGATGCTGATCCTGGTCCTGGCGCTGGCAGGCGGCCTCTACTGGCAGGTGACGGCGAGCGTCAGCCAGATCGCCCGCAGCGTCGGCGACCCGTCGACCTCGGCCGCCTACTTCGAGCCGCCGGCGCGCTGGCTGACCGAGCATGGCGGAGCCGGGGTGCGGATCGAGGTGCCCCCCACCGCGAACCACTGGGAGTCGGCTTATCTCGCGGACCGCTTCGAGCTGGCCCGCGGCTGGCTACGCCAGCTCGACACCACCCGCGACGACGTCTTCTACGACGACGATCGCCCCCTCACCAGGCCGGCCTACGAACGCTGGCTGCGCGGCAACGCGATCTCCTACGTGGCCCTGCCCGACGCGCCGCTCGACTACTCCTCGGAAGCCGAGCGACGGCTGATCCTCGGCGTGCCTTCTTTCCTCGACCTGCGCTGGAGCTCGCCGCACTGGCGCATCTACGCGGTTCGCGACCCCGAGCCGCTGGTCCAGCCGCTCGGCGACGCCGCCGCGCGCCCGCTGTGGGTCGGCCGCCAGGGCTTCGGCCTCGACGTCGCCCGCCCCGGCGAGTTCCTGGTCCGCGTCAACTTCACGCCCTACTGGTCAATCGAGCGCGGCGCCGGCTGCCTGCTCCGCCACGGCGAGTGGACCGTCGCCCGTGCCTCCCACGCGGGCGTCTTCCGCGTCGCCGCCGACTTCTCCGTCGGCCGCGCGTGGAAAGCCGTCACAGGGGCGAAGAAGACCTGCTGAAGCAGGACGCGCCGGCGATTAGAGGACCGTATGGGTACTCAACTACCGGCACGTCTCTCAGAGGGCCAGGGCCAAGGGCTCTTCGAGCAGCGACTTGATCCGGGCGAGGAATTCGGCAGCGGGGGCGCCGTAGAGGATGCGGTGATCGCAGGCTAGGTTGACCCGCATCAGGTGGGCGCTCGACATCGCGCCGTCGCGGACGACGGGGCGCTCGGTGATCGCGCCGACGGCGAGGATCGCGGCCTGCGGCGGGTTGATCACGGCGGCGAAGCTCTCGATTCCGAACATGCCGAGGTTGGAAACCGTGAAGGTGGCGCCCGAGAGCTCGGGGGGGGTGATCTGGCCGTCGCGCACTTTCCGCGCCAGGGCCCGCGCCTCGGTCGCGATCTGGCGCAGGCTCTTGCGGTCGGCGTCGAAGACGGTCGGCACGACGAGCGCGTCGGCGGCGGCGACCGCGACGCCGACGTTGACCCGCGAGTAGAGCTCGAAGCGCCCGTCGCGGTAGGCGCCGTTGGCGCGGGGGTGCTCGCGCAGCGCCAGCGCGCAGGCCTTGACGACCATGTCGTTGAAGGAGGGAACGACGTCGCCCTCCCTCGCGGTCGCCTTGATCTGGGCGCGGGCGGCGACCAGCCGGCTCATATCCACCTCGGCCTCGAGGTAGAAGTGCGGCGCCGTCGCCTTGGACTCCGACATCCTTCGGGCGACGGTCGATTGGAGCTTGGAGGGGTCTTCGTAGTTCACCTGACCCTTGGCGGTTTCGACGTCGGAGGGACTGACGGTTTCAGCCGCGGGGCCTGGCGAGGGCGGGGCGGCCCTCGTCCCGACAAGTGGCGAGCTAATTAGCTCGCCACTTTGAGTATCCGCCGGCCCGAGGGCCGCCCCGCCCTCACCACCCACGGATGAAGCCGCGAGCTCCACGTCAGCGCGAACGATGCGTCCGCCAGGCCCAGACCCATGAAGCCCGGAAAGCTCAACCCCCCGCTCGAGGGCGATGCGACGAGCCACGGGGGACGCCTTAGTTCGACCGTCTCGGCTTGAAGCTTGTGGGGACGACGGGGGTGCGTTTATCGGCGTCCCTTCCGCGGGTGGCGGTGTAGGGGGACCCACCCCCGAGGACGCTTTAGCGACCGCGGCGGGTGGGGGGTCCCCTGCGCCGACAGGACCCGCGGATGTGCGCTCGCCCGTCCCTCCGCCCTCACCAGCTTCGACCCGCGCGATCGGGGTGCCGATCGCCACCGTCTCGCCCTCCCGCACCAGGATCTCGCTCAGCGTCCCCGCCACGTCGCTTTCATACGCCATGTTCGCCTTGTCCGTCTCGATCTCGACAAGCTCATCGCCGACCGCCACCTCGTCGCCGACCTGCTTCAGCCACTCGAGGATCGTCCCCTCCTCCATAGAGTCGGACAACCTGGGCATAACGACCTCAGCCACAAGCTCCTCCTCGGCGACCCCGGCCGCCTGTCGTCGTCGCTGTCAGCGGTCCCTCGCGCGGGTGGCGGTGTAGGGGGGCCCACCCCCGAGGACGCTTTAGCGACCGCGGGGGGTGGGGGGTCCCCTGCACCGACAGGACCCGCGCGCCGTCGCCGCTCACAGCGACCCCTCCAACGCCGCCAGGGCCGCCTTCACGACGTGCTCCTCATGCGGTATCGCCGCCTGCTCCAGCCGCCGCGAGTAGGGCATGTGCACGTCGGCGCCAGTGACCCGCTGCACCGGCGCGTCGAGGTGGTCGAAGGCCTGCTCGGTGATCAGCGTCGCCAGGTTCGCGCCGACCCCCCCGTGCGGCCAGCCCTCCTCGACGATCACGGCGCGATTGGTCTTGCGCACCGAGTGGAGGATCGTGTCGAGGTCGAGCGGGCGCAGGGTGCGCGGGTCGATCACCTCGGCCTTCACCCCGTGCTCGTTGGCAAGCACGCGCGCGGCGTCTTCGGCGACGTGGGCCATCTTGAGGATGCCGACGATCGTTATGTCGGTCCCATCGCAGCGCACCGCGGCCTGGCCGAAGGGCAGCGTCTCCTCGCCGTCGTCGGTGACCTCGCCGCGACGCCCATAGAGGCTCTCGTGCTCGATGAAGACGACAGGGTTGTCGTCGCGAATCGCCGCCTTGAGCAGCGCCTTGCCGTCGGCCGGCGTCGAGGGGCAGGCGACGAGCAGGCCCGGCACCTGCAGGAAGAGCGCCTCGAAGCTGTGCGAGTGGGTTGGGCCGAGTTGGTGACCGCCGCCGCCCGGCATCCGGATCACGAGCGGCACCCGCGCCTGGCCGTTGAACATGTAGGGGATCGCGGCGGCGTGATTGACGATCTGATCGAGCGCCAGCAGGGCGAAGTTGATCGTCATCAGCTCGACCACCGGCCGCAGCCCCGCCATCGCCGCGCCGACCCCGGCCCCGACGATCGTGTTCTCGGAGATCGGCGTGTCGCGCACGCGCCGCTCTCCAAACTCCTCGAGCAGCCCTTCGGTCACCTTGAAAGCGCCCTGGAAGACGCCGACGTCCTCGCCCATGACGAGGACCGCCTCGTCGCGGCGCATCTCCTCGGCCATCGCGTCGCGCAGCGCCTCGCGCATCCGCAGCTCGGCCATCAGTCCTCGACCCCCTCCCGCTCGGCGGCGACCTCCGGCTCGCTGCCCTCCTGCGCGTCGCCGTGCTCAGCGGGGTTCGGGCGCGGGCCGTCCGGCTGGCCGGCGTAGGCGGCGCCGGCCTCGGCCAGCTCGCGCGCCGCCGGCGGCATCCTGTCCTCGTGCTCGCCGCGGTGAGGCTCGGGACTGCGCTCGTCGACCGCGTACCAGCCGGCGGCGCTGTCGAGTACGTAGAGGCTCTCGTAGAGGGTGTCGAGGGCCGGCTCCGGGGAGCCCTCGGCGAACTCGACCGCCGCCAGCACCTCCCGCTCGGCCTTCTCGCGCGCCTCGCGCACCTCGCGCTCGCCGAGCACGCCGGCCTCGCGACAGCGCCGCGCGAAGCTCTCGATCGGGTCGCGCTGCTGCCACTCCTCGACCTCCTCGCGCTCACGGTAGACCTCGGGGTCGGCCGCCGAGTGGCCGCGGTAGCGGTAGGTGAAGGCCTCGATCAGCGTCGGCCTGCGCTCCTCGCGCGCCGCCCGCACGCCCTCGGCGACCGCATCGCGGACCGCCAGCACGTCCATGCCGTCGATCCGCCGGCCGGCGATCCCGTAGCCCTCGGCCTTCGCCGAGAGGTCGGTCTGGGCCGAGTGGCGCTCGACCGAGGTCCCCATCCCGTAGAGGTTGTTCTCGACCAGGAAGAGGACCGGCAGGCTCCAGAGCGCCGCCAGGTTCATCGTCTCGCCGAAGTTGCCGGCGTTGGAGGCACCGTCGCCGAACATGCAGACCGTGACCGCGTCCTCGCCCTTGTAGTCGGAGGCAATGGCGAGCCCGGCGGCGATCGGCAGGTTGCCGCCGACGATCCCGTAGCCGCCCATGAAGCGGTGCTCGGCGTCGAAGATGTGCATCGAGCCGCCGCGACCGCCGCTGGTGCCGTCGACGCGGCCGAAGAGCTCGGCCATGACGCGCTTGGGCTCGGTGCCGCGGGCGATCGCGTGGCCGTGCGTGCGGTAGGTGCCGATCAGGTAATCCTCGTCGCGCATCGCCGCCGTCGCGCCGACGATCGTCGCCTCCTCGCCGATCGCCAGGTGCAGGAAGCCACCGGCTCTGGCGCGCTGGTACTGGCGCCCCGCCTCCTCCTCGAAGCGGCGGATCAGCGCCATCCGCGCGAGCAGCTCGTAACAGGTCGCGGCGTCGGGGAGATCGGCCATCGCGACTGACCTTAGCTCGCCGCGCCGATCGCCTCCTCGACCCGGTCGTCGCCCCAGAAGACCTCATCGCCGACGCGCAGCGTGGGCACGCCGACGACGCCCAGCTCGGCGGCCCGATCGGTCGCCTCGCGCAGGGCGCCCTTGACCGCCTCGGTCTCGACCGCCTTCAGCATCGCGCGCGGATGCAGCTCGCAGGAGGCCGCCGCAAGCAGCACGTTGTCGGGGTCGGAGAGGTCGCGCCCGGCGGCGAAGGCCTGGCGGAAAGCGGCGAGAGCGAAGGAGACGCAGCGGCCAGTCTGCTTGGCGAAGATCGCCGCCCGCATCGCCGTCAGCATGTTCCCGGGCCAGGGCTCGGGCCAGGCGAGCGGCGGCAGACCGTACGCCGCCGCGCGTCGCTCGACCTCGGCCATCCCCGCCTCGCGCTCGGGACCGTTGCCCCACGAGTCGCGGCCCAACCGCTTGAACAGCGCCCCGAGCAGGATCGGCTGCCACTCCGGCTGCTCGAGGCCCGTCTCGGTGAAGAGCCCGCTGACCCGCTCGGCAGTCAGGTACGCGTAGGGCGAGCCGAGATCGAAGTAAAACGTCACCGGGGGGGAGAGATCGGCCATACCCAGACCTTATGCGGGCATGAACGAGCCGAGGAGTGAGCTATCTCATGGTAATTTTCATGAAAATGAAGAAGCGCATGAAAATCAGCAGGGGCGGGCAGGTATCGATCCCGGCGCCGATCCGCAAGCGCTGGGGAACGACGACGGTGACCCTCGAGGACCGCGGCGGGGAGATCGTCCTCAGGCCGGCGCCCGACGACCCGCTCGAGGCCGCGGCCGGGGCGTTCGCGGACGAAGCCACTGGACCCAATTTGGACACGATCCGGCGGGAAGAGCGCGAAGCCGAACTCGAAGCCGAAGAACGCAAGTTCGGCCTGTGAGCGTCTTGCTGGACGCCAATGCCTTGCTCGCGGTTCTGGTCGCCGAGCCGGCGATGGAGCGCGTGTTGTCACTCATTCGTCAGGGAAATACAGCAATGACGGGAGCAAACATCGCCGAGGTATTCGATGTCGGGATCAGGCGGAAGGGCCTCTCTTCAACGCGTATGACCGAGCTGGTCGAACCTCTATTCGACGGGGCCATCGCTTGCGTTCCCGTCGATCAGAGCCTTGCCCGGCCGGCGGGGCTCCTTCGCGGAGGCCGCTATCACCGTTCAAAATCTCGGGTCTCTCTTGCCGATGCGGTTTTGCTTGCGGCGGCTCGACCGGGCGATGAGATCGCGACCTCCGACTCCGGAGTCCTCGCGATCGCTGCCGACCTCGGCATCGCGACCATCGAGCTGCCACCGAGCTCAGGCTGACTCAGCCGCTGAGCACGTGACTCAGGCGTGCAGGGCCCAGCCCTCGACCGCCCGGGCCGCTTCCGGGATCGCCTCGGAGATCGTCGGGTGGGGGTGGACGATCCCGGCCAGCTCCTGGTAGCCGCCCTCGAGGGCCATCGTCGCGACCAGCTCGGCGACCATGTCGCAGGCCCGGTTGCCTACCACGTGGGCGCCGAGGATCTCGCCGTACTTGGCGTCGACGACGAGCTTGACCAGGCCGTCTTTGTCGTCGTAGACGGTGGCGCCGCCGACGCCGCCGAGCTTCTGCTTGCCGACCTTGACGTCGTAGCCGGCCTCCTTGGCGGCGGCCTCGGTCAGGCCGACGCTCGCCACCTGCGGATGGCAGAAGGTCGCGCCGGCGACGAGGTTCTGATCGACCGGGTGCGTCTCCACGCCCGCGGCGCGCTCGATCGCGACCACGCCCTCCTCGGAGGCCTTGTGGGCGAGCGCCTTGGCGTTGACGAGGTCGCCGATCGCGTAGACCTTCGGGTTGGAGGTGCGGCCGTACTCGTCGACCCCGACCTTGCCGCGCTCGGTCAGCTCGACGCCGGCCTCGTCGAGCCCGAGGCCGTCGACGTCGGGCGCCCGGCCGCCGGCGATGCAGAGGTAGTCGACCTCGGTCGTCGTCTCGCCATAGGTGAGCTTGACCGACGAGTCGCCGGCCTCGACCTCGGAGACAGGGGTGCCGGTCGAGATCTCGATCCCCTGTTTCTTGAAGGTGCGCTCGACCACGCGGGCCATGTCCTTGTCCTCGGCGGGCAGGATCTGGTCGAGCATCTCGATCAGCACCACCTCGGTGCCGAAGCGCGCGTAGGCGGAGGCGATCTCGCTGCCGGAGGCGCCGGCGCCGGCGACCGCGATCCGCCGCGGCTGCTCGGACAGCGACCAGGCCCCCCAGGTGTCGACGACGCGGCCGCCGAACTCGACCCCGGGGATCGGCAGCGCCACCGAGCCGGTGGCGAGGACGACGGTCCCGGCCTCGTAGGCCTCCTCGCCGACTTGGACGTTGCCGTCCGCGGTCAGCGAGCCGTCGCCCTCGATCAGCGCCACCTTGTTCTTGTCCCAGAGCATCTTCACGCCGCTCGAGAGCGATTCGGAGACCGAGGCGCGGCGCTTGCCGAGCGCCTCCCAGTCGAGCGAGACGCCCTCGGCGACGACGCCGAGCTCGGCGCCCTCGCGCGCCTGGTCGTAGATCTCCGCCGTGCGCAGCACGGTCTTGGCCGGGATGCAGGCGTAGTTGAGGCAGCGCCCGCCGGCCTTGTCGCGCTCGACCACCGCGGTCTTCCTGCCGAGCTGGGCCGCCCGGATCGCGGCGATGTAGCCGCCCGGGCCCCCGCCGATGACGATCACGTCGAAGGAATCTGCCACGGGTCGTGAGCCTAGTCGGTTCGCCGCGTTGGCATCTGGATCCGCGCCATCGCCTTGACCATGAAGAAGAAGAAGGCGCCGGCGACGGCGAGCAGGGCGAGGGTGGCGAGGACTTGGGCAACCGTCGCCGCCTGCACGAGCAGGCCGAAGAAGGCGCTGAAGATGAGGAAGACGAGGACGAGCTGGAAGCCGAGCACGGCCCAGTAGCGGGCACGCCACATGCCCCAGGCCATGGCGCCCATCAGCAGCGCCGGGGCCAGCGCCTGGGCGAGCATCGGTTTCTCGCCGTCGACCTCGGTGCCGCCCAGGTAGCCGGCGACGATCGAGACCGCGACCAGCGCGGCGACGACGGCGCCGACCGTCACCACCAGCGGCCGCTCGCCCGTGGCCAGCGGCTCGAGCGCCTCCCGCGCCGCGCGGTTACGCTCCTCCGCTTTCGCGTAGCCGCGCTCCATCCGCTCGCGGGGAGTCGGGGCGGGGCCGCGCTGCTTGCGCTTGCGCGGTTGGCCGGGGGCGGCGTCAGGCACCCGGCGCCGCCTCCCCCAGCGGCGCGAAGGCGCCGCGCAGCTCTTCCGCTGCGACGGTCGGGTCCTCGGCGTCGCGGATCGCCCGCACGACGCAGAGCCGCCGCGCGCCGGCGTCGACGACCTCGGTCGCGTTGCCGGAGTCGATGCCACCGATCGCGAAGAAGGGATATGACGCATGGGCGGCAGCGTGGCGGATCAGGTCGAGGCCGACCGCCGGGCGGCCCTCCTTGGTCGGCGTCTCCCAGATCGGGCCGACACTGACGTAATCGACGGGCGCGTCGGCGGAGTCCGCAAGCTGCTCCTCGGAGTGGGTCGAGAGGCCGACGATCGCCTCGGGCCCGAGCGCGGCGCGGGCCTCGGTCGCGGGCATGTCTTCCTGGCCGACGTGGACACCATCGGCGTCGCAGGCGCGGGCCAGGTGGGGATCGTCGTTGACGATGAAGAGGGCGCTGTGGGTATCGCAGAGACGGCGGAGGGTCTGGGCGGCGCGCTCGACCTCGCGCCGGGGCAGCGACTTCTCACGCAATTGCACGACGTCGACGCCGCCGCGCAGCGCCGCCTCGACCAGCGGCCCCGGCTCGGCGCCGTTCGGCCGTGCCTCGCAGCAGAGGTAGAGCCGCGCCGTGCGCAGCCGCTCACGCCGCAGCGCTCCCTGGCTCTCTGGCGGCGACAGGCTCACGTTTCGATTATCGCTCCCCGCCGCTGCGGCGTTTGTCCCCCCTATAGGGGGTGAAAGTGACGGATCGCGTCGCCGGAGGGGTAGCATCGAGTGAGATACGGGAGCCGAGAGGCTGAGAGGGTGGCAGCGAGGCCACCGACCGTCTGGACCTGATCCGGGTAATGCCGGCGGAGGCAAGATGAGCGACAGAGGCAGTTACGACGCGGTTGTGGTCGGCGGTGGCGTCGTCGGCCTCTGCTGCGCCTGGCGGATCGCGCGGCGGGGTGGGAGCGTCGTCGTGGTCGATCGGGCAGAGCCCCCGGCGGGCGCGACGCGGGTGGCCGCGGGCATGCTGGCCCCGGTCGGCGAGCTCGCCTTCGGTGAGCCGGAGCTGCTGCGGATGACCCTCGCGGCGGCGGAGGCGTACCCGAGCTTCGTCGCCGAGCTCGAGGCGGCGAGCGGGGTGAGTACCGGCTACGAGCGCAACGGCGCCCTTCACATCGCGCTCGACCGCGACGAGGCGGCCGAGCTGCGCCGCGTGCACGAGCTGCAGCGCTCGCTCGAGCTCGGCGCCGAGTGGCTGCCGCCCCGTCGCTGCCGCGAGCTGGAGCCGGGCCTGACCCCGTCCTTCAACGGCGGCGTGTACGCGCCGGCGGAGGGAGCGGTCGACCCCCGACGGCTGAGCGAGGCGCTGCTCGCGGCGCTCGCGCGGGAGGGAGTCGACGTTCGCCCCGGCACCGAAGTAGTCGCGGCGCTCCTCGACGGTGAGCGGATCGAGGGCGTGCGGACGGCGGTCGGCGAGGAGCTGCGTGCCGGCGCCGTCGTCCTCGCCACTGGGGCCTGGGCGGGGGTTTCTCCTTGGCTCCCCGAGCGAGCGAGGCCGCCGGTCCGTCCGGTCAAGGGCCAGATCCTCGAGCTGCGTGCCCCCGACGGGGCCGCCCCCTGCGAGCGCATCCTTGCCTCGGAGCGGGTCTATCTGGTGCCCCGTCCCGACGGCCGGCTGATCGCCGGTGCCACGGTCGAGGAGCACGGCTTCGACGCGACGGTCACCGCCGGCGGCGTCCACGAGCTGCTGCGCGAGGCCTACCGCCTGCTTCCCGACGTCGCCGAGATGGAGCTGGTCGAGGCGATGGCGGGGCCGCGGCCGGGCACCCCCGACAACCTGCCGCGGATCGGGCCCGGCGCCCTCGACGGCCTCGTCCTCGCCTGCGGCCACTACCGCAACGGCATCCTGCTGGCTCCGACCACGGGCGATGCCGTCGCCAACCTGCTTTCGCCGGTGAGTTCGCCTTTTCCGGGGCATATGGACGGGAAAACGCGAAGTCAGCAGGGGGTGGGTGCGTGAAGATCGAGCTGAACGGAAAGCGGCGTGAGCTGCCGGAGGGGGCAACGCTCACCGACGCGGCGCGGGCGGCCGGGGTGGTCGAGGAGGCGCGCGGTGTCGCGATCGCGCTCGACGGAGAGGTCGTCCCAGGCGCCGAGTGGGGCTCGACCACCCTCGCTGATGGCAGCCGGGTCGAGGTCCTCGCCGCGATCCAGGGCGGCTCAGTGGGTGCCTGGGAGCTGGGCGGGCGCACCTGGTCCTCGCGCCTGATCGCCGGCACCGGCGGCTTTCGCTCGCTGGAGCAGATGGAGAGCGCCCTGGAGGCGTCGGGCGCCGAGATCGTCACCGTGGCCCTGCGCCGCATCGACCCCGACGCCAAGGGTTCGGTCCTCGACGTGCTCGACCGGCTCGGCCTCTTCGTCCTGCCCAACACGGCGGGCTGCTACACGGCCCGCGACGCGATCCGCACCGCGCGGCTCGCCCGCGAGGCATTCGAGACCGACTGGATCAAGCTCGAGGTGATCGGCGACGACCGCACCCTCTTCCCCGACGCGGTCGAGCTGGTCGAGGCGGCGGAGACCCTGATCGGTGAGGGCTTCACCGTCCTCCCCTACGCCAACGACGACCCGATCCTCGCCCGCCGCCTCGAGGAGGCGGGCTGCGCCGCGGTGATGCCGCTCGGCTCGCCGATCGGCTCCGGGGCCGGCATCCGCAACCCCTACAACATCGCGATCGTCGCCGAGCGCGCCTCGGTCCCCGTCGTCCTCGACGCCGGCATCGGCACCGCCTCCGACGCGGCGCTGGCGATGGAGCTCGGCTGCTCGGCCGTGATGGCCGCCAGCTCGATCTTCGGCGCCGCCGACCCGACCGCGATGGCCACCGCCCTGCGCCTCGCGGTCGAAGCCGGGCACGCCGCCCGCGAGGCCGGCCGCATCCCCCTCCGCACCCACGCCGAGGCCTCGACTCCCGATCAGGGCCTACCCGACCTCTCCTGACCGCGCGAGCAGTTCGGTCAGATGCCCTCTACCATGGGCAGCCGCGCCCCCGTAGCTCAGTTGGTTAGAGCGGCGGCCTTTTAAGCCGCGCGGCACGGGTTCGAATCCCGTCGGGGGTATCAAGCTTTCGACTTCAAACTTCCGACCTTCGCCAGAGGGTCGGGAGTTTTGGCTTTACGGCCGGGGACTTAGACGGTCTTATTCCAGCCCTCGGCGAGGTGCCGAAGCTGCTCGAAGGGTTCGGCGTCCTGGTCGGAGACGACTTCCTCGCTGTCTATCTCCAGCCGCTCAAAGAGGCCCTGGTTGAGCAGGCGGCGTTCCTGCGGCCCGGCCTGGACACAGGCCGTGCGTGTGATCCGCTACGCCCTAGGTGACGCTCGCTTTTTTGGCTTGGTCTTTTTGTTCGCGTTTGCGTTTCTGGCGTTCCGTGGCTTTGAGCTGCGAGGTGGTTGGCGACGGAAACCCGGCAATGGCGAAGGTAGCCGGGAAGCTGTGCTGGCTTTCACCGTTGGCGCGGCGACTCACTGTCTCCTCGCTCAAT
>Ga0068868_100000542_pt1 | contig 25366 bp, 26 predicted proteins | sample KBSMisM42_FD_64660 | JGI IMG/M metagenome (GOLD analysis project Ga0068868, IMG submission 64660) | Miscanthus rhizosphere microbial communities from Kellogg Biological Station, Michigan, USA - KBS Miscanthus M4-2 | ecosystem: Host-associated > Plants > Roots > Rhizosphere > Soil ...
TCCAGCCGAGGCCGGAAGGTATTGACGTTGAGGCCGAAGGGCAGGGCGATGAGGGCTAGGATGAGAACGCCTAAGATGATTCCGATAATTTTGAGGGCGCGCTTCATGGAACAGCTCCTTGCATCCGACGGTTGCGGAAGTTGAGGTAGTCGATGGGCGGACCTATCCCAAGGTTGGCCCAGTCTACCAAAATTCCCGTGCTTGACATGAGTTTCGCGGTCTGCTGTAGTGCCAGCGGGATCCCCTCAACCTGTGCGCCGAGCCGGCCAAAATTCGCCCGTCACTATTCGGGACGTTGCCAAGGAAAGCGGCTTTTCCTCGACCACAGTCTCGATCGTCCTTAACTCAGCGCCGCTTGCGCGCTACATTCCCGATACTACCAAGAAGCGAATTGAAAAGGCAGCGCAGAAGCTGGGATACCGTCCCAACTTGTTTGCTCAATCTCTGCGAAGCAAACGCAGCCACACCGTCGGCGTGATGGTTTTTGACATGACCGACCCTTATTGCACGCTGATTCTGCGAGGAATCGAGAATGCACTCTACCAATCGTCTTATCTGCCGATCTTGACCGATGTTCACAATGACAAGAACCGGTTCGAGCGTTACCTCGAAATGCTGCTCGACCGGCGGATCGAAGGCTTGGTCATTGTGGGTAATTGGGTTTTTGTAAATCTGAGCATTTTGGCCGATCTGGAAAAAAGCCGAATTCCCACTGCCATCATCGAACGCGACCTCGAGAACGACTCGGTTAGTTCAGTGGTGGTCGATAACCAGGCGGGCGGATACATGGCACTTGAGCATCTGTACGCGTTAGGACACCGTCAGATCGCCTTTATCCGCGGCCCGAAGACCCTCTCCGATAGTGCGCCACGCTGGAAGGGAGTGCGCAATTTCGCTCAGAAACACAACCTGGTGATTGACTCGCGACTGGTGATGGATTTGCCCGAGTCCCGCGATCCCCGCTCCAGCGTCGAATCTGGTTTCAGCCTTACCCAGGAGTTATTGCGCAGCAAGCGTCCGTTCACGGGCATCGTAGCGTTCGACGACATGAGCGCCTTTGGGGCCATGCGCGCGCTATCAAAAGCGGGAGTCCGGGTTCCAGACCAATGTTCGGTTGTTGGATTTGACGATGTTGCCCCCGCGAGTTTTTACACCCCCACGCTCACCACGGTTCGACAGCCTATGGAAGCAATGGGCGCAAGTGCGGCCGGCATCGTGCTCGAGGGCATTAACGCTGCGCAGGAAAAACGCGAACCTTCGGTGATCCACCGTAAGATGTCCCCAGAGTTGGTGGTAAGGGAGTCGACAAAGAACCCAGGGTAATCCGTCCGTTTAAGGAGAGCAGTCATGGCCTTGGAAAATTCTCAGCTGATTCGTCGGTGGTTTGATCAAGTATGGAACCAGGGACGCGCCGACGTGATCGACCAGATGTCCCATCCGCAAACTAAAGGCTACGGTCAAGCCGAACATGGACGGCAGATCGACATGGATGAGTTCAAGAAGTTGTGGAGTGGTCTGCGCTCCGCCTTTCCGGATATCCATGTCACCATTCACGACACCATCGAGCAAGGAGAGAAGGTGGCAGCCCGTTGGACTGCGACCATGACCCACAAAGGAGAATTTCTCGGATTCGCACCAACGGGCCGCACTGCCACCATCACCGGCATTAGCTTGCAGCGCTGGGAGAATGGAAAAATCATGGAAGGCTGGGACAATTGGGATCAACTCGGCCTTTTGGTGCAACTTGGAGTAGTACCACTCAAAAAATTTGTTCAGTAATCTGCAACAATGTCGAACTCCGCGTACAGCATTTTCTGTAGCGCGTAATTGCCCAGTCCACTGGCCTAATTTCCATCCTTAACCGTATTTACTCTCGAAACCTTGCAAGAAAACAAAGGTTGCGCCGTTTGGCATGGTTCTTGCACTCCTGAATTCATATAAAGGGAGGGATGCCATGGAGATTTACGTAGACCATATCGGAAATCTGGCAGTCGTGGAATGCCAGGGCAGGATCTTCCGAAATGACTCTGCCTTCCATTTGCGTGACGCGGTGATGTCGCAGGCGGATTCGACGGGTATCATCCTCGACCTTTCGCAGGTCTACACCATGGACGATGGCATTCTGTATATGCTGGTGCGCTTGCAACGCTGGGCTGCCGAGCACAACCTGGAGTTAAAACTGTTCAATCCCACATCTTTTATCCGGCACTCGTTCGACGAAACCGGACTCTCAAGCGAATTCAAGATTGCGGAAAACCTCGAAGACCTGCTGTCGTTAATCGCGAGAACAACTCATTTGCATCATTCTCATGCAGCCTAGCGGCAGTTCCTCGCCGCTTGCGGTAAAATACATCATAGAATTTGCAGATTTGAAAAGGCCCATGACGGCAATCGTGGGCCTTTGTTTTAGCGCGTAAAGGGGGCGGAATGAGCCAGATTCTTACGGAATTGCTGGAGGCGAATCGCAAATATTGTGGAGGATTTGGAGACAGAGCAAATTTGGCGGTTCCGCCTGCCCGAGGTTTCGCGATTCTAACCTGTATGGATGCCCGGCTGGATCCGTCAAAGTTTGCCGGCTTGTCCGAAGGCGATGCGCACGTAATTCGTAATGCAGGTGGACGTGCCAGCGACGATGCGATTCGCTCGCTTGTGATCAGCTACAAGTTGCTCGGTACCCGTGAATTCTTCGTAATTCATCACACCGGTTGCGGCTCGACGTCTTTTACCAACGAACAGATGCGAGCCTTGCTGGCGGCGAGCCTGGAACCTGCGGAACGAACTCCTGATGGATACCGCGATGTGGGCCGCGGTCCAGGATCTCACGCTGGGGATACCATCGATTGGCTTACGATTGCAGACCAGAAACAAGCCATTATCGACGACGTTGCGCGCATTCATAACCATCCGCTGGTACCTAAGACCATTCCGGTTTATGGTCTTCTCTACGATGTCCATTCGGGAAAGCTGACCGAAATCACTTCTTTAAAAAAAGCGGCATGATTAGCGGCGGGAATTGAATAACCAGGCACAAGCCGCAACCTGGGAGCATGAGTCGTTCATGCGGCGCTGCCTCGATCTTGCTCGCCGGGCAGCTGTTTCAGGCGACATCTGGGTTGGATCATTGATCGTGCTCAAAGGGCAGATCATCGGGGAAGGAACCGAACGAGTCAAAGCAGAGAATGACCTGGCGGCCCATGCCGAAATCGAGGCAATTGAAGCGGCATGTAGGAAACTTGCCAGTCAAAACCTGGAGGGGTGCAGCCTTTACACTACAGCGGAACCCTGCTTCATGTGTTCCCAGCTAATCCGCCAGACGCGGATCAGCCAAGTGATCTTCGGCCGAAGAGTTCCAGATATCGGTGGCGTCACGTCCAGGTTTCCCATTTTGACGGACGCGAGCTTCGAAAAGTGGTCGCCTCCGCCGGTCGTGGTAGCAGGAATCTTAGTCGCCGAATGCGAGCAGCTCTTGCAGAAGATCTAGCTGTTTAAGCTAGGCCGCTTTGCCGAGCCAGGCTCAGCGCTTCGATCGCTGCTCCCCGTGCGCCGGCTGTATCACCGTTCGGCATCACGTGAATCGGAATGCCGGCCTGCTCTTCCCGCTGGTTAGGCATAGCCGCGCGAATTTCGCTGATGAACCACCCCTGGAACTCTGGGCTCGCCTCCAGCGCTCCTCCGCCCACGATAAAAGCATCCGGATCGAAAGTATTCACCATTTCATCGAAGAACAGGCCAAGTGCATGGGCCTGCACCCGGAACACATCGCGGGAGAGAGCATCTCCCTTATCCGCCATTCCACGGACCAGTTTAGCCGCCTGGTGAAGGTCGATTTTCGACAGTTGGTGGCCGGGATATCGCGGCAGAAAATAGGGCAAGATATTTTTTTCGATCGCGGTTAGCGAGCACAACGACTCCAGGTCGCCCATGCGACCGCAATTGCATTCCGGCTTAATTCCGCTGGTTCCCGCGATGCTCTGGTAAGGAATCAGCACATGACCCAGTTCTCCCCCAAATCCGTTCTTGCCTTTCACCACGTTGCCATCGAGGATAATACCGCCGCCATTGCCGGTCCCGATGATACTGGAAATGGATGTCTCGCGGCTGTTGGATCCGAAGATCGCGTAGTGTCCCCATAGTGCCGCCGCGTTGGCGTCGTTCAGGTACGACACCGGTTTCCCCAGTTTGTGCGCCAGCCCTGAGCGGATGTCGAATCCGGCCCAGTTTGCATGCACAAAGTTGGTCGACCCCCGCACACTAAGCTGGCCCGCGGCACTGGCCGGCCCGGGCGTATCAAGTCCAACAGCGACTATGTCCTCCAGCGAAATGCCGGCGGTTGCGGTGACGATTTTTAGGCCATCGGCGATCTGTTGTAGGCAAATTTCCGGCCCCTGCTTGGCCAGCGCAGGATGCTCGCTCAATCCCTCGATAAGGAACTTCTCCTCATGGTTCAGTAGCGTGTAGTTAATCGATGTTCCACCAAGATCCACTCCGGTCACTACGGGCACAATGCTGTCCTCCGGTTTGACGATAAAGCTTAGCAGAATTAGGAGCGATTCCTGGAATGACAAAGATTCCTACTCAACGGTAGTGTTGGGGACAGCTGGGCAAATGTGGGAAGGGATCATGCTCATCCGGAAAGATCGGTCCTACAGCGCCGCATGCATTGCACCGGGCACGAGAAGCCGGATCGGCCGGATTGGACGCAAAATCTGTATAGCTGGAATCGGGAAGAGAGCGGAGATGCTCAAGCAGGGCCCTACCATCAGTGTTTACGGTGCCTGTGAACACTCCCGGATAGAGGAAGAGCAGGCCATACATTGGGTGATGGTAGTAGTAGATGCAGTAAGGGCCGAGCGTTTCGTGAAATCCCTTCTTTAGGAGCCACCGCTTCAGCTCATCGGTCGCGGGAATCGATTGCACGTCTGAATCGCCTAATGAAATCCAAGTGCCACCGCACCTATGCTCGCTTTGAATCGGAGCCCCGCAAGCCTGGCAATAGCAATCTTTTGCCCTGAATTCATAAATGGGCGCTAACTGCATTCCAGAAGGATATGCAACCAGACCTGAAGCGATGCTTAAAACGCATTCGTCAGGCTGAACCTTCTGGGATCCTACATGAGTGCATGGGGGAATGTTTGTTTCGCTAGGGTATTTGAAAAAAGAGAATGAATTGGTCTGTTGCAATATGATCGCGGTCGCAGGCGTAGACTGCTTCATTGCGACAGATCATCAATCGTTACTGGCGACAGCGTGTGCTTCGGCACCTTTTCTTAGCAATCGCTGCATTGTGTCTGGGTACGGGGATCTATGCGCTCTTGCCACATCCGGACGTGCGCCATCGCATCAGCCTTGCCTCGGCCTACGTGGCAATTATTTACCTCGTGATTTCGTTGGCTGTTGGACCTTATCGCCTCTGGCAGAAACTCCACAATCCGACCAGCTTCGACCTGAGGCGTGACATTGGAATCTGGGTGGGTCTGCTAGCCACGTTGCATACTGTTGTTGGGCTTACGGTCCACTTGCGCGGCCGGATGTGGATGTACTTCCTGCAAACCCTGCATCCACCTCATCCCCAAATCTCGCTGTTCGGATTCGCCAACTACACCGGTGCGATCGCAACAATCATTTTCTTAATTCTCCTGCTGATTTCGAATGACCTATCTCTCCGAAAGCTGGGAACTGAGCGTTGGAAATCGTTTCAGCGTTGGAGCTACGTCGCGGCGGGGTCAACGGTAATTCACGGGGCTGCCTACCAGTTCGTTGAAAAGCGGCAGGTTGGATGGATATTGCTGCTGATCGGCTCGGCGGTGGCGGCCTTGAGCATTCAGACAGTGGGTTTCGTTCTTGTTCGCCGGGGGCGGAGTGGTTCAGCTGTTAGATGAGACGGACCAAGTAGTGCGATCCGAAGTTCCTTTGGTCGTTCCGCAGCGCGGCTTTATCGGGTAAGGAATCTACTTTCACATGGCACGCACTCGATTAAAATCGCTCCCGATTTTGTGGCGAATTTAACCGTGGCCGCAAAGCAGAATTCCATCGCGTTTCGTTAATAGTTCCAGACGGCTCATTCAAGATTTTGCCGACAGGTGTCACGGTTTCTTGGTGTGTTCATACCAGGCGACCAGGGCATCTTTCCTGAATCCGCTGTTCTGCAACCTGCGAAGAATGACGTATTCGTTCACCGGGTGGTCATCTCGCATCGCCGGCTGATTGGGGTCAGAATCCAGAAGCTTCGAGATCGAAATCTCTTTTTGCAGTACGAAGTCCAACTCCCCTTCTGCGTTCGGTCGAAATGGCCATTCCACCAGGTCACGGACTGCGGCCTCGGGCATTCGTTGCAAAAGTTCCGCGCTGGTCCGATTGGGGATGGGCTGTCGGCTGGCAATAAACTGAAAGCCAAACTCGGCATAATATTGAAATACCCGGACGTACGGAAAAGACTCATATAAGGCCCGCGCTACTGCGCTCCGCACCACTGGGTCTCCTTCCGGCAGCCATTGCTGCAGGATGCCGTCCTCGCGCAACCGCTGCTTTATAAGAACGTAGAACTCTTTGGAGTAGAGCATGCTTGAACCGGCAGCTTCGATGGGAGGGGGAGGATCGATGGTAATAACGTCGTATTGCTCCGTCGTCCGTTCCAGGTATCGCCGCCCGTCGTCGATCACTACTTTGGCAAACGGAGATTGCAACACCTTTGCCCCATCCGCGTGGTAGTACGAGAACATGTGAGGAACGCTAGGTACCAATTCAACCGCAGTGGCCGGCACGCCCCACGAAACCAGCGACCGGAAAGTTGTCCCCATACCGAAACAGATGTTCAAGCTGTTCTGAGGAGTGTGGTTGAGCAAGGCCATCGGCAAATGGGCCATCACCTTGGTAATTGGATTCAGGGAAGTCATCCCTACTCCGTTCACCAATAGCTGCTTGCCGGAAAATGTGGTGATGGCTACCACGGTAGCAGTATTGTCGCGCCGCACTTCGGGTTCCCAGAACTGGCTCTCGAAGTTATCGCCGACAAATGCTACTACCAGAGCCATGGATGCTAGGGCATAGGCAACAATGCTCTGAGGACGCCCCACCCCGGCGCGCAGCCACTTGGGATTTAAGCTCAGCGCTAGCCAGGGGAACGCGTAGATACAAGTAACCCAGTGTTCTCCGAGAAACGGCAACAACAAAAAACCCGATAACAACGGGCCGAGGATGCAGCCCACTACATTCGCCGCGTAAGCGGTGCCAGCGCGATCGGGGCTGCCGTTCGACCAGCGATCCACCAGCATGGGAGTGATGAACCCCAGAATCATCGAGAGCGGAACAATTCCGATGAGCGGCCGCAACGAGGTGAAGATTCGAAATTGCGGGTCAGCGGCTGCTAACGAAAGCATCGGGGCAACTCCCAGACCCACCCAAATCAGCTGGGGCTCGCCAATATGGTTCTTGATCCAACGTCGATAAATCTTGGATCCGATAAAAGTCGAGACCAGATAAATCGCCAGGATCAGCGCGAATGCGTACACCATGGTTCCGAGGTAAGGAGTGAACTGCCGGATCCATACCACTTCCATGCCCATGCTCGTCAGGCCAGTGGCGAACAATAGCGCGATTGGCATGCGGCCTTGATGGAGTTGACTACGAAGCTCCGGCTCTTCCGCAGCCGGCGTAGAGGACAAGGCGGGCGTTTGACCGGGTCGAAGTGAAAGTGACAAAGCGAACGCCACAATTGCGAGTAAGAGGTTGAGCGAGGCCCCGATTTTCAAGGTTCCGTGGAAGCCGTAGAGTTCGATGAAGAGCAGCGGGATAAGAGCGCCGACCGTTGCTCCAATCACGTTCGCGACGTACAGATAACTGAAGGAGCCTGGCGACTCACGCTGAAAGTTGTGCTTGATCGACTCCATCGCCAGAGGGATAGTCGCGCCCATGCAGGCGCACCAGGGAATTAACGTAAGCGCGATCCAGATTCCTGAGGCCAGGTAATACTTTCCCGAGGAGGCAAGCCCGGTATTTTCCAGAAGGGCGCGTCCCCAGCGCAACTGCAGTGGAACCAGAAGAGCGGAGGCGCCAATTAAGAGTTCAGCAACGGCATAGAGACGCAAACCAATGGTGGCGGCCCGGTCCCCATACCTTCGCACCAGGCGCCCGCTTCCCCACGAGCCGATGCCCAATCCGGCCATGAACATGGAAAGCACGATCGAAACTAGGGCATTGGTGACTCCGAACTGCGCCATTGACAGCCGGAGCCAAACAATTTCGTACAGGATGCCGCAGAATCCAGATACGAAGAAGAAGAGAAAATACCAAGGCATTGAACCAACCCCAGTTCATCTTGAGAGCGATGATTGTATGCGAAGGATGATGATGACATCCCAGGTCACAATCGGCCACAACAGCAACCTAGATGAGCAATAACCTTAGTAACGTAAAATCGTTGTTTTTGGTGGGCAGTGCAGGACTCGAACCTGAAGGCGAACAAATTTTGAAGCGGGTCGCCTGGCTTCGCTTTGGAACCCACCCTCCTCTACTACTTCGGAGATGTCGAGAATTTTGTGCTTGGTAAACGCCATCGTCGCTGGCCGGGGAAGGACTTTTTCCCGGAGCTTTGAGTTCTGTGATGGGGAGATTGGCACCGAATTGCAGAAATCATTGCTCTGCTATCGGCATGAAAACAAAAGGCTTATCAGCCAGATCGACTAAATCATCATTTGGCTAAATAGCCAAAACTTATCCACACCACAGAATCTCTTGAAATTTCTCAGGACTTTTTCCTAAAATTTCATGGAATCCCTGTGCCCGCCGGAGGGCGTGGTTATAGTGCGGAGGTTCGTGATGAAAATCCAATCTTCCTACCGATTTCCCAAATGGCAGCGCGAATATGATGCTGTCATGGCTGAAACTGACCTCACTAAATTAAGAGAAAAAGCGGATGTTCTTGAAACTGCGATCTTCAACCGCTTTCAAGAACTCGCCGGACTAAGCGACCACCACACGGAGCGCGATGCGCTCAATCTCGCGGTAGATAATCTTAGGCACATTCAGCAGGCCAAACTTGGCTTTCCGCCTTGGGATGAAAAAGCTGGGTGAGGAAGCACATCAATCGCATCCGTGACATAAATATTTAGCCCGGCTCCCGCATCCATCGGGACATGGATAAAACCGTAGCCCTTGCTACAAGTCTTCGAATCTTCTTCTGTCGGTTCCTCCTTACCAGTGATCCAACGACTCCTCGTATCACGCAATTGTTTTTCGTGAAACGTTCTTCAAAAGTTCGTTCTTCAAACATTTTCAAACATAGACATGGATCTCGCCCTGGAGTGGCGCCGGAATGCGTCCTTGCCTTCTCGTGAATCATCTTTTCCACGATGGCTCCGCCCCCAACTTATCGCCTAGAAGTATACGGATACGTGCAATTGAGACGTCGAAAGACCTATCGCACTAGTCTCCCGGGAGCGCGCCTCTAGAAACCCGAATTGAATCAGGGAAACTGAAAACCAGAATCGCAATTGCCAAATAGATCTCGAAATTGTCGCGTGCGATCATCTGTGCATGAAAACTTGCGTATAACACGAGGGAAAAACCCGCCGCAATGGTGTTCACGAACGCCCAATTGAAAATCTTCTCCCGGGTGTCGAAGGCATAGGAAAAGGCATACCAAATCCAATCGAACAGCAACACAGCGCAGAGCGCTATGAAAAATCGTTGATGTAGAAAGGCAGCATCCTTCGGAATTTCAGGGATATAAAGCGCCATCAGATAAAGCAAAGAAAAAAGAACCGTCGAGCTCGCAAAATCCAGAATATAGTTTCGCTTCGGGAATTCTGCATGGCTCGGCTCAATATGAACTCTGTTGAAAAAGATGCTCGCGCCAATGAAAAATCGAATGGAGATAACAAGGAAGGTGAAGAAACGACAGATTAGAACTAAGTTCTGGTCCGTCCACTGTGAGAATTCGAGCGCGGGAAGGACGCCTTCGAGCGCTTTGGTAAGCGCTAATCCGCCAACAACAGTTAAAACCCAAGTTGCGTCCCGATGTGCGTCTTCAACGGACAAGAGACTACCCTTCGCGGATGCAGCGTTCTTAAAGGGCCTATAGTAGGTGGAGCCGACGGAGGCTTTCAGTCCATTTCTGATTCTTGGCAACCTCGGACGCGGCCCAAAATACCGCAGGGACGGCCACGAAGCCGAGCGCGAGAACGATTAATGTAGTCATATACGTTGCCCTTTTTCTCTTTCCTTTCCACTTTATTGGATGTATGGAACCAAGTCAAGGTATCCGAGATCAGACCTTCTACGCGAGCCCCTCTAGGTATTGATTCTAAAAGCATTCCACCTTGTCCACGAGAGCTGTGTAGGAGAACAAATAGCGAATCGGCGAAGTACTTTTCGCATAAAACGGCGCGGACAAACGGGTGGCGGATATCGTCGCTTCAATAATCTTGGTGGCGAGGCACCTCAAAACCATTGAGGAGTTCCGCGATTCAAAGTAAGACACGCTGACAGAGTTTGCCCGCGACCCCTGTCGAGTTGGAGAAGAGGAACGTGTTGTTGGTGGGCAGTGCAGGGCTCGAACCTGCGACCTCCTGCTTGTAAGGCAGGCGCTCTAACCAGCTGAGCTAACCGCCCCGTCGGAAAAAAATCGGGGAAACTACCAGGCCGAGCACAGGAATGCTCGTCAATTCGAGTATAGCAAACACCACCGCTCCAACTGGCTCGTTCCAGGGAGAACGGCCCAACCCTTTCCCCTGCTAGACTGGGCGCGAATGCGCCGCCTCATCATCAACGCCGATGACTTCGGGCTCACCTTAGGAGTAAATCGAGCCATCGTCGAGGCGCATAGCGGAGGTGTCGTAACCTCGGCCACGCTGATGGCAAATGCCGCTGCCTTTGGCGATGCGGTTCAACGTGCTCTTCAGACCCCGCGATTGGGCGTCGGTTGTCACGTCGTGATCGTGGACGGTTCTCCCATACTTGAGGCCCGTCAGGCACCGAGCCTGATGCATCCCGGCAAGGGCCATTTTCGCAAGAGTGCTGGAAGCCTTGCGCTGGCGACCTGGGCGGGGCGGATTGACCGCCGCGATATTTCGGTTGAAGCTGCTGCACAGATCGGCAAACTCGAGTCAGCAGGGATTCGGAGTACACATCTCGACACCCACAAGCACGTACATATGTTTCCCACAGTGCTTCGAGGCGTCCTGGCGGCAGCGCAAGTTTGGGGAGTGCGTGCCATCCGTAACCCGTTTGAACCGCTTCGTTTTATTCAGCTCGCCCAAAGGCTTGGTTCGCGAAAGCGCTGGTTACAGGTGAAAATGTTGAACTCTCTCGCGGGGGATTTTCGTCGCCTCGTTAAAAATGCAGGATTGATTACTCCCGATGGCAGCTTGGGGATCGTCGCGACTGGCGGGCTCGATTACGAGTGCTTTCGCGATCTCATCCAGAAATGTCCGGAAGGCACCTGGGAGTTAGTCTGCCACCCCGGTTACGTGGACAAAGATTTAAGCAACGTTCACACCCGCCTTAGGCAGTCCCGTGCCCTTGAATTAGAACTCCTAACTTCCGCTTCGGCCCGTGATTTGCTGACACGTGAGGGAATCGAGCTGATTTCTTACCGGAATATCGTATAACCCCCGTCTCCTACCCTACAGAACAGGTACTTCGGGTATGGGCGCGCAACCAGCTGAATAACAAAAGAAACGGGTAACCGGGTTAGAATTGGGGCCTGAGTTACGACGGAGGCCGCCTCAGCGAAGCCATGGAGAATGCAGCCCAGCCCGGCATAGAAGACCTGGTGGTGCGAGTTTGGGGAATGAACGCCAACGGGAAGACTTTTTCCCAAAGTGCCTATGCCCGCAATCTCGCCCAGGATGGTGGGCTGCTGTCGGGTATCGATAATGCTTTAACTCCAGGCGACACCATCGGGGTGCAGCACCAGGACAAAAAAGCACGCTTTCGGGTTGTGACCACGCGCGACGCAGGGTTGCCGCAAAAGATCCAGGTGGAGGTGCGGCTGGTCAGCGGACAGGAATGTCCCTGGGCGGCATTGGTTCCAGCCACGCCCGCCAGACGTGGTCCTTCGCCTAAGCCCAACAGCAAGCGGCGGTTTGAGCGCCACCGGGTTCCATTCCCTATGGAAATTCGCGACGACCGGGGCGGGGCCGCTATGCAGACCAGCGCTTCCGACATTAGCGGTCGCGGCTGCTATGTCGAGTCTCTCGTTCCCCTACCCCTGGGCACCGCTCTGACTATCACCTTTTGGATTGAATCCGACAAGATCAGCACCCCGGCATCGGTTCGCACCAGCGACCCAGGCGTCGGAATGGGCATCGAATTCACCGGACTTTCGCCTGAAAATCAGGAACGCGTACAACAGGCCGTGGAAAAGGCGTTCGAAGCCAAAAAGGCTTTCTGACCGGCACCTCTGACCTTCCCTTAAAATCTGAATCTTCGCTTGCCCTCTGCCATCGAATGGAAGGCGTATCTAAGCCAAGGCATGAACATTGGGATCACCTGTTATCCGACCTACGGCGGCAGTGGCGTGGTCGCCACCGAGTTAGGCCTGGAGCTGGCCCAACGCGGGCATGGGATCCATTTCATCACTTATGCCCCACCGTTTCGGTTAACGCCTCATCCCAACATTCACTATCACGAAGTCGAGGTGTCTAGTTATCCCCTCTTCGACTTTCCGCCCTATGACCTAGCTTTGGCGACCCGCATGGCGGAGGTCTCCGAGTTTTACGATCTTGACCTATTGCACGTTCATTACGCCATCCCTCATTCGGTGAGCGCCATGCTGGCGCGGCAAATGCTCGCGGCGGCTGAAAAACCCCGCCGCCTGCCCTTTGTCACCACTCTTCACGGAACTGATATCACTCTCGTTGGACAGGATCCGTCCTATTTGCCGATCACGCGCTTCTCCATCATGGAGAGTGATGGCGTGACCGCGATCTCGCACTACTTGCGGGAGCGGACACAGCGAGAATTTAAGATCAAAAATCACATTGAAGTGATCTCAAACTTCGTGAATTGCGAGATGTACTGCCGCGGCGCGGGCTGGGCAGAGCGCCGTAAGGAATACGCTCCAAACGGCGAGCGCATCCTGGTTCATCTCTCGAATTTCCGGCCAGTCAAGCGCATCACCGACACCATCGAAATTTTCGATCGAGTTCGCAAAAAGATGCCGGCGAAATTGCTGCTGATCGGCGACGGTCCCGAGCGGTCCCGAGCGGAGGGGCTGGCCACTCAGAAGGGAATCGAGGACGACGTGTTGTTTCTGGGCAAACAGGACCAGATTCGCGAGAAGCTGGGGCTGGCAGACATCATGCTGTTGCCCAGCCAATTGGAATCGTTCGGATTAGCGGCGCTTGAAGCGATGGCTTGCGAAGTTGTCCCAATCGTCACGCGCGTGGGAGGACTGCCGGAAGTAATTGAGGAAGGCAAAACCGGTTTTTTGGCCGACGTGGGTGATGTCGATACCATGGCCCGCCATGCCATTGACTTACTGAATGACGACAGCAGACTCAAAGCCATGGGCAAAGCCTGCCGCGAATCGGCGCGTGATCGGTTCGGCGCCAGCAAAATCATTCCTCAATATGAAGCTTTTTACCGACGGATATTAGAGCGTTCCTCGTAGAGCAGTTCCGGAATCGTACCTTCACTTTGCAAGACCGGCATCTGGATCTTGATCAAAGTCCCCTTGCCGTTGTGGCTGTCGATGGTCATACGTGCGGTATCTCCATAGAGCACCTTTAGGCGCTCGGCGACATTGGCCATGCCGATGCCGGTACCGCCCAATCCTGAGGGTCGCTCCACCAGATTAGCGGCGCCCATGCCAACCCCGTCGTCGCCCACCTCTATCAGCAGATTCGAATCGACGATGCGGCTGCGCAGGAAAATGCTGCCGCCGTCGATCTTGCCCGAGAGCCCGTGCTTGATGGAATTTTCCACCAAGGGCTGCAACAGCATGGCCGGAACCATCACGTCGAGCGAGTCGGGTTCATGTTCTTTGACCACGTGAAGTTTATCCCGGCCGAAGCGGACTACCTCGATATCGAGATAGTTGTCGATAAACTCCAATTCTTCCCGCAGGGGCACAAACGCATCCGTACTGTTGAGGAGGCGGCGAAGTATGTTGGCCAGCTTGATGATCATCTCGCGTGCCGTATCGGGATCGAAGCGTACAAGTGATGAAACTGAATTGAGCGTGTTGAACAAGAAATGCGGATTGATCTGGTTTTGCAGCGCTTCCATGCGGGCGTGCAGCAACAACCGCTCCTGCTCTTCCAGCTTTATCTGGATGCGAACGCTGTTCCAGATCTTCAGGACCGTTCCCACTACCATTACTGAGCTTGCATAGATAGCCACCTTTACCCAGAAATTTACGCTCTCCATGCTGAAGGTGGATCGCGGCAGATAGCGCGATATCTCGCTATGAACGAAGCGCAATCCCACAATCGTGGTGAAGAACATCATCTGCCAGCCGAACAGCTTGGGCGCCGGAAGGTTACGGCGGATCCAGCGATAGATACTGAGGTCAATGAACGGCGAAAACGACCAGATATCTTCGCGGTCGGGCACAATTTTCCGCAGTTGCCCGGCGAGAAAGCCGCACAGTAATGCGAAGGGCAGCGTGGCCCACTCTCCGTGCAGCAGGGCAGGAAAGGCCAGCAAGGCTCCGCCCAACATACCTCCAAACCGTCCTGCAACTACTCCGAGCAAAATGGCGGTTTCGAGTGTCAGATCGCCTGCGCTGAAAGTCTTTACGCTAAAGCGAATCCACACCCCGAGCGCCAGCGGTATGGACACCCACAGAACCAGATACACCGTCTGCCGGATCGAGCGCTCCTCTCGGAACAGCAACCGCTTGAATTCCACCGAGCGAACCAGGGCGCTGGCCAGAGCAGCCGCCACTCCCAGTTTCACCAGCAGATTGATGAGGATGACCCGAGGTTCCATGGTGAGGAAAATGTAGCACGAAGCGAGGGGAAGTATTTGGGTTACGCTCGGCCGCAACCGGGAAGCCCTTCTTCGCTCGATTGTGGTGAGCGCTGATGGGTTTGGTTACACTACTGGGATTGCGACCAGCCGAGGCGAGTTAAGCATCGCTGCTTCGGCGTTGTCTGGTGAACAATGCGCGGAGACAGCAGGAAATGACGCTTTGGGGACGCACTGCAGGTAAGCCAGAACCGCAGGAAGTAACCACAGGCCGCTTTGAGATCGAGCGGGACGGCCAAGTCGCCTACCTGGAATACAAGCTGACAGCGAAGGTGCTGGAGCTAATTCACACTGAGGTTCCCGAGCCATTGCGCGGGATGGGCCTGGCAGCATCGCTGGCGGAAACCGCCTTGCAGTGGGCACGCGAGAATCACCGGAAGGTGGATGTGATCTGCCCGTCCGTGCTGGACTATGTTGCCAAACATCCGGAGTACTCGGATCTGGTTATGCGCTAAACAGGAGCTTGCTGCCTCCCTGTGGTAAGCGTTTTCATTTCACCCTGGTCTGGGATAGAATTCGCAGGTTCTTGCGCGCCCCGCAGAGCATGTACCTCAGCCATTGTTGTTTTCAGGAGGATCCGATGCGCGAGCCCAGAAAACTGCTTCTCTCCGCTGCCTTAGTGCTGTTGGTGGTTCCGATGTTGAACTGTGGATCAGAACACAGCGCTGACGAACGATATTTTTTTGTCACTACAAATGTGAAGCTTCCGTACTGGCAGAGCGCGGGTAATGGTTTTATTCAGGAAGCGAAACAATGGAAGTTGCGCGCCGACTTCGTCGGTCCCGACACCTACGACCCGAATGCTGAATTGGATGAATTTCGTAAGGCCGTGCAGGCGAAGCCCAGCGGAATTCTGGTATCGGCAGCGGATGCGAAGTTGCTCAAGGACGATATCGACAAAGCCATTGCCGCAGGCATTCCCGTCCTGACGGTGGACTCGGACGCTCCCACCAGCAAACGCCTGTTTTTTATCGGGACCAATAATTACCAAGCCGGCGTGATCGGCGGACAGCGATTGGCGAAGGAGTTGCACGACAAAGGCAACGTGGTCGTGTTCACCATGCCGGAGCAGGCCAACCTGCAAGACCGTCTACGTGGTTATCGCGACGCCCTGGAAGGGCGCCCGCAAATCAAAATCACCCAGGTAGTCGACATCAAAGGCGATCCGCGAGTTGCTTTCGATACTTCCACCCAGATGGTTGGCAAAGAAAAAGATAAAGTTGACGCTTTTGTGTGCCTGGAAGCCCAGGCAGGCAAGGAAGTGGCGACAGTGCTTTCCACCAACAAGGTGACTGGTAAGGTTATTGTGGCCATGGATACCGATCCCGACACCCTGGATTGGATTAAGAAGGGCGTTATCGCGGCCACGATCTCGCAGAAGCCCTACACCATGGCCAGCGTCGGTTTACGGATGCTCGACGACCTCTACCACCACAAGCCGGCGAGCCTCGACCAGAACTGGGCCGAAGACAGCTTTTCGCCGGTACCCGCGTTCGTCGATACCGGATCGTCGCTCATCGACAAAAGCAACATCGCAGCCTTTGAGGCGGCGAATCAGTCGATGAACTCAAATAGGTAGTTTTGCTACCGGTTGGAGCCTGGAAGATCGGCACCCCGGCCAGCGTGCTCGACAAGTCTGGCAAACTGGAACCCGATGAATTACAAACCATGCGCGACCACGTGCGTATTGGTCTGCGCATTCTCGAGCCAATTCCCGCTTTTAAGGAAGCAATTCCCATCGTGGCCCAGCATCACGAGTGGTTCAATGGCAAGGGTTACCCGGAAGGCCTCGCCGGTGAAGAAATCAGCCTCTACGCGCGCATTTTTGCCGTTGCCGACTGTTTTGACACCCTAAAATCCGACCGCCCGTACCGGCAAGGACTACCTACTCATCGCGTGATGGAAATCCTCAAGGCAGGGTCCGGGACCCAATTCGAACCGAAAGTGATGGATGCCTTCTTGCGCATGCCAATGAAGCGGATCCGCAGCAACCGACTGAAACTTCGAAGGAAATGATATGTCAGCGAAGTAGAACTCAAAAGATTTCAGGTGCGCGATGAGAAGAAATCTCTGGACCATCATAGTCGTCTTGTTCGTGGCCAGGGGTTGCCATCGCGACCGCGCCCTAGTTCCCGATGAATTGGTCGGGTCATGGACGACCGACGATCCCGTCTATAGGGGCCGCTCCCTAAAACTGGAAAAGGAGTACGTGTTGGTGGGATTTGGCGAAGACGTAAATCCGACAGTGCAGCGCATCACTAAGGTTGAGATAATCCGCAACGCTACCACGAACTCCACCACAATCTACTCGACAGACAAGGACAGACAAGGAAGGACCGCATCAACTGACGGTATATTTTGAGCCTTCCAATGGCGGCTCTTGTTCATCAAGAATCTTCGGGGGAAATGGATTCGTCATTGACTCCCCAACCGAGATAGCTCAAACCTGTAAATCTCAGGCCGCTCTGATTCAGCGCAATGGTGATCAAACCGCCTTGCTGAGTAACACTTTGGCGCGGCGTCCATTTTTGGCGCATTTAGCTGCATTCTTGGCCCCAGTTCGCAAGATATCTCGGCAATTCTTATCGGTTGGGGACCCCGCAGCGAGCGCATAGGAGATCACTATCACCCGAGTATCTGTTCTACTACCAGCATGCATTCTGCCCAGTATTGGATCGATAGGCTTGCTCTGGGGGCGCATCCAGAAGGAGGCTTCTACCGCGAAACCTATCGTTCCGACAGAAGTGTCTCGACCGAAGGCTCGGGTGGCGATACCGGACTTGTGCGGGCAGCCTCCACTGTCATCTACTTTCTGTTAAACGGGGATGACTTCTCAGCACTTCATCGCTTGCGTTCTGACGAGATCTGGCATTTCTATGTAGGCGGAACACTAGTTGTGCACGTGATCGCTGCTGAGGGACAGGCCCTGGAAATGTTTTTAGGGGCGGATCCTGACAAGAATGAGAGTTTTCAGGTGGTGGTGAGGGCCGGTTGCTGGTTCGGCTCAAGACTGAGAGAATCCAATTCTTTCGCGCTGGTGGGCTGTACCGTGGCTCCTGGATTTGAATTTGAGGATTTTGAATTGGGGAAGCGAGAGGACTTGCTGGTGCAGTTTCCCCAGCACCGGGAATTGATTACGAAGCTCACTCGGGAATGACGCCCGGGCCTATCCTTTGAGTTGCGCCAAATACCCGTGTTCCTGCTGGTAATCTTTGTTGGTATTTTCCACGAAGCGCAGAAACTGGCGCAGGCTTTCGCGTTCCGGCGATTCCATCGTAGTGAATTTGATCCGTACGCCGGATGAGGGATTGCTTTGCGTGACGACTCCGGTCAATACGATCCCCTTGATCCAGAGAGTTCCATTTGCCACCCAAAGTCCGATTTCAATGCTCTTGCCGGGCTCGACCATACCAGGGCACTCGGCGAGGCAGCCGCCCATACTGGTGTTGGAGACATTGCCCCATAACGGCGTATCCGAACCTTCCACCCGTAATTCGACCGCCACAAAGCACTTTACCCGGGGATAGCGGCGCCGATCCTGTCCCCAGGATGGGGTGAAGATATCCGGCTCAAAAGGCGGAGCATTCTCGGTTGCCGTGACTGGAGAGGTCGTCGCCTGCTCGGCACTACCCGATGCCTGCTGCTTAATGTTACGAATGGCGTCAAACAGGGCCTTCTCCCGCTCATCCGGCGCGGCATTACGGCAAATCTCTAATAACTGCCCCAAGTGGCTAACCAGTTGAGGATCTGCTAAAAGCTGGGTCCAATCGGAGCCTTTGTGCTGTTGCTTAGGTGTCGCCATATGGTGTTAGAGGAGATTGGGCTACATGAACAACGCTAATAGATTGCGGCACAACGGGCTTTGGTAACAAGATGACTATTGTCACCGTCAAAAGTAACCGGCGATATCGCCCGCGCCTCGAAGCCTGAGGACCACACGGACAGCAGACGAAGTTATCCACAGTCCGGGCCGCAATTCCAGGCATCTGTCGATGCCACTTCTGCCTCTAAAGCGTGGATTGTCCGCTTGAGGGGACAATCTGTTGACTCGGTAGAATCTCCGATGTCGATAAAACTGCTTCAGTCTTCAGTCAGCCGCATAATAGACCGGGCCTGTCGAGGACGCGCCTTCTCCCAACAAAGCAGTGAACTCACCAGTAACTGCAAGAAAGTGTCGAAGTATGGTAGGCGGGTGTAGGTGTCTAAATGGTTTTCGTCCTGGAAACCCGTCTTCCTTTGTAACGTGCGTTACCGTATTGGCCGTCGCTTCCTTCCTTATTCCTTGCCTGGCGTTTGCTCAAGCCTCTTCCGCAAAAACTGAAACGGTCTCCATTAACCAACAGCTGAAAGCGCCGATGTCTCGCGCGGCGTTGATGACGCTACTGCAGCGTCGCCGTGTGCTTATCGAGCGACTGATGGGGGAGGACCCCGCGTCTGTACGCTCGGTGATGCTGACGCCTAGCGATCTTGCCCGACTAACTGCGTCTGACCCGGCGGCTGCCGCCCAAGTTGAAAAAGAAGGGGAATGGTCTGGTCCGTTGGAGCTCTTGGCGGAGGACGACTTCGACCACCACCGATCGATAACTCACTGGCGCGTGCGCACAAACAATAGTGCCGTGGAATTGTTTTTTGTCAATGGAGTGCCTTCGGTGAAGCCTAGCTGTTTGCCAAGGATCAGGGTCTCCGGGGTGGGCACAGACAAAAGCGTGGCTGTCGACTCAGTGCTGGCGATGTCGAACGCGCCGCCGGTGTGTTCCACCAAGGGAGTGCAGCACATCGCGGTCATTCTGCTGACCATGCCGAGTGCCAAAACATTTCCTTCTGGATTCGACGCCGCCTATTTCCAGCAACTTTTTTTCAGTTCCTCTGGCTACACTCTTACTAATTTCTGGGAGGAGTCGTCCTACGGTCAGACGTCGGCTACCGGCCAAGTCTTTGGGCCATTTGCGCTCAAGAAGGATTTCAATTGCACTGACAACGACAAGCTTGCTGCCGCCGCCATTCAGGCAGCTTCGTCGCTCGACTTCACCCAGTTCGATCGTGTGGCGCTTATCTTCCCGGTCCAGACCTGCTCCTACGGCGGCCTGGGCACGATCGGGTGTTGGGAGACCCTGGTTCCCAACCAGAATATCTCCATCGCTTGGCTGCCGATTTTTCCCTACCAGGACACAGCGAACTACATCGGAGCAGTTGCCCACGAAACCGGGCACAACCTTGGACTCAACCACTCCAATACGCTCGACAGCGATACCGTTCCGGTTGGTGCATTCGACCAGCCAGGCGAAGATACGGAATATGGCGATCCATTTTCCGTGATGGGCCAGGTCTGGACCCAGGACGGAAGCCAGAAAATTCTGGGTCAATACAATGCCAAGCACAAGGGCCTTGATCTGGATTGGCTAGATCTGAGCCATGGAGACTATCAGGAAGTATCGGGGAGCGGATCTTTTACTATGCTGCCGTTTGAATCCCCGGGTGGGCTACGTGCTCTGCGGATTCTCCGCGATCCGGCGCTTGGCGGCTGGCTATGGCTGGAATATCGTCAGCCGTTAGGTTTGGTAGACAGCACGTTCTCCTTCTTGTCCGACATCAATGAACCCAGCACGGTGTTTGATGGCGCGTTGGTGCATGTCGAGTCATCTACCCTTGATCCTCTTCGTACCTATCTCGCCGACTTCAACGCCGTGGCCCAGCCAAACGATTTCTACCATGCGCCGATGACCTCGGGTCGAAGCTGGTCAGATCCGTATTCGCCGCTCACGCTTGCAATTGGAACCGCGGATGCGAATGGCGTATCGGCCACGGTCACCTACGATCCAGTTTGTGCCACGCTGTCTATGTCGGGTTCGCCGTTCCCGAGTAACGGCGGAACTGGCTCCATTGCGGTTAGCGCGCCGCCAACTTGCTCATGGACAGCGGTGACTCGCAGCGATTGGATCACGTTGACCGGGGGAACATCCGGGCACGGGAACGGCACTGTTAGGTTTACAGTCGCCACCGGACCGGGTGGAACCGCTCAAAGGAATGGCTACGTTACCGTGCAGCGGCAATCGCTGAAAGTGATACAGGCAGGAACCGGCACTGTTATCGTCGGAGCCTCGCCAATCTTCGGAACCGGGTCTGATGCGCACTTGACTTTTTCATTCAGTGATCCGCGCGGCTACGCCGACATCAGTTCCGCCAACATTGACATCTCGACTCTTGCGGAACCGAGCCTGGCTTCCTGCTCCATGTTTTTCAACCGTGGGTCCAGTACAGTTTCACTGTTGAACGACGCCGGAACGCAATATTCGAATCCTTTGAATCTCACTGTTGCTGGTGGGAGCGTTGCTAACAGTCAATGCACGCTTTCCTCAACTGGGTCCAGTATCAGCGGAGCCGGGAATAGCCTCCAACTGGGATTGCAACTGTCCTTCGCACCGGCTTTTGTTGGGTCGCACAATGTAGTAGTTAGTGTCACCGACACCACAGGTACTTCAAATTCCTTGCAGGTCGCCACATGGATGGTTCCGCTGAGCAATTCCGGCTCGGCTTCGATTTTGTTGGCTCCGTCCAGCCTTGATTTTGGAAACCGCGCTCTCGGCGACCCTAGTTTGCCTTCTCCGATCACCTTGACCAATGGGGGCTCTGGACCGCTCATTATTTCGAACATTTCGATAGCAGGCAGCAATGCCGCGGATTTCGTGCAGACCAACAATTGCGGTTCAACGGTTGCTGCCGGTACCAGTTGCACGTTCCAAATCAGTTTTGCCCCTTCCGCCGACGGACTGCGTTCAGCCTCGCTTTTGATTACAGACAACGTTGCGGGATCGCCTCAATCCGCTTCTCTCTCAGGGACCGGCGGCACCGTTCCCATCGCTTCAATTACTCCCAGTACCGTGTTCTTCGCCAGCCAAGTCGTGGGCACGACCAGTGTCGCTTCAACCGTTACATTTTCTAACCAGGGCAGTGACGTTTTGTCCATCACAGCGATTTCGATGGCCGGCAATAATGCCGCCGATTTCAGTCAGACCAATAATTGCGGAACTCTCCTGGCTACGGGGACGAGTTGCAACATATCGGTTGTCTTTTCTCCATCCGATGTTGGCAGCAGGCTGGCGACTCTTTCCATCAGCGATAATGCGTCCGGCAGTCCGCATACCATCGGGTTATCTGGTACTGCGAGTGATTTCGCTGTGGGAAGTTCTGATGGCTCCACGACAGCAACGGTTTCCGCAGGACAGACTGCGACCTACCATCTTCGATTGAGTGCGGAAAACGGATTCTCGGGAAGCGTCTCGCTGGCCTGCGGGGATGCGGCTCCGTACTCCAACTGCACCATTCCCGCGGCTTCCAACCCTCTGCTGGTGAACGGAGCAGACGTACCATTCACCGTCCAGGTGAGTACAACCGGCTCGACAACGTCGGCGGGCGCAATCACTTTCCCGAGTTCCTTGAGCATGACTATTCTGCTGGCAGGCCTAACACTGGCTGCGCTGGGGAGGGTGAGGCACAGGCGCTGGCAGGTGGGATTGTCAACCGCCGTCGTAGCTTTTTGCCTCTCGACCGCCAGCTGCGGCGGAGGAGGGACAAGCTCTGCCCTTGCCCAGAGACTCACCCCAGCGGGTAACTACCAGGTAACTGTCAACGCCTCCAACGGAAAAGTTACCCACCCTATTGTCCTAACCTTGAAGGTTCAGTAGACTTCCGGATCCCCCATAATTGGTCGGAGACGTAGGGGTACTCGCGCCTTCCGTAATCTCCCAAAATGGGACTCTCACAGGCATAGTCGATGCAGCAATGAATTACACGAGAAATATCCCCCGTGCGGGCGCGGGCCTGCTTGTGGCAATCTGTTTGCTTTCCTTGTCGGTTGTAAGTTGCGGAGGGGGAAGCCTTACGCCCAATTCATCTGGGCCAGTGAGCGAGCCCAGCAGTTCCGCTGGAAGTCCCACCCCTCCCGCCGGAGGTACCGGGGGTTCTGGTGGAAGTACTCCAAATCCTCCGACAGGAGGAGGCGGAACGCCCACTGGAAACGCCAACGCGATCGTACTCTCTGACCTGCATCAGAAAGACGGTTGGGCCGGCTACGCGTTGCTCCGCTCCGACAACTATTCCATCTGCGCCAGCTGCACCCCCAACGGCCCGAAAGCGACCTGGGAGATGGTTCAGGGCATCACCCTGCCATCAGTTAGCACAAATTCCAGCCAGTTTGATATCGGCGGCACCGAACCGTTTACCGATATTCTCTGGAACAATCATTTAATTGGCGATCTGAGCTCGCAGAACCTACACGACAGCAATAAGACCCTGATCCCGACGCTGCACAACTTTGTTTACGACGTTTATTTCTTCGGTGCCAACCTGCCGGTGTCGCAAGCAGTTGAGTTTGATATCAATCAGTTCTTTAACGGCAAGTCTTTTATCTGGGGACACGAATGCCGCATCGCTGGCGGACACGAGTGGGATACCTGGGATAACGCCAAAGAGGAGTGGGTGCCGAGCGGCATCCCTTGCAACCCCAAAAACAATGAATGGAACCACGTGGTGATCGAGGTCCAGCGCACCGACGACGATCGCCTGCTGTTTAAGTCAATCACATTGAACGACGAAAAGTCGGTGCTCAACCGCTACGACAATCCCACCGCACGCACAGGATGGTACGGCGTCACCATCAACTACCAGCAAGACGGAAACCGAAATCAGGATCCGTACTCAATCTGGCTGGATAAGCTGAATTTCAGTTATTGGTAGACCTGCTTAACTCAGTCTTTGATGGAGCCCGAAAGCGCTCTGCCCAATTTGACATCACCCTGCCTGCTTGGTTGGCCCCCTTCTTACCGAAGGCCTCTTTCCCGCTGGTCTCCGGATTTCTGAAGTACATTTGACCGCGAATACACTATGAAGCAGTAAAGAGGAGGCCCAAGCGGGGGGAATAGCATGACGCAGAACCAAAACAATTTCTTGAAAGAGGCAGGGGTGTCGAACCCGAAGAGAAAATATTCCATGGCAACCATCGTGATCGCCGCCCCAAGGACACAGGTAAATACAACTATTCTTACCAGGGGCAATAACGACTGAGACATGTCGTCTATTCGTCGGTGCAGAGGCATCAAAATAAAAACCAAAACCAGGGAGAGCGTTGCCGAGACACGATAAATAGTTTGCGCCGCCGGGGACAAAATCCATTCCCGATTGATGTAGTAATTCCTTAGCATGAGGTTTTTCATCAACGCCGATCACGCTCGACAAAGAGGATCCCACGGCGGACAACAATCGAGTCAGAAGTAGATGGTAGGAATAGCGAACCTCTGGGTAGAAGGCAATTCTCGTGGTGAGGCAGGCGTTCCTAGTCAGCGTGCGGGGAAGTTAGAAAAAATAAGATTCAGGAATAACAATCTGCGAAAAACCGGATTGCCCGCCCTCTTGCCATTATCAACATAGCACCTTAAGTAATTGAAAACAAGTAGATTTACTCCCCTTCATCGAGTAAGTTCAGAAACCCAAGCAGCAGATCAATTTGCGCCTAACCGGCGCAAACTCTTTCCCTGCATGCTCGAACTCGATACGAAGGGAGAACTGAATGCCGGAAAACCCGATCCAAGGATTCGTGGCCGATAAGTTCAGTGGAGTGCGCGATGCTTTCGAAGCGAATTTGGTGAGTGGTGCAGACGTCGGCGCTTCCTGTTGCGTCACCCTGGAAGGCGAGACAATGGTCGACCTTTGGGGCGGCTTCGCCGATGTGGGGAAGACACGTCTATGGGAAAAGGACACCATCGTGAATGTCTATTCGACAACGAAGACCATGACCGCGCTCACGGCGCTGTTGCTCGCCGATCGCGGCTTGCTGGATTTCGATGCGCCGGTCGCCAGGTACTGGCCAGAGTTCGCGGCCAACGGGAAGGAGAATATCAAGGTTAGCCAGGTGATGAGCCATTCCTCGGGGCTTTCCGCATGGATAGAACCCGTCACCGCTCCTGGAGATCTTTACGACTGGGAGAAGATGACATCGTTACTTGCCGCGCAGGCGCCGCTGTGGGAACCGGGAACCGCCTCGGGATATCACATGATGACATTCGGATTCCTGATCGGCGAAATTGTGCGCCGCATCACCGGTAAATCTCTCGGCACCGTGTTTCGCGAAGAAATCGCGGAACCACTTGGCGCCGACTTCCAAATTGGCCTGACCGCCTCGGAAGACTCGCGAGTTGCGGACATCATCCCTTTGGCTATGCCGGAGAAGAACGGTAAGAAGGCACCCAGCGCGATGACCCTCAGCGAAATTGAGCAGCTCACATATTTCAACCTGCCAGGCGATTTTTCGATTGCCAACACCCGTGCCTGGCGGGCGGCGGAAATTCCGGCGGTCAACGGCCACGGCAACGCGCGTTCCATAGCAGAAATCCATTGCATG
>Ga0068868_100000543_pt1 | contig 25349 bp, 27 predicted proteins | sample KBSMisM42_FD_64660 | JGI IMG/M metagenome (GOLD analysis project Ga0068868, IMG submission 64660) | Miscanthus rhizosphere microbial communities from Kellogg Biological Station, Michigan, USA - KBS Miscanthus M4-2 | ecosystem: Host-associated > Plants > Roots > Rhizosphere > Soil ...
ACCACTTACCGCGTAATTACGCCAGAAATTAATGATCAATAGCAGCGGGCTGATCGCCCCGAATATCATTACATCCGTAAATCTTTTCTGTAGCGATAATTTATTATTGAATAAAATGATGATCCCTCCCGTGACAAGAATACTAATGCCTGCGTAGCGGGTAATACACGCTAGGGAAGTAATGATAGCGGCAGCTAGTAACGTTTTTTTGGAGCCTGATCGCAAGTAGCGATGGATAGCCATCATGAATAGCAGGAGGAACAAAATGAAAAGAGTTTCCGACCACATCATGGAATAATCTTCAAGCAAACCTGGGCTTAATGCAACGCAGCTCAATATAGCTGCTTTATACCATTTTGACCTGTATTCAAATTGCTCCATGATAACTCCGCTGAGATAAATGATCAAGGCAAACAAAAACGCGTTTAAGAAAGGAGCAAAGACTAATGGTTTTAAGCCCGTAAGCCACATTATTCCACTAAGAAAGATCGAGTAGAAGGCAGGAAAATCAATGACGGGTCCTCGAGTAAAGTCAATATATTTTCCGGACGCTCTAAGGTTTTCCGCGGCGGTTGTATATACTACACCATCGGGACATACACCAATGCCGCTATGCCGGGTGAATAAAAAAATAATAAGGAAGCCCGCTGCAGCTGCAAGTAAACTATCAGTATTTTTTTTAAAAAATGAAAGGCGGATCATCGCATCGGGGTATTACAAAAAGAAATCCAAGGTAAAAAAAATTGATTCATCATATTGTTAAACCTGTTTCTGCGAAAAAAAAGGAATTTCGAAGAAATTCCTTTTTAAGCACGCACAAAAATAAAACCATTACTGAGGCGTCGCTGTCAACTGCCCGCGAACTTCACCATTGGGATTAGTCGCTGTGGCCAATGAATAATACAAGTTGCCATTCTTCAAGTCAGTTGCCTGTTCGGAAGTAAGGGTCGTTGTATCTGAAAATGTGCCGGTAGCTGTTAGCCCGGTTCCAAGCGACCAAAGATCCCCGATGAGGGAACCGTTTACCCCCGCTGCACCCCTATAAAAACCCCCTGTTATCGGAGCGCCGCTGAGGTTCATCCAGTTGGTAGTGGTGATCATCTGCCCATTACCAGAATTATAAGTTCCCGTGACTGTGGCCGTACCACTGCCTGTTACGGGTGGAACCACCTGGGCACTACTTGCATTGCCGCTGATCGTAAACATCGCGTTGCTGTTCTGCTTGTCATCCTCCTTTTTATCGCATGAAGTAAAAGCCACTGCGCTGAGTACGACAAGAGAAGAAATAAATAATACACGGCTCACAAGGTTTTTTCTTGTTTTCATAAGTCCTAATTTTTGTTTTACATAAAGGTTACATAATTCATTCATCTGAATGAGTGTCGGGCCAATTAAACAAACAATATGCCTTTGTAAAAAATAAGAAGGCATTCCTCTTGTTAAAAAATTAATTCCTTGATCCGGGCGAAGAAAAAATCGTTGAGATTAAAAATGTGTGTAATGAGTTGACGAAAAATTAAGTATTTATAGCATATGGGAATCCAAAAACCGCTGCTCGCCTGATCTTTCTGGTCATTAACCGATCCTTTTTACAACCAGACCTATTTCTTATTGTAACCAGATACATTTATTTTCATCTTTGAAATGAATCAATTAATAGTAATGAGTACAAACAATCATATTCTGCAGGTACAGGGATTAAATATTTATTATGGAAATTTTCAAGCGGTTCGTAATGTTTCATTCGATGTTTTGCGGGGTGAGATATTTGGATTATTAGGACCGAATGGCGCTGGGAAAACAAGCACACTGAGTGCTATCGAAGGCCTTTTAAAACCGCAGTCAGGATCTATCGTGGTTGCAGGAAATGATATACATAAGAAGCCATTGCAGGCAAAGGCTGCGATAGGGGTTCAACTGCAGGCAACAAGTTTTCAATCCGAACTTACAGTGAGTGAGATCCTGCAATTATATGCCGGTATATACGGTGTGCCAATGAGCAGGGAAAAATTATTTTATATTTTAACAAACATAAAACTCGATGAGGCTGCGGGAAAAAAGTTCGGGCAATTATCGGGAGGGCAGCAGCAACGCCTTTCGCTGGCTATTGCTGTATTGCATGAACCTGAACTGGTATTACTTGATGAACCAACTTCTGGCCTTGACCCGCAAAGTCGCAGACAGTTATGGGAACGAATGGAAGGGATGCGAGAAAAAGGTCATTCAGTGCTGCTAACAACTCATTCTATGGAAGAGGCCGAAGCGGTTTGTGACCGGATCGCCATTATCGATCATGGGAGACTGATCGCGATTGATGCTCCACATTCGCTGGTGGATAGCAACAAGACTAATCCTGAAGTGATAGCCGCGTCGAGAAGGGGCAGGATAACCTTAGAAGATGTCTTCATAGGGCTTACCGGAAAGGCCATCCGTTCTTAACTTTCATTTTTATTTTTTAAACATATCATGCAAACAATTCCAAAAACATCTACAGCCTTCAGCTCCCTGCTTCGCGCGGATCTTGTTACGCAATGGCGTAACCGGCGTTCATTTGTGCTGTTATTGCTGGTTCCCGTTATTATTCTTATTTCATGGAAGGGTATTGTTGAAAAGTTCGGTGGTCCCTTTGCACTTTCTTCCTGTATCACCATCGGGCTCGTAGCAATTGGTTTAATGGGATATTCGAATAGTGTTGCCCGTGATCGTGACAAAGGAATCTTTCAAAGGTTACGCGTAGCGCCCATGCCAGCCTGGTGCATTATGGCAAGCAGGTTACTGATCCAGCTTATCATGATCGCTCTGCTGGTTGCTATCATATTTGTTGCCGGAAATAATATTGACCACATCACGCTTTCACCTTTCGGATATATAGTTAGTTTTCTGGCTGCCATTATAGGCGGTGCCGTCTACCTCGGCCTTGGTCAATTGATCGTCGGTCTTATTCAAAATCCCGAGACTGTTAATTCGACCAGCAGGCTTACTTATTTTTTGTTTATCATGATCGGAATGTTTGGAGAACTGGGCGTCCTCGGTGATCAACTAAAAAAAATCGTTTTATGGTCACCTTACGGAACGGTAAAAAGGATCATTGCAGCCGGCATGCAACCTGGGACATGGAATAGTGAAATGACATTGGCATTGCTAGTCACCATTGGCTATGCGACCCTCTTTTCACTGATCGGAATAAAGAAATTTAAATGGAACAATAAGTAAGGTAGAGGATAGATGATAACTGACCGTGACAGTTAAAAATTACCATTTGTCATCTTTCCAATTATCATCTAATAGCTCTTCTCCCCTATGGAGTCGAGAATATTAACATAACTCACGTAACGATCTTCATTTATTTCTCCATTAGCCACAGCTTCTTTTATCGCGCAACCCGGCTCATTAACGTGGAGGCAATTATTGAACTGGCAATCCACTAACCGTTCTCTCATTTCCGGGAAATAATGAGAAAGTTCCTGCCTGGTCACGTCCACCAAGCCAAATTCCCTCATGCCGGGGGTATCAATGACGCTGCCGCCAAAAGGAAGGTCAAACATCTCGGCAAAAGTTGTTGTATGCAGGCCCTTTCCGCTCCACCCGCTTATGCCCTGTGTCTTTAACTGCAGCTCAGGAAAAATTAAATTCAATAATGATGATTTTCCAACACCGCTATGGCCGCTGATCAGAGTGATCCTGTTTTTTATGCCCTTTTTCAACTCATCGATACCCACATTGTTCATTACGCTGATCAAAAAAACTTTGTACCCGATCTGTTCATACATTGATCTTAATTGCCCGAATTTTTCATCTTCTTTTTTCTTGTATAGGTCCGCCTTATTAAAAACGATAATGGAAGGAACATGATACATCTCCGAGGCAACGAGAAAGCGGTCAATAAAACCCTGCGAGGTCCTGGGTTCTTTTAATGTGGCTAATAGCAAGGAAAGGTCAACATTAGCCGCCACAATATGGTGTTGATGTTTTGCTCTTGGCGATTGCCTGTTGATATAATTTGTGCGGTCGTAAATTTTTGTAATAAGCGCAGTATGTTCAGCTTCATTTTCCCTCTCTATTTCAACCTTATCTCCAACCGATACTGGATTAGTAGAAGTGATATCATCAATTTTGAAGACACCCTTCATGCGTGCATTCCAAAACTTGCCCGTTTCATCTTTCACCGTATACCAACTGCCCGTTGATTTATAAACAACTGCCTTTAGGATCATGTCTGCTAATTGTGAGGATTAAAAGGAAAGATAGGAACAATCTGAATTATGGAAACTTCCTGAGGATCGTAAATCGCAGGATCAATTCTATAAACAACAAGCCCAGGGCCGTTAATAATAAAGGAATAAACTCATCATGATAATGACGAAGGGATTGAATCTCTATTTTCGATTTTTCCATTTTGTCAATTTGTCCGTAAATACTTTGAAGGCTAAGTTTATCCCTCGCCCGAAAATATTCTCCACCTGTTTCACTTGCTATTTTTCGCAATAGTTCTTCATCGAGGAAATTACTTGTTGGCGGCGATTTTTTCCCTTTCACATTCTCTTCAACGGGAATCGCGTTTTGAGCACTCATCCCGATCGTATACACTTTTACACCCTGCGCTTTTGTAATTTCCAATGCGGTCAAAGGATCAATCAATCTTGTTTCCGGTGCTTCTTCTTTTCCATCGGTCAGCAAGATCACCACTTTACTTTTTGCATCGCTCTTTGTAAGTCGGTCAACTGAAGTAGCCAGTCCTTCTCCTATCAGTGTTCCATCCTGGAGCATACCACTTCGTAATCCGCTTACCTGGGTGATCAAAGTGTTCTTGTCGGTCGTGATCGGGCATAGCGTATAGCTCTCACCGGAGAAAATAACAAGGCCTATCCTGTCAATGGGCCTGCTGCGGATAAATTCCTCTGCCACGTCTTTTGCAACTTCCAGGCGATTGGGCGCAAAATCCTGGGAAAGCATGCTTCCACTTACATCTATGCAAAGGACGATATCAATACCCTCGCCTTTTCTTAACTGTTCATCACTGTGTTGCTGAGGTCTCGCTAGAGCCAGGATAATACAGCTCAATGAAAGGAGCCGCAAAATAAATGGTAAATGCCTTAAAATGTTTTTGAATGATGAAACTGTAAAAGAATAAGTGGTCGACATCTTCAATGCTCCCTGGCTCCTGTTGTACTTTTTAACATACCACCATATCAAGACCGGGAGGATCGCAAAAAGACTAAGCAATTTTGGATGTGCAAACTCAATATGTCGAAGCCAGTCGTAAAGCATCCGTATTTAAGATTGTTTTTGTTTTTCTTTTTGAATTTCTGCCTTTTCAATATTATCAATGAAGTCTTTTATTGTTTTAAATGAGTCGCTCTTATCACTTTCCCCAGGTTCAAACTTTGCAAACTTTACGAAATCGCTCATGCGCAATGATTGCGCCAGCCGGTTAAATTCTTCGGTAGGTAATTTCAGAGACCGCAGTTGTACAACAAGATCGTCTGTCGTCTTTTGCAAAGAAGCAATTCCTTTTCTTCTTGAAATATAAAGCCGGAATATATCCACCAGTCTTGTATAAAATAGCTTCGCAGACAAACTTTCCTTTCGAAGTTTTTCCAATTCCTGTTTCGCGTCCTTGTAAGCATCAACAAACGGGATTTTAACGGTGGGTGTCTTCCTTTTTCTTACCAAAAAATAAATAATAGCCGCTATCAATAGAGCGCTGGCGGCAGCATACCAGTACCATGTTTCTTCCTTCTTTTCCTGCACGTGTACATCGATCACGTCTTTTATATCATGATAATCCTGGTTAGGATCAAATGGCGAAAAACCAACATCAACAGCCACACTATCCGTATACATGGGCTTATCTGCCGGCAACTGGAACGATGGTATTACCCAATGCCCGGAATCAAAACTTGTAAGTACCAGGCTCTGTGATAATTTGATCCCTTCCCTGTAATCAAGGGTATCAATTTTTTTTCTTTCCAGTATTTCAAAATGTGGTATGGAATCGATTGTGAAAAAGCGCATGGGTTCCTGCAGGGGGAAATCAGCTTCAAGACTAAGGTGAATTTGTTCCCCGATCGCAATTTTATTCTTATCGATAGCCAATTTGATGGTCACCTTATTCTGCGCGTTAGAAACTAAAACCGGAAACAAAAAGAAACAAAGCGAAAAAACTCTATGTGGTTGAGGGAAAAACATTAATTGATTTGATCTGATTAATCAGCGATTCCTGCTGACAAAAAAACGCCGTAAAACTTTTACATAATCATCGCCTGTGCGAATATGCAAAAGATCACAACCGGCTTTTTTAAATACGTTGGTGCTATATTCGGTCACACGAAAAAATTCCTGCTGATATTGTTCACGCACAAAAGCACTATTGGTATCTACCCACTTTGTATTGCCCGACTCGGCATCGCGAACCAGCACCATCCCTATTTTCGGCAGCTCCATATCCATTTTATCATACACTTTAATGCCAACCACATCATGCTTTTTGGAGGTTACCCTTAGGGCATCGTCATAGTTTGCATCGAGGAAGTCGCTTAAAATGAATGCTATGCTCTGCTGCCTTGTTGAATTTCTGAAAAATTTCAACGCCTTACTTACCTGTGTTCCTTTGTGATTTGATTGCTCAGTCAAAAGTTTGCGGACAATATACAAAGCATGCTCTCTTCCTTTTTTTGGAGGGATATAAGTCTCCACTTCATCACTGTAAAAGATCACACCAATTTTATCGCCATTATTCACTGCGGAAAAACCCAATACCGCAGCTATTTCAGTAATAATATCTTTTTTTGTTCCATATGACGTCCCAAAAAGGGAACTGGCGCTGATATCAACAAGCAACATGACTGTGAGTTCCCTTTCCTCTTCAAAAACCTTGCTGTATGGGTGGCCCAATCTTGCTGATACGTTCCAATCAATAAATCGGACATCATCCCCGTGCGTGTACTCTCTCACTTCCTTAAACGACATGCCCTTTCCCTTGAAAGCACTGTGATACTCTCCTGTAAAAAGATCGCTGGTCAATTTCTTACTTTTTATTTCCAGCTCTCTTACTTTTTTTATCAGATCCCCAATTCCTTTGGTGGAATTGGAATCCCTGGATTGTATTTTTTTTTCTTTTTTCAAGTCTTGGTACTTACTGTCCAACTAATTTGTTTACCGGAAATTTAAAGAAGTCTAGGGCACATTGGTTTGTTTCAACACGTCGTCGATCACATTCTCTACATTGATGCTTTCAGCCTCGGCTTCATAGGTCAACCCAAGGCGATGTCGCAATACATCTTTACAAATACTCCTGACATCTTCAGGAATAACAAAACCCCGCTTGTTCAGGAAAGCCTGTGCCTTTGCCGCCAATGCCAAATTGATGCTTCCTCTTGGCGAAGCGCCATAAGAGATCAGTGGCTTTAATTTTTCAAGTTTGTATTTTTCAGGTTGGCGTGTGGCAAAAACTATATCGAGGATATACTGCTCAATTTTTTCGTCCATATAAATTTGCCGCACTAATTCTCTTGCATTTCCAATTTCCATTACGGATACCACTTGCTTTACAGCAGGCAGTGTCATGCCCTGCACGTTTTGCCTGATGATCATCTGCTCTTCATGCATCTTTGGGTAATCCACAATGACCTTCATAATAAACCGATCCACCTGGGCTTCGGGCAGCGGATAAGTACCCTCCTGCTCAAGGGGGTTCTGTGTAGCCAGTACCAAAAACGGCTCGTCCAGTTTAAATGTAGTTTCACCAATCGTCACCTGGCGCTCCTGCATGGCTTCTAATAATGCACTTTGCACTTTTGCCGGGGCACGGTTTATTTCATCGGCCAAAATGAAATTGGCAAAGATGGGCCCCTTCCGGACAACAAATTCATTACGCTGCTGATTGTAGATCATAGTTCCTATCACATCAGCGGGCAACAGATCAGGAGTAAATTGTATGCGGCTAAATTTCGCATGAATCGCCAGCGCCAGCGATTTTATGGTCAGTGTTTTTGCAAGTCCCGGTACCCCCTCCAATAATACATGGCCATTGCTAAGAAGGCCGATCAGCAACCGATCAAGCATATGGCTTTGGCCTACGATCACATGGCCTATCTCCTCTCTTAACCTGTCTACAAATTGCCCCGCGTGCGAAATGCGGTCATTCAATTGTCGAATGTCTTCGGCGGTTTTCAGCATAATTGATATTTATTTTAAGTTTCCAGCTCCCGTATTATCGGTTGACAGCTAAATCTTACAAAAACGTGGTTCCACATTAGCAAATTGTTTGCCGATAAAGCTTATTGCCTCAATTGGGTCCTCAGCAGCCACAGCTGCAAAAACCGCCTCGGCACACGTAACTTTTACGAAGTTAATACCCTTATCGGGTCGCGTTTGAATACTTTTCCCACAAATAAAACGTTAAGTAGTTTAGAAGCAAATTCAACTTTATGAAACCTATACTTATCCTGGCCATTTTATTCCTGGGTGCCTTCTCTGCTTGCAAAAAAGACAACAAGGATAAACCAAAGACCAATACTGACCTTATTACCCAGGCTTCATGGAAATTCAGCGCAGCTTCCGCTTCGGGCTTTGGAGATATTTCATCACAGATACCCGACTGCTACAAAGACAATACATATACTTTTGTCTCTGACGGGTCCGGCACTATCAATGAGTCAACAAATGTCTGCTCTCCTTCCACAGCGGGCGCCTTTACCTGGAACTTTACAAATAATGAGACGGGGCTTCATATTTCAACTACCCTTTTCCAAAACGGTACTTCAGATTTTACCATTATCTCTCTCACCGAAACAAATCTTATCGTTTCTCAAACGATGACAGTTGCACCTCTGCCGCCGACAACTGTTCAAATCACATTCGTACACCCTTAGCTTAAATATTTTCCAACGATAGGAACCCTTCTTCCAATGCCGAAAGCCTTGCAGCTTACCCTGATAATAGGGCAGAATTGATTTCTTTTATATTCGTTTGTATTGACCAATTTTAGAATTCTGTCCACCAATTCCTTTTCATACCCGGACTCAATGATCTCCTTGGGACCTTTCCTTAGTTCAATGTATTGATAAAGGATCCGGTCGAGTTTTTCATATTCGGGCAAACTATCGCTGTCTTTTTGATTGGGTCGCAATTCAGCGGACGGAGCCTTGCTGATGATATTTTCCGGGATAATCTCTTTTCTTTTGTTGATGTATTTAGCCAGGGCGTATACCTGCATTTTATAAACATCGCCCAGTATGCTAAGGCCGCCGGCCATGTCTCCATACAAAGTACCATAACCCGTCGACAATTCACTTTTATTGGACGTATTGAGAAGAATGTATCCAAATTTATTAGCTACGGCCATCAATAAATTCCCCCTTGTCCGGCTCTGGATATTTTCTTCAGCCACTCCAAAAGCGTCGTTCTTAAAAATGGGTTTCAACTCAGTAAGGAAAGCTTCGTAAATACTTTTGATCGGAACAATATCATAGAGATTCCCAAGATTTTTACTCAACTGCTCAGCATCTGTTACGGAGTGTGAAGTGGAATACTGAGAAGGCATCAGCAATGCCCTGACATTGTCTCTTCCCAGTGCCTCGGTGGCCAATACCTGTGTCACGGCGCTGTCGATACCACCTGACGAACCCATTACTGCTTTACTAAAGCCCATCTTTCCGAAATAATCCTTTATACCAAGGATAATAGCGTGATAGATCTCATCAATATTTTTTTCACCTGAAAGGTATTCAATAGTGTCTATGTCATTACCGACTTCAAAAGCAGAATAATAATATGTTTCTCGTTTGCCGCCGTCAAGGGTTCTTGCATTGAATTGTTCATTGTGTTTTGAGAGTTCGTCCAATTCAAAGACCTGGTAGTCTTCTTCAAAATATTTCATCTCTTTCACCCTGCATCCATTAATGTTATAAACAAGGCTGCCTCCGTCAAAAACAATTTCCGTTTGTGATCCAACCGTGTTGCAATACAACATGGGCATTTTATACTTTAACACATGAGCTTTTACGATGCTGTTCCTGACAATATCCTGTGCATAATTATAAGGGGAAGCCGACAGGTTGATCATCACGTCGGGATGAAATGGCATCAGTTGTTCCATAGGCGTAATACGGTAAAGTGGATTATCGCCCATGTTCCAGATATCTTCGCAAATAGTGACCGCTAATTTCTTTCCCCTGAATTCTATTACCTGCCAATCATAAGCAGGCTCGAAATAGCGGTATTCATCAAAAACGTCATAGTTGGGTAAAAGGGTTTTGTGTATTTCCGCTTTTATTTTCCCTTCATGCAACAGGAAAACAGCATTAAAAAGGTCCTTCCCATCCAGTTGCGCATTGCGGGCGGGGCTTCCTATGAGTACACCGATCGTATCCGCATGCGGCTTGATAATATCAATAGATTCGTAACACTTATTGATGAAATCATCGAATTCAAGAAAGTCTCTCGCAGGATAGCCGCAAATACAGAGTTCAGAAAAAACAACAAGATCGGCATTCTGTTGTTTTGCCCACCTGATGCCATCAATGATCTTTTGCCTGTTCTTTTCAAAATTTCCAATATGATAGTTCTGCTGCGCTAATGCAATCTTCATAGAGCAAATTTACGAAACCCGCATCCCCTTAAAGGGAAGTATAGAGAAATTTTTAATACAGTCCTTTAACTTCGCAACATTTATAAGCCGGCTGCGTTTAACTCACTATGAAAAAAATCTCTGGCTTCTTATTCATCACTTTTGCTTTTTGGAGCTGTAATAATAAAGGCAATGGTCCCGATGTCTCGGGGATCCAGGTAGACATAAGACTGGAACGGTTTGAAAAGAGTTTTTTTGCTATTGATACAAACAATATTCCACAAGGACTGACAAAAACGCATGGAGAGCTCCCTGATTTTTATTCTGACTTCATGCAAAATATCCTTGGCGTCAGCGGAAATCCCGCGGATACGACGACTTTATCGGTGACAAAAAATATCCTTCGCAGTTATGGGTCGTTTGCTGCAGATCTCGAAAAAAAATTCAACAATACATCGTCGCTCGAGAAGGAATTAAAAAATGATTTCCGGTTTGTGAGATACTATTTTCCTGACTATAAGATACCTGTATTTGTTACTTATGTTGGCCCCCTGGATGCGCCGGGAGTAGCGTTGACCAGAAATCGTATAGCCATTGGTCTGCAGCAGTATGCCGGAAAGGATTTTCCCGGTTACCAGGCTAATGAAGTGCAACAAATGTATCCCGCCTATATTTCACGCCGGTTTGATGCGGCATATATTCCGGCCAATTGTGTGAAGGCTGTCACTGATGATCTTTTCCCTGACAAGAGCACGGGAAAACCACTCGTAGAGCAAATGATCGAAAAAGGAAAACAATGGTGGTTGCTTGATAAACTCATGCCCGCTACGGCTGATTCTTTAAAAACGGGGTACACACAAAAGCAGTTGAAGTGGTGCAAAGAAAATGAAGGATTGATCTGGAACTATTTTGTAACAAATGAAAACCTTGAATCCATTGAGCCAGATGCGATTCAAAACTATATCGGTGAATCTCCCACCACACAGGGAATGCCACAAGCGTCACCGGGAAATATCGGGCAGTGGGTAGGATGGCAGATCGTAAAAAAATTTGCGGCACAAAACTCATCGTTGAACCCAATAGAAATCATGAATACACCCGCGCGAAAGATCCTTATTGAAGCAAAATATAAACCCAAATAAGGACAACTAATCGGTCAATATTAATCGGGGCTTCCTTCCCAATTGCCTCATAAATCTGAAATGGGAGGCTATGGCCGATGACATCGTCGGGAATTGATGATACGGCATTCCATGTAACTCACAAACCCTTGTTACGATTTTGCTTAAAGCAGGATAGTGAACATGACTAACACGGGGGAAAAGATGATGCTCAATTTGAAAGTTCAATCCACCAACAAACCAGGAGATAATTTTATTATGCGTAGCAAAATTTGCTGTCGTTCTCACCTGGTGAACGGCCCATTCTGTTTCTATTAACTTGGGGTCGTCAGATGCCACGTCAAATTCAGTATGCTCGACCACATGCGCCAGTTGAAAAACAATGGCGAGTGTAAAGCCAAACACAGCATGTACTGTTATAAAACCAATTGCCCATGCCTTCCATCCTACCATTAAACCAGGGATAAGAATGTAAAAAATAAGATATAACACTTTACTCAACCAAAAAATTAAATGATTTTTTGTATTCATATTTTGCACAGATGTCTTTACGATCCTTTGTGAAAAATATTTCACAAAATCCATGATGAAGGTCCAGGCAAGTGATGTAATAGCATAAACAAGGGGAAGATAGATATGTTGCACTCGGTGAAAAGCAAGCCATTTTTGCGTATCACATTGACGGATCACCGGACTTTTTGCAATATCGTCATCCATGCCGTCAATGTTAGTATAAGTATGATGAATGATATTGTGCTTTTGTCTCCAGAAAAATTCATTTCCACCCAGAGCATTTAATGTGTATCCAAAAAGATTATTGACCCATTTGCGACTGCTGAAACTTCCATGGCATGCATCGTGCATGACATTGAAGCCAATACTTGCCAACACAAATCCCAGCACAGCACATAAGAAAATACCTACTATCGCGGACATGGGGAGTAACAACAAAATAATATACAGGGCGATCGCCGAAGGAATAAGGATTCCGGGCTTTATGTATAATTTCCAGTTACCTGTTCTTTTTATTTTTTGTTGACGAAAATATTGTTCTACTTCAGTTTTTAGCGCCGTAAAGAAGACACTATTCTTGTTATTGAAAGTAACTTTTGACATGATGAATTGTTTTCAACAAGTTTAATTGTTGTTTGAATTTTGGAGGATTTTTTACACGAACGTTCACGGGATGAAAACCAGAGAAGGAACTGCCAATGGTTAAAACTACGAAACATTGGTGAATATTGTACGTAAAAGAGAAATTTGTAAGAAAATTAGGATAGTTGCCCCACTTTTTCCATCAATTTCCTTTGAAGGGGACGATCATTTCAAATTCAGGAATATTTATGTCGAGAAACTTCTTATTGATAATATTTTCCATCTGGTAGGTACCGCGCATTTTTCCCATTTCCGTTCGCAAATTGCAGCCACTGACATACTGGTATCTTTCCCCGGATTGCAATACTGGTTGAACTCCGACAACTCCTTCGCCTTCTACTTCACGATAACTGCCATTGCTATCAAAAATATTCCAATGACGGCGATGTAACTTTACAGGAAAGGAGTTATGATTTTCAATCGTGATCCGGTATGCGAACATAAATTCAGACTGCATAGGATTGCTGTAATCGGGTTGGTAAAATGTTTCAACACTTACCTGCACGCCTTCTGAGATCATGCTTGTCATGAGGGAGGTTTTGTGTAAAAGTAGCCAAACAATTTGAAAATGCGAACATTTCAAAATTGGATAACTCATTTATTGTCAATTTTACAGTTAACCTCTTTCCCTCACTTTTTTATATTTCATTATTTTCACGGCCGGAAATTTTAAATTGATATCATGAAAATAGCTGTAGCCAAGGGCGACGGTATCGGACCAGAAATAATGGAGGCCGTTTTGAAAATCTTTGAAGCCAACAAGGTACCCCTTGAATATGTATTCGTTGACATGGGTAAATGGGTTTTTGACAAAGGCTATAGCAATGGAATGACGCCTGACGCCAAACAAACCATCGAGGCTTTAGGTCTCCTTTTTAAGGGACCGATGGAAACACCGAAAGGTAAGGGCGTAAAAAGCATAAATGTTACTGCAAGAAAAACCTGGAATACATATGCCAACATAAGGACTTTTCAAACCCTGCATGGCGTGGATACGGTATTCAGTAAAGCAGGCATACCGATCGATATCATGGTGGTTAGAGAAAATATTGAAGACACTTATGGCGGCATTGAGCATATGCTGACCCACGATGTGGCATTAAGCAGAAGATTCATCACCAGGCCGGGAAGTTTGCAGCTTATTCATTATGCTTTTGAAATGGCAAAGCAAAAAAATGCAAAACGCATCACTTGCGGACACAAGGCGAACATTATGAAGATCACGGATGGGTTATTTTTAGAGTGTTTCTATGAAGTGGCGAAAGAGTATCCCGAATTAAAGGCAGATGACGTAATTGTGGATGATCTTTGTATGAAGCTGGTAACGAGGCCAGATACATTTGATGTAGTCGTTCTTACCAATTTACAGGGTGATATTGTCAGCGATCTCTGCGCCGGTTTAATCGGCGGTCTTGGTTTTGCGCCTTCAGCAAACATCGGCGATCATATTTCTATTTTTGAAGCAGTACATGGGACAGCCCCGGATATCGCCGGAAAAAATATTGCCAATCCAACCGCTCTGTTATTGAGTGGTGTTTCTATGTTGCGGCATGTAGGCTTAACAGAAAATGCGGCGGTGATTGAAAATGCGTTGCTATATACCCTGGAAAGCGGGGTCCATACCGGGGACTTTGGAGACAAATCAAAACCATCAGTCAACACCCCCCAATTTGCGGAAGGCATTATCGGCAATTTTGGAAAACAACCCAAAGCAAATGCAAGGGAAGTGATCCCCAATATGCCCGGCACACCTGCTCCATTTAAACTGGAAAAAAATCCAATGATGGTTTCAACGGAGCTTGTTAATGAAAAAATTGTTGGTGTGGATCTTTTTATTGAGAGCGAGGAACAACCTGATGTGATTGCTCAAAAATGTCAGCGACATGCGGGAGTAAAATTCAAACTTATAAACATTAGCAACCGTGGCACCCAGGTTTGGCCAACGGGTTCGGTATATACCAATCTTGTCAATCAATACAATGTTCGCTTTGAGAGTTTGAATGACGAAGAGTTAAATCAACAGGATGTTATTGGCCTTTATGTGAGCATGAGCGGTAACTTCAAGATCTGCTCATTTGAATTATTGAATATGTGGGGAGATAAAAAAGGTTTTAGTCTCGCGCAAGGCCAGTAACAATTTAATTGTTTTTATTTTCTTTATTCTACCTAATCTTTTGAAGTTGTTTTGAGGATAGGCCGGCTTATCACTTAACTTTTTATGTAATTATTTGAACAATCAATTGGAATGACACTTCATCTTCCTGAGATAATTGACACGAGGAGTCGGTTTGAAGGAACTAAACCACACGTCTGCCAAGTTTTTTGATCTTAAATATTTGGAACACTAAATATGCCAAAGTTCCCCAGACAATGCCGATTATAAGATAAGCCATGAGGAGCAACCAAATGGGAGCCTTATCTCTTGTGCCAAACAATGAGCGGTCATTAAATGTGCTGTCGTACGTAAGAGGTGCTCCCCACTTTGCAGTTTTTTCAACGGAAAGATTGCCGTAGGTATCATTGTCTTCAACTTTAGCTATAATAACTATGTTACCATTTGCATCGCCCGGAATACTGTCTCTTTTGAATTCAGCTGTTACTGTGCCACTGCTATCTGTAGTATAAGTGGCTTCATCACCAACAGTAAGATTGCCTCCTAAACGTTTGATCATAATTTTTACGTCTGCATCTTTAATGGGGGTCCATTTCCCATTTTCCAGAGCAAGGAAAGTTGCGGTAATGTTTTTTGTTTCACTGACCGTAGCTGTGTCGATCAGCAACCGCGCTTTTGTTACTTCTGTTACTGCCTTTTCCCCTTCAAATTCCTTTACACCCGAGGCTTCAGCGATAAATGTATGTTTAGCAGAAGCATTCCATTCTTTTTGTAATGATGGAGGCATAGCAGCATCAGCCTTACCGGTCTCATCTGTTACCGCTTTGTCAGTCATAAGCGATGAAGAAGAAATCGAATCCAGATACACTTTAAGAGTTACTCCTTTTACCGGGTCAAATTTTCTTCCTTGTTTCAGCCGTGCCATCACTTGTACATAAGGGATACTATTATTGTAAGAAAAATACACGACATCCAGCAGTGGTTGTTTAGAAATAGAATCCTGCGAGTGTGCCGCGGATGAAATTAGTAATGCTGCCAGTAAAAAAGTGATTCTATAATTGTTCAGCCTTTTCATTTTGTTCATTTATTGTTTCTTGAATTGGAATAATTGGATATACCCGCGCAAAAAAAGTTATTATTAATAGTGCGCCAGCTAGCGAACCCATAGCAATTGCCCACTCTTGCCAGCTTGGGAAATAGTGTTTATAAGATTGGGGTACGTCATTCATTGGAAGGAAAGGGTGAAGTAATGTGGGTGTTACAATAAGATAACGCTTGAACCAGGCACCAATCACGATCATGACGCCGGCGATAAACATCGGTAAAGGTTTTCGCCCTTTTTTGAAAATAAGAATGAAAATAGGAATGATCATGCCGATCAGAATGGCAAACCAGAAAATCGGGGCAAATTCACCCGCAAACAATTGGGTGAGATGCTGTTCTTCGGGCTTCTTCATTTTGAAAGCCGGAACGAGGTATTCATTTACATTAAAATATAGATAGAGTAGTGCAAGCAGTACCACTATGCGACCCATTTTTTCAAAATGCAAAACGGTAATGTATTTTTCCAGGTGATATGATTTGCGAAATACATACATAGCGACGACGACACCGCCAGCTCCTACTAAGAATGCGCCGGACACAAAATAAGCCCCGAAATTAGTGCTATCCCATCCGGGACGATAGGTTGTAGCAAACAACCATGAAGTAACTGTATGAATGCAAAATGCGACCGGAATGATAATAATGCAAAGAATTGTGATAGCGCGGTTACTGACTTTGAATTGTTCTTTGGTCCCTTTCCAAAATGACCCTCCAAAGCGATAAAGTCTATTTAGCAATCGGGGATTTTTTTGCGGATCCCGATTTAATATCCGGAGGTCGGGCATTAATGGCAGATATAGCAATAATAGACTAATGAAAAAATAGGTACCAATAACAATTACATCCCAGGTAATCGGGGATTGAATTCTTCCATGAAGGAGGAGATTGAGAAACCTCTCGGGACGCCCCATATCCACTACAATAATGATAGAGGCAAAAACAATAGCAGATACGGCAATGATTTCGGCGATCCTGGTTAGCGGCGTACTCCAACGAACATTTGACAATCTGAATATGGCAGTTATCAAAGAGCCTACCAGGCTGATTGCAACGAAGAAAACAAAATTGGAAATGTAAATTCCCCACGATACATAATCCCTCATATGTGTAACTACAAGGCCTTCTTTCAGCTGGAGATAGTAGGCAAAAGCCCCAATAAGGCAAATAGCAACAAGTATGGCGACCCAGATTTTTCCCCGTATTCCAAATTTTTGCGGGTAGAGGTCACGACTGATTTGTTCTTCTGTTAATCTGATAGTAGTGTCCACAGCAAATGATTTAGATTTATTTTGTGTCGTTCTTTTCATTTTCTAATCCTGACTCAAAAGGAAAGTTTCTGTTCACTGGCGGCAAATAATACACACTGGGTTTGGTTCCAAGATCTTCCATCAGGCGATAACCAGCTTTATCCCTTATCAGATCACTAAAGCGAAATGTTTCACTTCCATTGGTTACACTATCTTCATTTAGGTCACCGAAAAAGAAAACCCCATTTGGACAGGCAGAGACACAATGCGGCAACATTCCCATTCTTGTCATATCTGGACAAAAGTCACATTTGCCCACTGTACCTTTCTTTTGTGGTATACTGGTCTCACAGGAATAATCCATTTTGGCAATGTCTTCCGGCAAATCCGGATCACCCCAATTGAATACTCTTGTTGAATAAGGACAGGCGGCCATACAAAAACGACAACCAATACAACGATCACTGTCAATTAAAACAATTCCATCTTGTCTTTTAAATGTTGCATCGACGGGGCAAACCTTCACGCACGGGGGGTTGTCGCAGTGCATGCAGGTCGTGGGCTGCCAGTAAGAGGCATCATGAGCCGCGTCTTTCATCGGGTAGACTTTTATCCAGTTTTGTTCAGGAGGAATGTGGTGCATATGATCGCAGGCGGCTTGACATTTTTTCAGATTTTTGCAACGGGATAAATCGATTACCATTACAAATTTTTTGCCGGGGATCCCTTTTCTTTCCTCGCTGTTGGTAAAATGCTGCGTTTCGGGAACCGGCTTCAAAAAAGCCTTATCAACTTCTATCACTTCTCCGTCAACTGAAAGCAGTTTTACTTTTTCGCCTGAAGCGGCTACGCTCTGATCTTCGCCAGGAGTAAAAGGATCTGTATGAGAGCCACATCCCGCCACGAGCCCGGCCAAAAGACCTGCTGCAATGAATTCTCTTCGTGATTTAGAAGTCGCATTAACGTTGTTATCGTTTGCCATAACGGACTAATTGTATGTTGTTGGTTTTTGTTTGTTCTTCACCCATGTATGAATTTCTTTGTTATCAACTTTTTTTCCTGTTGATTTTATAAGAGCCTCATCCACTTCTACAAGGTGACCATCCTGAGTCAGCATTTTTATGGTCTTCTTTCCTTTCTTTTGAGAAAAAAACAATCCAATTGCAGAAAATGCGGCTAAAGCACCGATTCCCCATTCAATGAATTTGCGGCGTGAAGAATTCTGTTTGTTGAGTGCCATAGTAATAATTGATTATTGTTCTTTTATACCGACCAGAAAGCTACTATCTAAAAAAATCACAGCTGATTATTTTCATCAGGTAGGAATATGATTATAATCAAAGACGAATGTTTTCAATAAAAAAACCGGTCGCAAAAAACCGGTTCTTTATTAATTATACCCTTTTAAATGGATTATTTTTTCATCGTGCGGATGTAATTAACCACGCTCCAAATGTCGTCCTGGTCCGGGATTTTCTTTTTAAAGCCTGGCATATCCTTACGGCCCTCTGCTATTTTATAGAAAAGAGCGCCGTCCGGTTCACTTTGAAACGCTGCCGTGGAAAAATCTCCAGGTTCTGTTTTTAATGTTGCTGCTTTGGTTCCATCCCCCACCCCTTTTTTTCCATGGCATGACTGGCAATGTTCTACATATAGTTCTTTTCCTGCACTGAGAGATTCACTGTTTGATTTCACCGGGTTGGCCATTTTCAAATATTTATCGGGGACAGGCCACGGATCCTTTTGTTGTGTTTTAATTGTAAAGGCGACAAAAGGAATTCCTATAAATACCAGTGAAAATTTTGCAAGTGTTTTCATTTTCTTTTATTTTTTATTTTTTTCAAATAATAATTACTAAAGTAAAAAAAATATCACTGTTTTTAAATGATGGTCGCGCATTAGTTATGAATTTAACCTGATTTAAAATAAAAGCCAAGCGCCGTCTCGATATTCATCATATCTATCAACTCAGGTTCTTTTTTCCTGTCAAACAGCAGAATTCCACACATATCTTCTTTTGTATCCAAATCGATACAAGTCTGGCTATTATCAGCTTTGATGAAAAGAAGATACCTGTATTCAGAAGTTTCAATTATATGTATGTGTGGCCAGTATTTTTTTAGCACCATGCGGGCATTTCGCATAAGGTAAAAGCAATTATGCACATCCGTCTCGTATAACTCTTTTTTTGTGATGGCCTTTATTTTATTAAGTTGTAAGCTATCCGGATTATAAAACACGGCGGAGATCTTGTTAATGACCAGTGTGTCACTAAAGCTTGATGAGGGTTTTTTGTATTGAACAGCATGCGAATTTGCAGGCATTTCAGTTTTATTTTCTTTAGATGATTCTCTGTTTGTACAGCTGTAAAACTGAATGAAGACAACTATTAAGAGAAAAACCCGGAGGAGCGTCGTCTTGGATAAATTTTCGTTCATGCTAAAAATGCAAGGGAAGTTACGTTTTAATGATATCTATTTCAGGAAACAGAAGGCGTCTTAATTTCTAAAGAGGCCTTCTGTTCTTAAATTAAACCTGTATCACGAAGAGTGTAATTCTCGATTGCTTAATAATTCCACAGGCGGGTAATATTGAAGCCGATGAGAAATCTTCCTCCACTTACTTTTGTACTTTCATCCGCTGCAGTACCAGGATCATCTGTGGAATGATCTGTATAGCCAAACGGATTATTTGTATTATACAAGTTGTTCACCCCTGGATTCAGATAGTAGAAGTTAGTAAAGAATATCTGGAACGAGTGACTGCTCGTATTAAATTCGACCCCAAAAGAAAGACTTGGATTAGGGTTGTTTGTCGCGTGTTTTGTAAGCGGCTGATCGTAATTAATCATCAGGGAGGTGACCGTAGTTAATCTATACCTTGCCGATAAAGCAATGGCGTAATGATTGAATTGCATTGAAGGATTTACTTTCAATGTAGAATCATCAATCTTGGTGAAATAGCCGTTTACCACGTTGTGATGGGAAAGGCTTGGTGCCACCTGAACAGTTAGCTTATCTGTTATTTTCCTCGCAATCAGGATTTGATGAAAAAAAGTCCACCTGTCACTGCTGTACCTATAGATCTCGTGATCGGTATCTTTTTTAGTATTGTAGGCGGCATTTCCATAATAGCTCACGCTGACAGGATACTTGTCTCTTGTTTGCGTGATAATGGCGTATTTCAGGTTCCCGTCCCACAACGGACCATCAACGGACGAGATGCCCGCATGAGGAATAACCGCAGCAGTTGTTTTGGTAAACCCAAGTCCAATATTCAACCTATCTATAGGTACATAATTAACTCCAATTCTTATGTTGGATGCAGCAAAGAGTCCCCAAAAATCCTGGTACCCTTTGTTCCAGGTTCCAAAACGGTGCATGATGTCCATTTCAAATGTTCCCTTCACCGGGACCAATACCGTTTGATTATCGATAATCCAAACACTTTTGAAACTATTTTTAAGAGGTTTTGCTTTGGCAGGTGCTGCTGCTTCTTCTGCATTTGTGCTATCCTGTGCCTGGACATTGTTATTCGGCAGCAACATGAAGCAAATAAACAAAGCTGGCATTGCAAACAAAACTTTTATTATTCGATTCACTATGAGTTTCATTTGATTTAATTTTAAAAGTCGATTAATTATTGGGGGCGCCATTTCTTATCCAATCATACACCTTTTGCTTATCTGATTCTGATGGAATATGCACTCCCATATCACCATAAATTTGTTGGTACAGGATACTTTGTTTCGGGAAGGCCGTATTCACAAAACCGCCATTTACAATTTCCTGGTAGGATACATCCAACGTCATGTACGGATGATGCCCTCCTGATACGTGACATCCGACATCGGTACAACTTGAATTAAATAAAGGAGCCAGCTCATTTTTATAACTTACCTGCTGCGGCGGTGCGTTCGGATCCTTGGGTAGTTCTGGTTTAATAATATCCTTGTAACAACTTGCAAACCCGATTACTGACAATACTATCAAACCAACATATAATAATTGCTTTTTCATACTAGTTATTTTATATCGTCATTTATTGTTGAAGTTCATGTTACATTCTATGGAAATATTATCACCGATGCTTGTGCTTACAATGCCAAAAACAGATTTATCAAATTGAAAGGTCAACTGAAGGCCAAATACACTGTAGTTTTTCCCTTCCGGGACCGCCTGGGGAACGTAACTTAATTTACCAAGAACTTCTTCAGTGTGAGTTGCCGTTAATTTGCCTCGCCAGGTAAGGTTTAAACGAACGAGATACCCATTGCTTTCCGGATCAAATTCAACGTGGGTTGATTTGATTTGAGCCAGGTTGGTATCTGTAAGATTTTGAGTACCTGGAACAATGGGAACAGTGCCCAGATTGCCGATATTGCAACCTGCGTCTCTTCCGGGTTCGCCCGTATTAGACGTGTTGATTTGCACGTAACCACTGAAATATGTCTTGGACGGATCGCTTTCATAAAATGCCCACGAACTATCAAGCACAGGTTGACCAGCTGTAACATAATTCTGCATTTCAGCAGGCAAAACATCATGCATGCCAAACTGGTTAAAACGCCCGGTCAGTAATCCCGCCGCACCGATGTAGGCGCCGGACCATAATACACTTGAATGCACTTTGTCAAGTTTCCATTGCGTTGTATCTCCCGTGGTCATTGTGCCAGGAAGATGCACATGATTGCCCCTGGTCGCAACGAATGGTTGGGTGATTTCGATAGGAACAATTGTGTCATTGTCTCTGGTACAACTGATAACGTACCCCAATCCGCTAAAAAGAACAAACATTATAAGGAGTACTTTACTGTTAAGCAGTTTCATATAAAATATTTTAAGTGGTTAATCCTTTTTTTTGCTATTACGAAAATATTTTTGATACAGGGAACAAAGAATGACCTTAATCAAAACTTTAAATGAGATTAATCATTATTGGAAAATTAAAAATCGCCTTAAGACTTGGCTTAGGCAGGCACAAACACTTGTTAGACTATATGACAATAACTGCCTAAGAATTATGAACTACGAGAGATTTTTCCTTTGTATTTTATGTAGATAATGGGTAAATAAACCATTGAAATTACCACCAGCGCAAACAGATTCAGGAGTAAACTATCTGTATAGACTTTCATTTCATTTCTTAAAGTGTAAATATCCTGGTTATGAAAGACCAGTTGTGAAAATATATCGTAGAGCAACGAAAAAAAGAAAAACAAACTGTGAAGGACGCTAAGAAAAGGCCGTTTAAAAAAGAATGGTATCCAGAAAATAATGGCAAGCAACGCCCATATTTTAGAATAGAGGTAATGGGTGTTGTCAACAATATTTTTGATTTGATAATCCGGGTACCAGTTCCTTAGTTGAAGACCCCAATACAAAGTGCCGATCAATGCATATGCCAATGGGAAAAGATAAACTGCCCTGTTCTTAAAGACAGGTCGCTGCAACGTTTTCTTTGCAAAGAAATATATGACATAAAAAACCACGGGATATCCCGCAAAAAAAGCAATCATTTCAAGGCGTTCAGCTAATGAAATCAGCTCATTCATATGGATGTAAATTCGGCCGGTTATTTTACAGTTCCAGCCTGGGAATATCCATTTTTCTTCAGCCATTGCAACACTTTGTCCCTCTGATCACCCTGGATAATAATTTCACCATCCTTTGCGGAGCCGCCCGTGCCGCAAAACGTTTTTAATTTCTTTCCCAGTGCCTCTAGGTCTTCATCGGTCCCGGTAAATCCCTCGATCAATGTAACTGCTTTTCCCGCTCTGTGTTTTTTATCTAACCTTACTTTCAATTTCTGTCGTGCCGCCGATAGTGTTTCGCTTTTTTCATTCTCCTGTTCAAAATGAAAATTGGGGTCGGTGCTATAGACAAATCCCCTGCTATCAAGTTTCTTTTTAGCCATTTGGACTTTCGTTTTATTTGTTGATCATTGCTTTTAAACTCAGATCCAGGCTTTTTGCCTGGTGAATCAATGCACCAATACTGACATAATCAACTCCCGTTTTTGCATACTCTTCTATATTGTCCAAATTGATCCCACCGCTGGCCTCTGTTTCAAATTCGTCGTTTATCAATTTCAAGGCTTCGTCAATTTGTGAAGGGCTGAAATTGTCAAGCATAATTCGAAATACCTTTTTCTTTCCTATTTCAACTATCTTTTTAACATCTTCAAGATTCCTGGTTTCTACTTCGATCTTTAATCCAGGTTTTATTGTTTGGACATAGTCATAAGCTCTTTCCACTGCTTTTTGAAGGCCTCCACAGTAGTCGATATGGTTATCTTTCAACATGATCATATCATACAGCCCGAAGCGATGATTAACGCCGCCGCCAATTCTCACGGCTTCTTTTTCCAATAATCTGAAATTTGGAGTTGTTTTTCTTGTGTCTAACACTTTTGTTTTATATCCCTTTATTTTTTCAGTGTATTGTTTGGTTAAGGTTGCAATACCGCTCATACGTTGCATGCAATTCAATACCAACCGTTCGCACTTCAAAATAGTATGGACAGAAGCCGCTACTTCAAAAGCTGTTTCTCCATTTTTCATTTCTTCGCCGTCTTTTTTAGACGCCACGAAAATTGAAGAAGGTTCCTTATAAAAAAAGATTTCCCGGGCAATATCCAGCCCCGCCAGTACGCCATCCTGTTTTATTTTTAAGACTGCTTTCCCCTTTGTTTCCGCAGAGATGCATGATAACGTCGAATGATCTCCATCGCCAACGTCTTCCCTCAGTGCGTCATCTATCAGTTTGTGCAAAGCCTCATTAAGATTTTTCATAGCGCAAAAGTAAAAAGTCCCGCCGATGACGGGACTTTTATTCGTTATATACAAAATCTTGTCAGACGGATTGGAAGCGGAGTGTCTTGATAAAATCTTTGCCTGCCATAGTTTTCATAAAAATTGTAGTACGATAATTTCCGGACTTTGTCTGAAGTGTCCCCACACAAAATTGACCGCCATTCTGATCGCCCTTGTGTTTAACTTCAAAAGTTTTCACCTCATTGTTGTCGAAAAAATCTTTAAGAATAAGAATGGCCTGTGCCTTGCTGTAATTATTGCTTTTATCAGGCAAAGTGATCTCAACGTTCTCATCCAAATACTTACCTATTTCGCTGGCCTTACCGTCTTTCAAGGCATCGATCACATTATCCAGGTTGGAGGCCTGGTTAGTGAACGAAACCATTGCCAGGCTTAGAAAAATTGTAAGGGTAGAAATAAAACTTTTCATATGAATTTGTTTATCACGGTCACTGGGAACGAAAAATGTGCCACAGTCAGCCGTTTTAAAATAGGAATACTAAAATAATAAAAACAATAAGCTTTTCATAGAGAATGTGTTAAATCGTTAAATAAAGTAGTTTTACAGGGTTTAGCGGATAATTACTATTCTGGATTCAAACACGAATAAATCATAATATCTCAAGGAAATGAACAATAAAAAAGTGATCCTGATAATCATGGACGGGTGGGGGTTAGGAAAAGTTGCTTCAGCAGACGCGATTCAACATTCAAAAACACCGTTTGTTAGCTCCTTATACAAAAAATATCCTAACACTATTTTAACTACCTGCGGTGAGGCAGTTGGCCTGCCGGAAGGTCAGATGGGCAATTCCGAAGTTGGGCATTTGAACCTTGGTGCAGGAAGAATTGTGTACCAGGAACTACAAAGGATCAACGTTGCGATCCGGGATGGGTCTTTTGTAAAGAATGAAGTTCTTCTTAATTCAATCAGACTGGCAAAAAGGAATCAAAAACCTTTACATCTCATCGGCCTGGTAAGTGACGGCGGTGTTCATTCGCATATTAATCATCTAAAGGCTATTATCGACGTATGCAAAAGCGAAAACCTTGAAAATGTTTTTGTTCATGCCTTTACTGACGGAAGAGACACAGATCCAAAAAGCGGCCTGGGTTTTATCAAAGATCTTCAATCACACTTAAATAAAACCGTTGGTAAAATTGCTTCGATAAATGGAAGATACTATGCAATGGACAGGGATAAACGATGGGAAAGAGTTAAACT
>Ga0068868_100000545_pt1 | contig 25299 bp, 24 predicted proteins | sample KBSMisM42_FD_64660 | JGI IMG/M metagenome (GOLD analysis project Ga0068868, IMG submission 64660) | Miscanthus rhizosphere microbial communities from Kellogg Biological Station, Michigan, USA - KBS Miscanthus M4-2 | ecosystem: Host-associated > Plants > Roots > Rhizosphere > Soil ...
CAGGAGACCCCGTGAAATTCCAGCAAAGTGTTCCGGTGATTCTCCTGGCCGTTGCTGCATTGGGTGTCGGCCCGGTGCAAGCGCAGGGCCGGCCGGGGTCGTCCCCAGTCCCTTACGCCACCAGTTTCGTCATCACGGTCGCAAGCGGCAATGGCGCCAACGGGTACTCGCCCGATATCGTCCCCGCCACCAAGCGCCTGGTCATCGAGTTCGTCAGCGTGGCCGTCGTCGCCCAGCCCGGCGACAAGCCCGCGCTGTACCTGAACGATTCGGTCAATGGCGCCAGCCGGGCCTACTGGGTTCCGCTGGCGATGGTGGAGACGGCCGCGAGTGGGGCGGAGGTCTACCGCGCGAGCCAGGTGGTGAAGCTCAATCATGACGGCAATGGCGCAAACGGCCCCGGGGCGCAGTGCTCTCGCTACGTCAACAGCTTCGTCCCCATGACGTGCCAGATCACCGTTTCCGGCACCCTCGTCGACAAGTGACGATCTGAAGGCACCGGCCTTCAGCTCCCCGGTTTCGCCAATGCCCTGCGGTATTGCACCGCCTCCGCGACATGCGCCACTTGCGTCGTCGCCGCGCCGGCCAGATCGGCGATGGTGCGGGCGACTTTCATCACGCGATGGGTCGAGCGCGCGCTCCAGCCCAGGCGCGCCGCAGCGATGTTGAGGAATTTCGCGGCGGCCTCGTCGAGTGCGGCATGCACATCGATCTCCTTGCCTTGCAACGCCTGGTTGGGTTTGCCCTGGCGCGCGAGGGCCCGGTCGCGCGCGGCCACGCAGCGCTCTCGAATGCTGTCCGTCGATTCGCCCGGCGGCGCCGCGAGCAATTGCTGCGGCGGCACGCTCGGCACTTCGATATGCAAGTCGATGCGATCGAGCAAGGGGCCGCTCAACTTGCCTTGGTATCGCGCGATCTGGTCGGGCGTGCAGCGGCAGGCCTTGTGCGGCGCGCCGAGATAGCCGCACGGACAAGGATTCATCGCGCCGATGAACTGGAAGCGCGCCGGAAACTCGGACCGGCGCGCGGCCCGCGCGATCGTGATGTGGCCGGTCTCCAGCGGCTCACGCAGCGCTTCGAGCGCTGCACGCGGAAATTCCGGTAGCTCGTCGAGGAACAGCACGCCATGGTGCGAGAGCGAAATCTCGCCCGGCCGCGGCGGCGAGCCGCCGCCGACCAGCGCCACGGCACTGGCCGAATGGTGCGGGCTGCAGGTGGGCCGCACGCCCCAGCGCTCGAGCGAGAACTGGCCCGCGAGGCTGGCGATGGCGGCGCTCTCGAGCGCGTCGTCGACACTCATCGGTGGCAGCAGGCCGGCGAAGCGCTGGGCCAGCATCGACTTGCCCGAGCCCGGAGGCCCCAGCAGCAGCAAGCTGTGGCCGCCTGCTGCGGCGATCTCCAATGCGCGTTTCGCACCGGACTGGCCTTTCACGTCGGCGAGATCCGGATAACTGGCGACGTTGGCGTTGACCTGTGCCGACACGCGCGCCCAGCCGTCTCCCGGCTCGGCTTCTTGCCCCGGCAGGAACTGGCGCACCACATCGAGCAGGTGATCGGCGCGATAGACGTGCGCCTGCGGCACCAGCGCCGCTTCTTCGGCGCTGCCGGGCGGCAGCACCAGCCTTGCACTCGCTCCCGCGGTATGCAGCGCGAGGCTCATGGCGAGCGCGCCGCGCACCGGCCGCAGTTCGCCGGACAACGAAAGCTCGCCCGCGAATTCGTACTCGGCGAATTTCGCGCCATCGATCTGGCCGCTCGCCGCGAGGATGCCGATGGCGATCGGCAGGTCGAAGCGGCCCGAGTCCTTGGGCAGATCGGCCGGCGCGAGGTTGACGGTGATGCGCTTGTTATGTGGGAACTCGAGCCCGCAGTTCTGCAGCGCGGAGCGCACCCGCTCGCGCGCCTCCTTCACTTCGACGTCGGCCAGCCCGACGAGCGTGAAGCTCGGCAGGCCGTTGGCCAAGTGGACTTCGACCAGGTGCTTCGCAACAAATACACGAATGACGCCCCACAGCCAGCCAGCTTGCAGCGGACACAGGCTTCAGAAACTTATCCGCAATATCCCCGAAATTTTCTGCAGAACTTCTCCACCCGCCGGGGATATCCAAGCAACATTTCCCCGAATCTGGGTGCGCAGGCCGCCGACGAAGCGCGTACTAAGAGGAGGCAATGTCAGCGCACCCACACAGGGTCGGTTGCCTTGCCGAAAGCCCATCTCCAGAGGCCATTTCCGATCCACGTCCCGACAATCAGGAACAAGAATCCGCCTAAGCTGATGCCAAGACGCTGAGCAAACGCGAGCTGCCTGTTGCCAGCCGTTGCCAACCTGATCCTGGGGACCGTGCGTGGCGAGTCGCTTACGCGATAGAGGATGTTGGGATGTGCCCTGCGTTCTACGGCGATCGCCTGATCTACGCGGTCGCGTAGCATGGAAACCTCGCCGCAGGGCCTGTCGGCGATCGCAATGGTTCCCGGCTCGCTGGGGATGGTCACCCCGGGCACTTGTCGCTGCTCAATCCGCACGTATTGAACGCATTGCCGTTCAGTCAGCTCGTGAAGGCCCGTGTCCTTTTGCGTCCAAGGACCGACAGCAGCGGCGCCGCCAGCAATCCAAATGCTTCCGAATAGTGTGGACCACAGGAACAGTCTGGCAATGGGATGCCGCGCGCCTCTTAGCGACTTCCGTGCGCCGCAGCCGCTACAGATCACCGCTGCCCCCGGGACCGTCGATAGGCAAAACGGACACTGCGTGCCATAGCCCTCGTCTCCGGACGGCTGTGCGATCGCAGGCTCAGCGGATCCCTGTTTTGACATCGTCGAACTCCCTAGTGGCGCACAAGTCGGCAGGCAATTGCTTCGCCCAGTTGGGGTAATATATCCCGTGGTAATACAGGCGGCAACTCCGCACGATGCGTGCGTGCCGTTGAAGTCTGTCAGTCATGCGCATTCGCCACCTCTCGTTGCACTGGGCGATGCGATTCGCCGCGCGCGCAGGGCGATCAATCTTTCCCAGGAAGGATTGGCGCTGGAGAGCGGCCTGGACCGTTCCTATCTGGGCGGCGTGGAGCGCGGCGAGCAAAACATCGCGCTGATCAACTTGACCCGCATTGCGGCGAGTCTTGGCACCGTCCCCTCACAGTTGCTCGCTTCGGCCGGCCTGTAGCGCAGCCTCGGGATTCGGATTCCTGCCATCAGTGTGGCTCGTCGTCCGGGCTGCGTGGTTTTGCACGTGACCGTTGTCCTGCGGCTCAGTTTGTTGACATCGACTGGCCTTCACTTGGCCGTCCCCGTCAGACGAATGGTTGCTTCGACGGCCACGTACCTGATACCCGTCAGCGGCGCTGGGCTTGCCCTCGACTACGAGCAGCTGGACTCACCACACGCGAAGTCTTTTAGGCGCGGAAAGAAGGGGTATCGCAGCGTTTTCGTTAGGGCACCGTCCGGCAAGTGTGACTTGCAGCATGCGGATGTCCGGCAAGTGTGGTGTTGCACTTCCTGGCGGTCGCGAATATGGTCTGTGGATATCGCAGAGATCGGACGGCGTCCAATTTGACGTGGGCAAGCCTCGCGAACGTCTGGAGACTCTTCCAGAAACGGATTCGAGTTTTACCGGGCCGGGCGGCCCCGGTGCTCACGCGGCTCGGCGCCCTGAAATCACGATGACAGTCAGTTTCTGACGCTGCGCGAGCTCCATGCGCCGCAGCGGGGCGAGGGCAGGGTCGACCGGTGTTGTTTGTTTACGAGGAAGTGTGATGGGTCATTCGGAAGGCATCAAGCGCGCATCGAGCGAACTAGACTCAAGGGGAGCGGTATGGCGGTGAGACTGTTGGTGCTGTCTGATCTTCACTGCGAGTTTGAGCCATTCGAACCGAATCGCGCAGCCGTCGAGGCGGCTGACGTAGTGGTGCTGGCAGGCGACATCCATAAGGGAGTTCGCGGGATCGAGTGGGCGCGCGCGGTCTTTGCGGACAGGCCGATCGTCTATTTGGCGGGCAATCACGAGTTTTATGGGCAGCATTGGATCCGTCTACTGGACAAGCTGCACGAGGTGGCCGAGCAACAGGATGTGCACTTCTTGGAAAACGAGGCGGTGGAAATCTGCGGCGTACGGTTCCTGGGGTGCAGCCTGTGGACGGACTTCGAGTTGTTCGGGACCGACAAGAAGGGCGAGGCGATGGTTCGGGCCGCTGCGCGAATGAACGACTACCACGTGATTCAAATTGCCGGCATGCCCGCGTACTACCGGACGCATTCGAAGCGCCTGGTGCCTGAGCTGACGGCGCAGCGGCATCTCGAAAGTGTGCAGTGGCTGGAAACTCAACTGGAGAATCAGGATCCGGCCACGACGGTCGTGGTGACGCACCACGCGCCGCATCCGTCGTCGATTCATCCACAATTTGCCGGGGACCCTTTGAACGCGGCGTTCGCGTCGAACTTGGCTCACCTAATGGGCAAAGCCGGTTTATGGATTCACGGGCACATGCACGACAGCGCCAGCTACGTCGTCGACGGCACGCGTGTGATCTCCAATCCGCGTGGCTACCCTTTGAGCACGGGAGGTTCAGAGAATAGAGCTTTCGATGACGGCCTCATCGTCGAAGTCTGAACGGTGGAGCACGCCGCGCGTGTCGCAAGATGGAGCCTTGCGATTGAGGCAACTCGTGGCGCAGGCCACCCGAGTCTTCAGTTCGCAACAAGAGGGCGCACGCTGGTTCCGTAAACCTGCGATCGGGTTGGGATCACGACGCCCAATCGACTTGGTCTGGACGTTCGACGGAATGCGGCAAATTGAAACGCTGCTGGACCGAATTGATAGCGGCGTCTACACGTGAAGTCGAAGGCGCCCTCGCGCTTTGGTTATTTTCCAAAGGCTGGTTTCTTTAACCCATTACTTGAGCGACGGCAGCGGCAGCTTTGGACTTGGTCAGTCTTCTGAGAGCGGCAATGCGTGGCAGTTGGCTCGCGCGTGGCCTCGTCTTACCGGCCTCCCACAGATAGATGGTTTGGCCAGAGACGCCCATGAGCGCACCCGCTTGTGCTGCCGACAAGCCCAGGCGATTGCGATGCGCCGCAAAACCTTTCGCGCGAAAGCGCAGACCACTTGCAGAGGGATCCTCAGCATTCTTAGTCGCAGGCTTCGCCTTAGCACCCTGGGCCGTCTGGCGTAGAAGTTTCTCGAGTGCGGTCACCTGGCGCTTGAGCGCCGCTATATGGCTGCGGTGCTGCGCGGATTGCTTCTTGAGCGACTCAGTCTCGGCTCGCACTTCCTTGCGGGCGATGCGGGAGACTTCGGACTTCAACGCGGTTGCAAAGTTGGGCATTTAAATACTTTCATGGTCCGATGTTGATCTCTGTAGAACTCCCTGAGAGCCGTGCATCATAAATCCGAAGATTTGATAAGGCGTTTCTTGCCCAATCCGGCGCTGTATGGATGTCGGCATTGATATGTTGAGCCGCCGTTCAGCCATTAATGAGCGACAGCAGGTCGGCCGATTGCGTTGAAAGCAGACATCCAGTCGGGTCATCCCGTACCGACGGGCGTTCTCCGAAAGAAACAGCGCGACCTGCCGTGATTTGCCGTACTTGGCTTCTCGCCTGAATATACGCAGGAAGTCGCGCGCAATCGTGGAGTGTGTGAAGGCTCATGGATCAATTGACGGGGTACTTCCTGACATGTGGACCCGCGAATAACTAGGACCAGCGAAGCGGCTGAAATTCGGGGATACCGGTTGGGGACTGCAAGTCATCCGTCCTAGGGTCGTCGAAATGTTCGGCGAGATGATCGAGCTGTTGGCGTTCTCTTCGTACAAACCAGGCAAGTGACTGAAACTCAAGAAATACCCGCACGAAGAGGTGGCGCGAAATGGCCCCGCTCGGATCAATGCCCCAAACGCCTCCTTTGTTCTGGACCGTCATAGCGTAGTCCGGATGATCCACCAGGGTAGCGGCCATGCCTTGCTGGTCAAAAAGTTGAACCATTGTCGGCACATGGAGGCCAACAAGAATTGAGACGCTTCCATCCATGAACTCGTAAGCCGTGTCCGCTTCTCGCAATGAAAGCACGAAGGGGTAGTACGGCATCCATGAATGAGTCATCTTCGGCTCGTTCAACGAGACAACGATGTACGGGCCGGCGAGCGCATCGGATGCGTCTCTAGCGCTGGCCGCGTTCCGAACACAGAGATAGCGTAGCCCTGGCTCGGGGTCGGTGAAGGCGTACCCCGTGCGTTTGCTGTTTCCGATACAGCGGGCGATGGCAGCGAAGTGATTGACCTCCGGCTCCGTGAAGGCAACTCTGGCCACGCTGGGAAGGCCGCGGAAATTTGTCGCGTTGTCCGTCTTGAAGAAGTCGAGCAGCGTGCGAACCGATTCGATCTGTCTTCCCGCGCGGGCATTCCGTCCGCTTCCCGATTTAACCTCAATCGGGAATGGATCCGACTCGCCAAGCAGGCATACGTCCCCGTGCCTGATTGTGTTGGTCAGGTCGCACAGGATTGCCGGTACCCCTGCCTCACGGGCCCTTTCGATCAGGGCCCACTCGTGTACAAGGCCCAACTTGCCGGACATCTGCCCCGGCTCCTCTTTCACATCGTAGGTGGCCGTCTTGTAGAACAAGTGCTTCAGCGCGTACTTGTCGACGTACGAAAATGCGAGCGCATCGCCAAAACATCTCCAGATAAATAGGAGGTAGAAGTTCCGTCGAAGCACTGCGTGGGTATGATCAATTCGAAGCTTCAAGCGCCGCGACACCTCCTTGCTCGGTCGTGACCTGAGCAGCCGCTTGAGCTCTTGGAGACGACGCTTGGAGCCGCCGATGCGTCGCTCGGTGTCGCTAATCAGCGTGATGAGTGACCGTTGAACCGACAACAGGTGATTCAGGTCTTCTTGGTGCGCCTGCTGATAGCGAATCTGGTCGACCAAGCCAATGAGGATCTTCTTGTATTGACCAAGCATCTATTGAGTTGAAAGGGGGCCGGCACGGCCGACCCATATGGCCATGGCTTCAGGAGGAGGCGCCGGCGGGCAGCACGGGAGCTTGCGACCCTCGCCCATCGTATCCCACGCAGCATCCTAAGCCGCCATGGCAGAAATTCGCCAGAGGCAGACGTCGGCTGTGCTTGCGATCCGATTGGAGGTTATCCGTCGATGCCACAGAGATCAATCGAGGGGCGGCAAAGACTGTATATGCGCGACGGCTCTTTCGGGAGCGAAGTCGCATGCGCCACGCAGGCGCGAGTCCGCCTCCTGAACGACGGCATGGAAATGCCGAAGGGCGGCATCGCCGAAGAACCGGCCAAAGAAGTCGTCGTAATTGAGCCCGGTGATATTGAAGTCCGGAATCACCCCTGCTTGGTGCAGTCGCTGCGCCGCGCTTTTCAAGGCATTTCTATCGAGAGTTCCCTCGAAAACAGTATCTGAGGCCGGCTCAAACTCCATTGTCAAGTCCCGCCCGTGCGCAAAGAGGTTGCGCAACGCACCGAGTGCCTTCACGTCCGCTTCGAGGCCAGGACCAAGAACGTCCGAAATGGACTTAGGAAATACACGCTCATAAAGCTGGCTAAGTCGGCTCAGCGGTGCCGTGTCCACCTCGGCTTCGAGAGCGGCAGCCATCGTACGCACGGTCGCACTGATCGGATCGATGGGCACGTCTTCAGTTCCCGCGCTAGTGGTGCACAGCATCGGTGGCAGCGAATCCCAGCCAATGGCGTGCTCCACGAACTTGAGCCGCGATTTGATGACATCCGCGATGACTGCCTCGAGGTGACCACACACCGTGACGTAGAAAAAGCACGCGAAACCCCGCCGCTCAATCGGATGCAGGTCTTCACGCGCCTGCCACATCCTAGTGAGGAACGCCTTTCCGAGGATGCCGGTTGAAGTAATGCTGCGCGAGCGAGGAGTCCCGAATTTGGTCATCGGTAGATCATTGCAGATACCGCAAGACCGATCCTAAATCATGCGTCGCCGCTGCCGAGTTCGTACGTCGGCTCCGGGTCGGCGTCAGGCGTCTTCTGGAACGATGAATTCGAGCTCCTCGAAGATGGCCTGCGCGAGCGAGTAGACGGTGAAGTAGTCGTAGTCGCGTCCCAGGTTCGGGTCCCAGTAGCGCCCGTGAGCCAGCCAGTCGCGATAGTTCATCGCGCCCTTCAACTCGCCGATCATCACCTTGTCTGCACCTCCCTCAACCTTCCACGTGTCGAAAATGTCGTCCGCCAGCGAAGCCTTTTTTGCTTTTAGGTCGTAGATCGCGCGCAGCGCCCTCGACAACGGGTCCTTCATCTTTTGCGCACAGCGCTCGTAATAGTCCATTCGGAACGCCGCCTCAACTCCCGTCAGGATGCTCATGACCGATCTTCGCTCGTGTTCCTCCAGCAGCGCGCGCATCTCATCGTCCAGGCGATCGGGCGTCAATCCCGTGAATCGTTCGAGAATCTCGATGTTCGCCGGCACGAAGTAAGAACGCACAGACACTTCCGTGTCTTTGTGCTGGCTCGCAATTTCTTCCAGGTCTTGGTGCTGGCCGGAGAACCTGAGACCTCGAGCTCTAGCCATTTGCCGCAACGCGCAGCACGGCGTCGAGGAATGTTTCTTCGTTAAGGTCGATGTAGCGCACGTCGGGCGGCGACGTCGCGATCTTCCACGTCCAGTCGATTGACTCGAGAGCGACGGGCGCCGGCGTGGAAACGGACTGACCCGGTCGCACGATCGATTGCGTGATCCGAATGCGCGGCTTGGACGCGGTCTTGTCGACCAGGATCAGCCTGACGTCGGGCCCGCGGCCCTGTATGTCCACGCGGCCCTTAGTGCCGATCAGGTTCGTACCCTTCGGCACCAGGCGCACGTGCTTCGTCGTGGAGATCCGAAGCACCATCTCCTCGACTTCGTAGACGCCGAGGCCTTCCTCCTGCATCGGTTTGCTCATCATCTCGATGCTCATCGAGCCGCTGGCGACGTACGGTTCGACGTACTGGCGGGCTTGCGCGTAAAGCTGCGTCAGGAAGCCTTGATACTCAGCGATCTCTTTTTTTGCGTCGAATTGCTTGGCGGCTTCGATTTCCCTTTCGAGGAATGTCTCGAACTGCTTTTTGCTCATAGTGGATCCTAGGTTGGCTGATGCTGCGACGCGCGCCCTATTAGAGGGATTGTCCGCTGATTCCAGGTTTAGCTGCCTGGCGACATCGGCATCGAGCCAGCGTCGACTTGCAGCTATTTGCTATGCCACCAAGACTCCAGGAGGCAAGCATCCGCGAATGTATGCTTTCGGCCAAACGCAGCCTCCCTTCCTCTGATCGGTTGATCACAGTGTGCCAAAAAGGTATAGTTGCTTCGGCTTTCCCGCAAGCCAGCAATCGACCGCGCAGCGCGCGGCGTAGATCGCTTCAGATCGGCGGGTGATTTCTTGCTTCTTCCGTAACCCTCCCGGGACACGGTCCGTCGATTGCCTGAGTCCCGTATTTGAGGATACGGATATGCCTAAGCACGACTCTCTTGTTTTTCCATCGGGCCGCAGCGTTGGAAATTGCCGCAACGACGCCAAGCGCCTGTCCAGAAGCGAAAACATTTCCCTACACGAGGCCCAGAACAAGGTCGCACTCCTCAATGGTTCTGCGCTTCCGTGGGACAAGGCAGTAAGCGAGCTCGTGGCCAAATTGGCTAGGCCTACTCCATTGGCGACGACGTTACAGGCCGGCATGGCGAAAACACTCGACGGCATCCCCTTTGACGATTCGTTGAACATCTACACCGACGGGTCTTCCTTCCCAGGGAAAAAGCGGGCCGCTGGTGTCGGGGTGCATCTTGTTTGGATGGATGAAGCTGGGGCGGAAAGGACGCATGACTACGCGCCGACCGGTTGGCAAAGCGCAACCATAGACGAGATGGAAATTGAGGCATGTACTGTCGGACTGACAGAAGCGCTTCAACACTTCCCCGACCTATCTCGGTTTCGAAAGGCATTCATCTTCACTGACTCCATGTACGTCAAGGACAATTTCGTGAGGGCTATGAACATTTGGCCCCAGCAAGGTTGGAAAGGCGCACGCGGCGTGCGCGTAGAGAATGTCGAACTGTGGAAGCGACTGCGAAAGCTCGTCCAATCGTTCCCAATTCGCGTCGAAGTCAAATGGGTAAAGGGCCATAAGACGAGCGTTCACAATCGCGTGGCCGACAAACTGGCCAAGCAGTCTGCGGCGATGCCTTTCAACAAACCGCTTTCTGTCAGTCAGACTGCGAGTAAGTGGTCTGACCAAAAAACAATTCGCGGCTGCGTGCCCGTACAGGGTCAGCAGATCAAGATTCGCATTGTTTCCACGGAGTTCAAGAGCCGCGAGGACTACGAGTATCGCTACGAGGTGATCGATCCAACCGACGCGTCGTTCAAGCTTCTCGATTTCGTGCGCTTTGATCAACCTTTGAGCCGGCACAAATGCTTGCTGATTCAACTCAACGCGGATCGCGCAAATCCCCGCATTGAACGGGTGATCGAGGAGCTCGATCCAGCTCAGATGCGGGACGCATGGCACAAGCGTGATGTCTAAGCGGATCGATGCCGCGGCAACAACGCCGGCGGACGGTAAATCCGAGGCAAATTACTTCATCGGCGCTGGTCCGACGGGCTGCGCGATTTCGGTCCGAAAGGGCCTGCACTGTAGCGCTGCAGGATTGTTGCGAAGTCCTTCACAGCAATTTTTTCTGGCACGGACCTACGATGCGAGAGGTTCATTACCGATGAGGAGCGACAAATGTTGAATATCAAGCCGGGACCTAAGCCAAAGAAGGAAGACGGTACGGACGATCGCCGGCGCCATGTGGATCCGCCCGCCGCGCCAAAACATCCGACCTTGCCCGTCCATGATCCGAAGAAAAAGTAACGGCTTAGCTCAAGGGTGTCAGTCGCAAGAGACAGTGCACCGGCACCTCATTTGAGTTTAGGAGGCTAGAGCCCCGCCCGCGCCCTAGCTCTTTGGTAATCCAGTACGTCGCAAAGCCACTTCTGCGAAACCCAGCGCCGTTCATTTCTGCGGGGCACGCTCTCCATGCCCCGAAAGCACATGGAGTCGAACCCCCCGACCACGAGAGCTGGGTGCCAAAGCGTGGCAAGCGGCTCAGTCTCCGTTGATTGGTTCTGCGTCCACTCCAGCTGGCGAAGGAAAAGCACCGGCACACCTTGCCGGCGGTCGCTGAATATCTGGCCGATAACCCGGGGCTCAGCGCGCGAGGCGATGCCTTCGCGATAGAGGAGTTGTACTTCGACAAACACTGTACAAGAATACAGCTACTCGCGCTGGCCGTTGTGGCTGACATGATACGGAAATCCATATGGTACGACTTTTCGTATGGTAGGATTTTTCGTATGGCGTATGAACGAGAGATTCCGTCCCGGCTTCGGCCCCTTGTGATCCTGCTGGCCTGGGAGGGCGAAGTTGGCCGCGCCCGCGTCATCCAGCTGTTCGATTTGAGCCCGGTGCGGGCCAGCGAATGGATAAAGGAGTTGCGCGATCTGTGCCCAGATTGGATGTCCTGGGACTCGGTTGGACGCCGCTACCTTGCGACATCGACCTTTCTTCGGATCCTGGCGAACCAGGGGGAAGCCCGAGCCGAGGAAACGTTCGCTTCATACCTCGCACTCACGAAGCTCCCGACTCTCCACGCCAAGGGTGAGGAAGGGATGCACCTGTTTCCTGATTTCAACGTTCCAGCCCCTCATGTCTTCGCGGCCCTGCAGCGTGCCATCCGCGAATCGAAGGCCGTGGCGCTGATCTACCGCTCGATGAAGCATCCCGAACCGCACGAACGGACGATCGAGCCGCACAACTTGGTGCGCGCCGGGCGGCGATGGCACGTCCGTGGCTACTGCCGGCAGAACGACGACTTCCGCGACTTCGCCTTGGGGCGGATCGTCGAAGTGCGTTCGACTAATGATGGCGCAAGCCATCATGCCGAAGACGACGTCGCGTGGTCCACGCAGGTCGACGTGTACCTGGTGCCCCATCCCCGCCTCACAGCAATGCAGGAAGACGTTGTTCGGTTCGAGAACTTCGGCGGCACCTCTGCGCGTCGGCAGGCTTGCCGTGCGGCGTTGGTGCCCTATCTCATCCAGGATCTTCGGGCGGCGATCGATCCAGAAAGCCAGCGTCCTCCCGACTACCAGATCGCTGTGGCCAACATCGAGGAGCTGCGCCCATGGCTATTCCCGACCTAGTCACTTCTGCAGACAGGGGCCTCTTCGGGCGCATTCCGAGTCGCCTGTTCGCGCCCCTTGCAGCTCCTAATCGTCAGCAGCACTGGCAACTGCTTTGTGCCTTGTACGAGCGACGCTTCGGCCCCGACGCGCCCTTTCCTCCTAGCTATGGATTTCACTGGCGCGAGATCGCGCGGGACATTGAAGACGAGCTTGCAGCGCTCGACGCCCGCGCCGCCGCGGCGAACGAAGAAGCACCCCTGACGCCCCTGGTCATTCGCGCGAACGAGGATTTTCACCAGCTCAAGGAGGCTGGCTGGCTGCGCGTGGAGCTGCGGGGGGTCAAGCAGATGGTCACGATGCCGCCGGTGGTCGCGCATTTCATGGGCTTGTTGGTGGAGTTCGCACAAACCGGGCCGGTGTTCGTCGCAGGCAAGGTTCGCTCAATCGAAGCAAACCTGCGGCTGATCGTGCGCGAGAACGCTGAAGGCGACACGTTGCAAGAAGCGGCCAGCCAGACGCGAAGCCTGCTGGAGCACGTGCGCAATACCGGCAACAGTGTGCGCGAACTGATGCTGTCGATGGACCCGACCATTCCGACGGCCGCCTACGTCCGCACCTACTTCGACCGCTTTATCCAGCGCGTGTTTATCGGCGACTACGGCGAATTGCGAATGCGTGAGCACCCGATCTCCCGCAAGCAGGAAATCATCCAGACCGTGGAGCACATCCACACTTCCGCGGAATTGCGCGAACGCCTGATCGCCTGGTACAGCGCAAAGCGCACCAACGGGGACACTCGACGCGCCGAACTGCTGTTCGAGCGTGACATCCAGCGCCTCATAGACCTGCAGCGGATCGACGAGTACCTCGAGCGTCTCGACGAGGAAGTTCGGCGGGCCAACAAGCAGGCATTGGTGTTCCTCGACTTCCGGCTTCGCGCACTTCGGCCACTCGATCACTTGGTCAAGCACGCGATCGCGGGCGTGCTCGCCGGTGCGGCCGAGGCCGCGCCGTTCGCACCGGGCGAGTTGCTCGGCACCGACCGTCTCGCCGAGCCGAGAAAGTCAATTGCCCGCCCGCCGCCGGCGGCACTGAGAACTGTGGTGGTTTCGGTCGAGGAGCAGGCGCGAGCTCGCCTCATGCTTCGCGCACGCGATGTGCGAGCCATGACTGCGCCGAAGTTGACTGCTTACGTACTGGCCAACTTGCACGGCAATGATGAAGTCCAAAGCAACCAGCTATCAGTGGAAGGCGTTGCGGACGTCCGCGCACTCCAGTCATTGAGCGCAGTCGGGTTGGCAATGTCATCGGCTAGCCGGAACCTTAAGCTTGACGCGATGACCCTCGCGCGAGGCTACACAGTCGAAAAGAGAGAAGGCAAGCGCGAAGGAGAGTGGGTGTCTCACCCGCCCTTCGTGGTGCGTGCACGCAAGAGGCAACAAGGAGGAGCACCATGAGTCACTGGGATGCGATTGAGGAAAAGACGAAGTCAATCGTCACGACGGATTTGCTCGAGGCGGCCGCGTATCGCCTGGTGAGCGAGCAGGTGCTCTACGCGGCCGATATCAAGAGCCGAACGTCCTATTCGCTCGTGGAGCAGTACGAGCGCGATTTCTCCCATGCACTGGCGCCCCTAGGCGTAAAGGTGGTCGTCAACCGGCGGCTGCGCTTCGCCTGTGGAATCCCCCGGCACGCAAAGTATTCGCAGGCAAGTACCGAGCAGACCTTGATGGCGCTGGTGCTCTTGGGCATCTACGACGAATCGGCGCGGGCGGGTCGGCTGAACGACGACGGCGAGGTGATTTGCGATCTGGTCGACCTGGGCGAGAAGCATCGCATCAGCACCAATCGGCCGATGCCGCTGGGCGGAAGGCTGGACGAGTTGATGCGAACGATGAAGCGCTGGGGCATCGCGCGCACGATGGACGATGAAAACTGCGAGCCGCACGATCAGGAAGAACGTGACCAGCCATTCGTCGTGGCAATCCGGCCAGGGATTCTGGAAGTACTCAATGAGACGGCGCTTGTTCGTCTGGCTCAGTTCGCGGCAGCGGCGCCGCCAGCGGACCAGATTGACAGTGCCGACCGTGCGGATAGCGACGATCTCGGGGAGGCCGGCACATGAAGCAGCTGATCAGCATCAAGGTTGTCCAGTTCTTCCTATTTGAAGAAATGGAGATCAAGCTCGACGAGGTTTGGGGTGTCTTTGGCCCCAACGGAAGCGGGAAGTCTTCGTTGCTGGATGCCATCCAGATCGCCATGTGCGGCGCCAACGAGCGCCTCATCGCGTTCAATGCGCAGGCCGACGAGAACATGGCCAACACGCGCTCGATCCGCACCTACTGTCTGGGCCAGTACGGGGACAGCGAAACCGAGCGCGTGCGGGACCATGCGACAAGCTACATCAGCCTGGTCTGGAGGGACTCGGTCACGTCCGAACTGCTCACGATGGGTGTCTGCATAAACGCCGCCTACGACCGAGAGCGTTTCGAGGTGCGCGGCCGCTACCTGTTGCGCGGCACCGAGCTGTCTATGGGCGACCATCTCGAGCTGGTCAATGGAAAGCGCCGTCCGCGGGCCTGGGAAACGTTCAAGCACCAGCTGCAAGAGCGCGCCAAGCAGCTTGGCGAGGATCCTTTGCATCAGGACTCGGAGCACTACATCCGCGCTGCGCTGTTTGCGCTGCGGGGCAAGGGAGGCATCCCGCAATATGAGACCTTCGTGCGCTCGTTCCGCTTTGCCTTGCGCATGCGGTTCGACAAGCCGGTCGACCAGATCGTGCGCAACCAAGTACTAGAGCCACGCCAGACCAACATCAAGAAATTCCGCGAGGTCACCGATTCGTTCAAGCTCATGTCCCAAATGGTCGCCGGCGTGCGAGCGAAGATCGACGATTTGCAGTTCATCGCCGCCGATTTCGACAAGGCAGACCAGGAGCATTGCGCCCACGTGACCTGGCGCTCGATGGCCGAGGATGTGCGGCAAAGTCAGGCCACAAGGCTTCTGGATGAAGCCACGGGGGTGCGCGACGAGGCGCTGACCGAGTCGCAGCAGGCGAACCTGGCGCATCAACGGGCCGACACCGCGCGCGGTGAAGCCCAGCAAAAGGCCGAGCACCTCCGCCAGCTCAAGGAAAGGCACCAAGCGCACCAAGAGAGCGCCAGCCTGGAGGCCGACGCTTCCCAGCACCGCAATACCGCACAAACCAAGGCCCGTGAGCTCCTCCAAACAACCACGGCCTTGCGCCGCATCGTCGTTGATGCATCGCAGTCCGAGTTCATTTCCGGCGAGAAGGAAGCCCTCGCAAGTTGTCTGCCCGGACTCGACAAGCTCGTACAGGACAACGGCGCCAGCGATGTGCAGCAGGTGCGCTTGGGCGTTCGGCCCGCGATCCTGGCCGTTGGGCGCGCGGTGTCAGCTCTTTTCAACGCGCGGCGCCAGATCGACAATGAGCTGGAGGAACTCAAGCAGCAATCAACGGCGGTGGAGGAGAACCTCAAGCGCGCCGCGAACGGCCGGGCTCCCCTTGAAGGACCCGCTAACCGCCTGTTGAAGGAACTGCAACACGCGGGCTTGGATCCGCAGCCCGTGTGTGACCTCGTCGAAGTGGCAGATACGACATGGCAGCCGGTCATTGAAGGCTATCTCGGAACCAACCTGCAAGCCCTGTTAGTGCGTGGCGAACAAGCGGAGCGTGACGCCTTTCGCGTATACCGCGGGCTGGATGGAGAGCGTGCTGTGGTCGGTGCGAAATTCGTTATGGCCAGCCGCTTCGAAGGCAAGCGGTCGCCCGTCGCGGGGTCAGTGGCCGAACTGATCCAGGGCGACGACCTGGCAGCGGTCAACTACTTGCGCTCGAAGTTCGGCGACGCCATGCGGGCCGTCACAAACGAAGAGTGCATGAAAGCGCGACACGCGCTGACCGCCGACGGAATGCTCAACACCGGTGGTGAGATCGACCGCAAGCCTCGGGTTCAGCGGACCCACTTCAAGATCGGCGCCGGCAGCCCGGAACACCTCAGTGCGCTGCGTGAAGACGCTTCGAAGCTGCGCTCCGCGATCGAAAAGGCCAAGTTGCGCAGTGAGCGCGCCAAGACCCTGTTCGAACAGCTGCAACTGTTTGCGGGGGAGGATGCGATCCTCAAACGCTTCGCCCATATCTGCGATGAGCGCGATACGGCCCGGCACGCCGCCGCGCTGGCCGAACGCAAGCTGGGCGCAACCGCGAGTGAAGACTACCTTGAACTCGTCCAGCAAGAGAATCTCTGGAGGGCGAAGGCGGAGGAGCTGGTGGGTGAGTTGGGGCGGCTTGCGACTGGCAAAGGCTCCGCGGAAACAAGGCTCAATGGCGCGATCGCAGCACTCGTACAAGCCGAAGCCGCCGCCGCTGCGGCTACCGCTGCCGCGCATGAAGCACGCTCAGTTGAAGGTTATGACCGGTCTCTGGTTGCCAAGCGCTGGGACAAGCTGCTGGAGGAATTCGCCGATGACGAGAGGCAACTGCTCAACGCCTGCGAGACGGCCGCCAAAGGATGCCGCGCGCGCATTATCAACAACGCGACCGCAGGCAGTTCCAAGCTCGGTCAGTACATCGCCTCCCATCAGGACCCAATCTTCCCCGACGTTCTCCAGGACTGGCGAAAGGCGCGGGCCTGGGTAGCTGATCGGCTCCGCTCCCTCAACGACACGACACTGAAGGAGTACGTCGAGCAGATGGACGAGGCCTATCGGCTATCTCAAGCCACATTTCGCAATGACGTCGCACTGGTTCTGCACGGCAACCTCAAGTGGCTCGAATCGACAATCGACAACCTGAACGAGGTCCTGCTCAAGAGCCCGCTATTTACGAACCGCGAGCGCTATCAGTTCAGGAAGTTCAGGCGGCCCGCCCATGAGGCTTTGCTCAAGTTTATCGAGGACGTCGCCGAATTCGGCGTGAGCCAAGACCTGCTGGGCGACGCCGGCGAGTTGCCGGTGCAGTTCAAGGAATTGCTCGACGAGAAGATCGCACTGGGCAATTCGAGCGCCAAGTCGCCCCTTGACGATTACCGCGAATTCTTCGACTTCGATATCCAGATTCTGCGTGAGGATCCCGCAACGGGTGAGCGCAAGCCTGCCGGGCATCTCAGCAAGCGACTCGGCTCGGGCTCCGGCGGCGAACATCGCGCGCCGCTGTATGTGATCGCGGGCGCGGCGCTGGCGTCGACCTATCGGCTCGAGCGCGGACACCGCGACGGCATCCGACTTATCTTACTGGACGAAGCGTTCAACAAGATGGACATGAGCAACATCATCGCCGCGATGCGTTATCTAGAGGATTTGGGGCTGCAGGTCGTAATGGCCTCGCCGGGCGAGAACCTGGGTACCCTCACCGCCTTCCTACACGGGTACTGCGACATCCTGAAGGACGCTGATCACAACGCTATCTTCCTCGAGCCGCACGATGTCGGCGAGCAGACCCGCCAGATGTTCAGAATGGATCTGCCGGACTTTAATCCCGAGCTCCTGAATGACGAGATTCGCAAGAGCAAACCGCCGACTGCCGAATTCGGCGACTCCGCGGCGGGAAGCGCCTGAGCATGGACCCGTTGGCGCGCCAGTGCCTTGAAGCGCTCTTCATCGCCGCGGAGAAGTCCGACGCCGGTGTGCGGGCGCGTGCGCCCGCACTGACCGCCAGGGACTTGCGCGCATACAACGAGCTGCGCTCGCTGCAGGCCAAGGAAAGCTTCGACACCACTATGCGGGCGGCCGAGATCGAAGGCGCGATTGCCCTGACATGGGATCCGCGCAACCACGCTGTCATGCGAGTGGATTTGGGTCGGTTGGATTTGCTGTCTGCCTTTCTGGGCAAGACTACAACGAGCACCACGCTTCAGAGGGCACGCGCGCAACTTGCGGAGCTGGTGCCGGGTTACCCGGTGCTCGAAGAGGTCCTCGAGCGATGGCGAACCCTGCGGAAGGTTCGCGGGACGTCCCCTCTCGACACCGCGAAGTGGATCGACGCGGCGCGGGTCGTCGGCTACTGCCGGTTGAGGTTACAGACAAGCGATCAGCCGATCCGCGTTGCCAGCGCTGTACTGCTCAACGACAGCAAGCGAATCGAGCAACTTGCCGGACAACTAGATGTTCTTCTGGTTGGCGATCTGGATGCGCTGCCCCGAGACGAGCGGCAGGTTTGGCGTGAACTCGGATTGTTTCGTGAAGACCAACCAATGGTGTTCGCCGGCATGCTGGTGATGCGCCGCGCCCGCGTGACAGGACTGCTGGACGCGCCGTACGCCGGCTATGCGGCGGATGCCGTCCTCGCTCTGGAGACGCGTCCCAACTTGGTGCTCAGCATCGAGAATCAAACCAATTTTCGAGAAGCCGCGCGCAATTCCTGCAATGAACCGGAGCTGCGAGTCTTCTCCGCAGGCATGCCATCGCCGGCCTGGTGCGCCGCGTTCGGGCGCCTGCTGGCGTCGATCGACGCCAGCGTGCCGGTCTACCACTGGGGGGACTATGACGAAGGCGGCTTTCGCATCGCAGCACACATCGCCAAAGTGGTAGAGCAGCAGGGGCGCAAGCTTCGGCCCTGGGCGATGGATCCCAGATTGATCCCCGAGTCGCGGCGGGTCTCTGCATCAGCCCGGACAGTGCAGAAAATGCGCGACTACGCTCTCGCGGCAGGCTGGGAGGAAGTCGCTGTCGCAATCGAGCAGCATCCCTTCACGACCGAGCAAGAAGGCCTATGAAGTAGACGAAGGACTGTTACCGACGCTCGCCAATGCCTACCTACGCACCAGTCCCCCGTGATGTCGCGGCCGGCCGGCGAAGTCGCGCGCGAACCGGATGAATTGGGCCGCGCCGAGGACTGTGGCAAAGAGGGCTGCGTATTGCACTGTAAAGACGCCTGTCCAAAGCGCATATCGATAGGCCGGATCAGGCGCGAGCAATAGGTCAAATCTCAGTGGGGACAGAACGAACCACCAAGCGATCAATCCTGGATCGTTCAGGTCGACGACATTGATCTGCCCGGCGACGTGCGGCGACACCGCGCCAAGTACCGCCGCGGCGATGAGGCCCTTGCCAGAGCCCTGGTCAAAAGCAAATTCGCGGAAAGGCCTGTTGATTTCCGAGCAAATCTGACCCCTTTGAGCTGAGATTTTTCATCCAAATTTGACCCCTTGAATAAAGTCCCCTGCTTAACTTTTGAGCAAGGGGATCAAGGAGTGATCAAAGTGGGAACACTGGCGAAGATCCGACGGCTGCACCTGCGAGAAGGCGTGCCGATCAAGGAGATCGAGAGGCGCACGGGCCTCGCGCGCAACACCATCAAGAGCTGGCTGCGCAAAGGCGAGATGGTCGAGCCCAAGTATCCGCCGCGCGCGGTGGCAACGAAGCTGGACGGCTTCACCGAGCAGCTGGCCACCTGGCTCAAAGCCGACGCGCACCGCGGCAAGCGCGTCGGCGCACCGTGAAGTTGATGTACGAGGAGCTTGCCGCGCAAGGCTACCAAGGCGGCTACGGGCGCGTTGCGGCATTTGCCCGCCGCTGGCGCGAGAGCCAAGCCGCCAGCGCGAGCAAGGGCGCGTTCGTTCCTTTGAAGTTCGCGCTGGGCGAGGCGTTCCAGTTTGACTGGAGCACCGAGTACGCCTTCGTGGGTGGCTTGCGCCGGCGCCTGGAAGTGGCGCACACCAAGCTGTGCGCCAGCCGCGCGTTCTGGCTGGTGGCCTACCCCACGCAAAGCCACGAGATGCTGTTCGACGCGCACGCGCGGGCGTTCGCCGCCTTCGGCGGCGTGCCCCAGCGCGGCATCTACGACAACATGAAAACCGCTGTGGACAAAGTGGGCCTGGGCAAGAAGCGCGTCATCAACGCGCGCTTCGAGGCGATGACCGGCCACTACCTGTTCGAGCCGGAGTTCTGCAACGTGGCCAGCGGCTGGGAGAAAGGCATCGTGGAGAAGAACGTGCGCGATCGCAGAACGAGCATCTGGCACAAGGCGGTGAAGCTGCGCTGGGACAGCATGGAAACGCTGAACGCGTGGCTGGGCGAGCAATGCCGCAGTGCGTGGAGCGAGTTGAACCACCCCGAATGGCCCGCACTCAAAGTGGCCGACGTGCTGCAGGACGAGCAAACGCGCTTGATGCCCAACCCCAAGCCGTTTGACGGCTACGTGGAGGTGCCCGCGCGCGTGTCCAGCACGGCGCTGGTGCACCTGCAGCGCAACCGCTACAGCGTGCCCAGCGAGCACGCGCACGAAGTGGTGAGCCTGCGCATCTACCCGGAGCGCCTCGAAGTCGTCGCCGAGAACACGCGCGTGGCCACGCATGTGCGCAGCTTCGAGCGCAGTCAGACCTTCTACGACTGGCGCCACTACGTCAGTCTCATCGAGCGCAAGCCCGGGGCGCTGCGCAACGGGGCGCCGTTCGAGACGCTGCCCGAGGCGCTGAAGAAGCTGCAGGCCATTCTGCTGCGCCGCGAAGGCGGCGACCGCGTGATGGCGCAAGTACTGGCGGCCGTGCCGGTGCACGGTCTGGACGCGGTGTTGGTGGCAGCGGAATTGGCGTTGGAGGCGGGCAAGCCCAGCGGCGAGCATGTGCTCAACGTGCTGGCGCGGCTGAAGGCGCCGAGCGAACCAACTTCCCTGGAAGCGGCCAGCACGCCCTTGAGACTGGCCGTCGAGCCGTTGGCCAACGTGCAGCGCTACGACCGCCTGCGCGGCGCGGCCGGGGAGACAGCCCCATGAGCGCAGAAATCATCTCGGCCCTCAAGGCCATGAAGCTGCACGGCATGGCGTCCAACTACCCGGAGGTGGCCGCGCAGGCGAGGCACACCGACTTCACGCCCGAGGCGTTCCTCACGCAGCTGCTCAAAGCGGAAACGGCCGAACGCGCGGTGCGCTCCATTGCCTACCAGATGGGTGCGGCGCGCTTCCCCGCGCATCGGGACCTGGCGGGCTTCGAGTTCGCACAGGCCAACGTCGATGAAACCTTGGTTCGCTCCTTGCACGCGGGCAAGTTCATCGAGTCGGCGCACAACGCGGTACTCATTGGCGGGCCGGGTACGGGCAAGACGCATCTGGCCACGGCCATCGGCATCGAGGCGATCCAGCGCCACGGCAAGCGCGTGCGATTCTTCTCGACGGTGGAATTGGTCAACGCCCTGGAGCAGGAGAAGGCCCAGGGCAAGGCCGGTCAGATCGCGCATCGGCTGGTCTACACCGATCTGGTGATCCTGGACGAGTTGGGCTACTTGCCATTCAGCCAGGCCGGCGGAGCCTTGCTGTTCCATCTGCTCTCAAAACTGTACGAGCACACCAGCGTGTTGATCACCACCAACCTGAGCTTCGGCGAATGGAGCCAGGTGTTCGGCGACGCGAAGATGACCACGGCTCTCTTGGATCGCTTCACGCATCACTGCCACATCGTGGAGACGGGCAACGACAGTTGGAGGTTCAAGAATTCGACGGCCGCAGCGGTGCCCGCGGCCAAATCACGGGGCAGAAAAGCACAAACGAAAGGAGAAACAATACCGTCGACGTTAGACTTATCCACAACCGAGTAGCCCTGCTACTCCACCAAGGGTGGGGTCAAAATTAAATGAAAAACCGGGGTCAGGATTCAGTGGAAATCAACAGATGTGCTGAAGGTCGTCGTGAATCACTACGAGCGCGTCGTCAAGGGCGCCCTCAAGCACTCCAGCGCGCAGCCTTGTCGCACGGGCTTCGCCATGGCGATACTCTCAGATCAACGTGGCCTTCGCTTGAGGCTCACGTTGGAGGACCATGAGTGGAGCATTGCCACTGGTCGGACGGTTCGGGTATGCCGCAGGAAAGGTTTCATAGGTCCAAATCGCGGAAGGCTTACAAGATGTCGTCCGCGCCCACTTCAGCAGCGCGACTTAGCAGCGCGTTGTAAGCGACGTCCTTTTGCTTGTTCTCGTACAGGCGCTCCACACATACGAACGGGTTTATTAGAAGGACGTATTGGTGATCGCCGGCCAGTCCGGCATGCGAGCGAATCGCCCCCAGTCGGTCGAGCCTTTCCATGCGGCCCTTCCACAGGGACACAGCTCGCGGGCCGGAAAACCCTGACTCGTAGGCCATTTGCTTGGGATTTCGAATCTCGACAAAGGCCTCGTCAAAAACCCAGCACCACAGGGCCAAGTACGTCGAAAAAAGCGGAAATCCTTTATCCGAATGCGCGTCGAAAATGCGACCCACAATCGGCAGGACCCGAGGAACCGTGGTGAATCCGGTGCGCTGAGTTCGGATCCACAACTCGCTCTCGCTGACCCCTGGCCAAAGGCGGCCACGAACGGCAGCTCGCCTTTCCGAAGCGGACTTGCGAGTTCGCCGAGGTAATGCAGCACCTAATTTGGTGTCGTTGTTCCCTTGAGGCGGTAACTGAGCAGAAGATATTTCCATATTTCGGCCTCCAGTACAAGCCAATTAGTCCTCGATACGGGCATTGAACACTGTCGTTAGTGTATTATAAATCAATAACTTGTGCGCCTATCTGTGCTCCGTAATCTGTGATCCGTTCCCCGTTCTCTTCGGTCTCCGTGCCCCCTGGCTCAGCCGCGAAGTGATTCCTAGAATCGCCGATTGAAGAAAAACGGCGCCTGCCGTGTACGCGTTCGCGTGCGCGCGGGCGTTGTGACTTGATTGAAGCGTTCCACGTACAGGGAGGAATGCCGACGCAGGTCGCATGTGGCTGCGAGCGAGGCGCAGCTTTTTGCATAACAAACGTCAAGAAGGTGCACGTATGGAACAGATGGAATCGGCAGACGCGACCTTGGACATGGTGGCCAGCTTTGCCGAGCGCGGACTGTTAGCGCTAGCGGAGTTCAGCCGCTGCCAACCGAAAGGCACGGAGCCGCAGGCAGATATCGACGACGCGATGTCCGTATGCCGATTTGGCGAACACCTTGCCAAGTTCTTATCGAGCGACGATGTGGCGACAGCCAGTCAGCGAGCGTTCACGCCGCAACTTGCAGGCACGGCCTACTTTCATGGCGGGACTGTTCCGCGTCTCGTTTTCGTGGGCCGCGAACATTTCTCGGAACCAGCGAAGGCGGCGCAGGTCCTTTGCGACGCTGGGCAGCGCATAACGCCCTTCTACCAGCATCAGGCAGCTACTGTCGACGCGAGTACGCGGGCGGTCGTTGACGAAGCACGTCAACTTTGTGTCGATTTCCTGCGTAACACCAGGCTCGCCGCATAGCCGTTCGCAAATCACATAGAGCGGCTACCGATAGCCGCCGGGAGGGGAGTATGAGTTGGCATACCGACTGCTTGCGTCGGAGGCTGGAAACTACACGCGCCGAAATTGAGCGCGTCGCAAAGAAAGATCATCCCGGAACGACAGCCCGCTTACTGTTCAAGGGGCTGAGCTTCATTGCCGAACGTCTTCTCAAGCGGCTTCACGGCTTCGAGTTGGAAGAGGCCGAGAGCTCCGAGAAGGTCGAGGATCTTTCCAATCCACTTACCCAGGACATCATCAAATTGGGAAACGTGTTCTCGCACGTCTCTCGAGTAGACAGTGCTCGGATTCCTTTTGAACTCGTGCCGGCACTCGCATGGGCCTGCTCGGACCTCTTAAATAGGAATTGCCAAGTCTTGTTGCGCCTCTCTGACCAGGGATATTCAATCATCCGCTTGGAGGATCTACTGCGTCCCAGGCTTTGGCATGACTGGGATGAACGCTTCCTCAAAGAATTTAGCAAGCAGCAAGAAAAAGCGCCGTCGGATCAACATGCGCGAATTGATTTGCAAGATCTCGATATCGTCATCGTGGGCATTCCGACCACTGATGCACGGTCCATTTTGCTTCACGCCCTGATCGCCCACGAACTCGGACATGAAATCTACAACTCTGTAGATGCAACCAAGACTGCAGCCTTCAAAGCTCACGTTGAGCGCGCCGTCAAAGAGAAATTTCCCACCGCCGCCGACAAGCCCAACGTCGTTCAAGGAGTGCTCGACAGCAAACCCACCGAGTACCTTGGCCGACGCCACGTCGGGTGGCTTTGTGAACTATTCGCGGACATGGTTGCGGCACGACTACTGGGCCCGCCGTATCTCGCTGCGGCGGGCCGCATCTTCCTCGGGGCAGACGCGGTCGCGTCTGACACGCATCCGCACGTGCAGATGCGGAGAGAAGCGGTTTGCTATTACCTGAAACATGGAGGCAAAGGCGCCTACAAGTGGACGCTCGAACACCCTCTGTTCGCCGTTGCAGTGACCGCGGCCGATGCCAGCCAAGCACCGATAGATGAGCGCTACGTCGCCGCCGCGGACGTCTGTCGTACGTGCTTTCCGCAAATGGCGGCGCTGGTGGACCAGACCGTGACGATTGACGTGCTGAGCGACGAAGTCAAATACGAAACAGCCTACGATCACATTGCCACTGCGTTCAATCATCTTTCTCCGGTTCCCCCCGAGGTGCACGATGCGCACAATGGCAGCAGTGCGATGTTCTGGCTAATGTTGTCGTGCGCCTGGACGCTGCGTTTCGACGAAACGCGCTTCGGGAAATTCAAGACGAAATTCGCCGAAAACGGAGACGCTACCGAATCAGAAGCCGAGCATCGCCTCGACAACCTGCTCCTGCATTCGCTGCGCAGCGCGGAGATTCGTCACCGGTACAAAGCAAGCGTCACTGCTGGAGTCAAAAAATGATCGTACGTCGCGCGGAGCTCATTGAGCGCATGACGGCCGACTGGGACAAACGTTTCGTCATGGATCCATTCGTGCCCAGCGATGACGATGACCCGGGGGCCGCTAGCATCGATTTCCACCTCGGCAACCGATTTCTGCTTGCGCGACGAGGCTTGGGTGTGGGCATAGCGAATCTAGGGGCAAGCGATGCGGAGGAAGACGCTGCGTCGACGAAGGAAATGTATGTTCCAAATGGGCAGCCATTTCCAATCTATCCCAGGCAGCTCGTACTCGGAGTCAGCCTCGAATGGTTTCGCGTGCCGCGAGACATGATGGCTTCCATCGTCGACCGCTCAGCTTGGGGGCGACACGGCCTGATGATTTCCATCGCCCGATCAATCCATCCTGGGGGTTCCGGAAACGTCACATTGGAGATCGCAAACCTCGGCGAGACTGTGATGATCGTGCA
>Ga0068868_100000546_pt1 | contig 25284 bp, 17 predicted proteins | sample KBSMisM42_FD_64660 | JGI IMG/M metagenome (GOLD analysis project Ga0068868, IMG submission 64660) | Miscanthus rhizosphere microbial communities from Kellogg Biological Station, Michigan, USA - KBS Miscanthus M4-2 | ecosystem: Host-associated > Plants > Roots > Rhizosphere > Soil ...
CGCTCGCGATTTGATGTTTATCCACCGGTCAATGCCTCACCGACGGGAACACACAGCGCTGTCTTTGTGCCAGACAGGCCGGCTCAGGTGAAAGGAAATACAAAAGGTCGTCCCGCATACGTCTGGCTCAGCGACGAAAACGGAGGCTGTCCGTTGAACTATGCTCGGATGGTTTCCGTCGAGTCCGAAATCACTCCGTTCATGGTCGGAGCGTTTGCAATTCCGGACAACCAGTTGGAGGAGTGTCTTGATCAGGCAACGACAGAACCGAATGGGCAACCGCGTCAGCAGGTCGCGCAACAGAATCACAATCCGACGGTGTTTAAGAATATGGTTTTCACGACATGGTACGGACACGGACTGCGTGCCATCGACATTTCGCGGCCGCAGACTCCACGGGAAGTCGGCTATGCCATGCCGGCGCCGCAGGGCATCGCCAGGACCTATCCGATTTTCAAGGACGGCTTGATCTACTGGGCCGATAACAATACGGGTCTCCACGTTGCGCGATACACCGGTCCGAGGAGCAACGAGTTGCCCGGCCCCGGATCTGGAGTATACGAAGGCAACTCCACCAGCCCGCATCGCTAGTGGGGTGCCGGACAATAACGTACGGACACGGGGCATGGTGACGAGCGCCAACGCCTCGTGGCTTTTTCGCCTCAGGCGTTTCGGAACTCTGGAGATGTCGAAGTCAGCCGTGCTGCCCTCCTGAGTCAGGAGGACAGCACGTTCGAGACAGCAGTCGAGATCGTGCGAGGGGTCGTTCCCGAGCCGCACGCTTTGAAACTGCAGTCTGAAACATTTCGCTTGGGGAACCACCCCTCGCGTCATCGCAAAGAACGCGATGACGCTGCCCTCCTGACTCAGGAGGGCAGTTCGGTTGTTACCGGTATCCTCTGCGGGACACGTATGCGCTTTCAAATTTTCAAACGAAGTCACCACTCCATTCCGGTTCTGCTAGCGGCACTGGTGATGGCCGTCGGACTTTCCAGTGCCCGCGTTCAGACACCGCTACCGGAGGAGGAAACCGCCTGGGTATGTCCGATGCATCCGGACTATACGATGGACAAGGAAGGCAAGTGCCCGCGTTGCGGCATGGCGCTGGTCCACGCTTCTCCATTTGATATTCGTGACTATCGCCTGGATTTCCGCACCGTCCCCGGCGTTGTGAAAGCTGGACAGCGCGTCAAATTCCTGTTTCGAATCTTTCATCCCGGAACCGGCGAAGCGGTCACGAAGTTTGAAGTGGTTCATGAGCGGCAGTTCCACCTGTTCGTCATCAGCCAGGACATGGCGTACTTCCAGCATATCCATCCTGAAGAGGCACCCAACGGCGAATGGTCCATTGACGTGACGCTTCCGAAGGCCGGCTACTACAAGGTCCTGTCGGACTTCATGCCGGCAGGGGGCGCGCCGCAATTTCTTGCACGTCCCCTGGTCACTGCGGGATATGCGGGCGACCTTGCATCGGATAGCGCGCATCTGGTTCCCGATGCCGTTTCCACAAAAACGGTAGACGACATCACCGCAACACTCGCGTACGATCCGCCTGCGATCGCGGCCGGCCAATACGTTCACTTGAACTTCACACTGACCGACAGTGCGAGCGGCCGCCCCATCACCGACCTTCAAACATACCTTGGAGCATTCGGCCATACGCTGATCATGAGCGAAGACATGGCCGACTATGTGCACTCGCATCCTCTCGATATTCTTTCAACGCCCGATGATGACGGATTGCCACGATTCCTGATTCCACCAGGATCGGATCTGGAGAAGTTGCGCGGAGGTCCGAATGTCACGTTTGAGGGCCTTATGCCTCATCCTGGCGTCTATCGGGCATGGACACAATTCCGACGGAACGACAAGATCCACACTTTCTCATTCACGTTTCGAGTCGGTGAATCCCTGGAGCGCTATTGAGCAGCACTGAGATGAAGAAAATTCTTATCATCGCTGCGATTCTCACCGTGTTTCTGGTGACGATCTGGACCGGGCCCGCGTTCTCGCATGAAACACTGACCACAACGGTTCTCTTCGATCGCGAAATCGTCCAGATCCTGAACAGGCGCTGCGTGATGTGCCATTTTGAAAAGGGTCCGTCGTTCCCTCTCGAAACATACGAACAGACCTGGCTTCGCGGACGGCAGATCCGCGCCAGCGTCATCGCGCGTCACATGCCGCCATGGAGCGCAGTCTCCGGCTATGGCCAGTTCGCAAACGAGAACAGCCTGACGCTTCGCGAGACGCAATTTGTCGTGTCGTGGGTGGAAGGCCTGGGTCCGAGAAACAGTGGAAGCGTTTTCACCAACATCGTGGATGACGGCGCGCCGCGCCGGAAAGCGATGCGCGCGGAGACAAACTTCGAACAAGCCCAGCTGGGAAAACCGGGATTGACACTGGCTCTGCCATTCAACACCATCGAGGCGAAGTCTGAGAATATCGTGTTAAGTACAACTGTAGATCTCGGATTGACTTCCGAGAAACGGGTTCGCGCGATCGAGTATGTGCCTGGAGATCGACGCGTCACCCGTGCGGTGTTTTTTACGATTCAGGAAACGGGACAATGGATTGGAAGCTGGACACCGTGGTACGGATTCACCAGTCTTCCAAACGGCGACGCGTATCGGCTTCCTCCCGGCTCTCACATTTCCGCTGAAATCCATTATCGCGGGGCGCCCGACCGGGTTGTGGATCAGGGTGTGCTGCGATTGTTTTTTGATGAGTCTGCAAAGTCTGCTTCTGTGACGGATATAACTCTTGCGGCAATGCCTGCGGGGTTGACTGGTGCCGCCTCACGAAAGTTTCGATCGGAAATTCGGCTCGCCACAGACGTGGAAGTCCTCGCGCTGCGTCCGGAAATATTACCGGGGGTGGATTCGATTGAAGTGTCCTCGCGCCGGCCGGATGGCGGCACCGACATTCTGCTTTATGCAAAGGACCTCACGATCGATTGGCCCGCGCCATTCGTCTTTAGGGAACCCGTCGTTCTTCGCAAAGGTGCAACCTTGACGTTGACAGCCTATATGAATTCAAAGGCTCTGCTACCATCGGCATACCGGCTCACCGTGAGTCGCATTGCTCACTGAGTAAAGTGATGTCAGGGCGCCGCTCTCACGAAAAATGACCATCTTCCCTAGACGATTGAGTCACGTATAGTGTTTCCGATCCTGGCCCGCTGCGATCCATTCGCAACTGCGAAATACCCTGTTGGAGGTAATCATGGAACTATCACTTCATTCCCGGCGTGCCTTCCTGAAAATCGGAGGAGGAGTCGGCATGGCTGCAATGCTGCCTGTGATCCAACAAACATCGACATTGCGGGATGGTCAATCCATTCCGCTGTGGGCGGGGGCTGCACCCGGCGCGCTGGGAACGGATGAGACCGACATTCCGACCATCACGGTGTATCTGCCTCGGACGGTGCCGGCGAACACTCCGTCCATGATCATTTGTCCCGGTGGAGGATACGTGAACCTTGCCATGAACCACGAAGGACGACAGGTCGCGAACTATCTCAACTCCCTGGGCCTGGCTGCTTTCGTTTTGAAATACCGTCTTGGCCCGCGTTACCACCACCCCATCGAACTAGGCGATGCACAGCGGGCCATTCGAACGTTGCGATCGAAGGCGAGCGAATGGCGACTCGATCCAGGGCGGATCGGAATCATGGGATTTTCCGCGGGTGGACATCTCGCGATGAGCGCGAGTACGCACTTCGATTCCGGCATTGCGAGTGCGGCGGACGTCATCGACAGGGTTGCAAGTCGGCCGGACTTTACCGTATTGGGATATCCCGTGATTTCACTGACCGAACCATGGACGCACCAGGGATCGAAAAACAGCCTGCTTGGAAACAATCCCGATCCCGAACTGGCAAGAAGTCTTTCCGGCGAACTCGCAGTGACAAAGGAGACACCACCGACGTTCATCTTTCAGACCAACGCGGATACAACAGTGCCGGCGGAAAACAGCGTCTACTATTACCTCGCTCTGCGAAAGGCCGGCGTGCCGGCGGAAATGCACATCTTCGAAAAGGGAGCGCATGGAGTGGGCCTGGCAAACGATGATCCGGCACTATCCGAGTGGTCGAAGGTTCTGGCAAACTGGTTGCGCGTGCGCGGAATCATCAAGTAGATTTGATACCGCAGTCTCGATGAGGCCGTCATTTGGCGCAACAGATTAAACTATAAGCGGGACATTCGAACTGGAGTCAACGATGTTCAAACCGCTTGCTGGTCTTGAGGATCTCGTCCGAACGGGAAAGCTCTCGCTGCCTGCCCCCTCCATCGATGAAGAAAAGAACGATGAAGTGTCCGAGCTTCTCCCGCCGGATATGCCGGACGAAGAACTCTTCGTCCATGTCGTACAGAATGTCAAAGCCCTGGGCTGGAGCGATGTGCCGTTGCGGAACCGGCCTCCCGTGGAAATCCAACCCCAGGACGACGAGCGTGAAGCGCTTCAAGCGCTCGAAGCGTTCATGCACAACGAGGACGTCGCCGCAGAGCTCCTGCCCGGATACATTGAAGGCGCCGTTCACGCAAAAGATCGTTTGTATCTGGACGATTTACGTTCGGGACGATTCGCAGTGCAGGCACGGCTGGACCTTCATGGGATGAACCGTCACGAAGCCCGTTTCGCTCTGGACGAATTCATTCTGGCGTCGGTGCGGGCAAGTTTAAGTTGCGTTCGTGTGATTCATGGCCGCGGCAGGCATTCTCACAAGCAGCGGTCCATCCTGAAAGACTCGATCCCGCAGTGGCTGTGTTCGCGACGACTCGGGCGTCATGTCATCGCGTACACTTCGGCTCGCCGATACGACGGCGGCGATGGCGCAGTCTATATACTCCTTCGCCGCTAAGGGCCGGTTTGCCGTCACGCCGGCGCACCGCCGTTTTCCATTCCGGGATTCACATCGCGGCCCATCAGCATGACACCGTAGCGGCGCGACCGGTCCGGTTCAAATCCGGCGTTTCCTTCCCAGGTACTGGGATTTCGAAAGGTGCCCATCACGATGTCCCAGAGCGGGAAATCACTGTAGTTGTAAGCGTGAACATCGCGTTGATGATGAACGCAGTGGCTCTCCGGTCTTTGAATGATGTAGCCCAGAATCCAAGGCGTCCGCACGTTCCAGTGCTGGAACAGCGCGTAGAACACCTGCACAAAACCCACCCACGCGGCGGCTTCGGCATGGAGTCCGAGGACGAGAACCGTGGCTACGATGGACACCACCGAATTCTGAACGATGTCGAACGGATGAAACAGGACTGACCCGGGAATGTCCACGCGCTCGGGCGCATGATGCATCTGGTGCACCCATCGCCACAGAAAATTGAAGCGATGCAGAACGCGATGCACCAGTGCGGTGAACAGAGCTACGACAGGATAACCAATCGCAATGCCACTCCAGAACCCGAGGCGTTCTCCAGGCAGCAGGCTGTGCGCGGCAATCCAGCCGCTGGGAAGCAACAGCGGTACGATGCTGGTCAATCCAATCGTCAGCACGAAGAACACCAGGCCAGTGGCAATCCACCACGGAGTGTGCGGGAAGCGACGCGCGGGCCAGAGACGTTCGGTGATCATCATGACCAGATAGCAGGACACAATCAAAATGGGAATCACGGTATCGGAATTCATGGTCTCACCTCGACGGGGCGATGGAACTTTGATGCATTAAATCAAAATCGACGCTGGGGAAAAACGAAATTTGAACAGGTAAAATAATTTCGTTCGGTACACCTCTCCCGGCTCGCTGCGTTCGCCACCCTCTCCCGTTGAGAGGGATTCGCCCGAAGACATTTTCCAATTGTGTGATATTTTTTGCCCGAGACTTCCCCAATCAGGAGATGAGTTGTGATTCAAATTTTGACGTTCGCCGTTATGGCCGCTGTGATGCCGCCGACACCCTGCGATGGATTGAAAGCCATTTCGTTGCCGTATACCACCATCACAAAATCGGAATTCGTTCCGGAAGGCGTCTTCCAGCCGGTGCCAGCACCGGCGCCCCCCGCCGGAACTGCTCCACCGGCAGCGCCCGCGCCGGCCCGTGGGGCGACACCGTCCGCTCCGATCATTGCGCCGGCTCATTGCCGCGTAGTGGCGATTCTGAAACCTTCGCCGGATTCCCTCATCAACATGGAACTGTGGCTTCCACCCGCAGACAAATGGAACAGAAAATTCGAGGCTGTCGGAAACGGAGGATGGGCCGGATACATCCAGGGCCTGGGCGCGGCTCCAGGCGCGACACCCGCCATGGTGACCGCGCTACGTGCAGGGTACGCCACAGCCGGAAACGATACCGGACACCAGGAGGCGAACGGTGTGTTCACCCTGGGTCACCCGGAAAAGGTTATCGATTTCGCATATCGCGCCATGCATGAAATGACGGTCCAGTCCAAATCGCTGATCAAGGCGTTTTACGATCAGCCTGCGTCTCTTTCCTATTACAACGGATGCTCCACCGGGGGCCGGCAGGGACTGATGGAAGCACAGCGCTATCCGGAGGATTTCGACGGCATCATCGCCGGCGCACCGGCCAATGATCATCTTTATCTGCATGCCGGTGACATGGCGCGAATGATCGACATCTTCAAGGATCCGGAAGGACTCATTCCCAGGGCAAAACAGGATCTGCTTGCGAAGGCAGTCATGAACTCGTGCGACATGCTCGATGGCGTCAAGGACAACATCATTACCGATCCACAAGTGTGCAAATTCGATCCCGCGATATTGCAATGCAAGTCCGGAGATGGAGCTGATTGTCTGACAACGAAACAAGTCGCAACGGCAAAGAGACTATACGCGGACTCGAAGAATTCCAAGGGACAGCTGATCTTTCCGGGCTACGCCTACGGCGGCGAATCCAGCTACAACGTCATGCGCGGCGTCACCGCGCTCGGCCCCGGTCCGGATGTCGAGCCCAACCCCGCGCCCGGCGATCTGCAATTGGGAACCTATCGCTACCTGGCTCATCAGGATGCCAAATGGGACTGGCATTCCTTCAACATCGATTCGGATCCGCCTATGGCCAAGAGAAAAGGCGGCATCATCGATGCGGTCGATACGAATATGTCCAAGTTCAAAGCCCACGGCGGCAAGCTGATTCTCTTTCATGGATGGGCCGATCCGGCAATTCAGCCGGAACACACGGTGAACTATTACAACAGCGTGCTCGACAAGATGGGCAAGAACCAGGACAACTTCATGAAGTTGTTCATGGTGCCGGGTATGGGCCATTGCGGCGGCGGTGCAGGTCCCAATCAAGTCGACTGGATGGGAACACTGGAAGCCTGGCGTGAAAAAGGCGAGTCGCCGTTGTTCATCATCGGAAAAGGAACAGTGGACGGAAAGCCGATGACCCGGCCGATATGCCCTTATCCTCAGGTTGCCACGTACAACGGCAGCGGCGATACGAACAACGCGGCGAACTTCGTCTGCAAATAGCAAGCTGCAGGGGCGGTCTATGACCGCCCACCACCTTCAAGTCCAGATACCAAAGGAAGCAACCCGATTCGATTTGCGGGTCACCGGGAGCGGTACCGAATCAAATTCTTATTGAACGAGCTTGGAACTCTTGTTTTGGAGAAAGGCAGCTTTCTTCGAGCGGAGAAACTCCTGGACCATAAATCCGATTGCCGCCGAGCCGACCGCTCCCATCGCCGTCATGAGAATAGACCAGATTGCGCTCGATCCCTCCGGGATGGATACGGCGTTGGAAAGAGGGGGAGGCCCCTCGTATGCCAATGACAAATCCCCGCGTTGTGTCGTGATCGTAACCGTGGATTCCTTTCCGGCAACGACGTTCACCGCAATCTGCCGGGTTTGATCGAACTGCTCGGGCGACGATTTCAAACTGACGCGCACCGTGTGTTTTCCCAGGGGAACCGAAATCGTTTTCGAAAGTATTCCCTCCACTTTCTTGTCGAGGAAGCCGAAGCGCTTCTTGACAGTCCCGGAGCTCTGATCCGAAAAACTTGTCTTCCCATCGACACTCACCGTCAGTTGTGCCGACTGAAGATTGTGCCGGCATACCAGATTAAGATCGCCACGTCCGTTCGATTGATAAGAATAGACGGCAAGCGGCAGCAGGACGACCAAACCGAAGAAGACGGCCAGACGTGCCTTGGGCGGTATCCAGTGCAATATTTGCCGGAACGACTCGGCCACACCGCCGGCTGCGCGTTGCTGTTGTGGTTCGGGATTCGCTATTGGAGTCTCAGACATGTCCGTTGAATCCTACGGCGAGGACATGAAATCCGGTACAGCCCAAAATAAAGCAGGGCCAACCGAGTATCCCTTTCTCCACGTCACGACATATGTTCGCAGTAGTGTCACGGGCAAGGCATTCAATGCCGTTGTGGAAAATCTTTCAGTCCTGCTGGATCAATTGAAGGTCCCAAAATGACTTGCCGCCGCAGTCCGTGGACTGCGGCGGCAAGTCATCCAGGGTTAATGACGAATCAGCGTCCGGCGGGAGCTGGCGGAGTCGCAGGAGCGCCTGCACCGCCACGAGCACCGCGGCCACCTGCTGGAGCATCGCCGGCCGGTGCGGGTGGCTTTGGATGCGCTTTCGCGTAGCGCGCAGTTTCAATGTAGTTGCGGATTGCCGTGTTGCCTTCGTGACAGGCGTACTCAAACATTTGATAGCTGTTGTCCAGCATCATGGGATAGGCCACCGTAAAGGAACCGGTTGCAAGTACCGTAGGATCGATCACCTTGATCGAATACTCCCCTGTGTCCGGGCCCGTGCGAGTAATGCGCTCGATGGTCGTCATGTTCGTCGATGACGGCTGCAGTGGACCAGGAGAACCGGGAACGCCGGCGCTGGTGAGTTCGGTCTGACCATTGAAATTCGTGGTCTCGATGACGAGGGTGTTCCCTTCCCAATGTCCGCGCGACTCGCCAAGCCATTCCTTGATCGCGGAATCAAGCTTGGGCATGGGCGTTGTCGGAATGACTCGGGCCTCATGCGCCATTTCCACCGTGATGATGACGAAGCCGGGCGACTGCGTGATTCGAATACCGTTATTGTAGTTGCGGGGCTCCATCGAAACCGGCAGGCCACGAGTAATGCAGCGATCCCATGGACCGAAGTCTTGGATGCCGTCATACGAGCCCTCCGCATCTTTCCCCGGTTTGTAAGTGCTGTTCATTTTCGCCTGAAGCTGCTTGCCATAATCCGTGAGGGGCGGGAATTGTCCATTCGGCGGATCGACGATCAGGGAAGTCTGCCGAATCGCGGCGCCGGACTCCGATGATGGCAGTGCTCCCGATGCACGTTGCTTCTGTGTCTGCTCCGCGCGAGCCTGCGCGGCTTTGAACTCCTCATCGGTAAGGTAAAGTCGATCTCCAAAATTCGCGGCACGGGTCAGGCGGCTCGTGACCAGGTGATTGATCGGCCACATACCAGAAATGTCTGGCTCTCCCCACGAGGTCATGGGCTGCTTGTAAGCAGGACCGGAAGGTTTGGCCGCTGGCTGCGGTGCTTTCGCCGCTGCCGGTGCTGCCGGCGCTGGCGCCTTTGCGGGCTGCTGCTGTGCTGCAGCAGTGCCCAGAATCAAACCCATGCCAAGGATCAATCCAGCAGGAGTCAGAATATGTTTCATCATAAATTCAGATCCTTAATTCAGATCGTTACTTCGGCTGTACCGCATCCGGGTTGGAGCCGCCCATCGACAGCTTTTTACCGTCGGCAAACTCAATGCCGGATGTATTCATGCGGAACGCGCCATCTTTCGAAGGGGACCCCGAGATTTTGATTTTTGTGCCGACAGGCAAGGTATCCCTGTTCCATCCCAGACGAAGCAACACGCTCGGGGATCCGCCTTCAGCCTTCCAGTGTTCGACTTTTCCGTCGGGCGTCGTCACATCGAAGTGAATCCAGGAATGGGGATTGACCATCTCCAACTGGACAACCTTTCCTTCGAGTGTGATCTTCTTCGATCCGTCGAATTCCGCGGCAAAGGAATGGTGTGCAAGCAGCGGCAAAGTTGTAGCCAGCAGTATGCCCACGCCCGCCATGACACTTAATAGTTTGTTGCGCATTGGTCTCCTCCTGTTACGGTCTCGGCTTATCACCGATCAAATCATGATAAAGAAGCATATCTGCAAATGGCACGCATTTGTGCTCGAATGCCTGAGCGTTCTCATCAATCAGGCGATAGAGTGGCATTGCAATCGTCCATGGCCGCGTATAGGTCAGCGGATCCTCGAGTGTCGCCTCGTACTGGATGTGAGTCGAGTCGATCAAGTGAAACCTCTCAGTAACCTTTAGCTTATTACTGTGAAAGTTGCCGGCGCGATCCAGCCTGGTATCGGCAATCAGGTCCGTCGTGACAATGACAAGATCATCACCTTCCCAATGACCATTGGACCGTCCCATCCAGGAATCGACAGGGTCGGTTTGGTGATCCTTATCCCGCATATGAACAAATCGGTTCCCGGCCGCGAACGGATAGACCATTTGTATATCGACGTCACCCTGAGAAATCTGAAAGGGAATATTGTGATAAGTATAACGGGGAATACCGAGCATGTAGCATTTCGCTTCATTATCCTCTTCAGGCCATTTTGCACGGTTTTCGTCACGCTGTTTCAGAGCTTCGGGTTTGTATGGAATCGTGCCGCCGTCTTTCAGCACGCTTTTCCCGGCGGGGATGGAACCGATCGCACCAAGCTGCCAGAACTGAGACGGAAGCCCTGTGACACTATGCGCTTCAAGGTTCCAATTGGCACTGTTCAGCGCCTGCCAGATGCCATTGAAATTCGGATGGCCTGCAATACGTGCAAGACGGGGGGCGGGTTGCTGTCCACGCTGCGGTGCGGCTGCGGGTTGCTGTCCACGCTGTGGTGCGGCTGCGGCCGGCTGCGATGCTGGCTGTTGAGCCAGCAAGCGATATGGCCCGGCGCCAGGGGCCAGCGTCATCGCTGACACCATTGCCAACGCGCCGATGAATCGTTTTCCCATTGTTGTTAGCTCCTCAGACGTCGAGAGTATATCGAATTATCAAATATCGTCCGAATTGATATATCAGCGATTGGAAATTTGCAATAATGCCGAGTCCAAAGGAGACACCTATTATGAAGATCGCGCCTGGGTTTCTGCTGGCCGTTTCCATGCTGGCACAAAATGCAACCGACACCCCCGATGCCCACGTCGCCATCGCGAAAGCCGCAGCCGGCGACGACTATCAAAACCTGTTCAATTTCGTCTGCGCACCACCGGCGGCTCCGCGCGGAGGAGGTGGAGGAGGCGGCGGAGGTGTGGGTGCAACAGCACCGAGAGGACAAGGCGCCGGGCAGCCTCCAGCCGGTGGCCAGGGCGCAGCGGTGGCTGCGCCGCGTGGAGGGGGAGGCGGAGGACAGCGTGGAGGAACACCCGACCGGGCCACATGGCACGCCGAACCCGTGAAAGTATTCGACAACCTGTACTGGTTCGGACAGACCGAGTACTCCGTGTGGGCGCTCACGACTTCCGACGGCATCATCGTATTCGACGCGATCTTTGACTACTCCATTGAAGATGAAGTCGACGCCGGGATGAGGAAGATGGGACTGGATCCGGCCAAAATCAAATACGCCATCGTCAGCCACTCCCACCCCGATCATTTCGGCGGTGCGAAATTCCTTCAGGACAAGTACGGGACGAAGGTTTACATGTCTGCGGAAGACTGGGACGTTCTGGATCGAACCAACGGCACGAAACCAACACGCGATATGGTTGCTACCGACGGTCAGAAACTAACGCTGGGCGACACCACGATCACGATGTATTTCACGCCCGGGCACACACCGGGAACCATATCTTCCGTGTTTCAAGTGAAGGACAACGGCAAGACGCACACGGTTGCTCTCTGGGGCGGAATGGGACTGAACAATGATCGCGCGAGTCTCACGCAGTACATCGCATCGGCGAAGAAATTCGAGGACGTCGCGCGACAGGCCGCAGCAGACATTATTCTTTCGAACCACACTGACTGGGATCGCTCCAAAGTCAACTTGCCAATGCTGGCGAAAGGACCGGTTACTCCGAATCCTTATGTCACGAATAATGCCAGCGTGCAGCGCTATTTAAAGATTGCCGAAGAGTGCGCGACAGCGAAGGTCATGCGGCTGCCCCAATAATTAGAAATGGGGGAAATGTTTATCGTTCAATGTTAAACGTTGAACAATGAACATTCCCCCCCATTCCCTGCTGCGAACGCCCTATCGTGCGGCGGGCGCTGCCGGAGTTGGCACGATCCCGGCGGGCAGCGGCCAGTTCCCTTCATAAGGCGGCCAGTTGGGAATGGGCTGGTCCGGGGTGGGATAAAACATCGCGGTGTAGATGCTCCGAATCCTGTTGTCATCGATAAAGAACCACTCGCTGAATGCATTGCGCGGAGTCGGCGAGCCGGGACGCCGGATGAACACCGCGAAGGCCAGTACCACCTGCGCTTCTTCATCCACTACGGGATAGCGCCGAGCGGCGACAAGCTGTGCATTCATGTTGGTCAGACCCGATGCGCAGTCGTTTGCCCCAGTCGCCCCGCCTCTTGCAGCGGCTCCACCCCCTCGAGCTCCAGCCATGCCCGTTCCATTTTCCGTTCGAGTGCATCCGGGATGCGCCATGATGATCGTTCCATCGTGCGTGGTAATGCCATCGAAGTAACTGTTGGTGATGGCCATCAGCATTTCACGTGAAGCTCTCGCGGCCTTGGGCACAACGCGATCCGGCGGTGGATTTGCAACGAGATTCTCAAGATTGAACGCATTGGCTGGACCTTGTCCGGGCTGACGCGGACCGTTCAATCCCGGATCTCCGGCACGCGCGATATACCACTCCGCTTCGGTGATCTTGTGATCCTCAACGCGGATGCGCGCCGTCGCAATTGCCGAATCTGTGCCTTCTTCAACAATTCCAAAGTAAGCGGCCTGACCGCTTACCGAATCCAGAAATCGGCGCTGGACTTTGCCAAGACCAGTCACGCTCTTCCAAACTCCGGTGCCGAATTTCACGACCACGGCGTTCTCAGTCTGGCGGAATCCTCCAAACAACGGCGCCGCTGACGGATTGTGCGCGATCACCGCATTGAGATACTGATCCAAAGCGGTCTTCAGGCATGCCCGATCGCAATCGCCGGCAGCCGCATAAGCGCTCGAAGCGACTGCAATTGTGCAGATCAGAACCAGAACAGAGCGTACACATCGTTGAACCATGACCGCCTCCTTGAATCCGTTCCGGGAGGATAGGCGAAACGTTGCGGACGAAGCAACTCGTTATCCACTTTTCGTATTGACACGCCTATCCGCCTGTGATGGAGTTCGCGCAATACAATTTGTACGAACTGTTTGGAAGTTGACCCGGGGGGGAAGCCTTCCTGCTTGTGGTTTCTTCACCACGTCACCATTGGTTCCTATTCGCATGGAGCGAGTTCTTCATGAAGTGGGTTGTGTTTACGACGTGACTTACTTTTTCCTTTCTGTCCAAAGGCGATTTCCACGTTCAGAGGGATAAGCACACCCGACAGCAATTGAGTTCGTTCCAGTTCACATCGTTCATTGGATTCGTATTCACCTGGGGGGGATTTTATGAATCGAATATGGATTGCAGCAGTTCTTCTTTTCACGATTCTGTCGGCCCACATTCTTTTTGCGCAGGCGGGTAATGGACAGGTTGGCGGCATCGTTCAGGATTCTTCAAAAGCATTAATTCCTGGCGTAACGGTAACTCTGACGAATAAAGCCACCGGCGTCGCCGACACCCGGCTCTCAAATGATTCCGGCGCCTACAATTTCCCAAGTGTTCCGCCGGGTACCTATACGGTAACCGCAGCGTTGACTGGTTTTAAAACCTCAACCGCCAACGACCTTCTGGTCAATGCGAATTCACTGGTTAAATGGAATTTTACGCTGGATGTCAGTACAGCCAACACTCAGGTGGAAGTCTCCGTCGCCGCCAATCAGGTATTGACCGAAGTCAGCGCTACGGTCGGCGTGAATCTGACGCAACAGAAGGTCGTCGACCTGCCGATGGTCGGCCAGAATGTGCTCGATCTTCTCAACGTCCTGCCGGGGTTCCGTGCGAGTCCGACCTCCGATGCGGCCTCAACCGTGGGTGGCCTCAGCCTCGATACGGTGAACACCACCATTGACGGTCTTAGTTCCGTCAGTTCGCGAGACTCGGCATCATTGTGGGGCCGCCAGGTACTCACAACCAATGTCATCAATCCCGACCTCGTCGGCGAAATCAAATTGATTCTATCGCCAGTGGATGCGGAACTCGGCCGCGGCAATGCGCAGATCCAGATCCAGACACGCTCGGGAACGAACAAATACACGGGCAGTGCGGTATGGAACGTCCAGAATACGGCATTGAACGCCAACACATGGGCCAATAAGCGAAACCCGGGCCCGGCGATTCAACCGAACTGGTACAACCTGAATCAGATCACCGGCAGCTTTGGTGGACCGATCATCAAGAACAAAACGTTCTTCTTCGCTCTTTACGATATGCAGCTGGTCAATCGCCGGACCATGCTGTCCACTCCGGTGCTGACCGATTCTGCCCGACAGGGCATCTGGCGATATTGGGAAGGCTGGAATCCCGGTGCGGCTCTGACTCCGGAACCCACTTCCTTTGCGAGCAGCGGTGCGACGCCGACAGGAACGGCAGCGGCAGTCGATTTTAATGGCAACCCACTGGCGCCGACCTTCAATCCGACGGGAGGTCCGTACACGCTGGGTGGATTGCGTTGCTTCAGTATTTTCGGCAACGTGAAGGCCGATGGGTCGCCGTTTGGTGCGCAGTCGGATTGTCCCGGCGGAACCCCGGTGGTGAATGCCGGACCGTGGGACACTTTCCGCCCTTCGGTCGATTCGACCGGATTTATGCAAACGGTTCTGAGCCTGATGCCGCATGCGAATTTTTTTGCAGCCACGGGAGGCGCCGCAGGTACCGACGGTTTGAACACGGCGACTTTTCGGAGAGTCCAGCACACGCATGGGCCAGACGGGGGATCGGTCGGCACGATCATCGGAACAGTTGGAAACGCGAACGACTATAACGGCCGGAAACAGATCAACCTCAAGATCGATCACAATATCAACGCCAAGCACCGCCTGAGCGCGAACTGGACCTATGAACGAACAGGCGGTCCGCTATCCCTGTCCGGGTGGGGAACAGGATTGGATGGACAAACTCGCCGGCGGCCTCAGTTTCTCACTCTGAACGGAACATCAACACTGTCGCCGACGCTGGTCAATGAGGCCCGCTTCGGAGTGAATTACAGCAGCGAGTTTGCGACATCACCGTGGAACAACCTCGACGACCCGGATATCATGGCGAGGGCCCAACAGTTCATTTTTTATGGCGGCTCGAATGCCACGAATGGCAAGCCGTATCCGGTTCTCTTCAACCCTGGGACAAACTGGAACGGATACATGTTCCCGGCTCCCGGTCAATTCTCGTGGGATCTTGGCAATTACAGTCCGCTTTGGGATTACGCCGATACTCTCCGCTGGACGCATCAGAAACACTCCTTCAGCATTGGAGGCGAATACCGGCGCCCGGAGACCACGGGGTATAACAGCACGGCTTACGTCAATGCTTCCATTGGCAATGCCGGCGGTACAACCACACCGCAATTTTTCACCAATGCCAACGTCACTAACGGTGCCGCACAATTGCCCAATTTCCTGGCCACCACCCGAGGCAATGCCGGCACGCTCCTCAACACGTTTAACGGCGCGATCAATGCTCCAAACACGACATATTGGATCGACGGACAGAAGGATATCCAGAACGGGACCTGGCAGGATGTGACCACGGCGACTAATCGGATTCCGAGCAACGATCCGTATGGACACCAGACTCGTACACAGATCGGCAATGAGTTTAGTTTTTTTGTGAAGGATGATTTTAAAGTGCATCCCAAACTCACCGCCAACATCGGCATTCGTTACGATTACGTCAAATCGCTTTACTTGACTGAGGGACTGACAAACCGGTTTGTCGGTGATGGACTTGGGTTGTTCGGTGCCGGCCGTCCTGCGGGTGACGACCCCTTTGTCGGCTGGCTCACGCCGGGAAACCTGTACCTGTCCGGTTACGGACCCAACGCAACCAATCCCCTGCAGTGCATTCAGGGAGTTGCCAATCCGAACGGCATCCCATCCTCCAACTGCGATCCGAATCTGATGTCGACCGTAATGTTCGTGGGACCGGGAACAAGCAATCCGCACGACACCCTCATTCCCCAATCGGGCCGATGGAGTCCCGCCCTGGGTTTGTCATGGCAGCTTCCATGGTTTGGCGAAGGCAAAACCACCGTGCGCGGCGGATTCCAGCGAACCTACGGCCAGGCCGGATCCCAATTCACGGGCGGTCTGCTCAGCGGACCTGGCGCTGACGGAACAAGTTCCACAAACCTGAGCCTTCCCGTCGTACAGAACATCCTCGCGACTCGCGCTTTGAATCTATCCGACATTCCGTTGCTGGTTCCGGCTGCACCGGTCCGAGCTCCACAGAACATCGTGTTTCCTGTCGGCGCGCGAAGAATCGGCGTGACCTATGCGATGTACTCGGAGGATTACGGCACCCCGTACACCGATAACTACACACTGTCGATCCAGCGAATGCTGCGACGCAACATGACGCTGGAACTCAGATCGGTCAACACATTCGCCAAGGACCAGCCCGGCGGTGGTGGTCCGTTCGGAACTCCCGGCACATTCGATCTAAACACCGTCAACGTGTACCACAATCCCGAACTGTTTCAGGCGCTGCAAAACACGCGCGCCGGTATTGATGACCCATTGTTCGATCAAATGCTCATGGGGCTGACTCTCGTACCGGGTTCCGGCGCGGTCGGAACAGTGTCCGGCGGAGTTCTTCAACGAGGATCCTCGCAATTACGACGGGCGACTTCGACATCCGCAGCTCTTGCCAACGGAAATTATGCGAGTGTGATCACGGCGCTCCTCGGTGCGAATACGACGACGGGATTACAGGCTCTGCCCATCGATCCTTCGACGGGCGCGCTGCTCAATACATCGCAGCGCGTGCTCCGCAACGGCTGCGACCGTCTTGCAAATAATCTGACGATCGGTTTCACCGATCCAAACTCCGGCGCGACCATTCTGCCGCGGTGTTTCTCCGAAAACTATTTCGTGACAAATCCGCAGTTGATCCAGGCCGAGTATGCGAAGAATCTCGGCTACACCGACTACAACGCATTCGAAGCACAGTTCACCATGTCGTCCACCTACGGGGTTAGTCTCCAGGCGACGTACAGTTACAGCAAGACGCTGGCGCTTCCTGGCTCCGGCTTTACTGATCCTTTGAATCCGCAACTGGACTATGGAAGAACGCTCTCAAGTATTGGCAACGATTTCCGCACGAACGGTACCTTTGAGTTGCCCATTGGACCAAACAAACTGGTGATGGGGAACAGTTCCGGCTGGGTCGCTCGCACCGTGGAGCGCTGGCAGATGGGATTTATCTACAGCATTTCATCGGGAGCTCCGCGAAGTTTCCTCACCGGAAACAACATGCTGTATGCCAATGGCCGGCCAAACATCGTAGGTCCCTGGGACAATCCGCACGGCAACGTGGAGTGGAATGGACAGAATGGGTACTTCTTCGGCGATACGCAATACGCAACGTATCAGGATCCGCAATGCCTGAACGTGACCACGAAAGACAATCTGCAGGCCAGCTGTTCACTGCTGGGCCTGGCCAAAGTTGTTCCGACCGGAACAGCCGGCGCGATTCAGGTATCGCAGGGCCGGTTCGGGATTCCGCTTCTTGAGAATCCCACTCCCGGCACTCAAGGCAACCTTGGCAGTCTCACCATGGCGACGTTTCCTCGCTGGAACTTCGATGCGAACCTCAGCAAGACATTCAGGATTACCGAATCGAAAACCGTCCAGTTTCGGATGGACGCCCTCAACATGTTCAACCATCCGACTCCAACAGATCCCATTGGCCTAGCCAATTCCGCTACCCCAACCAACAACAGCTTCAACGACAACTTCGGCCAAATCACTTCCAAAACCGGAAGCCGGACATTCCAGGCGAAGCTCCGATTCACGTTTTAGCTCGACCACGCGCGATCTCCTCCCTTCGCAAGAGGAGGGGAGATCGCACTCTCTTTCTTTCTCCGTTTACGGGAATCCGAAACTTTTCAATCTCGCGATTACCCGTCGTCCTTCTGATTTTCAATGAGAACTATTTCCTTGCGGGTCCGTATTGATCTAAATGAAAGTCTGGATCTGAAATGAAACCGCATCTGCTGGCGACAATCCTGATTGCGAGTGCGATTCAGGTCGCCCAGCCCGCACGTGGGACGATTGAGGGACGTGTCTTGAAAGCGGGGACGGGGGAGCCGATCGCGAATACACCGGTCACTCTCATTTCGTCTGCCGGGTTATCCGACACGGCACTGTCGGGGCTGTTGGATCAGATGTCCCAATTGGTGACCGCGGGCCTGCAGGGTCAGGGTGGCGGCGGTTCGCAGGACCTGACGATTCGGCAGGTAACGAACCTGCTGCAAACTGCGGGGCCCAACGTCAGTACACAGGCGTCCATGCTGACGGATCGCGCCGGGCACTTCACGTTTTCCGATCTGCCACTCGGACGGTACACAGTCTGGGTTCAACGCTTCAATTACTTTGGGCCGTTGCAGAATGGATTTCTCAGTTCGACGGCTTCTTCAACGATCACGCTGGATGGAGTGAAAAGCGTTCCCCCGTTGGATCTGTTTCTCACTCAGGGTATGGCGATCACCGGCCGTGTTGTCGACCCGCTCGGTCAACCGGCGATCGGCATGGCCATCACCGCATACCGATCCACATACAACGAAGGCAAGCCCACGTGGACGCAGGTCGTGTCGCGGCCGATCGACGATCGAGGTGAGTATCGCTTATCGCCTCTGCCCCCCGGCGATTACTACGTCGGGGTGACGCCACCGTCGAACCTCGTGACGCCGGCCGGACAGAATCCTTCTGTGCGAACTTTTTTTCCCGGCGTGACGGATCCGGCTCAGGCAACGCGACTGACATTGAAGGACGGCGACGTACCACGCGTGGACTTTTCCGTTCGAACGGCGCCCGCTTCGTTTTTCAGGATTACCGGCTTCGCCGTGAATCCGGTACCGTTGCGATCTCCAGCGGGAATCGTCGACACCGGGTTCAACTCTTTTATCCTCATTCCGGTCGAATCCAATCTGATCGGAGGCTTATCTCCCAACACGTTCGTGAATGCAGTCTCCGCGGAAAATCGCGCGGCCGGTGAATTTGAAATCCGAAATGTGCGGCCGGGTACCTACGAGATCTATCCCGTGGTGCCGAATTCCACGTTCCCTGGCGGGCGGACCGTCATCGATATTCGGAGCGCGGACGTTGCTGGAGTTCGCGTTGTCGTCAATCCTGCCGTTACGATGCAAGGCAAGGTCACCGTTGCCAATGGAATTCCACAAAAACCCGTCAACCTCGACGCGGTCCGCGTCGTCTTACTGCCATGGATTGCGCCTTCAATTTTCCGCAGCAGCATTTCACTACCCGTCGACGATGGCGGTGGATTTGAAGTGAGAGGTCCTGCCGGTGCTCTGATTAATTTGCAGCTCGAAGGTCTGCCGGACACGGCATACGTGTCCGATGTTCGGGTGGGAGCGAACAGCTTCCCCGGCGGCGGTTTCGGCTTGTCCTCGACGGAACAAGTTCAAGTGGTCATCGACGCGGTGAACGGAGCGACAGTTGACGCGACAGTACAGACCTCAGGTGGAGTTCCGGCGGCGGGAGCACGCATGGTGCTCGTCCCATCGGAAGATCAACGTCAGAATCCGTCGCGCTATAAAGTTGGAACGGCAGATAATTCCGGCCGTGTGGTTTTTCGTGGAATTGCGCCCGGATCCTATACGGCCTTTGCATGGGAGAGCATTCCGGACACGGCCTGGCTCAATAAGGAATTTCTTTCGAAGAATCAGGATCTCGGAGTATCGGTAACGCTGTTGCCCGGAGCGCAAATAAAACTGCAGTTGAAATCGATTCCGTTTGATACCGAACAACATTAGCGCCCAACGGAAACAATCGGAGCCGACCACGGAGGAACCATGATGAAAGCCCTGCTGACAACGATGCTTCTCGTCTTCGCAATTCCGCAAGGCGCGCCGCCGACAGGACCGGCCGCCCCCGGTAATATCGAAGGGCGAGTGGTACGCACTTCCACTTCGGAACCGGTTTCGGGAGTGCAGGTCGTTCTGGTTCCTCCTGCCCCTCCAGCGGGCGCGCAGCCGACAGCTCCGGCCGCACAGACGCCTCAATCTGCAACGGGACCTCAGCTTCCTCAGGGTATACAGATCATTCGGAACGCCGATGGAAGCCAGACTGTTCAGAACACCAATGGAGTCGTGATCGGACAACTTCCGCCCGGAGCCGTTCTCAACGCTCAGCAGATTGAATCCATCGTGAACTCCGGCGCTGCCCGGCAGATTGCCGCAGTTACCGACAGCGACGGGAAATACGCGTTTCAGAATCTCACGCCAGGCACATACACGTTACGTGCACAACGCCAGGGATATTTTGGTCCAATGACTTCGCAAGGCACCTACGCTGCCGGAGTGACGAGAACAATTACTGTAGAATCGGACAAGACTGCGAAAGTCGATGTCGGCCTGGTTCAGGGCGGTGTGCTGCGTGGTCTCCTGTCCGATCCCGATGGACAGCCCGCCGCAAATTACGCGGTCGTGACGGCTCGACCCGGTTACGTCAATGGACGATATATCTGGTTGTTCACCGGATCGATAAATGCCGACGATCGCGGGGAGTATCGCTGGCCGAATTTTGCACCAGGTGAATACTACGTTGGCGCCGGACCTCGCGCGCCCGGTCCCATTGCGAACGCGCAGGACTCGTGGGCGCGCGTATTTGCGCCCGGCGTGATCGATCCGAGTCAGGCAAGGCCGGTAACGATTCCGGAAGGTGGAGAAGTCACCGTAAACCTCGGCGCCCAGGTGAAACCCTGGGGCTCTTATAAGATTTCCGGGATGGCCTACAATCCGCTTCCGAATCTCAATCCGGATCCAGTGACAGGGGTTGTTAATCGTGCGGTGACGGCGCTGTTGCTCATGCCGCTGGATCTGACACCGCTGGATAATCCGCCCATCACCATGTGGACAAATCTCGTCGCGACCAACACGAAACCCGATGGTCAATTTGTTCTCACCAATGTCGATCCCGGACGTTACGAACTGTATGCGCTGGCTCAGGACGTGCAGAATCGCCGTGTGTGGACAGGCCATGTGCACGTGGAAGTTCGAGACAAGGATCTCACTGATGTGAACATCACCGTCAGTCCGGGAGTGACTCTTCGGGGAGAAATCGCATTCACCGGTCCGGGGGCGGCCACCGTACATCCGGAAACTTTAAGAATCCAATTGCAGACCCTCAGCACATTGCCACCGCAGGTCGCGAACACGATCGGCGCAGTTGCTGTCGATCAGATTGGAAAATTTCAGATCGCCAATCTGTCTGAAGGTCGATATCGGATGAACGTCGTGACACCGCCGGGCGCTTACGTCGCGTCCATACAGCAGGGCGGAACCAACGCATTTGACGACGGATTCGAGATCGATAAGTTGAATGCAGATGTCCCGATCCGCATCGAAATCCATCTGGCGGGCGAAACGGTAGAGGGCAGTGTCCAGACGGCTCAAAAGACGGACGCGGCCAATGCGATGGTCGTCCTTGTGCCACCACTTAACCGACGAAACAACCCCGCTCTATACAAAACCGCTGTGACCGATGACAAGGGACACTTCACAATCCGCGGTGTGGCCCCCGGACTTTACACCGCTCTTGCCTGGGAGTCTGTTCTTCCGGGTGCATATCAGAACGCAGAGTTTCTCGACAAATATCAGTCGCGCGGTCGGATCCTTAATGTGCAGGCGGGGATCCGCAGCGATGCTCAATTGGAACTGATTCAGGGAAATTGAATCGTCGACAAAGTGGAAGGAAACGCGCGAATCCTCCCGCCTGGTCGTCTTGAGCGACACAGGCGGAAGGATTCAAACCGGCAGGATTAGGGAACGATCAGGGCGCGGCGGTCGACCGTCGTCATGGTACCCACCATGAGTTCCGATCCCTGGTTGTTGTCCTGGCAAACGTATTCGAAGAGTTCTTCAGTCGGTTGCAGAGTGATGGCATACGCATCCACCGTCCACTTATCGGTATAAGCGCCGGGATCGTCGATTGTCAGTTCGTAGCGCATCTGTGTCATGGACGTGCGCGTGAAGCGCTCAATCGTGTGCAACTGATTGGTCGAAACGAATCCGCCGCGGGCGTTGTCGCTGCGGTCGATCCAGAATTTCTCGCTGTAACCGACGGTATCGACCACGAAGGTATCGCCTTCCCACGTTCCAATCGAATGGCCATAAGCTTCCGGGCTCAGATCTTTGGGATGGGGGCGTCCATCGGTATAGATGGTCCTGAAGGTGTGGGGGCCGCCGACGTCAAAGATATAGACACGTTTCAATTCCGGCATCTCGACGATATCGACACCGTAGGGAGTCACGAACTGGCGCGCCGCGCCGGACGGATGACATCGCGTATGAGGTTCCAGCTGATCCTTCACGCGCTGAGCCGCCAGTGCCTTGGCCCATGGCTGATACGGCGGGTTCGTTGCCGAAATACTGAAGGCTCCATGCCATAACCCTTTTTGATCTCCCGGCCCAGGGTTCAACATAATTCTTCCGTCGGGCCATCGAGGGGCCGGTGCCGCCGGGGCTCCAGCGCCGCCACCTCTGCCACCGCCGCCACCACGACCACCTCCGCCGCCCGCACCAGCGCCAGCGCCACCGCCGCGTTGAGCGCCGCCGCCCCCACCGCCCTGGGCAGGCGTCGCCTGCGGCGCACCCTGACCGTAGGTCAATGTCCATGCGGTAGAGATCATCACCGCGATTAAAGCAATGCCAGATAATCGAGCTTTCATCAGTCCACTCCTCCGATAAGAATTAGCGGTACGTATGATAGTCCAAAAACACTCGGTCTTCGCCGATATAAGATCGCCTTTGGGGCGACCTGGCCGGCGTCAGCCTGACGCGGACAATCCGGACCCGAAAACGCGCGCTTCCGCACCTGCCATTCGAGCGATACAATGCGCGGCAATTATGAATCCGGGCGAATGCGCATGACTCGTTGGCAGCAATGGATTTCACGTCCTCAGAGCGTGTGGCTGCGCAAGGCCATCTTTCAAATTCATTTGTGGTCCGGAATCGGCATCGGCTTGTACATACTCCTGGTCAGCACAACCGGCAGCATTGTTGTCTACAGCAATGAGCTCTATCGCGTGGCGACGCCCGGGCCGACCATCGTTGCCCAGTCGGGCACGCGATTAACAGATGAAGAATTGACGGCGGCCGCAACTCGCGCTTTTCCGGGATACTCGGTATTCTCCATCGGCCGCGGAGACTCGCCGGACCACGCCGTCACCGTTTCCCTCACCAGAGGCACGCAGCAAAAGACGCGTCTGTTCAACCCCTATACGGGAGAAGATCTCGGATCCTCCGTACCGCTTGGAATCCTGTTCGTGTCCAAACTCCTCGAGTTGCATGATGACCTGCTTGCCGGGAGCACCGGCCGCCGCGTCAACGGTGTCGGCGCCGCACTGTTGATCCTCATTGCAATCACGGGAATCGTCGTCTGGTGGCCAGGGATTCAAACGTGGCGGCGAAGCCTGACGGTTCACAGAAACGTCGGATGGAAACGTTTTACATGGGATCTGCATAGCATGATGGGATTCTGGACGCTGGGTTTCATTGTGCTCTTCGGTTTGAGCGGAATTTACCTCGGCAATGCGCAGTACTTTCAGGATCTCGCCGACCGGCTCGATCCTCCCACGGCCACGTATGCCGGAGACCGTTTTGTGGATCAAGCCATCTACTGGCTCGCCTATTTGCACTTCGGACGAATCAACGGAATAGGAATTCCCTGCCGCGGTCCCGGTTTATGCGATCAGGCGACGAAGCTGGTCTGGGCTCTTTTCGGGCTCGCGCCAGCTGCGATGTTCGTCACGGGAACGATCATGTGGTGGAACCGTGTTGTCCGAAAAAAATTCAGGCGAACGCCCCCGCCTTCCGAATAGCCGGACTGCCCTCCTGGAGTCAGGAGGGCAGCACGATCGAGACAGCAGGCGAGATCGTGCGGGGGGTGGTTCCAAAACCACACTCTTTAAGATTGCATTCTGAAACAGTTCGCTTGAGGAACCACCCCTCGCGTCATCGCAAAGAACGCGATGACGCTGCCCTGACTCAGGAGGGCAATTTGCATGCGCTGTTTCCGGTATCCACGAGGTCGATTGGAGATAATTATCGCCAGCTACTTGCCAGCACTATGAATAGTACCTGCCGGGCCCTCAGGCGAACACTTAAAGGGCTCGATCTTCAGATCGGACGCCGCGTATTCCATCGTTGCGCGAGGAAACGGCTGTTTGAAGAACTCCGGATCGGTCATATCGATTTCAACGATCAGACGCTGTCGGGCAGCATCGAGGTGCAATCGCTCCACGGTCGTCAGAGCCGCCGAGTGCAGCAAGCCCTTCGTTGGCTGACCGGGTTGTTCGACATACTGATTCAGCACACCTTCGGCATAGTTCCCGGTTTCGATTACCAGCGTTTCGCCTTCCCAATGCCCGATGGAATGTCCCAGTGAGCTGCGCTTGCCATCACTCGGATGAGTCTTCATGTTTATGTGAATGACCCGCCGCACGTCCATCCATTCATGATGCAACACGACGTCATTACCATCCTTCAGGATTTCAAGAGGCGTACTCGGCGCACCCCAGACGCGGCGTATCGCAACCGGATCGCACCGAAACACCGGGTCGTCCTTAAATGGATCGTAACCCGCGACGGCCTTCTCACCCGCCGGTGTCAGAAACTGAATCATGGGCTGCGGACCGCTGGTGCTACGATTCGGATTCGGCGCGAGCAGCCACGCGCCGAAGATGTCCTTGCGGTGCGCAACAGCAACCGGCTGTGGCGCTCCTCCCGAACCCGCAGGACCGTTCACATTCAGCACGCGTCCATCCGTCAATTCGATCGTCTCGAAAAAGCACATGTACAGGCTTTGCCGGGATTGAGACCCGGTGATCGTGATTTTCGTCCCCGCCTTGAAGAGCTGCGGCGTGATGCCGATGCGTGAGAGCTGCGTGACGCCGTGGGATTCACAGACATACTCCCGAGTCCGGCCATTCTCATCGACCGCATTGATATGAAGGTAGCTGTGCGGATTTCGCGATTCGTACTC
>Ga0068868_100000549_pt1 | contig 25178 bp, 29 predicted proteins | sample KBSMisM42_FD_64660 | JGI IMG/M metagenome (GOLD analysis project Ga0068868, IMG submission 64660) | Miscanthus rhizosphere microbial communities from Kellogg Biological Station, Michigan, USA - KBS Miscanthus M4-2 | ecosystem: Host-associated > Plants > Roots > Rhizosphere > Soil ...
CCCCACACGCCGTTAAACGGAAAGGTGGCGAAGCCTCTTCAATGCATCCGAGGAGCTTCGCGCCGGTCTTTCCCGTGGAGGCCACGGGATAGGCTTGGATCCGCTGACCCTGCAGTGTCATGGAACGGGGAGGTTTGTACTTGATTTGTTCCCATTTGTCAAGAAGGGGTGTATGCATTTGACATACAATAATGAGAACAGACAAGGAGCGCCTGACAGGCCGGCGCTGGAGATTGGGGTCACGCCCGAGAGGATCGCGGCGGGAAGAAGGAGGCTGTTCGAGTACGATCCGGATTTCGATAACGAAGACGAAATCGTCAGGATGATCTAATCTGCAATGCTGGCTCTAGCAATCAAGCAAGCGCCGCCCTCCTAGAGCGCGATGCATGTGATCAAACATTATCAAGATGAGATTGCACATTAGAAGATATGCCGATTTATTCGGCATATCTTCTATTTTCTTGGCATGAGAGGGTAGCTTCGGTTCCACCGATCGCATAGCCATAAGCATGATGAAATCTTGCACTTCCTTATGAACTTCAGTAGTGTCGAACGTGATAGGGACTCGCGCGTGGGCAAAGGCATTCCTGATATGACGAATGCGCTGCATCTCCTCCGCTTGACTTTCCGCCACCACGCCAAACGCCTGAGCCACCAGGATCTTGGAGTTGAAATCCGAAAGCGGACCTCGGTTCTCGAAGAGGCGCGGCAATAGGTCGGAGTGCTTGGATTTGAACGACGCGATGAGCATATGCTCAAGTGCAGATTCGACTAGCGATGCCCCTACAATGGCGACGGTGCGGTCGTTTTCCTTACGAAGGTCGTTGATTATAGACTTGACCTCGCCGGCCCCCGGGAACTGCCGCGATAGGCTCCGTAATGAGTTACGATTCGACCCCACGATCCCGCTCCCCAATGACGTTGCACGCGAACGCGATGAAGTAGTCAAGGGTATGCTTACCACGCTGCCGCAACCGCGTGTGAAGCCGAGAAGAAATCCAAGAATTAATTGCGATCGCCTCGCATTAACATCCACTGGACGTTTGCACTCTGTTCTCCTATATGTAGGTTCCGGCACTCGATCAGAAAGGGCGTCCGATGAACCGCGATAACGCCCATGATCCTAGGGCGATTGCAAACAAGATACTGGATATGCGGGCGGAAACGGGAGAGCCGTTGACGATCATGCAATTGATCAAGCTCGTGTATATCGCTGATGGATGGGCAATGGCTTTGCTTGGCCGCCCCCTGTCCAGAGAAGCACCGCAGGCCTGGCAGTATGGCCCGGTGTATCCGACCGTTTACCGCGCCTTTAGCGGCGCGGGTGCGCGCCCCGTTGAGGCGCGGGCCTATGTTCGCGGTACGACTATTCCGATGAGCGAAGAAATCGCTGATGACGAATCGAAGTTATTGAAGATGGTTGTGCAGGGATACGGTAAGCTATCTGCTTACCAGCTGTCTCGCTTGACTCATCAGGCCGACACTCCTTGGAGTAAGGCTTATGACCAAGGCTCCTACACCGAAATTGATAGCGAAGAAATGCGGTCGCATTTTGAAGGACTGAAAGAGAAGAGGCTTGTCGGCCGGAAAGTTTGATCTTTCCGCTATTGGCGACGCTGCCACTCTGGCGCAGTCCATAGAGCGCAAGAGAACTCTCCTCGTGCGCGTTAGGGATCTAGAGTCACAGCTTGGAAAGATCGAGCCTTTACTCGAGCAGTTGCAGAATAATGCGCAAACTGCGACCAACCTTAGTAACTATATAAGCGACTTGCGTGCCGAGCAGGTGTTCTTCAATCGGGCTCGTTATGTATTGGCTGCTGCCGCATCAATAATTATTCTTCTACTTATTATTCTTCTTTGGGCTGCCATCTGGAATTCTAATAGTCCGCTACTTAAGGCGCCTCCTGCAGCAGTGGCCGCCTTCATCCTTGGTATTGTTTCGGGCATAGTTTTCCTGATCAATAGTTTTGCCAAGGGAGTGTTCAGATCCACCGCAGAACGTCATGCGGATGGCTTCCTCCCTCCGGCGTTCGAAACGGCCTTCGAAGTTTACAAGAAGGTGATCGACAAGGGCTAAGGGTCTTGCGACCAGCAGCTCGCTGCATCGCTTATTTTTTGTGCGTCCCCGCTAATTGCGGAGGTACCTTCCAGCGGGCTTATCAGGCGGCGAGCCTGTTAGGTTGTTGAAGCGTCAGGCGCTTGCCCACGGTGCCCTGCACGGCCTTGAGGCGGCGCTGTCCTTCTCGTCCACGCCGCTCGCGGCGCTGAGCGTGTATCGGAAGTCAAATTTCGTCAGATATCCGTGCAGATGCTGTTCGCCGCAAAGCGGGCAGCCCCCCACATTCTGCGCTTGATGACCGCCCCCTGCCCTCCGCGGGCCGCACGGCAAGGTCTGTAATGCAATCTACCTTGCATAACAAGTCAGCCTGCATTACATCCGCACTATGGATATGACGTCCTGGCAGGCGCAATTGCGGAAAGGGGCGGCCGAGCTGGTCGTGCTGGCGACGCTCGCCAAGGGGGAGGCCTATGGGCTGCAGATCCTCGACCGCGCCAATCAGGCGGGGGAGATCGTCAGCGATGGCGCGCTCTATCCCCTGCTCACCCGGCTGGAGAAAGCGGGCAAGATCGTGGCGCGGTGGGACATGGTCGAGGGGACCAACCCGCGCAAATATTACCGGCTGACGCCAGAGGGCGAGGCGATGCTGGGGGAGATGCGCCGGCTGTGGGGCGGCTTCCGGCAGATGATGGACACTCTGGTGTGAAGGAGCGGAGCATGACGCGCGAGAGCGAGCAGGACGTGGATGCCTATGTGCGGCGGCTGTTGTGGGCGCTGCAGACGCTGCCGCACGACGACCGGCTGGGCATCGCGAGCGAGATCCACAGCCACCTGTCCGATTGCGCGGCGCGGGGGGACAAGGAGCTCGACCGGGCGATGGCGAAGATGGGGTCGCCCGATGCGCTCGCGCGGTCCTATGTCGAGGAATATGAATTGGCGGGCGCGATCAACCGCGCCGCGCCCGCGGCCTTGCTGTATGCGATCCTCAACCGCGCGACGCGCAGCCTGGCGGCGTTCGTCGGGGGCTTCGCGGCGCTGACCTTGTACCTGATCGCGCTCGGCTGCGGCGCGGTGGCGATCGGCAAGCTGGTCGAGCCGGGCTATGTCGGCGCGTGGAAGAATGGCCACGATTTGTCGATCGGCATCGCCAGCGGGCCGCCGGCCGGCCAGGAAATGATGGGTTATGGCATCGTGCCGGCGGCGGCGCTGATCGGCGTGGTCTGCTTCGTCGTCGCGAACAAGCTGTTGCGGCTGATCGGCCGGCGCCTGCTCGCGCGGACGAAGCCGGCCTTGCCGGTGGCAGGCTGACCGGAAGCGCGCGCCGCACGGAACGAGACGAAGCGCGAGGCATTCACGCGGCATCCCCCCAACCGACAGGATGATGGGAATGCGCATGGCGGACGAGACATCCGATCGAGGCCTGGTGGCGGCGGCCGGGCCCGTCACGCGCCAGACCGCCCGCGCCACGATCGCGGTGCGGAACAGCGAAACCCGGCGCTACGACGAAAGCGGAGGGCCGGCGTTGGCCGAGCTCAGCCTGAACGAGACATTTGCCGGGGATTGGGAGGGGGACTCGACGGTGAAGGCGCTGCAGCTGCTGCGCGAGGATGGATCCGCGACGATGGTCAGCCTGCAACGGTTTCGCGGAACGCTGGGCGGACGGCGCGGGAGCTTCGTGCTGGAGGGGCGGGAAAGCATCGCGGACAAACGGATTTCGGCGACATGGTCGGTCGTTCCCGGATCGGGCACGGAAGGGCTTGCCGGGCTGCGCGGCGAGGGTGGTTTCGAAGGCGCGTTCGGGAAAGGATCGATCGGGACGCTGGATTATTGGTTCGAGGAATAGCGGCGGGGCGGGAAGTCGCGCTTCCGCCGCATCCGGCAGGGGGACCTGCCGTTGCTGCGCGATTGAGGTCGGGCGGTGGCCGAGGAGCACCGTGGCGGGTTGTTGAGGGAGCGGGCTGGTGCCGATTCAAGGTAGCGGAAAGCGACCCTAGCCTCGCAGGATCTTCTCCATTTTCTTCCCTTGGGCGAGCTCGTCGATCAGTTTGTCGAGGTAGCGGATTTCGCGCATGACGGGCTCCTCGATCTCTTCGACGCGGATGCCGCAGACGGTTCCCGTGATCAGCGACCGCGCGGAATTCATGCGGGGCGCACGGGCAAAGAAATCCTCGAAGGTCGTTTGCGCTGCCAGCTCCGCGTCAAGCGTCGCCGGGCTGTGTCCTGTCAGCCAGCAGATGATCTGGTCGACCTCGGCTTTCGTGCGGCCCTTTCTTTCCGCTTTGGCGAGATAGAGCGGATAGACGCTCGCGACACTGACCGAGAAGATGCGGTGCTTCGTCATGGGCGCCAGGATGCGCCGGACCCGCGCGGCGCTCCAGTAAAATTGTGCGCGGGCTCCGACGGCGCGCCAACGATGACCAAGCCCGAACTTAGAGCGCTAGCCTCTCCAGCGCCGAGGCGAGTTCGGCGTCCATTTCCTCGCCCTTAGGGATAAGGCGGTTGAGGACCGTCTGGATGCGTTTCTGCGCCACCTGCAGCGTCTTGTGGCGCACCTCGCGGAGCTGGTTGGTGCGCCAGACCGGGCTCTCGCCAAGCAGGGCGGCCCATTTGGCCTCCTCCGCCGCGAGGATGGCGAGGGCGAGGCGCAGGCCGTCGCGGCGGCCGTGGGCATAATCGTCGGACGTCATTGATAGCGTCCGATCCGATCGAACCCGGCATTGTCCCGCGTCATCTTCTGGAGCTTGCGGAGGCAGGCGCGGACATGCCGCTCGAAGCGCGTGTCGTCATATACGCCGCGCCAGACATATTGGTCGCGGTCGAGGAGGGCCTTGAGTTCGTCGGCGAAGGCGCGCTGGTCCCCGGTCGCGTCGTGACCCCTGAGCGTGGCGCAGACCATTTCCTCGGCGGCGGCCTTGTCGCAATCATCCTGTTGGCCGCGGCCGCCCCGCTCGGCAGCGATCTGATCGGCGCGCGCCGCGGCGACCCGGCTTTCGAGCCATTTGCGGACGATCGCGCCGTCCCATTGCTTGGCCGCTTCCGTCATGCCGTCTCCCAACTTTGTTCTGCCTCAACGAACATAGGGCGCGAATTTCCCCGGATCGCAACGACGATCTGTCGCCGGGATTGCGCGCCGAAGATGAACATTGTGCTACGGAGATGACACGGCTCGTTAAGGGCAATCATGCGAAAAGGAGCGCAGCAATAAAAGGCGGTCCGCGCGATGAGTTATAATGAAATTCCGATATTGCACCGGGCTTTTGCGCTGGCGCACACCGGCCAATACAGCCGCGTAAAGGATCTGGAAAAGGCTTTAGCCGTCGAAGGCTATGCGCGGAGCGATCCGCAGCTGCAAAGTCCGTCGGTGCGCAAGCAGCTTCGCCGGCTTTGCCGGCAAACATCATCGCTGATCGTTACGCAGCCGGAGGGAGGCGAGCCGATCGGCGCGTGAGGCAGCGGGCGCGCGTGGTCAGCGCGGGGCGTGCCGGCTCGGACGCGCGTGGCGTGACAGGTTCGTATGGCGTGCGTCGGGGATGGTGAATGTTTCTCCGGGATTAGGCGGGTCACCCCTCTTTTCGCCAGCGGCTCTCGCCCCTAACAGGGATGTCGATGGCCTGGCAGCTTTACCAATTCCCGCTCTGTCCCTTTTCCCGCAAGGTCCGGCTGTTGCTGGGCGAGAAAGGGGAGGGGTGCGAGCTGGTGCGCGAATCCCCGTGGGAGCAGCGCGACGAATATGTCGACATGAACCCGACCGGATCGACCCCGGTGCTGGTCGATCGCGCGCAGAATCTGGTGCTGATCGATTCGGCCGCGATCTGCGAGTTTCTAGAGGAGACGGTCGAGAAAGCGACGATGCTGCCCGGCACCGCCGCTAACCGCGCCGAGGTGCGGCGGCTGGTGGCGTGGTTCGACCAGAAATTCCATGACGAGGTGGGGCGGCCGCTTCTCTACGAGCGGATGGAGAAACGGCTGGTGCACCGCGTATCGCCCGACGCGAAGGTGCTGCGCGAGGCGATGCGGCTGGCGAACAGCCATCTCGATTATGTCGACTGGCTGCTCGATCATCGGCGCTGGATCGGCGGGCCGCTGTTCAGCCTCGCCGATCTGGCGGCGGCGGCGCATATTTCGGTTTCGGACTATCTGGGCGGGATCGACTGGCGCGGGCACGAGCGGACGCGGCATTGGTATTCGGGAATGAAGAGCCGGCCGAGCTTCCGATCGCTGCTGGGCGAGCGGATGGAGGTGATTTCGCCGCCCGACCATTATGACAAGGTGGATTTCTGACAGTCCGCTTACCCGGCGAAAGCCGGGGTTTCATCGAATATTTCGTCTCCTGAGGTCCCGGCTTTCGCCGGGATGGCGGTCGGCGCCGACGCCTCGTTTTTTCATTCGTGGTGCGACATTTCACTAATGTTGCAGCGCACAAAAGCGCTTGCAATCCGCGCACGCACGCTATATTGTGCATTGCAACATGACCGTAACGAAAATCGGGGAAACCACGATGGCCGAGAAGGAAGTCGTAAAGGCGAAGGTGGCTGCCAAGCCGCGTAAGCCAGCGCCGCCCAAGCCGGCAGTCCAAGCCAAGACCGAAGAGCCCGTTGTGGCTCAAGAGGCGATTGTCGAAACCGTGGCGGCTGAACCGCCCGCAGCCGAGCAGCTCGCTCTTTCGGGCGGCGATGTTGCGGAAGTGATTGAGGCCGTCACGTCGCCGGCCACCCAAAGCGACACAACGGAAGCGCCGGTGATCGAGTCGATCGAACCAGCGCCCGCAACCGAGGAACTGATCGATATGGCTACTGTTACTTCGCACACCGAAGCCGCCGAAAAGGCACAGGCGATGTTCGCCGAGTTCACCAACCGCTTCAAGGCGGGCTTCGAGAAGTCGACCAAGCTGGGCGAGGAATATGTCGAGTTCGCCAAGGGCAATGTCGAGGCGGTGATCGCTTCGTCCAAGGTTGCCGCCAAGGCCAGCGAGACGCTCGGCCAGGAAGCCGCCGAATATGGCAAGAAGCATCTCGAAGCCGCGACCGCGGCGTTCAAGAGCTTCGCGTCGGTCAAGTCGCCGACCGAGCTGTTCCAGCTGCAGAGCGAGTTCGCCAAGGCTTCGTTCGACTCGATCGTCGCCGAAGCATCGCGCGTTAGCGAAGCGCTGATGAAGGTCGCCGGCGACGTCGCCCAGCCGATCTCCAACCGCTATGCGATCGCGGCCGAGAAGATCAAGTCGACCGCGCTCTAAGGATTTTCGGGCGCAAGCCCGTTCCGTAGCGTTGCGTTACAAAGCGGCCGTTCCCTAGGGGGCGGCCGCTTTCTTGCCGGTGCGCCTTCGGCATCCGCGGAGTCTTTGTTTCCGGTTCATGCTGAACCGGGAGCCGCACCGGCCCACTCCCCGCATAAACGCGCGCCTTAACCTCGATTCCAGCGGCATCGGTCTTGCCCGTCGGGCGTTGGATGCCATATCGTCGGTTCCTATATAGATGAGCATGATCGATCCCATCCTGATGGCCGACAACAAGGACGGCGAAGACGATAACGGCACCGGTGTCGGCGTCGCCACGCGTACGCGTGCCAAAACCAAGCAGCCCTCGCTCTACAAGGTGCTGATGCTCAACGACGATTATACGCCGATGGAATTCGTCGTGCTGTGCCTGCAGCGTTTCTTCCGCATGGGGCTGGAGGACGCGACGCGGGTGATGCTGCATGTCCACCAGAAAGGCGTCGGGGTGTGCGGCGTCTTCACCTATGAGGTCGCGGAAACCAAGGTCGGCCAGGTGATGGACTTCGCGCGGCAGAACCAGCATCCGCTCCAGTGCACGTTGGAGAAAGCGTGAATTGAATGCGGTTCGGCGCGCCGCACCGGGGCTCCCCTGAACCCGGTGCCCCTCAGCCCGCGGACGGCAGCCAGTACTGGTCGATCGCGGCTTTGCGCTGGTTATAATTGGCGAGGCGCGCCAGCCGATCGGGCTGGAGGATGCGAAGCACATTGCCCGATCGCTCGATCAGGCCCTGTTCGGACAGGACGCGCATGGTGCGATTGACGTGGACCGCGGTGAGGCCGGTCAGGTCGCCAATCTCTTCCTGGGTCAACGGCAGCGCGAAGCCGTGGTCGACCGGCAACTGGGCGAAGCGCAGCCGGTTCGCGATCTGCAGCAGCAAAGCCGCAACCCGGCCGCGCGCGGAATTACGGCCGAGCGAGACGAGGCGGTCGGTGAGGTTGACGCGATCCACCTGGCGCACCGCGAATAGCAAGGCGGCGAGGCGCGGCTGCTCGGCGAACAGCGCACCGAGGCGAGCGCGATCGATCAGGCAGGTTTCCGCATCGGTGAGCGCGGTGATCGAATCGGGCGCTTCTTGAAAGGCGAGGCTGTCGAGCCCGAGCAGGTCGCCGCGGAAATGGAGCCGCACGATCTGGCGGCGGCCATCCTCGAGCATGGCGGAGGTGTAAAGCCAGCCGCTCACGACGACGAAGATCTCGCCGTTCGATCCGTGCTCCGGCCGGATGACCGCGCCGCGTCGAAAGCTGCGGCCGCCGGCCGTCAAGCCGTCCAACGCATCCTGCTCGCGCGCACTCAACTCCACATATCGGCCAAGATGTTCGGCCAGGCAGCTCTCGGCCATTCCGTTAGGTGTCCCCCCCTTTATTGGCGTCGGTCTAGACCGGGGACACCGCCGGTGACGCTAACACGCATCAAGCCGCGCACGCGCATTGTAACAATTGTGTCCGACGTGGGGGTGTTCGGCACGCTTGCGTAGCGATTGTCAGGCTTTACAGCGGGCTCATGGACAGGATCGTCATCCGCGGCGGCAAACGGCTCGAAGGCCGCGTGCCCATTTCCGGCGCCAAGAATGCGGCGCTCACGCTTTTGCCGTGCGCGCTGCTGACCGATCAGCCGCTGACCCTCACCAATTTGCCGCGACTGGCCGACGTGGACGGCTTCGCGCATCTGATGAACGAGCTGGGCGTATCGACCACCGTCGCCGGCCAGCGCGGCGGATCGATGGTGCGGGCGATGACGCTCGATGCGGATACGATCTCCTCGACCACCGCGCCCTATGAGATCGTGCGCAAGATGCGCGCGTCGATCCTGGTGCTGGGGCCTTTGCTCGCGCGCGAGGGCGAAGCGACGGTGTCGCTGCCCGGCGGCTGCGCGATCGGCAACCGCCCGATCGACCTGCACCTCAAGGCGCTGGAAGCGCTGGGCGCGGAGATCGAGCTGGCGGCGGGGTACGTCCGCGCCAGGGCGCCGGCGGGGGGACTCAAGGGCGGGCATATCAATTTCCCGCTGGTTTCCGTCGGCGCGACCGAAAATGCGCTGATGGCGGCCGCGCTCGCCCGGGGCGAAACGGTGATCGACAATGCGGCGCGCGAGCCCGAAATTTCGGACCTGTGCCGCTGCCTGGTGGCGATGGGATCGGAAATCGAAGGGATCGGTACCGAGCGGCTCGTCATCCAGGGCAAGACGAGCCTGCACGGCGCCGAGCATCGGGTCATGCCCGACCGGATCGAGGCGGGTTCCTATGCTTGCGCGGCCGGCATCACGGGCGGCGACCTGCTGCTAGAAGGGGCGTGCGCGGAGGATATGACGGCGATCATCGGTGGCCTGTCGGAAGCCGGACTGGTGGTGACCGAGGAGAAAGACGGGATTCGCGTTTCCGCCAATGGCCGGCTGTGCCCGCTGACGCTTTCGACCGCGCCTTTCCCGGCCTTCCCGACCGACATGCAGGCGCAGTTCATGGCGATGCTCGCGCTGGCCGAAGGTACGAGCGTGCTGACCGAGACGATTTTCGAAAATCGCTACATGCACGTCCCCGAGCTGACGCGCATGGGTGCGGACATTCAGGTCCACGGCCGCACCGCGATCGTGAAGGGCGTCGAGACGCTGAACGGCGCGCCGGTGATGGCGACGGACCTGCGCGCGTCGATGAGCCTGGTGCTCGCCGGGCTTGCCGCCGAGGGCGAGACGCAGGTGCTGCGCGTCTATCATCTTGACCGCGGTTACGAGCGGCTCGAGGAAAAATTGTCCGCGGTCGGCGCGGATATCGAACGCGACGGCGGCGGCTGAAGCGGGTCCGCCGCGCTGCGCCACCGGATCAGAGCGAGAGCGTGGTGCGCACGCCGACGATCATCGCATCGCTAAGCCGTGGCGCCGGAAGGGCCGGAGCAAGCGCATTGCCCGCCGGTCGCCGAATGAACTGGATATTCGGCTGCAGGGTGAGATGGGCGTCGACCGCGAGGTTATAGGTCGCCTCGACCACTGCCTCTGATGCCGGGATCGGCGCGAACGGATGTCCGGACATCCTTGCTTGGCGTTCGCCGTCACGCAGCAGCGGCGATATACGGGATCGCGCGATGGCGAGACCGAACGCATCGTTCGCGCGACCCGGGAACGGAGCCTTCAACGTTATTCCCCCGTCGATATAGATATCGACCGGATTGCGGTTCGAAGGACTGACTGAGATCCGGGCGAATGCGCTCAGCGTGCGTCCGCTGGCATCGGACTTCCAGACTGCCCCATCGATCATCGCGTAGCCGGCGAGGTTGCGCGAATGCCCGGCGGGCACCACGGCTACAGATGCGAAGGGCGAGCGCGTGTCGGCGAAGCGGTTGAAATGAATCCAGCCGCCCAGCGTGACCGTGGCGCTACCGGCGGCATAAGCGGTTTCGGCGATCACGAAAGGGCGGCCGGCAAAGCCAAAGCTGTTAAAACCATGCCCGTCCCGTCTTTGTGGGTCGCCCCATCCGGGACCCGCCGGATCGCCAGCGAAGATCGCCGCCTTCGCGCTTATGTGGGTGCCGATCCGCGACGTCACCATCGCGCCCGGCGCTGAAAGCGGCCAGGATGGGCCGCCACTCGGCAAGTCGGTCGCAAAGCTCGCCGGCCAGCCAAAGGTGGAGTTGATGAAGAGTGCTGCGGTCGGGCTCGCCATGAATTCCTGCGCGGCCGGGAATTTCCCCAGCCGGAGCATGGCGGATTGCGCATCGCCCAGGGGGATTTGCAGCCAGACCTGATTGAGTCTGATCGCGGGCTCCGCCTCGATCCCGCTCACAGGCACAAGATTGCCGACATAATGACCGGACAGGCCCACGCCATGTATGTCGAGCACGCTGATATGGCCGATGACGCGATGAAGGCCGATCAGGCGATCGAGGTCAGCGTCTATTACCAGCGCAACCTTGCCCAGATAGGCGGCGCCACGGTGCTGGCCGCCGGCTACATCGGCATTCAGATCGCTCGCATAGGACAAAGCCGCTGTCAGTGGCTTTACGGCGGTTGAGGCCGGCCCCGCGGTCGGTGGCTCGAACTGGGGCGCGGCCGGCGCAATTTGTTGCGTGGATGCTGGAGTGGCGGCGAGCGCTAATGCTGCAACCACCACCGCCTTCCCGGCGGAACCGGATTTTGCCCTTGGGATACGCACGCCCCCTCTCGCCCGGCCGGTGCCGCTCATTCGGTCGGCACGGGAATGATGGCGGAGATGCGCCACCCTTCGTCCGTCCGGATCGCAAACTCGTTGACCAGATATGCGTGGGTCGAGGCCGCTTGGCCAGCCGGCCCGGCGGTGACGCGGGTCGGCGCATAGATATGGGCAGCATCGGGGCCAAGCGGCAGGATCCGGATCGCGGCCTCGTCCGGCTCGAAGCGCCATGTGCCTGCGAAGACGGTGCGAAAATGATCGATCACGGCCCCGCGGCCCCAGAAGCTGTAAGCCCGTGCCACGAAGTTGACGGCGGGAGCCAGCACGGCTTCGATCTCGCCGATATCGTGGGCAGTCTCACCCGCGGCTTGTCGAAGAAAGAGATCGCGTATCTCTTGAATGTCCGCCAGGGTCAGCGGCCCTGGGCCAGTGTCGTTGCTCACAGCGGAACTCCTGCTTGCAGTGATCGAAGTTCGATGGCGCTACCCGAAAGCCTAGCGAGCCCTGTGCGCTGGCTGTCGGCTTTCTGACAATGAGTATATGGAAATCCTTCTCTGAAGGCTTTTGGCGCAGCGGTTCCGGCGGCTGGGCGGGCTCGCCTGGAGTCATCGATGGAGTGATCACGATGGAAATCGACAGGCGCACATTCAATTCTTCGCTACTCGCGACGACGGCGGCGTTTGCCCCGGCGCAGCGTCGGCTTCCGATCCCGTCCCGCCCGCTGGAAACGTCGTACTCGTCCATGGGCTCTTTGCGGACGGATCGTCATGGTCTGAAGTCATTCCGCGCCTTCAGGCGCGCGGGTTGAACGTCACCTCGGTGCAAAATCCGCTCACGACCTTGCCCGAGGCAGTCGCCGCTTGCCGGATGGTGTTGGACCGCCAGGACGGTCCAACGGTGCTGGTGGGTCATTCCTTTTCCGGCATGATCGTCACGGAAGCGGGTGTCCATCCGAAGGTTTCCGCGCTGGTCTATATTGCAGCCCGGGCGCCCGACGCCGGAGAGGATTATACGGCCCTCGCAAAGACCTTTCCGACCCCGCCGGCTTCGGCCGGCATCGTCTTCGATGGTGACGAGGGGCGTCTGAGCGAACAGGCCTTCCTGCAAGACTTCGCGCCCGACCTTCCACCGGCGAAAGCCAAGGCTTTGTATGCCGTGCAATGGCCCTTCCATAAGGCGCTGCTGGCAGACCGGACTACCAACGCGGCCTGGCGTTCCAAGCCTTCTTATTATGCGATCTCAAGCAAAGACCGGGTAATCGACACCGGGCTCCAACGCTTCATGGCGAAACGGATGAATGCCACGATCGTAGAGATCGCCTCGAGCCACGTATCCTTGCTGTCGCATCCTGTGGATGTGTCGAACCTCATTCTCAGGGCAACCGGCCGGCTGGCCTGAAGCCGCGCCTCCCGTGGTTCGTAAATGGAACCGGAGACCCGGGCGGCGCGTCGCTCCGGCAGGTGAGAAAACACCGTTATCTGGGGCAGGATTATGAAGATCACGCCCCTTGTCGCCGCGGCCAGCATCGCGGCTGCAGCTGCATTCCCGGCCCCTGCCACGGCGCAGCACACCGTGGTCACGGTCGTCGGTGCACCGGTCGGCCCGGGTTGGGTCGCCTATCATGACCACATGTCGCGCGATGACTGGGATGGTCCGCGTTACTGGGACCATCCCGGCGAACATCGTGGCTGGTATGCGTGGAACCACGGTTATTACCAGAATTGCAGCTATCGCATGACACGACACGGCCATCGCCGCGACTGGCATTGCTGGTAAGGTCCGACGGCTTTGAAAGAGGAGGGCGTGCCGGCAGGCGCGCCCTTTCTTTCGGGTCGATGCTGTCGCCGATATCAGCCCGACGAGGTCACCACCTGATCTATGCAAAAACGCCGCCAATCCCCCAAGATTGACGGCGTCTTCGCCCCCCAAAGGGAAATCTTAGCTGAAGCTGATTGCAGCCTTGCGACGGCTCCGCATCGCCGAGCCGATCGCGCCGAAGCCGCCGAGCATCAGCGCCCAGGATGCGGTTTCGGGGACAGCAGCCGTCGTCACGTTGACATTGTCGAACTCGAACGCGTTGCCGGTCGAGATGAACTGCAGGCCCGTCACGTTCCATTGGTCGGCCCCCGTGAACGTCAGCGTCACGAGGCGGTTGGAGTTCGGATTGACCTGATTGCCGGTCGACGGGCTAACGCCCTGGTCGCCGCCGTTGAACGATACGCCGGTCCCGAGAATCGCCAGCGAATTGTAGGTGTCGACCGAGCCCCAAAGGAAGGTGATGGAACTGATCGCGCCGAAGGACGAGAGATCGAGCACCGCGCTCGACTGGTCGTTGGACGGACCGACCGCACCGTAGCCACCCGTGCTGCCGGCAGGTTGAGCGCGAACGCCGCCCACGGAATTGGTGTAGATCGTGCCGCTATATTCTGGCGTGACATTGTCGAACTGAAAGGTGGCCGGCACCCCATAAGGCGGCGCGCCATCTACGCTGCTTACCGTCACGCCGGCCAAAGCCGGAAAGGATCCCAGTGCGGCGAGCGTCGCCGCGACGATGATTTTACGCATCGATCACTCCCCACAAACTTAACCGACGACTCGCGCCGCAGCTCGTGGAATAGAGTTTCCGGGCGCCGGACATGTAGCCTGGGCTACATTTTCGCCAAGTTTATTTCCATTAACCACTATTGTCCGAGCATCGCCGTGGCGGATATTCGGCAGGTTAAATAAGAATCAACCCCTGTCGACTATAAACGCCGTCTGCTTCGACTTGAACGAGCGGAGGGCAAGTTGAACGGCGAAGCTCAGATGTGGATCAATGCCCTGGAACTGCGGTCCAGGCGCGCGTTGTCCGGTGAGGAAGCTGCGGCTATTGCAAGCATGCCGATGAGGCGGCGGCAACTGGCCGCTGACGAACATCTTTCCCGAGAGGGCGATCAGCCGGCGCGGTGCGCTTACGTGCTGGATGGTACTCTCTATCAGACGAAGCTCACACGGGGCGGAGACCGGCAGATTATCGGACTCCGTCTGAAGCACGAATTTGTCGGCCTTCAGGACCTATTGTTGCAGACGAGGGCTCACGACGTGCAGGCGCTCACCTCGTGCTGCCTGTTGCAGGTCGATGCCGACGATCTGCGCGCTGTCATGCGTCAGCATTCGGGGATCGCGGAGATCCTCATGGCGGATGTCATGATATCCTGCTCGATCGCACAGGATTGGATCGTGAACGTCGGCCGGCGCGACGCTCTCTCCCGCGTGGCGCACTTTCTTTGTGAACTGGCGCTCCGTATGCAGGGGGGCGCGCTGTCGCCCGGGGCGAGCTACGTACTTCCGCTTACGCAGCTGCAGCTTGGCGATGCGGTCGGTCTCGGCAGGATAGCCGTCAACCGCGTGATGCGCGAGCTGACCCAGCGGGGGGTGGCATCTTGCGACAAGAGCTGCATCACCATCCTGGACCCCGCCAAGCTCGAGGAAATAGGCGATTTCACCGCGCGATATCTGCACCTGGCTCAGTCGGAGCGCGAGCGCCGGAAGTCGAATAGAGACATATCAACCCGACGACGCGCCACGGATTCTCCAGCCGTCACCCCATCAGTCACGAAAACGGGGCCGTCATCGGTGTCGGTGATGTCCGGGCGAACGCAAACAGCGAAAGCGGACGTTAGCCTGGTTGCATTGCGGCGTACCAGGTAGCCGCAAAATCCTGTTTGTTATGAGCCTGGCCCTGGTCGCGAAAAGCGGAAGGCCGGAAACGGAAGCGCCGCCGGTCCAAGGACCAGCGGCGCCCGTTGCTTTCCCCTGAAAGGCGTTAGCTGAGGCTAAGGACCGCCTCGCGACGGCCGCGCAGCGCGCCACCGATCGCGCCGAAGCCGACCAGCATCAAGCTCCACGTCACGGGCTCCGGAACCGGCAGGTCCGCCGCGAACGTGCCGGAGCCGCTGACACGGAAGTCGGGAAGGCGCGTTCCAGCCATTGTCAGCGGAGTCGACGCACCCGAAAAGCTGAGCGAGAAGTCCTCGGCCGTCGTCGACGAGAGATCGGCAAAGTCAGACCAGTAGGTTATGCTCGAACCCGCAGCCGCGTCGGCCTGCAGCGTTGGCGCGCGGCCGCCGGGCGTGGCGATCAGGAGCGCGTTGATAAAGGTCACGGTCAAGGCGTTCGTGCTGGGCCCACTCATGCCGAGTTGGGGCGCGAGCAGCGTGAACGTGATCGAACCCGAAAAAAGCTGCGAAATGTTCGCACCGACCGTTGGCAGCGCGGTCGCGGTGCCAACCAGGTTCACCTTTGCGATCGAAGGCGATGCCAGCGAACCAAGGTCGGAAATGAAGACGGTGTTGCTACCCGCCACCGTACCCAGCTTGGCCTTGACGCCACCGCTGTTTGCATTGGCGTAGGTAAAGATCCGCGCATTGGACAACGCCTGGGCGAACTGCGCGAACGTATCCGTCGCCTGTGCAGGCGCCGCTGCCGCCATGGCCACCACAAAAGCGGCGGCGGTAATCTTACCGGAGATACCCATATCAACCCCCCAAACTACGACATCGAATGGCGAGCTCCCCAAGCCCACTCCTGTTCCGAGTCGTTCACAGGCTATAAGTATCCGCCGTCTGACGCAATAAATATTCGATTAAGGTTAACTCTTGTCCCGGTAATACAGGAAGGCCGATCGCCAAGAGTTGGCGGAAATCCGAAATCGCGTAATAAATCCGACTGATAGCAGTTCGCAGTGGTTGTTAGGAGGCGTTTGCCGCTCTTTATCAATAACCTATAAATATATCGTAGAGCGATATTTATGGCGACATGTTGCTGCGCGCCCGTTCGTCGAAACCGCGGCCGAGTGGTGCACGCGAATCCACGTGCGACGCGCTTGCGGGCAGCCCCGGCGGTTCCGGCCTTTTGGGAGTGGCGCCCGCTTGGGGAAGGCGGAGCGAGCGGAATTCCTAGCCGTCGATCGACCCGGCGAAGGTGTCGCATGTGGATGGGTCACCGGTTTTGAGGCCGCGCTTGAGCCAGGCGACACGCTCGGCGGAGGTGCCGTGGATGAAGCTGTCGGGCACGGGTGTGCGGCCGGCCGAACGCTGGAGCGTGTCGTCGCCGATCGCCTGGGCCGCGCGCAGTCCTTCTTCGGCATCGCCCGCCTCGAGCAGGGCCGCACCGTGCGCGTCCCTGGCGTTGGCGGCCCAGACGCCGGCATAGCAATCCGCCTGTAATTCCATCCTGACCTGCAGCGCATTGGCGCCTTTTTCGTCAGAGGCCTGCTGCTCGCGGCGGACCTTGTCGGCGGTTCCGGTCAGATATTGGACATGGTGGCCAACCTCGTGCGCGATCACATAGGCCTGCGCGAAATCGCCGGCCGCGTGGAAGCGCGACTGGAGCTCGTCGAAGAATTCGGTGTCGAGATAAACGCGCTGATCGCTTGGGCAATAGAAGGGACCCATCGCCGACATCGCCTCGCCGCAGCCCGAGCTGCCCTGCTGCGAATAGAAATGGAGTTTTGGCGGCGCATAGGTCTGGCCCCCCTGCTGGAACATACGGCTCCACGTATCCTCGGTGCTGGCCAGGACGCGGCAAGAGAAATGGCCGGCAGCGCCATTGTTGGCGCAGGTCTGCGCCGCGCTCTGGCTGGCGACCTGTGGCGACTGGCCGACCTGCTGACCGCCGCCACCGAACGGGTTGAAGCCGAACAGGACCATGCCGAGGACCAGGATGATGATGCCGCCAATGCCGAAGCGGCTGCCGACGAGCGCGAACAGCAGGCCGAGCCCGCCACCGCCTCCGCCGAACCCGCCCAAGCCGGAGCGGCCGCTGTCCTGCTCGACATTGGAGCTTTCGCGATAATCGTCGAGCCGCATGACGCCTCCTGCACCGGTAATGGCGCTATAACCCGCCCCTGTTGCCGCTGGTTGCACGCGTCTTTCCGTCCGCCAAGCGCGTTTTAGGCGGAATTCCAGTCATTCCCGGGAGTATTCCATGCGCCAGTCTGGGCGTTTCCTGCCTTTTCTGATCGTCCTTCTTTCCGCCAAAGCCGCCGCAGCGACGCCGGTCGGCCCCACGCTTCCCGGGCGTCTGCCGCCCGAAGTGGTGCCGGTCCATTATGACATGAAGGTGGATCCGGACGCCGGGCATCTGACCTTCGCGGGCAGCGAGACGATCACGATATCGGTGCTGCGGTCGACGCGGACGATCGTGATGGATGCCGCCGACCTCACGATCGGCAGGGCCTTGCTCGACGGCGGGAGCGCACCGATGCGCATCAGCTTCGATGCGAAGGTGGAGACGGTCAGCCTGACCTTCGCCCGGCCGATCGCTCCGGGCACGCACCGGATCGCGCTGGATTTCGCGGGCAAGATCTTCCAGTCGGCGGCGGGGCTGTTCGCGGTCGACTACAAGGATGGTGCCGCCGACAAGCGCATGCTTGTCACCCAGTTCGAGGCAACCGACGGGCGCCGCTTCGCGCCGATGTGGGACGAGCCCGGGCGCAAGGCGACCTTCACGATCAGCGTGGCGACGCCAAAAGGCCAGTCCAGTTTCTCCAACATGCCGATCGCATCGACGCGGCCGGGCCCCGACGGCAAGAGCTGGGTCAGCTTCCGGCAGACCCCCAGGATGTCGAGCTACCTGCTGTTCTTCGGGCAGGGCGATGTCGAGCGGCGCACGCGCATGGTCGGCAAGACCGAAATCGGCGTGATCACACGCCGCGGCGTCGGCGATCAGGGCCAATATGCGCTCGACAGCGCGGCGCGGCTGCTGACGTTCTACAATGATTATTTCGGCATGCCTTACCCCTTGCCCAAGCTCGACATGGTGGCGGCGCCGGGCGCGAGCCAGTTTTTCGATGCGATGGAGAATTGGGGCGGCATTCTCTACTTCGACAAGGTCTTGCTGGTCGATCCCAAGGTCACCGGCGAGACCCAGCGCCAGCAGATATTCTCCGACATCGCGCACGAAATGGCGCACCAATGGTTCGGCGATCTGGTGACGATGCGCTGGTGGGACGACCTGTGGCTCAACGAGGGTTTCGCCTCGTGGATGGCGAGCAAGGCGACCGACGCGCTCAACCCCGACTGGCATGTCGCGGCGCAGACCGCGGCGTATCCGCACCAGATCGGCATCAACAATGATGCGCGCGCATCGACGCACCCGATCGTCCAGCGCATCACCAGCGTCAATCAACTCGCGGCGGCTTTCGATTCGATCGCCTATTCGAAGGGCGAGGCGGTGATCCGCATGCTCGAAGGCGCGGTCGGACCGGATGCTTTCCGTGCGGGCATCCGCCGCTACATGGCGGATCACGCCTATGGCAACACCGCGACCGACGATCTGTGGTCAGAGATAGCGAAGGCCGCGGGGCGCCCGGTCAAGCCGATGATGGACAGTTTCACGCTCCAGCCGGGTGTGCCGCTGATCACGGTGTCCGAGCCGTTGTGCCGCAACGGCGCGCTCCGGCTGGCGTTCAGCCAGGGGCGCTACGGGATCGACGCCGCATCGCGCAAACCGCAGAGCTGGATCGTGCCGGTAACCTGGTTGGGCGCGGAGACGGGCCGCGGCAAGACCGAGGTGGACGTCACCGCCGTGCGTCCCGTGCAGGTGGCGATTGCGGGGTGCGATGCGCCGGTGATCAATCCGGGCCAGTTCGGTTATTATCGCACGCTCTATTCGGCGCCGCATTTCGACGCGCTGGCGGGGCGCTTTTCGAAACTGGCACTGGCCGACCAGGTTGGCCTTCTCCAGGACGCGATCGCGCTGGGTAACGGCGAATATGCGCCGCTCGAACGGTATTACGGGCTGATCGATCGGGTCGCGGTCGATGCGGATCCTCTGGTCTGGCGGCTGATCGCGGGTCAGTTGCAGGCGATGGACGATGTGATCGCGGGCGATGCCGCGCAACCCGCGTTCGAGGCGCGCGCGCGCGGCTTGCTCGCGCCGCAGCTCGATCGCGTCGGGCTCAGCCCGCGCAAGGGCGAACGGGCCGATGTGGCGCAGCTGCGTGAGACGATGATCGCGGTGCTCGGCAGGTTCGGCGAGCCGAAGGTGGTCGAGGCCGCGCGGCGGATGGTCGAAGGCGATCTCGACGCGATCCCGGCCGCGACGCGCAGCGCGGTGCTGGGCGTATTCGCGCGCAACGCCACGCCGGCGCAATGGGAGATGCTGCACCAGAAAGCGCGCGGCGAGCGCAACCCGCTGCTGGCGCGCGCTTATTGGCTCGCGCTTAGCGGTGCGCGCGATCCCGCGCTCGCGCGCAAGGCATTGGAGCTGGTGTTGAGCGACGAGCCGACCGTGCCCAACCGCGCCAGCATGCTGGTCGCGGTTTCCGGGCCGCATCCCGAACTGGCCTTCGACTGGGCGGTGGCGCATGCCGATGCGGTGAACGCCCTGGTCGAGAAGAGCTCCCAGGCTGGATATATCGTCGCGCTGGCGGCGGGGTCGGGCGACCTCGCGCTGGTCGAGCGCGTCCAGGCCTATGCCGACCGGGCCCTGCCGGCGGACGCGCGCCAGGGGGCGGTCAAGGCGATCACCTCTATCCAGAATCGCGCCCATATGCGCAAAGTCGAGCTAGGGCCCGCCGCAGCGTGGGCCGTGTCGCACTGATCGCAAGGGAGTAAGCATGTTCCTGAAAGGCAAGACCGCGCTCGTCACCGGATCGACCTCGGGCATCGGGCTCGCCTGCGCGCAGGCGCTCGCGGCCGAGGGGGCGGCGGTGATGATCAACGGCTTTGGCGACGCTGCGGCGATCGAGGCGGAGCGGGAGGCGCTGGCGCAGGCGAGCGGGGCGGGGGCGCTTTATTCGTCGGCCGACATGTCGAAGCCCGACGAGATCGTGGCGATGGTCGAGACCTGCACGAAGGAGCTGGGCGGGGTCGATATCCTCGTTAACAATGCCGGTATCCAACATGTCGCCCCGATCGACGAATTCCCGCCCGAGAAGTGGGACCAGATCATCGCGATCAACCTGGTCTCGGCCTTTCACACCATCCGCACCGCTTTGCCGCACATGAAGGCGAAAGGGTGGGGGCGGATCGTCAACACCGCCTCCGCGCACAGCCTGGTCGCCTCGCCGTTCAAGTCGGCTTATGTCGCCGCCAAGCATGGCATATCCGGGCTGACCAAGACGGTTGCGCTCGAGGTCGCGACCCGGGGCATCACGGTCAATTGCATCAGCCCCGGCTATGTCTGGACGCCGCTGGTGGAAGCGCAGATCCCCGACACGATGAAGGCACGCGGGCTGACGCGCGAGCAGGTGATGAACGATGTGCTGCTCGCCGGGCAGCCGACCAAGCAGTTCGTGACGGTCGATCAGGTGGCGTCGCTGCTGCTACATCTTTGCCGGGACGAGAGCGCGTCGATCACGGGGGCGAATTTGTCGATCGATGGGGGATGGACAGCGGCCTGAGGTTGGCGGCGTAGGGAAACCCAAAGCAAGGTTGTTCGTAATCGAGACGACCGCTTTCGACAGTAAGTCCATAGCCAACCTTCTCGAACGATCTCATAAGCGGACGATGGAGCCGACGCCTGGACTGATTTTCTCGGGTATTTTTCTGCCGCTACTTGCGGTCTGCTATTATTGTGGCGTCATCCCCGTTTTCCGATCGGGGGAAGGGATAATCCGCAAAGCGGACGATCCCCATCGCTTCAATGTGGTAGCGGCGAGTTTTCTCGTCGCGCTTGTCGCTCTACCGTTTATCTGGCGGTGAAGCGTGGCCGCTTCCGACCCAATACCGGCCGCACCCGATTCTGATTTTATGCCTGCAAGCTGCCAATCAAACTACTGATGTTTGAACTTCCAACTGCGGCCTCTCGCGGGTTCGCCATTAATGAGAAACTGCATGCCGTCGATCTCGCCTTCCGGCCAGACCACAAGTTCGTTTTCGTTGATGAAGCTGATCTGACAAGCGTCGCGATCTTCGGCGGCATCCCAAATCAGGGTTAGCCTGTCACCCGGCTCAAGCTCGAAGCATTCGGGCCATATCTCCACGGAAACGTAGATCGGCCCTTGCTTCTCATTGACGAAGGTTTGCTGCGTTCGCGCCACAGGCGAACTGTAGTCTTGGATCGGGACACTGCCAATGTCCGCTTCTACCGATCTACGGGCCGGAAGCTGCCAGTCTGCAAACCACCGATTTGCGATCGTTGGCTATGCCCATATGCTGCACCAGTAATGAGCGACAGCGAATATCGGGGAGGCAGCACCGCAGGCGGACGGTGGGGTTGTGCGTGCGCCGCATTAATAGGGACGCCGCTGTTCGTTATCCTGCTCATCGGGGACGCCTTGGGCGACTGTGTCTCAGGCGAGGTGTGCCACAAAGGCTTCTTGCAGATGGTTCTCCTTCCAACCGTCCTGACCACGGTGCCTGTCGGTCTGGGTGTCAGATGGATCGTCAATCGGGCGCGAGGGCACGGCAGCTAACCACTCAATAGCGGACGTAACCAGCTTTCGGCCTCGGCGTAAACCACAGGGGCGGGTGCCAAGCGGCAGACCGGGGCTCCGTGCCGAGGGCGTCGGGTCCCGTCGCGTATGTTTTTCGACTTCGCGCTGGACGGGCGGGCTGGATTTGATTCCTCATCGCTAGATCCTACCCGACGCTGGCCGTTCCCACCTGCGTGCGCGCCTTCCATACCGGCGCCGCCGGGAATTCCGCCAAAATGGTGGCAACTATCAGGTGCCTGACGCCGATGGCGGCCTCGTCAGCCGACCCCGTTCCAGGCGGGCCACGCCGTAATGTCGGGCTGGCCGCAGTCTTCCGGATACAGTGATTTCGGCAGTGCAATATAACAAAAGCGCGCGGTAATCAATACGTCATTATTACTCTTGTCCGAATCGGTAATATCCATAGGTTCGATTTCCAGCCATCAAGAAGGTCGAAGCGAACGACGAGAGCGTAGCGCGGAAGACGCCTAACGCATTGGTGTAAGGGAGTTTTAATGCCGGATAAGGCGACATACAGCCCTGTTTTGTCCGGCAACAGCATGTCGGTGACGGGCAGCGCCTATCCCAACGGCAATCCGGATCTTCCCTATAATCTTCCGGGCGTGCGGAACACGGATAGTGTCGTACCGCTGCATCGCAGCACGCCGGTAATCCACGATTATAAGTGCGACGGCCCGGCTCCGGGCAGGTTCGTCATGCGGTGGACCTACGGTTCCAATGTCGCGGCCAAGAACCGCGATCCGCGCATCCAGGTGGTGCAATATAATGAAGACACGTTCGTGCTCCGCCAGAATGTCTGCGTGCATTGGGAGGCGCCGTTCACCTATCTGCTGTTCGGCAATTCCGGCGCGCTGCTGATCGATTCCGGCGCGACGGCGGAGGCGCGCTATTATCCGCTGCGCGAGACGGTCGATGCCGTCATCACGCGCTGGGCGCAGGCGCGGGGGCGGCGCAAGGTGCCGCTCACCATCGCGCTGACGTCGGGCGAGGACGTCGCGCAAAATCAGGGTCTCGTGCAGTTCGCGGGACGCCCGGACACGGTGATCGTGCCAAGGCCGCTGGAGGTGATGAAGCGCTTTTACGGCCTTGGTGGCAGCTGGCCGTCCGGACGCGGCAGCATCGATCTTGGCGATCGGGTGATCGAGGTGATCCCGACACCCGGGACGCACAGGGACGGCGTCAGTTTCTACGACCCTTATTGCGACCTGCTGTTTACCGGTGACCTGATCTTCCCGGGCAAGATCAATATCGGCAACGACAAGGATTTCGTCGCCTCGCTCGAACGGATCAAGGCCTTCATCGCGGATCACCCGGTGAAGTGGATGTTCGGCGGCCATATCGAGATGATGTTCGTGCCAGGCCGCTATTATCCGCGTTTCGCGAGCTACAAGCCCTATGAGCGACTGCTCGAGATGGATCCGGCGTTGATCGACGAGCTGCTGGTCTATGCGCGCGCGGTGCAGGGCAAGGACACGATGCTGATCCGCCCCGATTTCGTGCTGCTGAACGGGGTGAGCCCCGATCAGCGGACGTCGGATTGGCCGTCGGACGTGCCGAACATCATCCCTCCGCGTCCATTCTGACAGCCGGCGACGAGGAAACGAGCATGGATCGTCGCACTTTCCTGACATCCCCCGCTTTCGCCGCGGCGGCGACGTTCTCCAGCGCCGCCATGGCGGGAATTGCCGATGCGGCGGCCGCGGCGGCCCGTCCGGGGCCGATCGATTTCAGGACCAACCTGCCCGCGCGCGGCAGCTTTCCCGACAAATGGATCTGCGGGTCTCCCTCGTCGATGGATAACAAAGATCCGCCCGTGTACGTCCATTGGTACAATGCGCACACGGCGATCCTGAGGCAGAACAAGGCCTATAGCTACGAAGCACCGTTCGCGCCGCTCTATTTCGGAAACGACCGGGTCCTTCTGCTGGACGAGGGCTTCGTCCAGCTGCGCAACGATTGGGACCTGCGCGGCGTCGTGGACGGGTGCATCGACGACTGGTGCCGCCGCAACAATCGCGACCCGGCGAGCCTGGAATTGGTGGTGGCTTTCAGCCATCTGCACGCCGATCATTTCGCGGCCACCAACCAGTTCGCTGACCGCCCCAACACGCGCTACATGGGCCTGACCCATGAAGAGATGCTGGGTTTCTGGGGAATGACGAATTTCCCGGAACAAAGGGTTTCGCTGGATCTGGGCGGACGCGAAATATTGATCTGGGGTTCGCCAGGTCACGTCATATCCGAATTCGCCTATTACGACAGCTATACGCAAATCCTGTTCACGGGCGACATGTTCTATCGCGGCCGTTGCTACATAAGCTTCTGGCAGCCCTGGTTCGACAGCATGAGGCGCCTGATCGACTTTTGCGACACTCATCCGGTCACGCATGTCATGGGTTGCCATGTCGAGATCAGTAAAGACGGGCAGGATTATGCCTATGGCATGACCTATCAGCCGGACGAGGCGCCAGTCGAGATGACGGTGCAGCAGCTACGCGAAGCTTTCGCCTACGCGAAGACGATCACCAAGCCGGGCATTTATTTCACCGGCACTGTCTTCCTCTGCAACCAGACGCGGGGAACGACGACAATCGACCAATATCCTTATCGATATGGCTAGGGTCCGGACCTTGGGGGCGGTCGAGCCAGATTGCGCGATTGACGTATGGGCCGCCTGTGCCCGTCGATCCATGTTGATTGCTGGCCGAGCGAAGAGCCGGCCGAAGGCGCCGCAAGAGTGCCACCGGAGAGATGCCCACGAAGTGGCGGGGTTTTGAGCACAAAAGGGGCTAAGGTCATGGCACGCATTTCTCGGGCGACGTTACTCAGCGCGACTTTCTTGATGGGATTTGCGGCTATGCCGGTGTTCGCGCAGGACGCGCCGCCGGGAGAAACCGCAGCCAGCAGCAGCAACAACGAGATCGTGGTGACGGGTACCCGCCGTCGGACGACGCTCCAGGACGCGCCGATGAACATCTCGGCGCTGGGCAGCGAGCAATTGGCCCGGCAGCGCGTCGACGACATCAAATCGCTTGCGGCGTTCACGCCGGGAGTCACCGTCGCCGATACCGGGCCGGGTTCGGCCGGCAAGGTCGTACTGCGCGGCATCTCCTCCTCGGATTCGAGCACGTTCGGCGCGAACGAGAATACTGCGGTGGGCGTCTATCTGGGCGAGGTTCCGCTCTACGCCGATTTCAAGCTGATCGACATCGATCGCGTCGAGGTGCTGCAGGGGCCGCAGGGCACGCTCTACGGGCTCGGCACCTTGTCGGGCGCGGTTCGCTATAT
>Ga0068868_100000560_pt1 | contig 24938 bp, 21 predicted proteins | sample KBSMisM42_FD_64660 | JGI IMG/M metagenome (GOLD analysis project Ga0068868, IMG submission 64660) | Miscanthus rhizosphere microbial communities from Kellogg Biological Station, Michigan, USA - KBS Miscanthus M4-2 | ecosystem: Host-associated > Plants > Roots > Rhizosphere > Soil ...
CGCAAGCTCGGCGGCGACTACTTCGGCGTCGACGTCAACGTCGCCGCCCGCCTCGCCGAGGCGGCCAAGCCCGGCGAGATCCTCGTCTCCGACCGGGCGCTGGAGAAGCTCCCGCCGGGTGCCGCCGAGGCGAAGAAGCGCCGCTTCAGCGCCAAGGGGGCACCGAAGGACGTCGATGCCTATGCCCTACGGCGCTCCCAGCCCTCGCGGCCGAGCGAGTAGACGACGACCGCGTCGCCCAGCAGCTCGTCCTCACGCAGCGGCGTCATCCCCAGGCGCTCGGCGACCGCGACCGAGGCGGCGTTGCCGGGCCGGATCATCGCCGTCACGTAGGGCACGTCGAGCTCCTCGAAGGCCCAATCCAGCAGTGCCCGTGAGGCCTCGGTCGCGTATCCCTTGCCCCGCGCCTCGGGCCTCAGCACCCATCCCAGCTCGGTCTCCCCGAACTGGGGCCAGTATTTGAGGCCGGTGCGGCCGAGGAAGCGACCGTCTGCAGCGTCGAGGACGGCGACGAAACCGTGGCCGCGCTGCGCCCATTCGTCGGCACTCGCCTCGATCCGCCATTCGTACCATTCGCGGTCCCGCACCCCCAGGTACTCGGCCACCAGCGGGTCGTCGTGGAGGCGGACGAGCTCCTCGACGTCGCCGGCGACGATGGGCCGCAGGCGCAGGCGCTCAGTCTCGATCGAGAAGGTCGAGAACATCGGGTAGCTGATCGTGACTGTCGAGGATGAAGTCGGCCTCCTCCCCGCCCTCGGCCGCCGACTCGTCGTTCAGGCCCCGGTAGCGGACCGTCCGCATGCCGAGCGCGGCGGCGCCGGCGATGTCGGTGCGGCGCAGGTCACCGACGTGCATCGCCTCGCCCGGCTGCGCCCTGAGTGACCCCAGCGCCGCTTCGAAGATCTGCGGCGAGGGCTTGTAGTGGCCGACCTCGTCGGAGAACGCCCAGCCGGAGAAATGGCCGAGCAGGCCCTCGTCGGCGAGCAACCCCCGCAGCAGCTCGCCGCCGCTGAAGCCGACGTCGCAGACGATCCCGAGCCGGAGGCCGCGCCCAGCCAACGCCCCGAGGCATTCATGGATCCCGGGCGCGAACTCCAGCTCCACATCGCGGCCGGCGCCGAGAAAGGCCTCCGCGACCATCTCCCGCGCCGCGCCCTCGACCCCCAGCGCCCGGACCAGGGAGGCCGCCGCCTCGTGCGGGTGCAGGTGCCGCCCTTCCGCCCATGAGCGCTCCCAGTCCAGCCCCACCCGCTCGAGGCTCTCCAGCAGCAGGTCCGCCTCGACCTCGACGTCGTGGCTCGCGCAGGCGGCGGCGACCGCGCGCTCCCGCGCCGCCGACATCGCCCCCTGAGGCACGGTCGCGATCGTGTTCCAGAAGTCGAAGGTGACGGCCTCGATCATCGCCGCCGACGCTACCGGGAGGAACTCTGGACGCGCCTTGCCCGCGGGTGTACTTTCGATACATGTCGCACAAGGCTGCGGATCGGATTCGGAATGTCGCTCTGATCGGGCATCGGGGCAGCGGCAAGACGAGCCTGCACGAGGCGATGCTCTACGAGGCCGGGGCGATCACCCGGCTCGGCAGCGTCGAGGCCGGCTCGACGGTCTCCGACCACGAGCCCGACGAGCAGCGGCGGGGCCTCTCGATCAACGCCTGCGTCTCCTGCTTCGGGCACGACGACCGCGAGATCAACCTGATCGACACGCCCGGCGATCCCAGCTTCGTCGCCGACGCGGCGGCGGCGCTGCGGGCGGCCGACTCCGCCGTCGTCGTCGTCAACGGCGTCGCCGGGGTCGAGGTGCAGACCGAACGGCTCTGGCAGCGGGCCGACGCGGAGGGCCTCGCCCGCCTCGTCTTCGTCAACATGCTCGACCGCGAGCGGGCCGACTTCTACGCCGCGCTCGACTCGCTGAAGACCGCCTTCGGCCCCCACGTCGTCGCCACCGAGATCCCGATCGGCGCCGAGCATGAGGTCCGCGGCGTCGTCGACCTGATCGACATGGAGGCCTTCGTCTACGCGGGCAGCGAGCGCGGCAGCGCCGAGCGGGTGCCGATCCCCGACGAGCTCCTTCCCCGCGCCGAGGAGTACCGCGAGAAGCTGATGGACGAGGTCGCCGAGAACTCCGACGAGCTGATGGAGCGCTACCTCGAGGGCGAGGAGATCGCCCACGAGGAGATCGTCACCGCGCTCAAGCGCGGGGTCACCGAGGGCCACCTCTTCCCCGTCACCTGCGGCGTCGCGACGAAGAACCTGGGGACGAACCGGCTGCTCGACGCGCTGGTCGAGGACCTGCCCTCGCCGCAGATGCGCGGCCCGCTGGCGGCGCTCGACGGCGACGGCGAGGCGGTGGAGATCGCCCCCGACGAGGACGGGCCGCTGGTCGCCTACGTCTTCAAGACCACCGCCGACCCCTACGCCGGCCGGATCAACATCTTCCGCGTCTACAGCGGCACGATCCGCTCCGACTCCCACGCCGTCAACGTCAGCCGCCACCAGAAGGAGAGGATCGGGCCGATCGGCCAGCCGCTGGGAAAAGAGCTGAAGCCGGTCTCCGACCTGGGGGCCGGCGACATCGGCGCGGTGGCGAAGCTGAAGGAGACGCGCGCCGGCGATGTCCTCTGCGACGAGCAGCGTGACCTCGCGATCCCCCCGCTCGACCTGCCGGCGCCGGTGATGGCCTTCTCCTATGAGGCGAAGACGAAGGGCGACGAGGACAAGGCGGCGACGGCGGTGCGGCGACTGGGCGAGGAGGACCCGACCCTCGACGTCCACCGCGACCCCCAGACCGGCGAGCAGATCATCGCCGGCCTCACCCAGGTCCATGTCGAAGTCCTGGTCGAGCGAATGCGGGAGCGCTTCGGCGCCGAGATCGAGCTGCACCCGCCGCGGGTCCCCTACCAGGAGACGATCCGCCAACCGGCCGCCGCCCGCGCCCGCTACAAGAAGCAGACCGGCGGCAAAGGCCAGTTCGCCGACTGCGCGATCGAGATCGAGCCGGGAGAGGACGGCGGCGGCCTCGAGTTCGTCAACAAGATCAAGGGGGCGGCGATCCCCGGCGGCTTCATCCCCGCGGTCGAGAAAGGCGTCGTCGAAGCGATGCAACACGGCACCGTCGCCGGCTATCCGGTCAAGGACGTCCGGGTCCGCCTAGTCGACGGCAAACACCACGACACCGACTCCTCCGAGCTCGCCTTCAAACTGGCCGGCGCGATGGCCTTCAAGGAGGCGATGGCCGAGGCGGAGCCGGCCCTCCTCGAGCCGATCGTCAAGCTCACGATCAACTGCCCCGACGAAGTGGTCGGCGACATCATCGGCGACCTCAACTCCCGCCGCGGCCGTCCCCTCGGGATGGAGGCCAAAGGCTCCCTGACCGAGGTCCGCGCCGAGGTGCCGATGGCCGAAGTCCTCGACTTCGCCCCCGACCTCCGCTCGATCAGCGGCGGCCGCGCCGAGTTCACGATGGAGTTCGAGCGCTACGAGGAAGTCCCGTCCCATCTGGCCGAGAAGGTGGTCGCGGCGGCGAGGGACGGAGCCGCGGTCAGCGCCTAGGCGGGCGGAGGCCAGGCGACCTCATCCCATGCAACTCCCGCTTCGAGTTCTTCCGCCAGCCGCAGCAACTGCCAGCAGGGAATATCCAGCCCATCCGTCAGTAGCTTCATCGGGCTTGCTTGCGGAGGCCGTCAAGGGCCCGCACAGACAATGCCTTAGCGCTCTGGAGCACCATAAGGTTTAGCTCAAGTCGTCCAAAAACCCCTGCTATTTCGGAGTCTCGGGAGTTCCGAAAAACTCCCGACATCGCTCCTAATGACCGCTTTGGCGGATGACCTTGAACTTGGTGGTCGCCGGGGTGGCGTCGGTGCCTCCCGGGCCGGTGGCGCGGACCGCGAAGGTGTGTTTGCCGGGCTTGACCTTGAAGGACTGCGGTGAGCGGCAGGCCTTGTAAGCGCCCTTGTCGAGCTTGCACTGGAAGCCGGCACCGGCGACGTCGGCGGAGAAGGTGAACTTCACCTTCAGCTTCGCCTTCTTGGTGAACAGCTTGGCGCCCGGGTGGATGCCGATCTTGGTGTTCGGGATCGGCACCGGAGGGGGTGGCGGCTGGTTCGTGCCTCCACCGCCGCCGGTCGGACAGGCGGTCCCACCGGCGACGACCGTGGCCTTCAGCGCTTTCGCGCCTTGGTCGAGGTTCGTGGAGAAGGTCTTGCCGCACGAAAGCTCCGGCGCCACCGTCGTCTGGGCGAACTGGCCGGCGACGCTGCCGCCGTAGCTGAGGAAGGGAACGCTGTCGCCGATCGCAGCGGAGGTGGCGAAGCCGCCGGTCGGGATCAGCGCCAGGGTGCCGTCGAGCGTGGCGCTGCCGCCGAGCGCGAGCGCGTCGTACTGGCCCGCCCCGGTCCCGGCGACCTCGATCTCGAGGCGGCCACCGGAGCCCTGGACGTAGCTGCCGCCGAGGGTCAGGGTGCCGGGGCTGTCACCGGGCTTGACGACGCCGCCGAGGTTTTCGACCGAACCGGTGATCGTGCCGGCGCCCCGCAGCGTGCCCATGTTGGTCACGGTGCCGGAGTTGAGGGTCGGGCTGCTGGTGCTCTGGTCGAGGACGATCGTGCCGGCGTTGGTGAAAGCGCCGGAGTTGAGCTGGCCGGCGATGCTGATCGTCTGCCCGGCCGCGAGGTTGCCGGTCATCGTCGCGCTCGTGGGGACCCGCACCGTGCTCGCTCCGGTGCCGACGTATTTGAGGGCGCCGCAGTTCATCGTCACCGGCGCGGTGCCCGTGGTGGTGCCGGCCCCCTGTTCGAAGTTGACGGCGCTGAGAGTGCCGGTGCCGACGCCGGCGATTTTGCCACCGGTGTCGTTGATGACCCTCGGGCCCGGATCGCCGCAGCTGCTGGTCGAAGAGATCGCGACCTTGCCGTCGGCGATGCTGATCGTCCCTTTGTTGGTGACGACGCCGCTGAGGAAGCCGCTCTGGTCGAACTGGATCGTGCCCGTGTTGGTCATCCCACCGCTGGTACCGGCGTCCGTGCCCGATCCGGTGGCGAGGGTGAAGGTGCCGGCGTTGGTGAAGGCGTGACCGTTGGCGTTGAACCCGGCGCCGCCGCCGGGCCCGCCGCCGCTGCCGCTGCATCCGAACGCCGGGCAGGTGAGGGTGATCGAGCCGTTGTTCGTGAAGTCGCCCTGCAGGACGACGTTGGTGTTGTTGCTTTCGGCACTCACCGTCAGGCTCTGTTTGGACCGCATTTCCCCGGTCAGGTTGAAGCCGCCGCCGGCCCGGACTTCACTCGCCCCGGTGCCGCTGTATTTGACGCTGCCGCAGGGGACGAAGACGTCTTCGGTGGTGCCGTCGCCCTGCTCGAAGTTGATGACGCTGAGGACGCCGGTCCCGGTGCCGCTGATCGTGCCGCCGACGTCGTTCTTGACGAACGGTTCGGTGCCGCCGCAGGAGCTGCCGCTGTTGACGACGGTGGCGCCGTCGCCGACGGCGATCAGGCTTTTGTTGGTCACCTGGCCGCTGAGCGAGGCGCTCTTTTCGAAGCTGAGCGTGCCGGTGTTGGTGATCACGCCCCCGACCACGGCCCCGCCGCCGGTGTTCGTATCGACCGTGATCGTCCCGGCGTTGGCGAAGGGGCTGGCGCCGCTGTAGATGTCGGGTCCGCCGCCGGGACAGCCGCCGGGCACGCAGGTCAGCGTCACCGAGGCGCCGGCGGCGACCGTAATCCCGGCCGGCTGGGCGTCGAGGTTCGTGTTCGGGCTCTGGTCGGAGATGACGAGGTGGGGCGTCGAGCCGACCCCGCCGAGGGTCAGCGACCTCATATTCGCGCCGCTGGTCATCGTCACCGTGTAGTCGCCCGGGGCGGTGATCGAGACGTCGCAGGCGCCGGTCGGGGTGCCGTTGCTCCAGTTGCCGCTTTCGCCGAGGTTGCCGCTGCCGGCGGTCCAGGAGGTCGCGTTGCCGGGGTTGACCGGGCAGGGCGCCGCCGAGGCGCTCGCAGGTAGGGAAACCGCCACCGCCAGGATCGCGACCAGCCCCACGAAAAGGGCCAGGCGCTCGACTGGACGGCGGCCGTCAGATCGACTGGTAGACGGACTCACCGCCGCGACCGTATCAATCCGAGCGTGCGCCTTCTCACTGTTCCGACGAAAATCAGCCGCCTATGGTGGAGAGGCACTCGAGGCGAGGAGGCAGCATGAGCTCAGGTTCCGCACTACCGCCCGGACCGTCGATGCCGGCGGCGCTGCAGCTGGTCGGCTTCTGGACGCGGCCGCTCGCCTTCCTCGAACGCTGCCGGGAGCGCTATGGCAAGCGGTTCACGCTGCGGCTGCCCACCAGTCCGCCGTTCGTGATGATCGCCGACCCCGACGAGATCAAACAGGTCTTCACGGCGCCGCCCGACGTCCTCCGCCCCGGCGAAGGCGCGAAGGTGCTGGAACCGATCGTCGGCCGCAACTCGGTCCTGCTGCTCGACGAAGACGCCCACATGGAGCAGCGCAAGCTGATGCTCCCGGCCTTCCACGGCGAGCGGATGGAGCGGCTGACCGGGCTGATGGAGGAGGTGACGGCGGCGGAGGTCGCGGCGATCCCGCGCGGCGTTCCGCTGGCCCTTCACCCCCGCACCCAGGACCTGACCCTGCGGATCATCCTCCGCGCGGTCTTCGGCCTCGACCCCGGCGCCCGCTTCGACGCCCTGCGTGAGCGGCTGCAGGCGATGCTCGAGTTCGGCGACCGCCCGATCAGCCTGATGCCGCCCCCGGCCGAGAGCCTGGTGGCACGGGTGGCCGAACGGGTCGGGCCGTTCGCCGAGTTCGTACGGATGCAGGCAGAGGTCGACGAGCTGATCTTCGCCCTCGTGGCCGAGCGGCGGCAGAGCGAAGAGGACCGCGACGACGTCCTCGCGATGCTGCTGGAAGCGGCCCACGAGGACGGCTCGCCGATGAGCGAGCAGGAGATCCGCGACGAGCTGATGACGCTGCTGATCGCCGGCCACGAGACGACCGCCTCGACCCTCGCCTGGGCCTTCGAGCGGCTGGTCCGCGAGCCGGCGGTGCTGGGGCGCCTGGTCGCCGCGGTCGACGCCGACGACGACGCCTACCTCACCGCAACGATCCAGGAGACCCTGCGCGACCGGCCCGTCCTCCCCAACGCGGCGCCGCGCCTGGTCGCGAAGGAGATCACGGTCGGCGGCTGGACCTATGAGCCGGGCTGCGCCCTGGTCGCCAACGCCTACCTCGTCCAGCACGATCCGGATATTTACCCCGACCCCCACGCCTTCCGCCCCGAGCGCTTCCTCGACAGCTCGCCGGGCACCTACAGCTGGATCCCCTTCGGCGGCGGCCGCCGCCGCTGCCTCGGCGCCAGCTTCGCGATGCTGGAGATGAAGGTCGTAATCCGCGCCCTGCTCGGCGGCTGCGAGCTGCGGGCGACCGACGAGGGCGTCGAGGTCGCCCAGCGCCGCAACATCACCGTCCGCCCCGCCCGCGGCGGGCGGGTCGTGGTCGCCGAGCGTGAGCAGGTGCCGGTCGGCTAGGAGTAAAGGCCCTCGATCTCGGCTTCGTACTTGCGCTCGATCGGCCGCCGTTTCAGCTTCATCGTCGGCGTCAGCTCGTCGCCGCCGGGCGCCCACTCCCCCGCCAGCAGCTCGAACCGCTTCACCTGCTCGACCCGCGAGAGGCCGGCGTTGCCGCGCTCGACCGCGGCCTCGACCTCGGCCCGGATCGCCGGCTCGGAGGCGAGCTCGGCAAGCGACCCGTCCTCGATCCCGTGCTGCTGGGCGAAGGCCGGGGCGACGTCGGGGTCGAGGACGATCAGCGCCACGTTGTAGGGACGGTTGTCGCCGACCGCGCAGACCTGGCCGATCAGCGGGCTCGCCGCCTTGATCTTCGCCTCGATGTTGGCCGGCGACATGTTCTTGCCGGCGGCGTTGATGATCAGCTCCTTCTTGCGGTCGATGATCCGCAGGTAGCCGTCGGCGTCGAATTCGCCGACGTCGCCGGTGTGCAGCCAGCCCTCGGAGTCGATCGCCTCCGCCGTCTTCTCGGGGTCGTTGCGGTAGCCGGGCATCACCGTGCCGCCGCGCATCAGCACCTCGCCGTCGTCGGCCAGCTTCAGCTCGACGCCGGGCGCGGCGGGGCCGACGGTGCCGACCCTGATCTCCCCGGGCGGGTTGCAGGCGCCGACGCCGGTCGTCTCCGAAAGCCCCCAGAGCTCGGCCAGCGGCACCCCGATCGCGAGGAAGAACTCGATCGTCTCGCGCGGGGTCGGCGCCGCGCCGACGTTCGCCTGCAGCAGCTCGTCAAGCCCGACGCGCGCCCGCAGCTCGGAGAGGACCTGCTCGTCGGCGGCGGCATGTTCGGCGGCGAGGTCGGCGGGGACCTCTCCCCCGGCCTGCTCGATCTCGAGCTTGCGCCGGCCGATCTCCAGGGCCCGGTCGACCGCCTGCTGGCGCTCGGGGTCGGGGTCGGCGGCGATCCCGATCTCCAGCGCCGCCTTCATCTTTTCCCAGACCCGCGGCACGGCGAAGAACCAGGCCGGGCGCACTTCGGTCAGGTAGGCGACGACTTGGCGCGGATCGGGGCAGCAGGTGACGCTGGCGCCGAAGGCGATCGGCGCGTACTGGGTGGCGTTGCGCTCGGCGACGTGGGCCATCGGCAGCCAGGAGATGAGGCGCGAGTCGCTGGAGAGCCGCAGCAGATCGTCGAAGGACTGGAACGCCGCCATCACGTTGGCGTGGGTCAGCTGCACGCCCTTCGGCGGCCCGGTGGTGCCGGAGGTGTAGATCAGGGTCGCGAGGTCGTCGGGCTCGACCGCCCGCCAGGCGGCCTCGAAGTCGAAGCCGGGCTCGCCCATCGCTTCCAGCTCGGCGAGGGAGATCGTCCCCTCGGCCGCCTCGCCGTCGACGACGACCACGTGCTCGACCGCCCCGACCGCCTCGCGGGCTGCCAGCACCGTCTCCAGGAAGGCCGCCTCGGTGAAGACGACCCGGCTGGCGGCGTCGCCGAGCAGGAACTCGATCTGCTCCGCGCTCGAGGTGTTGTAGACGGAGAAGGGCGTCGCCCCGAGGTGCATCGCGCCGGTGTCGGCGAAGTGGAACTCGGGCCGGTTGGTGAGCATGATCCCGACCGTGTCGCCGCGCCCGACCCCGAGCGCAGCAAGCCCGGCGGCCACGGCCCGCACCCGCTCCGCATACTCGCCCCAGCTGAAGCTGGCCTCATCGCCCTTGGTCCGCAGCGCGTTGGCGCCGGCGTTCTCTGCGGCCGTTACCTGGAAGGCAGCGGCGACGGTCGCCTCGTCCAGCGCCTTCGGCCTGGTCCCGCGTTCTGCTGCTGCTTCGAGCGCCATCATTTCCTCCTCCGATCGTTCTTCCCCCACTATCCCACGGCGACGCCGCGGCGCAGGTCATTGCCCGGATCGACCCAAAACAGAGAGGATGTGCGGATGCCGCAACCGCGCCGCCACGGCAAACGCAAAGAACCCCAGGACTTCGGCTGGGTCATCTCCTTCGGCTGCAAGACGACCGGCACCCTCCGCCGGCTCAAAGTCGACACCGATCCCTCATCCGACACCAGCCCGATCGAGGTCCCCTGTCCCTGCGGCGAAAACCACCGGGTGACCGTCTCGCCGTATCGGCGGCGGCGGGCGGCCGACGAGCCCTTCGACCTCGAGGTCGGCTCGCTCGACGAGCTCCGCTGAGGTCGCTCAGCGCTCGGCGCGGCGCTTGATGCCCCCGAGGAGGCGCATCGTCACGAGGACGTGCATGCGGGTGCCGATCACGGCAGCGCGGTAGAGGCGGCCGGCGGTGCCGGGGAAGCGGGCGCGGGTTTCGGCTCGCACCCGGGTCGTCCCGCCGTTGCCGTTGAGGCGGAAGACGAGCGCGTATTCGGAGTACCGGTGGCGACCCACAAGCGCCAGCTCGGACCCCGGCTGCGCGCGGACGACGGCGAAGCCGGGGATCGTCGATCCCTCGGCCAGCGGCCGCGGCCCCGACGACGCTGAGGGCTCGCAGCCGAGCAGGCGAGCGAACCGGCCCGTGGCCGGCGAGGAGAACGATCCCTCGGCGACGCGGAGGAGGGACTCCCAAACCGCCTCGGGCGGCGCCTCGACCTCGACGCCGTGCTCATCGACGAACGGCAGGGCGTCGGGATCCTGGCCCATCGACCCCTACTTCTTCGGCTTCTTCTTCTTGAGAACGACGTGGACCGTGTGCGAGAGGACTTCGGGCTTGGTCTGACCTGCGAGCTTCGCCTTGAGCGTCACTTTGATCGTCGCCTTGCCGCGTTGTTTGAGCAAGGCGACGCCGGTCTTGTTCAGGCGCAACGCGATTTTGCGGGTCGCTCCGCCGGGAATCTGCGTCTTGCCCTTGCCGACCACGACCCACTTCGGCGGTTTCTTCTTGCCGTGCTTCGGCTTTGCGAGCGCGCCCGTCGCGGGCCGGAACCTGATCCCCGCAGCCATGGAGCCCTTCGCCTTGCCGTCGGTCGAGGTCGCGCAACGGGGGGCGTTGCAGAAATAGCTGGCGACGTAGAGCGGCCGGCCCGGGCTCCAGAAGATCCGTTTCGTGATCCAGACCACCTTCGGCTTCTCCGCGCCGGGGTGCGGCGGCGGTGCCTGCGGCGTCGAGGTGACCACGCGCCAGGCCGGGTACTCCGCTTTGCCGGTGCTGGTCAGCGGCTGGGCACCGCCGGAGCCGTCGCTGTTGACCAGGTAGAGGTTGCGGGCGTTGATGTCGCCGATCAGGGCGCCTTCGTAGACGAGCCGCGAACCGTCGGGCGACCAGGAGGCCCAGCGGGCGTCCCCTTCGCCGGGGCTCGCCAGCGGGTGGTCGGCGCTGCCGTCGGCGTTCATCACCCGGTAGACCGTGCCGCTGGGCGCGGTCGCACGGTAGGCGATCCGGCCGCTGTCGGGGGACCAGGCGTTGAAGGTCCACTCGGTATACGGGCTGGGCGGAACGATCAGCGGCGTGCCGCTGCCGTCGGGGGTGACGATGTGGAGGTCGACGTAGCCGAAGCCGCCGGAGTGGTAGGCGTCGAAAGCAATCCGCGAGCCGTCGGGCGACCAGTTCGGTTCGTGGCCTTTCCCGTTGGTCAGCGGCTGTCCGATGCCGCCCTGCGAGGAGGCGATGTAGATCTGTTCAGGTTCGTTTTTGACCACCGCGTAAGCGATCTTCGAGCTGTCCGGCGACCAGGTCGGGTGCCGCTTGGCGCCACCGCCGCCGATCTCCAGCGGGAAGGTCGTCGTGCCGTCGGCGTTGACGACCCAGACCTTGTCGTCGCCGCTGTTGGTGCCGCGGGTGAAGGCGATGCGGCTGCCGTCCGGCGACCAGGCGAGGTCGTCGATCACCTTATTTTCCGGGGTGAAGTGGGTGATCTGGGTCGCGAGGTTGACGTCCTGGCCGGTGGCGGTCGTCGACATCACGAAGACGTTCTTTTCCCCGTGCCCGGTGTTGGTGAAGTCGCTGACGAAGGCGACCTTGGTCCCGTCCGGCGACCAGATCGGCTTTTCGTCATAGCTGGCGCCGCCGTTGAAGGTGAGGTTGGTGACCGCACCCGGGTTCGCGGGGTCCAGCAGGCAGACGTCGAGGTCGCACTCGTAGACGATTTCGTTCGCCGCCTGCGCCGCCGGCGCCAGCGCCAGGGCCGCCAGGACGGTGAGGAGGACGAATGCGGACCGGAAACGCATCGCGCAACCCTAGCGCTCGATCACGCGAGGGCGACGATTTCGCGATGATCCGCCCGATGCGGCGCTGGGGATTGATCGCAAGCGGGATCGCGACGGTGTTTCTGCTCTGGGCGATGTCGCCGATGGAGGACCGGATGCAGGCGAACGGGCCGGGGATGGTGACGTTCGAGCTGAGTGGCGGCCAGGAGCGGGCGGACGAGATCCTCGCCGAATGGGGCGAGGACGGCCGCGACGCGGCCCGCGAACAGCTCTGGATCGACTACGGGTTCATGCTGGCCTACGGCATCTTCCTCGGCCTGGCCGGCGCCGCGATCCGCGACCTCTGCCGCCGCCGCAGCCTGCAACGACTCGCCAGGATCGGCAACGCGGCGATTTGGTTCGGCCCCCTCGCCGCAGGCTTCGACGCCCTCGAGAACGCCTGCCTCCTCCTCACCGTCGGCGGCTCCGGATCCCCTTTCCCTTCCCTGGCAACCGCCTTCGCGACCGTGAAGTTCGCCCTCCTCGCCGCAGCAATCGCCTACCTCGCCGCCGGCATCGTAGGTCTGCTGAGAACCCGCTTCCCAACGGCGTCCCCATAGGCGTATCGACGACTCGCAGGCGCTACCCCTCCGCGCAGAGGCGCTCGGCAGCTATCCAGTTGCCTCGGCCGACGCTGTCGCAGCCGCCGGCAGGACCCGGTCGCACGGTCGTCCCCCGTCTCCCGGCGACCGCAGAGAGCAGTAGCGGCGCCGGGTCGATCGGCGTGTCGTAGCGGCGAACCTCGAAGTGGAGGTGCGGCCCGGTCGAGTAGCCGGTCGAGCCGACGTAGCCGAGCCGCGTGCCGCCGTCCACAGCCTGGCCGAGGGAAACGGTGACCGAGGAGAGGTGGGCGTACCAGCTGGTGTAGCCGAGACGGTGCTGGATGACGACGAGGTTGCCGTAGCCGCCGGTGTTGTAGCCGGCGAAAATCACCGTGCCGACTCCCGCCGCGCCAACCGCCGTCCCTTCCGGGACGGGGAAGTCGATGCCGCTGTGGAGGTGATCGCCGCGGTTGACGCCGAAGCCGTCGCCCATCGGACCGGCGACCGGGCGCAGGAAGCGCACCGGGTCGGAAGGCCCAGGGCCTGCGCCAGCGCCCCCGCGCAGCGCCCTGAGCGTCTCGGGGCCGGCTATCCCGTCGACGCCGACCCCCGCCGCTACCTGCGCGCGCTTCACCGCCGCTTCGGTCAAGGGCCCGAAAACGCCATCGGCCCTGCCGGCGCCGCTGCCGGCCCGCTGCAGCAGGTACTGCAACGCCGCCACGTCCCAGCCCCTATCGCCGTAACGCATCGCGCGGCTGCCCAGGCCGGGGTAGCCGCGCCAACCAAGGGCCAGCCGGGTCCGCGGCCCGAAGATCCCGTCCACGGCAAGCCCGCGACGCCGCTGGAGCGCGAGGATCGCCCGCCGCGTCATCGGACCTTCGATCCCGTCGACATAGCCGTCGTAGAGATGCAGGGCCTGAAGCGCCGACTGCAAAGCGGCGACTCTTGCCGGGGACGCATCGACGGGCGCGGGTGCGAGAAGCGCAGCCACGGCCAACGCCGATACGCCGATTCTGCGAACCAAGCGCACCCTTCGATGGTCGGAAGGTCGGCCAAACAACTGAAGTGGTCAGGGCCGCGCGCAAGGTCCCGTGCAGCCGTGATCAGCCTATGACAGGCCTCGGAACCGGGGATGGGAAACACTGTTGCAATGGATGAGACCCCGGTCCTGATCACGATCCCGATCAGCCATTTCTGCGAGAAGGCGCGCTGGGCGCTGGACCGGGCCGGCATCCCTTATAGAGAGCGGGCGCACCTGCAGGGCTTTCACTGGATCCCCGTCGCTCGCGCCGGTGGGAAGAAAACGGCCCCCGTGCTCGTCTGGGGAGATCGGGTCTTCGCCGACTCGGCGGAGATCATCGAGGAGGCGAGCACGAGGTCCGACCCCGATCGCGTCCTGTTTCCCGCTGACCCCGCCGCCGCGGCCGAGGTGCGGGCACTGCAGCGCGACTTCGACGAGGTGCTCGGGCCGGAGGGGCGCCGGTGGATGTACTTCGAGCTGCGGGGCCGGCGCGACATCGCGATCGCCTACGCCTGCACCGGCGTGCCCGCCTGGCAGCGCCGGGGCCTTCCTTTCGCGTATCCCCTCGTCTCCCGGATCATCGACCGCTACCTCGACATCACCCCCGTCACCGCCGCGCGATCGGAGCTGGCGGTGCGCGCAACCTTCGACCGCGTCGCCGAGCGACTCGGCGACGGCCGCCCCTACCTCTGTGGCGAGCGCTTCACCGCCGCCGACCTCACCTTCGCCTCCCTGTCGGCGCCGCTGCTGATGCCGCCCGAGTACGGCGTCCCCCTCCCCCAGCCCGACGAGCTCCCCCCACCCATGGCCGCAAAGGTCCACGAGTTCCGCGCCCACCCCGCCGGCGCCCACGCCATGAAGATGTTCCGGGTAGAGCGGCGCTAGTGCCCGACCCCGAGTTCGACCTCAGCGCCGGGCAGGCGCGGCGCCTCGCCGTCGCCGCCCAGGGATTCGGCCGCCCGCGGCCGACCGGCCGGGTGGACGCCAGGCACCTGCGGCGGGCGATTGACGACGTCGGCCTCCTCCAGCTCGACTCGGTCAACGTCTTCTGCCGCTCCCACTACATGCCGGTCTACTCGCGGCTCGGCCCGTATCCACAGCAGACCCTGGACCGCCTGGCCTGGCACGAGGACGGAAGGGGGAAGACGAGGCGGACGCGGCGAAGGGACCTGATCGAGTACTGGGGGCACGAGGCGTCGCTGCTGCCGGTCGAGCTGCAGCCGCTGCTGCGCTGGCGGATGGCCCGGGCGGATGCACTGGCGTGGAAAGGGGTGGCGCGAATCGCGGCGGAGCAACCGGAGCTGCTCGAGTTCGTGCTCGGCGAGGTGCGGGAGCGAGGGCCGATCCGAGCTTCGGACCTGGCGGCGAAAGAGCAGCGACGCAAGCCCGGAGAGATGTGGAGCTGGAGCGAAGAGAAGACCGCGCTCGAGTACCTGTTCTTCTCGGGGCGGGTCTGCGCGGCGCGACGGGTCAACTTCGAGCGCCTCTACGACCTGCCCGAGCGGGTGCTGCCGCGCCACGTCCTCGAAGCGCCGACGCCCTCGCAGGAGGAGGCACAGCGGCAACTGGTCCTGATCGCCGCCAAGCGCCTCGGGGTGGCGACCGAGGCCGACCTCGGCGATTACTTCCGCCTCCCCCGCACCGAGTCGAAGGCCCGCGTCGCCGAGCTGGCCGAGGCCGGCGGCCTCGTACCGGTCCGGGTCAAGGGCTGGCGAGCGCCCGCCTACCTCTCGACCGAGCGACCCGCAGGCCTGCGCCGCGCCGCATCGGCACGAGCCCTCCTGACCCCGTTCGACTCCCTGGTCTGGGCGCGCGAGCGGACCGAGCGCCTCTTCGGCTTCCGCTACCGGATCGAGATCTACACGCCGGCGCCCAAGCGGATCTACGGCTACTACGTCCTCCCCTTCCTCCTCGGCGACCGCCTGGTCGCACGGGTCGACCTCAAAAGTGACCGGCAGGCCGGCGTCCTCCGCGTCCGCGGCGCCTTCGCCGAGCCGGACGTCGACACCGCCCTCGTCGCCGGGGAGCTGGCCGCGGAGCTGCGGCTGCTCAGCGGCTGGCTCGGGCTCGGCGGCGTCTCGGTGGCGCGCAAAGGCGACCTCGCCGCGGCTTTACTACGCCAGCTCTGACAACTACGGTGGCCGGAGTGCCCAAGCCGACCCTCCTTCGCGAGCGTGCCGAGAACACCCAGGTGATGCTCGCCGTCATCGTCCCGCTCCTCTTCGGCGCCGTCGTCGGCGTCGTCCTCGGCACCTCGGCAACCTTCTATTGGATCCTCCTCGCCGTCGCCACCCTCGGCGCCCTCCTGTCGGGCCTCGAGCACGACGAAGTCAAGGAGGCCGCCGTCCGCGGCGCCGTCGCCGGAGCGGCGTTCGGCCTCGGCATCCTCGCCGCCCACCAGCTGGCCGGCACCGACGCCAAGGTCTCCCTCGGCAGCTTCCCCCCGGCACTGATCCTCATCGACGCAGTCGCCGGCGCGCTGCTGGCAGCGCTGGGATGCCGGCTGCGCCGTTCAGGTTGATGTAGACAATAGCATCCGAACTATCTGTCATCCTCAGCGGGTGGCCGAGAATCGGAGCAAGGCTGAGCCGGTGGAATTGATCGCGGCACCCGCGGTCGAGAAGAAGATCCTGGTCGTCCGAGGGCGGCAAGTGATGCTTGACGAAGATCTCGCGGATCTCTACGGCGTTGAGACGAAGGTCTTAGTGCAACAGGTCAAACGAAATGCCAGGCGCTTTCCACCGGACTTCATGTTTCAGCTGACCAAAGCTGAGGCCGAAACTTTGAGGTCACAATTTGTGACCTCAAACAGCGGTCGCGGCGGTCGGCGTTACGCGCCTTACGTATTCACGGAGCAGGGCGTGGCGATGCTCTCCGGAGTCCTGCGCAGCGATCGAGCCATCGCCGTCAACATCGAGATCATGCGGGCATTTGTCGAAATGCGGCGCATCGCCGGCTCCTACGCGGCGATCGAGAAGCGCCTGGAACAGATCGAACGGGGAATGGGCGAGCATGACAATCAGCTCGAGCAGATATTCAAGGCTCTTCGTCAACTGATCTCCCCACCGCCCCGGTCGAAGCACCCGATTGGCTTCCGGGTCCGCGAGCCTGACTAGGCGAACTCGATGACGCTGCGGATTCCGTCCTGGGCCTCCATCAGCTCGAAGCCGCGATTGACTTCGTCGAGACTGATGCGGTGGGAGACGAACGGGTCGAGGTCGATCTCGCCGGCCAGGTAGCGGTCGACGAGGGCCGGCACCTGGTCGCGACCCTTGACGCCGCCGAACGAGGAGCCGGCGATGCGGCGGCCGGTGATCAGCAGGCGGGGGACGACGTCGAGGGTCTCGCCCCGGCCGGCGACTCCGGCGACGGTGCAGAGCCCCCACCCCATCCGCGCCGCCTCGACGGCCTGGCGCATCACCGCGACGTTGCCGGTCGCCTCGAAGGTGTAGTCGGCGCCGAAGCCGCCGGTCAGCTCGAGGATCCGCTCGACCGTCCCCTCCCCGCCCTCGAGCAGGTCGGTCGCGCCCTGGCCGCGGGCCAGCTCCAGCCGCTGCGGCGAGAGGTCGACGCAGATGATCCGCTCGGCCCCCTGCAGGCGGCAGCCGGCGACCGCCCCGAGCCCGACCATGCCGGCGCCGAAGACGGCGCAGGTGCTGCCGGGCCGCACGGCGGCGGTGTTGATCGCGGCGCCGAGGCCGGTCGAGAGCCCGCAGGCGAAGAGGCAGGCGTGCTCGAACGGGGCCTCCGGGCTGACCTTCGCCAGCGCGATCTCCGGCATCACCGTGCACTCGGCGAAGGTCGAGCAGCCCATGAAGCTGCGGATCTCCTCCCCATCCCGGGAGATACGCGTCGTGCCATCGGGCAGGTGTCCCTTGTTCTGCTCCTCGCGGATCGCCAGGCAGAGGTTGGTGCGCGGGTCGAGGCAGTGGATGCACTCGCGGCACTGGGGCGAGAAGAGGGTGACGACGTGGTCGCCCGGCGCCAGGGAGGCGACGTCCGGCCCGACCGCCTCGACGACGCCGGCGCCCTCGTGGCCGAGCACCGTCGGCGCGTAGCCGGACGGGTCGGCCCCGGAGGCGGTGTAGAGGTCGGTGTGGCAGACGCCGCAGGCGTGCAGGCGGACCAGCACCTCACCGGCCCGCGGCTCGGCCAGCTCGACCTCCTGCACCGCGAGAGGCTCGCCAAAGCTCTCCAGGACAGCCGCGCGAATCTTCATCGGGCCAGGCTCCTGCCGCAGTCGCCGATCGTCTCCTCGACCGGCCGCGGCTCCCAGCCCAGCGCCCGCGCCTTCGCGTTGGAGAGCTCGACCCGGTGGCCGAGCTGGCCGACGACCGAGCGCGCCGCGGGGTCGAACAGCGCCATCGCCCGGACCACGAGGTTCGGGACGCCGCGCTTGGGCACCTTCGCCGCCTCCGGGCCGAGGCGCTCGCGCAGGACCGCGGCGACGTCGGCCATCCACTGGAAGCGGGCGACCCCGAGGTAGCGCTCGCCCCCGGCCCCGGCAGCGGTCATCGCCAGGATGTGTAGGTCGGCGACGTCGCGTACGTCGACGACGCTGAAGCCGATCCGCGGCGTCCCCGGCATCCCCTTCAGCAGCCGCTCGACGAGCGCCAGCGACGAGGAGCGCTCCGAACCGAGGACCGGGCCGAGGATCGCGCCGGGATTGACCACCGCCAGCTTCTCCTCCTCGCCCCGCTCCCGCACCAGGTCCCAGGCCGCCCTCTCGGCGATCGTCTTCGAGCGGGCATAAGGAGTGAGGGCGGTGTCGTCTGGGTCAGACCAGTCCGCCTCGGTGAGCGGCGCCGGAGCGGAGTCGGCGCTGCCGCGGACCGCCGCCACCGACGAGGTGACGACGACCCGGCGCACGCCGGCGTCGAGAGCGGCCCGCAGCACCCGCAGCGTCCCCTCCCGCGCCGGCACGATCAGCTCGTCGGGATCCTTCGGCTGCGCCGCCGGGAACGGCGAGGCGACGTGAAGGACGTAATCGCAGCCCGAGACCGCCTCCGCCCAGCCGTCATCGGAGCGCAGGTCCGCCCCGAGTACCGCGAGCCGGTCGCCGGCGTCCACCTCGGACCCGACCCGCGCCCGCACTTCCGCCTCCTTGCCGAGGTCGCGCACGGTCGTCCGCACCGCATAGTCACGCCGCAGAAGCTCGACCACGCACCGTCCCCCGAGGAACCCCGACCCACCGCTGACCAGGACCGTCTCCATCAGCGACCACCGTACATCGTTCCCACGCAATCTTGGCCGGCTCGGACCCCCGCTGGTATGAATTGAGAACTCCTAATTACTAGAACAGCGAAAGGGCGGTTGGGGATGACGGGAATCGATGCGGGGATATACGCGAGCGGCACCCTCTACCCGCCCGGCGGCAAACAGGTGGTCGAAGAACTGCGCCGCTCGGGGATGACGACGGTGATCGTCTGGTGCATCCACGTTCACCCCAACGGCGACCTCGCGTTCAACGACACGGTGATCGTCTCCGGCGGGCAGTACGTCGGCGACCGGGCTTGGCCGGACCTGATCCTCGCCCTGAAGCAGCAGCCGAGCTCGGTGAACCGCGTGCTTTTCTCGGTCGGCTCCGCCGACGTTCTGGACTTCCACAACATCAAACGGCTGATCGAAGATCAGGGCACCGGGCCGCAGAGCATCCTCTACCGCAACTTCGCGTTGCTGAAGGAACTGATGCCGGTGATCGACGGGATCGACTTCGACGACGAGGATCTGTTCGAGGTCGCCACGACCGTGAAGTTCGCGACGATGCTGCACCAGCTGCGCTTCACCGTCACCTTCTGCCCTTTCAACAGAAACGAATTCTGGGTGGAGTGCCTGAAGCAGCTGAACGGCCCCACGCCGGGCCTGGTTTCGGGCTTCAACCTCCAGTGCTATGCCGGCGGCAGCGGCAACGAACCGGGTCAGTGGATCAGCGAAGTCGCGAAAGCGATGGGACCTGGATTCGACGCCAAGCGCTTCGTGCGACCCGGCCTCTGGTGCCGCCACGGCAAACACTGCAGGGAAGGCGAATGCCCGAAATCGGTCTTCGAAACCCTCCGCGGCTGGAAATCCTCGGGGATCGACGGCGGCTGGATCTGGATGCTCGGCGAACTCGAAGGCTGCCGCGACTCCGGCGTCTGCCAGGAACCGATGGACACGACCGCCTACGCGAAGGCGATCGTCAACGGCCTCACCTGAGCGCCGGGCTCAGGGCGTCGCCGGCTGGTTGACGAAGGCTTCGTAGCCGCGGCACGGCTGCCCCCGCAGGCCCGGGCAGGGCGGTAGGCCGGTCGGCACGCTGACCCCGGGGACGACGGGCAGCAGCAGGTTCGAGGGGGTGCTCCCGCCGTAGGCGATCGCGACCTGCGCGGTGCCGCTTTCCGGCTCGGTCTCGTCGAAGGCCCAGATCGGCTGGGTGCCGTTCGGGGCGGCGATCGTCACCCGGATCCGCGAGCCGGCGCGATAGGCGTGACCCTCGTAGTAGAGCGGGATCGTGACCGGCACGAACTGATCGGGCGGCAGCGGCGAGACGTCGGCTTCGCGCAGGCTCAGCACCGGCTCCAGGGCGGTGCTCTTCGCGGCGTCGAGCTTGCGCTCACTGCCCCGCACCCAGCCGTTCTGGACGAAGGTCTCCTTGCCGTCGGGCCTCACCTCGCTGATCGTCGCCTGCAGGTCGACGTCGGGAGTCGAAGAGCGAACCCAGACGTTGACGGCCCCGGCTCCGAGGACCGCCGTGTTGGCGCCCAGGGGAGCGGTCAGGTAGGAGACGGCGCTCCCCGGCGGGCTCTGCGCCCAGTTGTATTCGGGCGTGGCGGTCCAGAGGCCGCCGGCCCCGGAGCTGGTGTTGCCGCTGAAGTCGGTCCTCGGCAGGGCGCCGGCGTCCCAGGTGAATTCGTCGGCGCCCCCGCCCGCGGGTGGACTGCCGCCCAGGCTGCCCCCGGGCGAGAGGTACCAGGCCTTGGCCTGGGTGCCGGGAACCGGGAAGTCGTCAAAGGACTTCTCGAAGCCGGGGTAGGGCCGGCCCGGCGAGAGCCCGCCGGCCCCGTTGTCGAAGAGGATCCGGACCGGTTTCTGATTTTCGAAGGCGGACAGTGCCAGCGAGTAGGTGGGCAGCAGCTGGATCGAGTCCACGGGCAGCGTCACCCCGGGGATACCCATCGCTTCCTGGAAGATCAGCGGGGCGCCGGCTTTGATCCCCGCCGAGGCGAGGATCGGCGGTCGCTTCGCGACGTAGAGCTGGAGGAAGTCGTACCAGCGGTTGAACGTCGCCGGGTCCAGCGAATCGATGTGGGTGCCGTTGGTAAAGGTGAACCACTTCTTTTTCGTCCCGGTGAAGTGCCGGACGAGGGCCGGGCAGTGGCCGCCGGTCTGCTCGTCGGTCCACTGGCAGGCCATAAAAGTCGGCACTTTGATCTTGTCGACGAAGGTGATCGGCGAGAGCGGGTCGGCGACCTCGGGTTTGTAGTGGTCGTTTTCTTCGACCTTTTTCAGCAGGTCAACCGCCTCCGGGTGCAGGGCCTGGTTGGCAGCGCAGGTCTGATCGCCTTCCTGGATCCGTTTGTAGGCCCATGCCTGGCCCGAGCTCGGCCCCGCCGCTTCGGCGTCGTGGACCCGCTCTTCGGCCCAGGCGAGCGCGAAGCCGTTGTTGAGGATGCCGCCCGGATACAGCGTCGTCTGGGTGTTGTCGATCACCGACAACGGCGAGATCGCGGACAGGTGCGGCGGCTGGGTGGCGGCGGTGAAGAGCTGGCTGATCCCGCCGTAGGAGATCCCCATCATCCCGACTTCGTGGTGCAGGGCCCAGGGCTGGGCGGCGATCGTCTCGACGACGTCGTAGCCGTCGAGGCTCTGCAGCGGCTCGAAGAAGTCGAAGGCGCCGCCCGAGCAGCCGGTGCCGCGCATGTTGACGTCGACCACCGTGAAGCCCATCAGGTTGGCGATGATCGAGATCCCGCTCTGCGGCCCGGCCGGGTCGGCGTACCCGTAGCCGGAGTACTCGATCAGGGTCGGCGTCGGGCCGCTCGGAATCGGCGGCAGTTCGACCCCGGGAAGGACGTGGGTGACGTCCTGCGGCGGGTGGACGTCGATCGCCAGCTTGGTCCCGTCGCGGGTGGTCAGATACCCGTATCCGCTCGAGGGGATCGACTGGCCGTAGAGGGCGGTGCTGGGCGGCGCCGATTGGGTCGTCAGGACCTGGAGGGGGTCCGACCGCGGCCCGCCGGCCGTCAGCCCGACGGTGTAGCCGGCGCCGGGCGCGACATTGCGGAAGAGGACCCCGCCGAGCTGGTTCGCTTCCCGCGTCGCGACCTCGACGTTACCCCTGTCATAGAGCGACACCTGGGCGCCCGGGGTGAGGCCGGTCGCGTAGACCTGTTCGGCGCTCCCATGGGCGTCGAACGCCGGGTCCGCGGCAGCAGATCCTGGAGCGAGCAACAGCACGAGCAGGGCGCAACCGAGCGCCACCCATGCCGGGGCTCCGAGCCGGCCCCGCCGGCAGTCGACCTCTCCGCCTCTACTCAAGATTGGGTACTTGTACCACGCAACACAGACTTTCCAAACATCTCGAATCGGGGCCCCCTCAGACCTCCACCAGCGAGCCCATGATCACCGTGCGCTCGCGCGGGAGGGCGAAGTAGTCGGCGGCGTCGGCGCTGACGTGGGAGCTGGCGAGGAAGAGGCGCTTGCGCCATCGCGCCATCCCCGGGGCCTCGCCCGGCCGCAGCTCGATCGTCGAGAGGAAGTAGGAGGCCCCCTCGACGTCGAGCGGCAGGGCCAGGGCACCGGCGGCTTCGCGCAGCGCCGCCGGGACGTCGGGCTGCTCGAGGTAGCCGAAGCGGGCGGTGAGGTGGCTGATGCCGTCGTCGCTGTAGCCGAGGTCGTCGACCGCGAAGCGCTCCTCCCCGGCGACGGTGGGCACGGGCAGCGTCTCGATCGAGAGGATCAGGGCGTGCTCGTGGAGGATCCGGTTGTGCTCGACGTTGGCGCGCATCGCCAGCGGCGTCGTCGCCTCGCTGCGGTTGAGGAAGACGGCGGTCCCGGGTGAGCGCCGCAGCGGTGGCTGCCGCCGGTGCAGCTCCTCGACGAAGGTCCGCAGGCAGCCTTCCTGCCGCCGGCGCCGCTCGGAGACCAGCCGGCGGCCCCGCTGCCAGGTGGTCAGCACCGTGAAGATCGCCAGCCCGACGAGGAGCGGGAACCAGGCGCCGTGGGTGAGCTTGGTCAGGTTCGCGGCGAGGAAGAGGAAGTCGACGGTGAGGAAGGCGGCGGCGCCGGCGACCACCAGCCACAGCGGCTTCCGCCACTGCCGGCGGGCGATGTAGAAGAAGAGCAGGGTGGTGATCGTGATCGTCCCGGTGACCGCCGTGCCGTAGGCGAAGGCCAGCGCTCCGGAGGTGCGAAAGGCGAAGACCAGGGTCAGGACCGCGGCCATCAGCAGCCAGTTGATCCAGGGCACGTAGATCTGCCCCATCGTCTTCGCCGAGGTGTAGATGACCCGCAGGCGCGGCAGGTAGCCGAGCTGCACCGCCTGATGGGCGACCGAGTAGGCGCCGGTAATCACCGCCTGGGAGGCGATCACCGTGGCGACGGTGGCGAGCAGGACCATCGGCACCCGCCCCCACTCCGGGACCAAGAGGAAGAAGGTGCCGCTGACCGGGCCGCCCGACTGATCGAGGAGGAGCGCCCCCTGGCCCATGTAGTTGAGGATCAGCGCCGGGAAGACCAGCAGCAGCCAGGCGGTGGTGATCGGCAGCCGGCCGAAATGGCCGAGGTCGGCATAGAGGGCCTCGGCGCCGGTGATCACCAGCACGACCGCGGCGAGGGCGAAGAAGGCGGTGCCGAAGTTGCCGACCAAGAAGTCGAGCGCGTAGGTGGGCGAGAGCGCCGCGAGGACCTGCGGGTGGGCGGCGATGCCGGAGACACCGCAGGCGGCGATGACCGCGAACCAGACGACCATCACCGGCCCGAAGAGGCGCCCGACCGCTGCCGTCCCGAAGCGCTGGGAGGCGAAGAGGACGACGACGATCGCCGCCGTCAGCGGGACGACCAGGCTCCCCAGCGAGGGCTCGACCACCTTCAGCCCTTCGACCGCCGAGAGCACCGAGATCGCCGGGGTGATCATGCTGTCGCCGAAGAAGAGCGAGGCGCCGAAGATGCCGAGCGCCGCGAGGACGGCCGTCGTCCGCCGCCCGCCCGGCAGGGCGCCGCGCCGGATCAGCGTGATCAGGGCCATGATGCCGCCCTCGCCCTCGTTGTCGGCGCGCATCACCAGCAGCACGTACTTGAGGGTGACGACGATCGTCACCGCCCAGAAGATCAGCGAGACGACGCCGAAGACGTTCGCCCGCGTCTCCGCCACCGGGTGGGGGTCGGCGGGGTTGAAGACCGCCTGCACCGCGTACAGCGGGCTGGTGCCGATGTCGCCGAAGACGACGCCGAGGGCGCCGAGCGCCAGCGCCGCCTGGGCCTTGGTGCGGCCGGGAGCGCGCGCGGCGCGGCGGCCCAGCAGGCCAGCGGGGCCGAAGCGCTCCTTGGCGGTGGAGACGGACACATGCCGATCATGCGCCCGCGCCCGTCAAGCCCGCGTGAAGAGGGGGCGCCCGCGTATACAGATTTCGTGAAGACGTTCCGTGGTTCCTTTCGGTCGACCAGCGACCGCAACGCACCACGGAACTACGCCGCGAAGCGGTATCCCACGCCCGGGTCCGTGCGGATAAAGCGCGGGCCGTCCGGCGGCTCGATCTTGCGCCGCAGGTTGGCGACGTGGGCGCGGAGCACCTGCAGGTCGTCTTCGTACTCCACCCCCCAGACCTCGACCAGCAGCGCCCGGTGGGTCATCAGGCGGCCGCGGTTGCGGACGAGGACGCGGAGGAGCTCGAACTCGGTCGGCGTCAGGTGGACTTCCTCGCCGTCGCGGCGCACCAGACGGCCGGCGAGATCGACCTCGAGGCCCTCGACCTCGATCGCCGGTTCCCCCGTCTCCGGCCGGGCCCGGCGCAGGGCCGCTTCCAGCCGCGCCACCAGCTCGCGCGGCCCGAAGGGCTTGGTCACGTAGTCGTCGGCGCCGGCGGCCAGCGCCTCGACCTTCTTGTCCTCGTCGCCGATCGCCGAGAGGACGATGATCGGCATCTCGCTCCACTCGCGGATCCGCCGCGTCACCTCGACCCCGTCGAGGTCGGGCAGCATCAGGTCGACGACCGCCGCCTCCGGTGGGCGCACCGCCACCAGGTCGAGTGCCTCCTCGCCGCTGGCGGCCGGCACCGCCTCGAAGCCGGCGTCGCGGAGGATCACCCGCAGCGCCCGGACGATCTGCGGCTCGTCGTCGCAGACGAGGATGCGGCGCTGCTCGCTCACCGCTCCTCCCCGAGCGGAAAGGAGACGACGAAGGTGCTGCCCTGGCCGGGCACGCTCTCGACCGCGATCTCGCCGCCGTTGGCCTCGACGAAGCCCCTGGCGATCGAGAGGCCGAGGCCCGAGCCGGAACCGCCTCCGCGGCGGTAGAAGGGTTCGAAGATCCGCTCCCGCTCCGGCTCCGGAATGCCCGGGCCACGGTCGACGACCCGGACGACGAGGCGGCCGCCGACCTCGCGGGAGCGGACCAGGACCGGCTGTCCGCCGCCATGGCGAACCGCGTTGGCGAGGAGGTTGGCGAAGGCGCGCTCGAGCTGAACCGCGTCGGCGTTCAGGACCGGGAT
>Ga0068868_100000561_pt1 | contig 24936 bp, 27 predicted proteins | sample KBSMisM42_FD_64660 | JGI IMG/M metagenome (GOLD analysis project Ga0068868, IMG submission 64660) | Miscanthus rhizosphere microbial communities from Kellogg Biological Station, Michigan, USA - KBS Miscanthus M4-2 | ecosystem: Host-associated > Plants > Roots > Rhizosphere > Soil ...
CGAGGGCTGGGGCGGCCGCAAGATGCGGCGCGAAGGCAAAGGCCTTGGCACTGGCTTCGTCGTCGACAAGGACGGGACGATCCTCACGAACAACCACGTCGTCGCCGAGGGCGGCAACGAGGCTTCGCAAATCAGCGTGAAGATGAGCGACGGCCGCAACCTTCCGGCGCGCGTCGTCGGCCGCGACCAGCCGACGGACGTGGCCGTGATTCACATCGACCCGAAGGGGCTCGATTTGAAGCCGCTCGCGTTTGGCGACTCGGACACGATGGATGTCGGCGACTGGGTCGTCGCCATCGGCAATCCGTTCGGCCTCGAGCACACGGTCAGCCAGGGCATCGTCTCGGCGAAGGGCCGCACGAAAGAGGACGTCCCCCTCGATCCCGCTGGTTTCTACGACTTTTTGCAGACGGACGCGTCGATCAACCCGGGAAACTCGGGCGGTCCGCTCCTCAACCTCCGCTGCGAGGTCATCGGCATCAACTCGGCCATCCGGGCGAACGCCACGGGCGTCGGGTTCGCGATCCCGATCAACATGGTCAAGCAGCTCCTGCCGATGCTCTTGCGCGACGGGAAGATTTCTCGCAGCGCAATGGGCGTTCGTATCGCGGACTTGCGCGAGCTTTCGGACGACGAGAAGAAAGAGCTGAACATCACGGGCGACAAAGGTGCGGTCGTCGAAGCCGTCAACGGCAACGGGCCCGCCGACAAAGCCGGCATCAAGGTCGGCGATCTGATCACCGCGTTCGACGGCAAGGACGTCTCCCGCGGAAAAGAGCTCCAGTGGATGGCGAGCACCGCCGGTGTCGGCAAGAGCGTCACCGTCCGCGTCTCCCGGGCCGGTAAACCCCAGGATATGAAGGTCACGCTTGGGGTGCTGGAACCTTCTGCCCCACGTCGCGTACCCTGAACGGCGATGCCGCCGCCGAAAAAGCTGAATACCCCGGCGCCGGCGGCGTCGAACAACAAGGAACTACGAGCCAAAGAGGCACTGGAGGATCGTGCGCTCGTCGAGCGCGTTCAGGCTGGGGACAAAGAAGCGTTTCGCCAGCTGGTCGAGCGTCATCAGCGAAGGGCATTCTCCATCGCGATGTCGCTCGTCAGAGACGAGAACGATGCGCGCGAGCTGGTTCAGGACGCCTTCTTGCGCGTTTACAAGAACATCGGCTCCTTCCAAGGGCAATCGAGCTTTTTCACGTGGCTCTACCGGATCATCACCAACTTGAGCATCGACCTGATTCGCAAACCCGGAAGGCAAGTGGCGGAGCTCGACGAGAATCGCGTGGGGACGACCGACTCCGAGACGGAGATCAGCAAAGATTTTCCGTTCCTTTCACGTATCGATGGAGCGGACCCAGCCGATGTGGTGCGCCGAGGAGAAATTGCTCTGCGGCTTCGTGAGGCGCTCGCTGCGCTTCCCGACTACCACCGCGGTGTCATCCTGATGAGAGAGATCGAGGGCCTGAGCTACGAGGAAATGGCGCAGGCGATGGGAGTTTCAAAGGGCACGATCATGAGCCGGTTGTTTCACGCGAGGCAGAAGCTGCAGAAGGCGCTCGTCGATTGCTACCAAGAGCAAGTCGGCGGTCAGGCCAAGCAACCTCCGTCCAGCGACTCGCCAGGAAGTACGCCATGAGCCTCAGCGAAGCCCAGATGATGGACGTGATGTCGCTGGCCGACGGCGAGCTCGAAGGCGACGATCTCGATCGCACCAAGAAGCTCGTCGAGGACAACGCGGACGCGAAAGAGCTCTTCGCGTCGCTGCGCGCGATCGGTGACGGCGTGCGCGGCTCGTTCGACGTCCCGAAGATCGACGTGCGCGACGCCGTGATGCGATCGATCACGCCGAACGATCTCGACAAGGCGCGCATCAAGCGCACCGCGCGCACGCGCATGGCCGTCGTCGGTGTCTCGCTCGTCGCGATCGCCGCGGCCGTCATGTTCTACGTGCGGGACCAACAGCAACAGCAGCAGGCGCAAAACGCCGCGAAAGACAGCGGCGCGCAGGCCGTGCTTGCATCGTCCCTCCCGACCGGCGTAGAGGTCGACTTCGTGGATACACCCACGCCCGTCTCGCTCTTCTACGTCCCCGCGGAGAAGACGACGTCCGGCGCCGAAGGAAAGACGACCGAGACGCCCGCGAGCGTCGTCGTCTGGGTCGACGACAACGGAGACCCCACGCCGTGAAGACTCGGCGCGCGTTCGCACGCGCAGTGCTCGGCGGAGTCGCGACGCTCGCGTTCTCCGCGTTCGCGCAGGCGCAGCAGCCGATGACGCTGCAGCAAGGCGCGCCGCCGCCGCAGCAAGCGACGATCGACATCCTCGTCCTCCACGCGACGAATCAGCCGGGCCCCGGCTCGATCGCGCCGAGCATCGCGAACATGCCGCAGCTGAAGCGGCCGCCGTTCTCCGCGTACAACACGTACACGCAGCTCGCGCGTCAATCGATGACGCTCGTGAAGGGCACGCCCGCGAGCTACACGCTCATCAACGGGCGCATCTTGCAGATCACGCTCACGAACGTGCTGCCTGGGCCGCGTTACGAGATCAGCGCGGCGATCAACCAACCCGGCGGCGGTCCGTACATCAACTTGCTGCGCGTCACGTCACCGCCGAACGACACGTTCTTCGTCGCCGGCCAGCAGTATCAGGGCGGCGTGCTCGTCATCGGCTTCACGCTTCACTGAGGAGGGAAGAATGCGTCGAGCTCTCGTGATCGTCGCGATCGTGACGATGTCGTCGCTCGCGTTCGGGCAGCAAACCACGCCGGCGCAGCAGCGCGTCGATGCAGCGCAGCGCGTGGTGACCGTGCTCTCCGCGCAGTACGCGAGCGGCACGGCGACCTTCGAGGACGTCGCTGCGTGGAACAAGCGCCTCTTCGAAGCGAAGCGTGACGCGGGCGCGACTGGAGCTGCGCTCGTCACTGCCGCGCAAGCGTGGGTCGACAAGATGAAGGCGCTCGAGCAGCTCGCGAATCAGCGCGTGCACTCGGGGCTCGCGACCACCGCCGAAACGGACAAGGCGCTCTTCTACCGGCTCGAAGCGGAGATGATGCTCGCGAAGCTGAGAGCGGGCGGCTCGCCCGGTTATTGAACGAGGACGATCCACGTCAAGCGATCGAGGCCACCCGAGTCGGTCGTGATCGTGGTGGCGTCGCTCGAGACCGTCATCGGAATTTCCGCGAGGAGCAATCCAGTCGTGTCGTCGACGGCGCGCATCGCGAGCTTCGCGTTCGCTGCGAGGCCGAAGCCGTTCTTGATCGTGACGGCGACCGGTTTGCTGCTCTTCGCGCTGAACGGGTTGAGCGCCCACATCGCGAGGATCGTCTTGCCCGACGAGTCGTAGGTCGGAAACGCAGGAGCTTTGACGCGAACACCCGCCGCGTACGCGCTCGTCACGCCCGCGGGGAGCGCGAGCGCCGAAGGATCGACGGCGAGGAGCGTGAGATCGGCGTCGATAGCGACATCCTTCGTCGACCCGAGCGCCTGACCTGCGCCGGTCTCTTGAACGACGATGTCACCGAGCGCGACGTCCGAATCGATCAGATGCGAATAGACCGTGCGTGACGCCGAGCGGCCATCGCTCGCGGCGCTCGTCGCGTCGACGGCGTACGTGTCGGCTTTGCCGATGTTCGCGGAGAACGTGCCGTCGCTTCCGGCGGTGAACGCGTAACAAATCGTGGCGCAGATCTGCATGCGCGCGCTCGGCCACGGAGCGCCGGTGGAGTCGAGGACACGCCCCGACGCCATGTGGGTGGGCGTAGGCTCGTCGACCGTCGACGTGTCGAAGGCGGCTTTTTCGTGGTGTGCGTCGGCGACCGCCGCATCGGTCGTGTCCTGGACGCTCGAGCACCCGGCGAGGCAAACGACGAAGAGGAGCGTGCGCGGGCCCACGAACGAGAGGTAGCACGTTTGGGCATTGCGCTTCGATGGGCGACGCGTAGCCTTTCGATCGGAGGCCTTCATGCGCCGTCTTCTGCCCTTCGTCGCTCTCATGGCGACGGGTTGCTCGTCGAGTCCTGCTCCCGTCATCGAGCCCACGCCCGCCACGCAAACCGTGACGGTGTGCACGTATCCCGACGGGCCGTACGGCATCCACGAGGGACAGACCATCCCGCCGACGTTCACGTGGAACGGTCTCGCGCCCGGCGGCACACCGCAGTCGTACGCGTCGACGGACTTCTACGACTGCGACGGCAGCAAAGGCATCAACGCGATCGTCTTCGACAGCTCGGGCCAGTGGTGCGGCGCGTGCCAGCAAGAAGCGATGGAGCTCGAAGGCATCATCGCGAACAACTGGGGCCCGAACGGCGTGGCCGTCATCACGCTCATGGTCGAAGATCTCAACTACAAGCCGACGACCGACATCAACGTCGCCCAACAGTGGATGACGGACTACCACCTGAAGAACGTCCCGGTCGCGCTCGACCCCAAGTTCAACTTCGCCGTCTACGTGAACGGTCAGCTGGGGCTGCCGTACAACGTGCTCGTCGATCCGCGCACGATGAAGGTCGTCAAGTCGCCGTACGTCGTCGGCACGGCCGGCCACGACGCGGACATGGACGCGCTGATCTACGCGAACACGCCCTGAGTTTTTAATCACTGCTGCGCGATCGAGAACGCGCGTGCTTGCGGCGCGGCGAACGGGCCGCTCGTGATCGCGCCATTGTCGAAGTGCATTCCATAGACGAACGCTTCGATCGATCCGGCGGCTTGGAGCGTCGCCCACTGCGCGTCGTCGGGCGTGAAGGTCGTGTTGATCGTCATCACGCGCAAGAGCTCGGTGATGCCGCCGTCCTCCGAGGGTGAAGCGGCGTTGAAGATGACGACGTACGCATCGGCCGTCAGCGTCGAGCCGCCTCCGTCCAAGCCGGCGTCCGTCGCCGCATAGGCCACGCTCTCGAACGCGAAGAGCTCGTGGAGCTCGTGCCAGAACGACGGCTCTTTGATCGGGTGCGGTTGGATGATGTCGAGCGACGCGAGCTGACCGGGCGTCCATTTGAACGTCGAGATCGGCGTCGCAGGGAGAATCGCGCCTGCGAGCGGCGTGACGAATTCGGGCGCCTTCGTAGCGTCCGGCTGAATCGTCGGGATCGATTTCATGAACGCGACGCACGCGCCGGCGTCGAAGCCGTCGGGCGTGACGGTCGGATCGTCGAGCACGTAGTGACCGTTGCTGCAGCTCGGATACGGATCGGGCGGCGGCCCCGACGAGCATCCCTCGATCGCCCATGCGCCAGAAGCCAACCCCACCAAGAGCACCCGCGCGACGAACATGACCGAAGCGTATCAGTCAGCCCGTTTTGATGCGCGTCGTGATGAGGCCGAAGAACGAGCTCGCTTCGTTTCGATACGACCAGCCGACGTGCTCGGAGCATCCGCCGCAGAGCGCGACGCGCCACGCGAAGCCTTTGAACCACGTCCAGACGCAGGATTCGTCGCCGTAGCCGGCGCATCCGGGTGCGTCACGGAAGCATGCGACGCGGAACGTGAGGCCGGCGGGGTTCGCGAACGCGTGCTCGTGCGCGCCGTCGACCTCGATGCGGCAGTTTGCTTTCGTGAGCGCGTGATTGCATGCGGCGCAGACGACAGCGCGCTCTTCGTCCGTGCGAGCTTCGTCGCGCTCGCGTTTCTCCGGCGCTGCGTCGCGCTCTTTGGCCACTACTTGCCGATGGCGCCGCGGTAGACGTAACCCTCGCTCGCGAACGAGGGGCCGAACTTGATTTTGTACCAGCCGCCTTCGCTCGTCCCGAGCTGGACCTTCGTGCCTCGCGGCAGATGCGCGACGATCGCGCCCGTGTGCGGCGCGTCACGCACGATCGCGGTCTCCCACGCGACGGCCGCTTGGCCTTCGGGGAGCGCTTCGCCGCTCGGCGGCTTCGGCGTCGTCGTGGCGTTCGATGACGCAGCAGCGGCTTCGGTGCCCGTGGAGATGTTCACCACGTAGAGCACGGAGTAGCGCTCGTTCTGGTGATCGACGGGCTTGAGGCTCATCGACTTCACCTCGCCGGCGATGAACGCCTTGAGCGAGTCGACGTCCTTGACCGTGGAGGACTTTCCGCTCTCGACCGAGATGCGGTTGTTCTTGAAGTCGAGCCCGAGGATGACGTTCAGCTTGCCCGGATTTTCTGCGGTGGCGGGGAGCTGCGCGAGGCGCTTCAAGCGCGTCTGGATGAGCGGGTCGAGGCCGGTGAGCCAGCCGCAGTCTTTTCCTTTGAGCGACTCGCCGTCCTCCGTCTTGCACGAGAGGATCGCGACGTGTCCGACCGTGACGCTGACGTTCGCTGCGGCGGGCGTCGGCGGAGCGCTCACTGCGGGAGCCGTGCTGGCGGGAGCGTTGGCCGCGGCAGAAGCGGAGGCCATTTCGGCAGCGCGCGAGGCGGCGACGGCGCTCACGGCTTCGGCAGGCGCGGCAGGCCCGAGGCGAACGCCGGCGAGCTTCGGCCATGCCACGCCGATGGCGAAGCCGACGAGGGCGAAGGCGCCCACGCGAAGCCACGAGGGCTTGTCCGCTCCGGGCGCGGGGATCTGTATCGAAGGCCGCGCTGCCATCCTGCGCGAGATCGTTAGCATGCTCCCGTTTTCAACGCGAAAAAGCGGGGCCTTATTCAGAACGGCTCAGAACGGAGGCTCTTCGTCATCGGACCCGCCGTCCGTGGACTGGAACTGAGCCGTTCGGGCGCGGCCTTGGGAGTCGACCGTTAGCAAGCGCTCGATCCGCTGCTGGGCGGCGTCGAGGCGTTCCTGGGCGAGGCGCGAGAGGCGGACGCCCTCCTCGAAGAGCGCGAGCGATTGCTCGAGCGGGAGATCGCCTTCTTCGAGCTTCTCGACGATGTGCGTGAGGCGCTCCATCGACTGCTCGAAGCTCACCGACGGAGGAGCCTCTTTCGGTGCGGTCATTGCGAGGGCACCACCGGCGCGAGCACCAAGCGGCCATCGCCGGGCGGGATGCCTGGAACGAGCGCGTAGCCGTCGCCGTCGAACGCGATCGGGATCGCGATGCCTTCGGCCGTGACGTACGACGCGAGCATCGGCGTCGTCGTCGGTGCGGCGCCCGTGTCGGTCGTGACGCGGAGCCATGCCACCTCGCGAACGGGCCATGGCGCGGGCGGCGTCGCGGAGGCGAGCGCGCGCGTCGCGACGTCACGAATGCGCGCCTCGGGATCGAACCGCGACGTCACGTTCAGGATCTCGTTGCGCGAAGGGGCAGGGGAGCGCCGCGCGAGCGCGGTCGTCTGCGCGAGGCGAACGAGCGGCTCGGCTTCGTAGCGCGCGAGCTCGGCGAGACGGCCCGTGGCGCTCGGCTCTTCGCTCGCGCCGAGACCGCGCGCGACGTGCGCCCGCATGTTCGGATCGTTCGACGCCGCGAGCGTGTCGATTTTGCCTTTCAGCGAATCGCCTTTGCGTGCGGCGAGCGCGGCGGCCGAGAGCGGCGCGTCGGCGCCTCCGGCTTCCACGCGCTGGACGAGCGTGAGCGTGGGAACGAGCGCGCGCGGATCGCCGCTCACGAGGCCGATCGCGAGCACCGATCGCGTCGCGTCGTCCGTCTCGCGCGAGAGGCGCGAAAGGAGCGCGTCCGCGGCCGACAGCGTGCGGCCATCGTACGACGCGAGCGTTCCCATCGCAGCGGCGCGTCGTACGGCGGGGGCTTTGTCGTCGAGATCGTCCGAGGCGCTCGAATGTCCGAGCGCGACGCGCGCGAACGCGCCGAGCGATCGATCTGCGACGTCCGCCGACGCGTGGAGATCGCCGATCGCGTTTTCGAGCGCGCTCGAGTGCTCGTTGCGAAGGAGCGCGCGAAGGACGTAACCGCGCACCGCGAGCCTTCGAAGACCTCGAACCTGCGCGATGTGCTCGAGCGTCGATAGCGCCGCGGTGTTCGGCGACCGCGCGATGGCTTGCACGGCGTCCCCGCCGAGGCGCGGATCGGCCGCCATGCTCGCGAGCACTTTCAGGCCCTCTTCGTTCGCGACGCCGCGCCCGAGCGCCGCGATGATCGCGAGCCGGAGCTGCAGATCGTTCGTCGCCGCGAGCTTCGCGGCCAGCGCCTTCACGACGTCGACGTCTTGCGCGCGGTGCGCGAGGCGAACGGCGGCCGAAGCCGTGTCCGTGCTCGACAGGAGCTGAACGACGGCGTGATAGCGCTCTGGCGCGTCGAGCAAGACGAGCGTCTCACCCGCCGCTGCACGCACGTGCGGATCCTGATCCGCGAACGCCGAGATCGCGATCGCGCGCGCGCGCCCGTCACCGAGCTGGCCGAGCGCGAGGAGGCACGCCGAGCGCGTCGTCGCGTCGTACGGGCCTTGCGCCTTCGCGAGGAGCGCGTCGAGCGCGCGGAGATCGCCCGTCTGCGCGAGGGCCCGCGCGCCGGAGGCCGAGACAGGCGAAGAAAGCGGCGCTTCCGTCGCGCCCGGATCGGACGCGAGCGCACGAAGAGCGTTCTGCTGCGACGACCCGCTCTCTCGCGCCGCCGCGTTCACCGCTTCGAGCGCTTTCGGATCGCGCGAGGCCACGAGCGCGCGGGCTGCGATTTGCCGCGCGAGCTCGACGCGCGCCATCGTCGCCGCGGTCGTGAGCGCGGTCGTTCCGCGCCCGCGCGAGATGCGCGCCGACGCGTTGAGCATCGTGATGAGCCGAGCGCGCGGCCCGTCTTCTTTCGCGTGCGGGGCGAGCGCTCGCGCGAGCTCGATCAGCGTGAGCTCGTCGTTGTTCGTCGTGTCGGCCTGCGCGACGATGAGCGCTGTCGCCTCGGTCGTGTTCGCCGCGGCCGCGCGCATGATGCCGCGCCGCACCTGCTCGCTGTCCGTCGACCGGAGCATCGTCTCGGCGTGATCGGAGCCGAAGCGCGATCGCAGCGGCGACGGCTGAGAGTCGTCCACCACTTGGGGCTGCGGCTCGTCGTCGTCATCATCGTCGTCGCGCGCAACGACGCGCCGGCGCACTTGCGCGTCCGCGTCGGTCGCGATCGAGATCGCCGCGCCAAAAAATGGGACGGCGAGCACGAACGCGACGATCGAACGCACGCGCATCAGGGCTTCTTCTCCAGCTTCTGCTGCGGCTGCTGCGCGGGCGGCTGTGCCGGCGCGGGGAAGATCATGAGGCCGATGCCGCTCGCCGCGGTGGGCGCGTTCTTCACGGCGTCCCAACCCACCGTCTCCGCCGAGCCGTCGCGGTGCGTGAGCGCGGTCAGCGCGTTCACCACGGCCATCGCCTTCGCGAGCGCTTCGGAGTGCGCCTTCTCGTCGGTCCCAGCCGGGCGTGCCGCGACGGCGAGCGTCCAGTCGCGGTGCTTGTTCAGCTCGAGCGCGATCGCACGCAGCGTCGGCGCGCTCGAAGCGTCCAGAGCGGGCGCGTCGGTCGTCCCCGCCAATTTGATTGCATTCTGCAACTTGATGACGAGCTTCGCGTCCACCGTCACGAGGGCTTTGCCGCCTTCGTCCGGGCAGCCATCTTCGTCCTTCACACCGTTGAAGACCTCGGCGGCGTCCGGACACTCGTCGACGTCGTTCGCGAAGGTGTCGCCGTCGCGATCCGGGTTCGGGCAGCCGTTCATCTTCGGATCGGTCGAAGGCTCGCCCGGCTTGTCGATGCACGCGTCCTGGCCGTTCGGGATCCCGTCACCGTCGTCGTCCTTGTTCGGATCCGGCGGAGGCGGCTCCACGGGCTTGACCGGCTCGGGCTGCTTCACTTCGTGCGGGCAGCCGTTGAGCTTCGGGTCCTCCGACTTCGGGCCGACCACGTTCGGGCAATGGTCCTCGCGATCGATGATGCCGTCCTGATCGTTGTCGATGTCGGGACAGCCGTCCGAGTCTTCGAAGTTGTCGCGATCCTCGGGGATGTCCTCGCACTGATCGACGTCGTCGGGGACGCCGTCGTGATCTTTGTCGTGCTCGCGCGGCGCCCAGCCGATGCCGGCGATGACCCGAAAACCCGGGACGCCGACCGCGTCGCTGAGCCCGATGTCGACGCCCGCCGTGATGTACGCGTCCTTGTCGTGGCCGATCGCGATGCGGTCCGAGATCGCGAGCATCGCCGGAGAGAGCGCGCTCGCGCCCTTGTCGACGAACGGCGCTTGCGGACCGGCGGGGAGCCAGCCGTGCGCGGCGATCTCCCACGTCTGCCGATCTTCTTTGTCGATGTGGAAGACATCGGGGCGAATGCGAAAGCCGAGGCTCCACGGGATCTCGTCGCCGAAATTCACGCCGCCCGCGCTCGCGTCCGGCCACGTGCGCTGCTCGGTGCGGATGAAGTAGCCGAGCTGCGCCTGGAAATGTGCGATGACGAACGAGTAGTCGAGGATGACGCGAATGTCGGCAGTGACGGCGCCTTCGCCGGCGAAGCTCGTCTGATCGCCCGTGGGAATCGTGATGCCCGCGAGCGCGGCGAGCCCGAGGCCACCGTTCTTGTTGTCGATGATCTTCACCTTCGCGGTGAAGCCGAGATCGCCGAGCGCGGTGCCTGCGACCGGCCGCGCCGCGACGTTCGACGGGAGGTTCTCGCTCCCGGTCTGCCCGAAGACGGCCGGCATGGTGACACCGAGCGAGGCGTGATCACCGAGCCCGATGTTCGCGAGGACGTTCAGCCCGAAGCCCCAATCGATGGGGCGATACAAGGTCGTGCCCGCGCCGTCCTTCACGCTCACGGGCCGGAGCTGCCAATCGAGGTACGACCCGAAGTTCACCGCCCAAGGCCCGGGCGTGTTCGGCGACTCGAGGACGAGGCTCGCGCTCGGATCGACCGAGGGTCGCCACGTACGAATGTCGATCGAGGGAAGCTGCGCCGCGGCGGTCGACGAAACGAAGAACACACAAATGGCGGCGCGAACCCGCATTGGAATCACAGCCTTATATCACCCGAGGTCGAGATCCGCGGTGATTTGCTTGAGCGCCTTGGCCTCGAGCGGCGAGAGCCTCCCATCGACGGACGCAGCCTCGACGAGCTCTCCCATGAGCGCGCGGCGCTCGTCCTCGCTCAGCTTCCGCACCGCCGAAGCGGCCTCCGTCCAGCCTTCGAGGTCGGTCACCGAGGTGCGCTCGCTCGCGGACAGGCCCGCACGAGACATCGCTTCTTCGAGGAGCGTTCGCTCGTTTTCGGTGATCATCCCGTCGGCGGCGAGGACCTTCGTCAAGAGCACGCATTTGGCGACGCGAACATCCATGGGGACGATGAGAGCACGGGAAGCGAGGTACCGAGAAGGGCGTTCGATCGTCATGAAGCGCGCCTTTTTCGTCGTCCTCGCGTGTGCGTGCAGCGCGCATTCTCGTGGCATGGCGGTCGAGATCGCCGCGCCGCTCGCGAGCACGACCACGGCTCCGGTGCACGACGAGGTCGCCATTCCGAAAGGCTCCCGGCGCGTCGCCATCACCGACGAAGCGCCGTGGGCCGCCGATTTCGCACCATCGAAGAAATACGCGGCCTACGACACGCCGAGCGCTCGCCGCGCGCTTCTCACCTGGCAAATCGGCAAGTCGCACGTCTCGAAGAGCGATGACGGCGAAGACGAGACGGACTCCGAGTACATCCGCACGCACACCGTGACGCCGATCGATCTCGTCGTCCGAGCGCGCGGCGAGACGCGCACGATCTCGTTCGGCGAGCTCGCGGGCAGCATCGAGCCCGCGGCCATCTCCTTCTGCGCGAAGAACACGTCGTGGCAGTCGCACCCGTCGTTCGCGGCGAAATTCAGCATCGGCCTCATGCAAGGCGACGACGACATGGTCATCCTTCACGATGCCAAGAACGGAACGGACACCCTCCACGTCCTCCACCGCGAGACGAGCGACGGCAGCTGCGAGGACGGCAAGCAAGGCCCGCTCGACATCTGCGAAGGCTTCCAGTGGGAGCGCGTCGCCGACGTTCGCCTCGCGCCCGGGACGGAGCTCTGGGAGACCGTCGAGCTAGAGGGAAAGACCTTCGACTGCAGCATGGAGTAGAGTTCCCCGCGTGGATTTGAACGTTCTCTGCCTCGCCACCTATTACAAGGGCGAGCGGTTCATGCGCGAAGCTGCGGCTCAGGGCGCGCGCGTCTACTTGCTGACGGTCGCGAAGCTCCTCCAGCGTCCCTGGCCGCGCGACATCCTCGCGGACGTCTTCGCGATGCGCGACGGCGCCGATCTCGGCGAGACGATCCGCACGGTCTCGTACCTCGCGCGCAACGTCCGACTCGATCGCATCGTCGCGCTCGACGACTTCGACGTAGAAACCGCAGCTGCGCTGCGGGAGCACCTGCGCATCCCCGGCATGGGCGACACCACCGCGCGCCACTTCCGCGACAAGCTCGCGATGCGCGTGAAGGCCCGCGAAGAAGGCATCCCCGTGCCGGATTTCGTGCACGTCCTCAACTACGACGCGCTCCGCGATTTCATGAAGCGCGTCCCTCCGCCGTGGATGAACAAACCGCGAAGCGAGGCGAGCGCCGCGGGCATCACGAAGGTGCACGACGAAGAGAAGCTCTGGGAGCTCGTGAACAAGCAGGGCGACCGCCAGTCGAACTTCTTGCTCGAGCAGTACTTGCCCGGCGACGTCTATCACGTCGACTCCGTCGTCTCGGAGCGCAAGGTCCTCTTCCAGGCCGTGCACAAATGCGTGACGCCGCCCTTCGACGTCGCGCACGGCGGCGGCATCTTCGCGACGAGCACCGTCGAGCGCGGATCGATCGACGAAAAAGAATTGCTCGAGATGAACGAGCGCACGCTCAAATGCATGAACCTCGTGCGCGGCGTCTCGCACATCGAGTTCATCAAGGGCCGCGCCGATGGTCGCTTCTACATGCTCGAGTGCGCCGCGCGCGTCGGCGGCGCGCACATCGCGGACATGGTCGAAGCCGCGACGGGCATCAACTTGTGGCAGGAGTGGGCGAAGATCGAGGTCGGCGGCGGCAAAGCTCCGTACACGCTCCCGAAGCCACGCGAAGAGTATGGCGGCCTCTTGCTCACGCTCGCCCGCGAAGAGCGCCCCGACACGAGCATGTTCTCGGATCCCGAGGTCGTCTACCGCTCGCCGGAGAAGAGCCACATCGGCCTCGTCCTCCGCTCACCCGACCACGCCCGCATCCAGACTTTGTTGACCGACTACCTCGCGCGCGTCCGCCCGATGATCGCCAGCATGCCTGCCCTCGAGAAGCCCACCAACTGAAGTTGTGCTACCATGGTAGTACAATGAAAAAAGCGAAGCGCCGGGGCAAGACCGAGAAGCTCAGTATCTCGCTCGACGAGGCCGACGCTCGCTACGTGCGCGCACTCGCGAAGCGCGCTCACGGGGGCAATGTTTCGGCGGTCGTCGCCGAGGGTATCGACCGCATTCGCGAGGAGGAGGGGCGTCGCGCCCTTGCTGACTTGCTCGACGAAAAGCTCGGGCCAATGACTGAGAAGGAAATGAACGCGGTGCGCGCGGAATGGCGCGGGAAGAAACGAACGAAGGCGGCGTGAGCGGATTCACGTTCGACACTGGTGCACTCATCGCCCTCGAGCGCTTCGGTCAGCGGATCTCGAACGCGTACCGAACCGCGCGGGCCGACGGAATCTTCGTGACGGTGCCCGCCGTGGTCATCGCCGAGTGGTGGCACGGTCGAACGGATGTTCGCGAACACATTTTAGGTGGTGTACGCGTCGAGCAGACCGACACGGCGCTGATGAAAACGGCGGGAGAAGCCATGGCCGCCGTACCTGGTGCGACGGTCAAGGGCACCATCGTCATGGCGTCCGCTGCTCGTCGAGGAGACACCGTGTACACGTCCGACTTCGATGATCTCGACCGCCTCACGGCATTCTTCAAATCGGTTCGTGTGCTGCGCTGCTGACCATTCGGCGTCGCCGCCGATCGCTTCAGCGGCTCTTCGCGCAGCGGAACCCGACGTGCTCGTACGTGACCGTCGGCTTGTCGAAGGTGCGTTCCGCCGTGAGGAGCTCGTCTTTACCGTACTTGAACGCGCCGCCGCGGACGACCTTCGTCGTGCCCGTCGCCGGACCGGGCGGATCTTTCGCGGGACACGACGCGTAGTAGCCGTCGTCATGCCAATCCTCCACCCACTCCCAAACGTTGCCCGCCATGTCGAGCGCGCCGTACGGGCTCGCGCCCTTCGGATGTGATCCGACGTCATCGGGCTCGCCTTTCCCGCAACCGTAGTAGCGCGCGTGGTCGCACGTCGGCGCGTCGTTTCCCCACGGATACAATCTACCGTCGGTGCCGCGCGCCGCTTTCTCCCACTCGGCTTCGGTCGGTAAGCGCTTCCCCGCCCAGCCACAAAACGTCTTCGCCTGTTGCCATGTCGCGCACACGACCGGTTTCGTGTCGCCCTGCGCCGCGTTTCGACCGCACGTGATCGCGCTGCACGTGCCCGCCGTGACGCATTTGGCGTAGTCCGCTTGCGTGACCTCGGTCTTGTCGATCGCGAAAGCGGACAGCTCGATCGTTCGTCGCGGATGCTCATCCTCGAGCCCGACGCCGTCCGCGGACCCACGAAAGAAGGGACCCGCCGGAACATCGACCATGCCTTCCGGTGTCGGCCCGCTCGGCGGGGGTGCGCTCGTCAGCGCGACGGAGCTCGATGGACTGCTCGGACACACCGGCTGCTTGTTCTCCGCGCACTTGCACGGCGGCGCGCTTCCACCGCACGCGATCGCCAGAGCGGGTAGGAGCCACCTCACGCTCGTCAGCATACGAGATTGCGTTTCTCGTCGCTGAGCGAAGGAGTTATTCGGCGTCGCTGCCCGTGCGTTTCAACGCGAGGACGTCGGCCGGAACCTCGTGGGACATGCGGCGGCGCTTCGTGTCGAGGTAGTGCGCGGCGAGCGGGTTCGACGGGACGACGACCGGGATGCGGCCGACGACCTCGACGCCGAGCTCGCGGAGCGCGTCGACCTTCGCAGGGTTGTTCGTCATCAGACGGACGCTCTCGACGCCGAGGAACTCGAGCATGTCGGCGACGACGTCGTACTTCCGGGCGTCGTCGGGGAGGCCGAGGATGCGATTCGCGTCGACCGTGTCGGCGCCGCGCGATTGCAGCTCGTACGCGCGAATCTTGTTCGCGAGGCCGATGCCGCGACCTTCTTGCCGCAGATACAGGACTGCCCCGCGACCACGACGCGCGCACTCTTGGAGCGCATAGTCGAGCTGCTCTTTGCAGTCGCACTTGAGCGAGCCGAACGCTTCACCCGTCAGGCACTCGGAGTGGACGCGGATCGGGAGGTCACGGGCGTCTTGGACGTCGCCGAAGACGAGCGCCACGTGCTCTTTCTCGCCGGACTCGCCGCCAGCGTGGTTGGCGACGGAGCGAAAGACGTGGGCGTCGAACGTGCCGAACGCCGTCGGAAGGGGGGATGAAGCGAGGTGAGTCGTGCGACGCGAAGGCCGGATCACCCGAGGGGGGACGTGCATCTCCATTTTTTCCATTTCCTGCAAATGAGTCGCCGACTGACTACAGGTTCCTTTCCTGACTCGTGCAACGTAAGGGCTGTGGTGCCCGGCGTCAAAGGCGAGAACAATGGCTCAGATGCCCAAACTGCCGAAAACGGTGCTCCGGCTGGGGTGGGTTTCGCTCTTCACGGACGTCGCGACGGAGATGAGCTACCCGCTTTTGCCTGCATTTTTGGCCACGATGGGAGCTGCCGGCGTTTGGCTCGGCTGGGTCGAAGGCGTGGCAGAGTCCGTCTCGGCCTTCGTCAAATATTTTGCAGGCGCCTCTTCGGACAAGGCCACCGTCCGCAAACCTTACGTCGTCGCCGGCTACACCATTTCGTCTCTCGTGCGCCCGCTCCTCGCGTTCGCGATGGCGCCGTGGCAGGTCGTCGCGCTTCGAGCGACCGATCGCGTCGGCAAAGGCGTTCGCTCCGCGCCGCGCGACGCGATCATCGCCGCGTCGGTGACGCCCGAGTCGCGCGCGTTCTCGTTCGGCTTCCACCAGATGATGGACAACCTCGGCGCGGTCTTCGGACCGCTCCTCGCGTTCAGCCTCGCGCGCTTCGCGCACTGGGACCTTCGTTGGATCTTCGGGTTCGCGATCGTGCCCGGCCTCTGCGCGGTCGCGGTGCTCGTCTTCGGCGTGAAGGAACCGGACGTCGCGCCGTTCGCCAAGGACAAAGGCGGTCACGCGAAGCTCGATGCTTCCGTGAAGCGATACCTCCTCGCGGTCGGCGTCTTCTCGCTCGGCGCGTCGGCCGATTCGTTCATGCTCCTTCGCATGCAGCGCCAAGGTCTCGGCGTGGCGTGGCTCCCGATCGCGTGGCTGTCGCTCAACGCGGTGAAGGCGCTCACGAACGTCGGCGGCGGGCGCCTGTCCGATCGCGTCGGCCACAAGTGGACGCTCCTCGGCGGCTGGACGCTCTACGCGATCGCGTATGCGACCCTGCCGCTCGCGCGCACGTACACCGCGACGTGGCTCGTGATGCTCGGCTACGGCTTCTATTACGGGCTCGCCGAAGGCGCGGAGAAGGCGCTGCTCACCGAGCTCGCGCCGAAGGAAGAGCGCGGCCGCGCGTTCGGAATGCTCCACGCCATCACGGGCGCTGCGGTGCTGCCGGCGAACGCGATCTTCGGCTTCGTCTTCGACACGCGGCCCGAGCTCGCCTTCGGCATCGGCGCCGCGTTCGCTGCGCTCGGCGCCGTGATGCTCGCTACGGTGCCACCTTGTGCACGACCACGGGCTGCGTAGGCCCAGCGTCGTTCTTCGTGTCCTCGACGACGTACGTGACGGGCGGGACGTTCGCCTCGTTGCATGTAAAGTACACTGAATTCTTGGCGGCGCCGTACGGGCTCACGACGCCGATGCCGACCGCGTCCGAGGGCGCGACCACGTTCACCGGCGTGTTCGGGTTGATCGCCGTGTCCGCAGAGACGTCGAGGATGCTCGCGTTCTTGAGCAAGTCGGGCATCTGCGGGCTCTGTCCGCCTTGGCCGTCGAGCACGATGACGATGCCGCCGACGTGCGCGAAGTTCGCGACGGAGGTTATCCAACCCGTGCCGATCGTGGCGAGCGTGTTCGCGGGCGCGCCCGACTGGTCGTAGACGACGAGGACGTCGGTGTTGAGCGCGGTCATGCCCGTCGAGACGTCCGTCGGCTGCGTCGCGACCGTGTACGCGATCGTCCTGCCTGCGCCGGCCGCGGCTGCGTTCAGGATGGCCTTCACGTTCGAGATGGCGCCAGCCCCGGCGTACTGCTCGTACGAACGCACGCGAATGCTCGTCGCCGTCGTGAGGAGGAGCGCGTTCGACAACACGCGGGCCTGCGCGGCGCTGTAGGTGTTGCCGAAGTCGTGCCCGACGACGACGAAGCTGCCGGCCACGCTGCCGACGCACTTGCTGTTCGAGCAGAGGAGCGACGGGCAGACGACGCTGCACGCGCCGCAGTTGAGCGGGTCGGTCGTCGTGTCGACGCACGTGCCGTTGCAGAGCGTGAGCCCGTCGTCGCACTGGAACGCGTCGGTGATGACGTCGCTCGGCGTCCCATCGCCGCTCGTGCCGTCACCGGTCGTGCCATCGCCGGTCGTGCCGTCGCCGGTCGCGTCGCCATCGAGCGTCGCGTCGAGCGGCGCGGCCACGCACTTGTCGCCGGAAAGGACGTAGCCGCTCGCGCACTCGCCGTCGACGAGCGCGTTCTCGCGTCCGCACGCAATCACGAGGGCGAGGAAGAAGATTTTCTTCATGGCGTCTGCTGCAGCTGCTGTTGCTGTTGCGGGGTTTGGGGCGCGGGCCGCGTCTTCGTGATGATGAACTCGACGCGACGGTTCTGGCTCAGCGCCTCGGCGTTGAAGCCTTGCACCTTCGGCTTGCTCGCGCCGAGCGCCTCCGTGGTGAGCCGCTTCTCGTCCACGCCGAAGTGAATCAAGAGACGCCGCACCGAATCCGCGCGCGCCGCCGAGAGGACCTTGTTGTGCTCCTCGGTGCCCGTTCGATCGGCGTTGCCGATGACGTGGACCTCGAGGATGTCCGGGGTCGCGTTGATGAGATCCGCGAGCTTCTTCACGAGCGGCCAGGAGATGTGGTGGACGCGCGCGTCGTCCGTGTCGAAGTGGATGATGTCGTCGAGCACGATGTGATCGCCTTCGACGCGCGCCGGTCCGGTCGATGGCGGGCAGCCGTTCGTCTTCGGATCGTTCGTCGCGATGCCAGGAACGGTCGGACACGCGTCCTTGTCGTCCGGAATGCCGTCGTTGTCGGTGTCGAGCGGCGGCGGAGGCGGCGGAGGCGGAGGTGGAGGCGGCGGAGGTTTGACCGGCGGCGGAGGAGGCGGCGCGGGCGGAGCAGGCTTCGCGGCGCCGAGACCGACCGCGACACCGATCGCGAGGATGTGCGCGTCGTTCGGCTCGAGGCCGGAGCCGAGCTGGAAAATATGCGTGTATCCTACATACGGTCCGAGATCGAAGCGCCCGTCGCCGATGCGGAAATCCCAGCCGAGGTGGGCGTCGAAGCTCGGTCGCACGAGATCGCCCGTCGGCGCGATGCCGCCGTTCACGTCGAGCCACGGACCGCCGGGCTTTGCCGTGAACGGCCGCACGCGGACGCCGAGCATGGCGCCGAAGCCGAAGCCCACGCCCTTCGGCGCGATCGACGGATCATTCGGCGGTGATCCGGCCGAGAGCACGTTGCCCGAGAGCTCCGCCTGAACGCCGATCGCCTTGATGAGCGGCAGCTCCACGGCGATGGCAGCTTGCCCGCCGAAGCCGAACTCCGACTCCTGAGGAGCACCGACGGCGTGCGCGAGCCCGACGGCACCGTGCACCCTCACGTCATCGAGCGCGCTCGCACGCGACGCGACGAGGAGAATCGCAACTGCGACCAGTCGGCGGACACACCCCATTGGGATAGAGATTACATCAACGACGGCAGAGGCGCGTCACCATGTCTTCGAGGACCGCGTCGGGGGCGCGCTTGCTGCCCTTCAGCGCGAGATCCGTCTCGGCCAGCACGGTGAGCCATCGCTCGAGATCGCGCGGCTTGAGCTGTCGCGAGCGCGCCTCGAGCTCCCGCACGCGCGAAGGCGAGAACGCCGCGGCACGACGCGACGCCTCGCCGGAGCTCGCGCCTTCGTCCATCGCGGTTTTGTATTTCGCGAGCTGGCGAATCGACCATGCGATCGCGCCGAGCATCGGCAAGCCTCGATCGCGCGGGTCGTACGCCTCTTTGAGCGTGGCGAGGGCGCTCGCGAGATCGCGACGCTGGATCGCAGCGACGACGCTCCACGTGTCCGACGTGCTCGTTCGCACGACGCACTGCCGAACGGCGTCGTCGTCGATCGTCTTCGCATCACCGACGAAGAGCGAGAGGCGCTCGATCGCGTCCACGATCGGCGAGAGCTCCGGCCCGACGAGCTCCGCGATGAGCGCCGCCGTCTCGCGGTCGATGTCCTTGCCGCGCTCCGCGACGGCTTCTTCGACCCAGGCCACGAGCTCCTGCGCGTCGAGCGGGTTGCACTCGACGAGGAAGCCCGTCTTCCGCGCGAGCGCGACGAGCCTCCGACGGCCGTCGAGCTTCGTCGCCACGAGCACCACGCACGTCGAGTCGATCGGCGCCTTCGCGTAGTCGTGGAGCTCGTCGAGCGGCGTCGTGCTCTTGTCGTCGTCGTCGCTCGGAGCGTCTTCTTCGCCGGCCTTTTGTTTGTCCCAGCGCTCGAGGCTCCGGACTTGGACGTAGCGCTTCGGCGCCATCATCGGGACGGTGCGCGCGGCGGAGACGATCTTGTCGACCGAGGCTTCGCCCGCGGTGAACTTGTCCTCGTTGAACGCGGCGACGCCGTTGCCGAGCGCAGCTTTGCGCACCGCCTCGATCGCTCGATCGCGCAGGAGCCGTTCGTCGCCGACGAAGAGGTAGATCGGGAGGAGCTTCCCGTTCTTCGCCGACTTCTCTACCGACTGCGGTGAGGTCACGCCCGCTTGCGACGAATCGCGAGGAGCGCGAGCGCGAAGCCCGTGACGAGCACCGCGATGCCGGATTGCGTCGTGCCGGGCACGTCGCAGCCGCAGCCGCCCGGCTTCGTGTGGATTTGCTCTTCGTCCGTCTTCTGGAAGCCCTCCGGCGGAACGAACGGCGGCGCCGTGCCCACCGGCGTGACCTCGGTCGACGTCGGGGCGGTGTCGTTCTGAGCGACCTCGGTGGTGCCCGCGTCCTTCTTCGTCTCCTTCGGCTTCGCCGAGAACGAGATGCTGCGGCGATCGACGACGGGGTTGTCGCCGTGGAGCGTCACGGTCTGCGCCGTGCCGACGTCCTGTCCGTCCGCCGTCTTGAGCTGGAACTTCCACTCGCCGGCCTCGTAGCCGCGCGCGCGCGTGAGCGAGAAGTCGTAGTTCGTCGTCTTGAAGATCTTGCCCGTCGCGTCGGCGAAGTCGACGTCGAGGCTCTCGATCTTCGGCATCTGGTTCTGCATCGGGATGCGGTTGATGACCGGATCCTTCGACCCATCCGTCAGCGCGCGCTCGTATTGCGTGAGCTCGGTGAAGTTGAACTTCATCGGCATGTGCGGGATCGCGGGCGCGCTCGGCAGGTCGATGCGCAGGTAGATGTGCCACTGCCCCCCGGATTCGGTCGCCTCGGTCGAGCGCAGGCGGTACGTGCCGTACGCCGCGGCGTCGACTGCAAAGAGCGAGATCGCCAGAATCACCAACCAAAACAGCTTGCGCGCCATGCGCGGGACGTTATCAAAGGTCGTTGCCCGTGCCTACACGAGCCATAGCCATTGGAAATTTCGACGGCGTGCACCGCGGGCACCAGCAGGTCCTTCGCGTCGCGACGGACGCCGTGCTCACGTTCGACCCGCACCCGGCGGTGGCGCTCGGTCGCGTCGCGCCTTCGATTTTGACGGCGCTTCCGCGGAAAATCGAGCTTCTCGAGCGCGCGGGGGTGGGCCAGGTCGTCGTCCAGCGCTTCGATGACGCGTTCGCGGCCTGGTCGCCCGAGCGGTTCGTCGCGGACCTCCTCGTCGGCAAGCTGGCCGCGACCGTCATCGTGGTCGGTCGCAACTTCCGGTTCGGAAACAAGCGCGCGGGCGATCTCGCGACGCTCGAACGGCTCGGGAAAGAGCACGGGTTCGAGGTCCGCCCATTCGATTTGAGCGGCGACGAGATCGGGCCGTTCTCGAGCACGCGCGTCCGCGACGCCATCACCCGAGGCGACGTGGAAGACGCGAAGCGCGTCCTCGGCCGCCCTCACGCGTTCGCGGGAATCGTCGCCAAGGGCGATCAGCGCGGCCGCACGCTCGGTTTCCCGACCGCGAACATCGAGGACGTCACGGAGCTCGTCCCGGCCGCCGGCGTCTACGCCGTCGTCGTGGATCGCATCGACCATTTCACGAAGGGGGTAGGCCGTGGCGTCATGAACGTCGGCGTACGCCCGACCGTGAAAGACGCGGGCCGCCGCACCCAGGAGGTCCACCTGTTCGATTTCGACCAGGACCTGTACGGCGCGAAGCTCCGCGTCCACGTGGTCTCGCGCGTCCGCGAGGAGCGCAAGTTCGCCACAATCGACGAATTGCGCGCGCAGATCGCTACGGACGCCGCCGTGGCTCGCGCGATCACCCTCGAAATCGAGCCAAAAATGAACGGCGCGTTCGGGTGACCCTTGCTATATCGGGGACCCGGAATGGAACCGAGTCGGAACGATCTCGAAGGGCTCGACCGCGAGTCGCTCATCGCGCGCGCGGAGACGGCGGGCGTGGCGCGCGCGCGCGTGCTCACGCGTCCCGAGCTCGTCGACGAGATCCTCGTCCGACAAAATCGTGACCCGGAGACGACGCGTCGCATGCGCGGCCTGCTCGGTCGCGCGCGCGATCTCCTCGCGAAGCTCGTCGAGCGTGGTCTGAACCTGCCCGACGCGGCGGACAAGCTTCGCGGTGAAGCGCCTCCTCCCGTGAAGCGCTCGGGGCCTGCCGTTCCGACGGTGACGCTCGCGGAGATTTACGCGACGCAAGGCCACACGAAGAAGGCGATCGAGACGCTCAACGCGGTGCTCGACCGCGAGCCGGATCATCTCGCCGCGAAAGGTCTGCTGACGAAGCTGAACGCGGGCGCGCCTTCGAAGCCGGTTCTTCCGCCGGAAGAAGACGCGGACGACGATCGCGTCGGTTACGAGGTCGTCGCTTCGGACGACAAGCCCGCGGAGCCGACGCGGATGCTCGACGCCGATCCGCTCCCGCCGAAGTACGACGTCGACGAGTGCGTGATCATCTCGGTCGATCCGGCGACGCTCTACGCGTACTGGGAAGTGCGAGACGACACGTTCGCGGGCCTGTCGAAGCGCGAGCCCGAAGGCGTCCTCACGCTGCGCATCTTGATCATCGTGCCGACGTGGGACGGTCCGCGCACGTACACGCGTGACGTCGAGGTCCATACGCAGCTCGGCGACTGGTTCGTCCGCGAGCTTCCGAAGGACGCGATCGTCCGCGCCGCGATCGGTTGGCTCTCGCCCGCCGGCGTCTTCCTCTCGGCCGCGCACTCGTTCACGGCCCAGCCCGCCCCGCGCGATCGCGCGCCGGTTTTGGCGGATCGTCTCGCGCGTTGGACGCCGCAAGGCACTCTGCCCGTCGACGGCGTGCATGACGATCTCGAGGTCGCGCGCGTGGCTCGTGCGCTCGCCCGCAGCGAGGCCCGTCGCATCGCGGAAGAGCTCGCGCGCACGGGAAGCGAGCCCGGTTTCGGTGTGTCCCGGTCGGCGCCGCTCGGGGCGAGCGAACGGTTCGTCATCACCGTTTCCAGCAGCTGACAGCTCGTTCACGTGGACGTCACAATCCACGCGTAAAAAGGAGCGCGGAGGCAAAGCCATGGCCCGCATCCTCGTGGTCGAAGACGAAGCCGACATCCGCGACGTGATCGCCTTCAACCTCCGTCAGGCCGGGCATCAGATCGTGACGGCCGGCCGCGGCAGCGAGGCGCTCTCGGCGCTCGAGACGCAGAAGCCGAACCTCGTCATCCTCGATCTGATGCTGCCGGACACGTCGGGCACCGAGATCTGCAAGACGATCAAGCACGACCCGCGCACCAAGCACGTCCCCGTCTTGATGCTCACGGCGCGCGGCGAAGAAATCGATCGCGTCGTCGGCTTCGAGGTGGGCGCCGACGATTACGTCGTCAAGCCGTTCAGCATGCGCGAGCTGATGCTCCGCGTGGGTGCTGTCCTTCGTCGCGCAGGGACGCCGTCCTCGCCGACGGGGGAGCTCATCGAGATCGGCGAGCTGAAGATCGACAACGCGGCGCACCGCGTCTGGGTTCGTGGCTCCGAGGTCGAGCTCACGGCGCTCGAGTTCCGGTTGCTCATCACGTTCTACGAGCGGCGCGAGCGCGTGCAGTCGCGCGCCACGCTCCTCGACGACGTCTGGGGTGTCTCTCCAGACATGGCGACGCGCACGGTCGACACGCACGTGAAGCGCCTTCGCGAGAAGCTCGCCGCTGCGGGCGACCACATCGAGACGGTGCGCGGCGTCGGCTACCGCTTCACGATCTCGCGCGACAAGGAAGTGGCGTAGTCTCCGCGCCAGATGCAGCGTCTGCCGTTTCGATTCGGCGTTCGCGCGAAGCTCTTTCTCGCGTCGGTTTCGGTCATCGTGATCGCGGTGCTCGTGGCGCACGCGTATCTGTCGTCGTCGCTCGATCGCATGCTGACGGATCGCATCCGCGACGATCTCTTCGTCCGGCTCGCGCTCGTCGAACGCGAAGCCGAGCCGATCGAGCCTGGCGCCTCGAGCGCCACATGGGACGCGCTGGCGGACGATCTCGGCGCACGCGCGGGCGCCCGCGTGACGTTCATCGCGAGCGACGGCCGCGTCATCGGCGACTCCGAGGTCACCCTCGATCGCTTGCCGACGCTCGAGAACCACCTCTCGCGTCCGGAAATCGAAGGGGCGATGAAGACGGGCCACGGCTCGGCGACGCGCCTCTCCGAGACGATCCAAAAGCGCCTCCTCTACGTCGCAGAACCCATGAAAAAGGGCGGTTTCGCGCGCATCGCGCTGCCGCTCGTCGAGGTCGAGCACGCCGAGGCGCAGCTCCGGCGGGCGCTCTTGATGGGCACGCTCCTCGCGCTCGCACTCGCGACGCTCATGTCGTTCTTCACCGCCGGCCTCTCGTCGCGCGTCGTCGGGCACCTCACGAACATCGCCAACGCGATGGCGAAGGGCGACTTCGACGCGCGCGCTCGCCTCGGCGGCGGCGACGAGTTCACCGAGCTCGGTCGCGCGCTCGATCAGCTCGCCGACAGCCTCTCGGTGACGATGCGGCAGCTCCGCGCCGAGCGCGATCGCGTCGGTCGCATCTTGTCGGGCATGCAAGAGGGCGTGCTCCTCCTCGACAAGGAGGGCCGCATCGCGTTCTTGAACGGCGCGCTCCGCCAGATGCTCCTCGTCGGCACGGACACGATCGGCAAGACACCCTTCGAGGCGATCCAGAACGAAGAGCTGAAGAAGCTCGTCGAGGCGGCGCAATCGACGAGCGCGACGCAGGCCGCGGAGCTCGAGCTCCTCGGCATCAAGCCGCGGCGCGTCCTCGTGCGCGTCGTGCCGCTCTCGGGCGAGCCGGGCGGCGTGCTCGCCGTCTTCGTGGACGTGACGGACATTCGTCGCCTCGAGTCGATGCGTAAGGACTTCGTCGCGAACGCCTCGCACGAGCTCCGAACGCCGGTCACCGCCGTGCGCTCGGCCGCGGAGACGCTCCGCTTCGCGATGGAGAGCGACCCCGAGTCGGCGACGCACTTCCTCGACATCATCGAGCGCAACGCCGAGCGCCTCCAGCGGCTCGTCGAGGACCTGCTCGATCTGTCGCGCATCGAATCCAAGGACTACCGCCCGGAGGCGCTGCCGGTCTCGCTGCGTGCGGTCGCCGACCAGGCGCTGACGATGCTGCGCGCGCGCATCGAAGAGAAGTCCCTCGACGCGGGCAACGAGATTCCGGCGGAGCTGGCGCCGGCGCGCGCCGACCGGCGCGGGCTCGAGCAGGTGTTCACCAACCTGCTCGACAACGCG
>Ga0068868_100000568_pt1 | contig 24761 bp, 25 predicted proteins | sample KBSMisM42_FD_64660 | JGI IMG/M metagenome (GOLD analysis project Ga0068868, IMG submission 64660) | Miscanthus rhizosphere microbial communities from Kellogg Biological Station, Michigan, USA - KBS Miscanthus M4-2 | ecosystem: Host-associated > Plants > Roots > Rhizosphere > Soil ...
CTGCTGCGGGCCTCGGTCGCCAACATCGGCCAGGACCACCGGCTCGGGGCGAACGAGGCGCCGCCGGCGATCATCTCGATCTTCCTCGGCGGCGAGCTGGAAAAAGTCTTTGAGGCGATCTCGACCGGCCTCGGCGACCCCAACACGCCGGCCTCCTACCTCGACCTCGGGGCGACGGTGCTGCCGCCGCTGCCGATGCACGGCGGCGACCGCAACCGGACCTCGCCGTTCGCCTTCACCGGCAACAAATTCGAGTTCCGGGCGCTCGGGTCGAGCATGTCGCTCGGCTTCCCGAACACGGTCCTGAACACGATTGCGGCCGAGGCGATCGACGAGCTCGCCGGCAAGCTGGAGGCGAAGCTGAACGGCGGCGAGCAGATGCCCGAAGCCGTGATCGAGATCGTCAAAGAGAGCTACCTCGCCAACAAGCAGGTCTGCTTCGGCGGCGACAACTACTCGGAGGCGTGGCACCAGGAGGCCGAGCAGCGCGGGCTGAAGAACCTGCGCACGACCCCCGACGCGCTGCCGGAAGTGCTTGCCGACAGCACCGTCCAGGCGTTCGAGAACTACAACGTGCTCTCCAAGCAGGAGCTCGAGTCCCGCTACGAGGTCTGGGTCGAGCAGTACTGGCTGCGCGCCAACATCGAGGCGGAGACGGCCTTCTCGATCGCCAAGACCTTGATCCTGCCGGCCGCCCTGCGCTACCTCGCCCTGATCGGCGAGTCCGGCGTCTCGGCGATCGAGGGCGAGGTCCGCGGCCTCGTCGACGAGCTGGTGGCCGGCCTCGGCGAGCTGGAAGCGGCGAACGCCGACCCCGGCCTCGAGGGCCTGGAGATGGCAAAGCACGCCCGCGACAAGCAGCTGGCGGCGATGGACAACGTCCGCGCCGCCGCCGACAAGCTCGAGGGCGTCGTCGCCAACGACCTCTGGCCGCTGCCGAAGTACGAGGAGATGCTGTTCATCAAGTAGGGGCGGTCACCCGGAAGGGCGCGACCAGGCGATGGGGCCGGTCGCGCCCGCGCGTGACCAGCTCGGTGACGGGCTTGACGATCCGGTAGTGACCGGGCGCGACGTCCTTGGGCAGCGCCACGGAGCTGCACTGACCCGATAAGCCCGGGGCGGCGACGCCCAGCCACAGAAGCCATCCGTTCGGCGTCAGTTCGGGGGCGTCGACCCAGTCGCCGTCCTGCATCCGCTGCACCTCGAAGCTTTCCCCGTAGGTCATGGTCCTCGTCCCGAGGTTCTCCGGCCAGCTGTGGACCGTCTGCCCTGGCTCGTATGCGCGCCGATCGATCTTCAGCCGGGCTTTCCAGAACGGTCGCACCACCTTGGCGTAGGCGCTGTAGGCGCCGAGGGGCTTGCCGTCCTTGTCGGCAAACTGGATGTCGGCGCGGTAGAAGCCGCGCCTGCCCAGGGTCTCGACGGCGATGTGCGGCTGGTCGGCCGCGCTGAGCTCGCCGATGTAGAGGGTTTCGTCGTCGACTTCGCGCAGCGGGCGCCCGTGCCCGCCGAGCAGCCACATCTGCATCGTCACGGTCCAGTCGAGGCGGACGGTCCCCTCGTAGTTTTCCTCCGAGAACCCGTAGCCGACGCTGCCGCGCGCGTTCAGCACCCGACCGAACCGGTCGGAGCCGTAGATGTTGACGTTCGGGCGCGAGAACGGCAGCTGGCCGTCGAAGGGGACTTCGCGCACCGGCGGCAGGCGCGAGAGGCCGAAGTCCCGCGCCGGCTGTTTCGGGGCGCAGAAGCCCGAAGCGGCGCTGGCACTCACGGCGCTCGCCGCCAGCGTCAACACGCAGAGCGCCAACAACATCGTCGCCCTCCCCAAACCTCGCATCGGGGCCATCTTACGCGCGGGGTTGGACCCGCATCCGCATCCCGCCGACCGGCGAGAGCGTCGGCATCTGGCGGATCGTCACCGTCCGGCCGGGGAGGGCATCGATCCGCAGACGCTGCAGCAGCTTCGTCGCCACCAGCTTCACCTCGGTCTGGCCGAAGCGCTTGCCGATGCAGATGCGGGAGCCGCCGCCGAAGGGGACGTAGGCGCCGCGCGGCAGCGCCGCCTTGCGCTCGCGGGTGAAACGCTCGGGGATGAACGCCTCCGGCTCGGGGAAGACCTCGGGCAGCCGGTGACTCGCCCAGGAGCAGTAGTTGACGTAGGCGCCGCGCGGGACGGTGTAGCCGCCGAACTCGTATTCCCGCATCGCCCGCCGCGGCCCGATCCAGGCCGGTGGATAGAGGCGGAGGACCTCGTCGAGGACCATGTCCAGGTAGGGCATCTCCTTTTCCAGCTGCTGCGCGGTCGGGCTCGCACCCTGGAGCACCTGGTCCTGCTCCTCGTGCAGGCGCCGGGTCACCTCGGGGTGGCGCGCCAGCTCGTGCAGCATGAAGGTCAGGGTCGAGGTCGAGGTGTCGTGACCGGCGAACATCAGGGTCATCACCTGGTCGCGGATCTCGCGGTCGCTGAACTCCTCGCCGCCGGCGCCGCGGGCGCCGACCAGGAGGCTGAGGATGTCGCGGCGGCCCGGGTCGGGGTGGGAGCGCCGGCGGGCAATCTCGCCGAAGACGATCTCGTCGAGGACCTCGCGGGAGCGGTTCATCTTCCGCCAGGGCGATCCCGGCCCGCGGACCAGCCGCAGGTGGAAGTCGATCCCGTAGTAGCCGAGGGCGCGCTCGAAGTGCTCGGCCGCAGCGGCGCCCTTGCCGGCCTCGTCGGGGTCGAGGCCGAGCAGCGCCCGCATCGCGATCCGCATCGCCAGGTTGCGCATCCACTCATAGATGTCGGTCACCTCGCCGACCGGGAGCGTGTCGATCGCGCTGTCGGCCTCGATCGTCATCGCCTCGGCGGCGGCGTTGACCTGCTCACGGTGGAAGGCGGGCATCATGATCGCCCGGGCGCGGTCGTGGTAGTCCTCGTCGATCGTCAGCAGGCCGTCGCCGAGCAGCGGGATCAGGTCGCCGAAGCTCGACTCGCGCCAGTGGAAGTTCTCCGGGTGGCCGACGGTGACGAAGTGGTTGGCCTCGGGGCCGAGCATGAAGACACTGCGCGAGTGCAGCAGCCGCAGGCTGAAGATCGGGCCGAACTCTTCGTAGGCGCCGAGCAGCAGCGGCAGCGGGTCATGGGCGATCTGATGGGTGCGGGCCCAGCTGAAGTCGGTGTGGCCGGGCGGGAACTTCCCCCTCCCCCGCCACTCGTCGACGAAGTCACCGACCACCCGGCGCACCGGGTTGCCGGACATCTCCGGCGGGCGAGCGACCGGCGTCGTCGTATCGACCGTTGCCATCCCCGGGATCGTAACTGGCTGGCTGGCCAGTTTCAGGCTGAGGCCGCGGCGAGCTGGCCGCAGGCGGCCTCGATGTCGCGGCCGCGGGTGAGGCGGACGGTGGCGGTGACGCGGTGCTCGGCGAGGATCGCGCGGAAGCGCTCGATCCGCTCCGGCGAGGAGCCGTCGTAGGCGCCGGTCGGGTTGTAGGGGATGAGGTTGACTTTGTAGCCGCGGGGATCGAGAAGGCGGGCGAGTTCGCGGGCGTGCTCGGGGTGGTCGTTGACCCCGTCGAGCATCACGTACTCGACGAAGACCTTGCGGCGGCGGGCGGCGCGGTAGCGCTCGCAGGCGGCCAGTACCTCGGCGATCGGGTAGCGCTCGTTCACCGGCATGATCTGCGAGCGCAGGCCGTCGTTCGGGGCGTGCAGGGAGAGGGCGAGGCTGACCGGCATCGCGCACTCGGCGAGGCGGTCGATCCCCGGCACCCAGCCGACCGTCGAGATCGCGGTGCGGCGGTGGGTGACGCCGAGGTCCGGCAGCCGCTCGCAGGCGGCGAGGACGTTGTCGATGTTCATCGTCGGCTCCCCCATCCCCATGAAGACGACGTGGTCGATCTCTTCGCCGCGGCGGAAGTGGAGCGCCTGGTCGAGGATCTCGTCGACGCCGAGGTTGCGGCCGAACTTCATCTGGCCGGTGGCGCAGAAGGTGCAGGTCAGCGGGCAGCCCGACTGCGAGGAGACGCAGACCGAGCGGCGCCCGTCGCGGTAGCGCATCAGCACCGCCTCGATCGGGCGGCCGTCGGCGGTGTGGAAGAGGGTCTTGACGGTGCCGTCGTCGGACTTCGCCTCGGCGGCGACGGTCAGGGTCGAGAGCGGCACCGTCTCGGCCAGCCGCTCGCGCAGCGCCGCCGGCAGGTTCGTCATCTCCTCGTAGGAGGCGGCCCCGCGCGCCACCCACTCCCACACCTGCTCGGCGCGGTAGGAGGGCTCGCCGGTCTCGGCAAGGGTCGCCTGCAGCAGCTCGCGGTCCACGCGCCGAGTCTAGGGACCGTGGATCTTCTCGCCGCGCTCCAGCATGGCGATGAACTTGCGCAGCCGTCGCTCCCGCGTCTCCGGCTTTTTCGCGTCGTTCAAGCGATAGATGACCGCGTAGCGGTTGCTGCTGTCGAGCCCGGCGAAGAACTCGGCGGCGGCCGGGTTGGCGTCGAGCTCGCGCTGCAGGTCGTCGGGCACCTTGGCGGTGCGCTGCCCCTCGTACGCCGCCTCCCAGCGGCCGTCGGCTTTCGCCGCTTCAACCTCAGCGAGGCCGGTCGCCCGCATTCGCCCCGCCTCGATCAGCGCTTCGGCCTTCTCGGTGTTGATCTTCGACCAGCGGCCGCGGCGGCGACGCGGAGTGAAGCGCTGCAGGAAGTGGGTCTCGTCAAAGCCGCGCTTCTGGCTGTCGATCCAGCCGAAGCAGAGCGCCACCTCCAGAGCCTCGGCGTAGGTGACGCTGGGCTCCGGCGCCCCTTTCTTGGCGATCTTCAGCCAGACGCCGGCGGCCAAGCCTTGGTTCTCCTCCAGCCATGCCTCCAGCTCGGCGGGCCCGGAGAAGAGGTGGACCGGGAGCTCGTCATAGCGAGAGGCCACCTTTAGTCGACCAACCCCTTCAACTCCGCAGTCAGATTCTCCTCGAGCTCCTTGATCGTGGCGTAGTGAAGGCACTTCTGTCCCTGCACGTCGAACTTCAGCTCGGTCTCCTGATGGTGGACGAGGACAGTAGGAACGTTGGCAGCCCAGGCGAACCCCACCTCGAGGTAGACGTTCGGATTTGCATCAGTGAGATCCGCTACCAGCAAAGTTGCTGATCGGATTTTCGCTTTCATTCGAGCGAGGATGTCGCCGGTGAACTTCGCCTGGTCGATCCGTTCGCACAGCAGCCCGGCGGCTCGCACAGAGGGAGCGATTCCGTAGTGGAAGATGTCCTCGAACCGACCGGCGAAAGGCATCGCCACAAACGCGTGGTCATGCTCTGGGGTCGCATCAGACGAAACCCCTCCGACCTTCTCGACAATGTCCCGGTTGGGGGGCACGGAGATGTCCGCCGACATTCCCCCGTCAATCGTCTCGACGAGATGCCCGCGGAGACGGTCCGCCCGGCCGACGTCCGCCTCGATGATTAGGACGCGCTCGAGCGAGGGGGAGATCGTTCCCAGGTTAAAGGCATCCAAAAGGCCCGCCAGCTCGGCGTCGAAGCAGGCGATCTCGTCGAGCCCATACCCCGCGCCGTGAAGGGTCAGGGCAACCTCTCGCGCTTGCGGCAGCTCCGTTCCAACCAAGGCCATCGCTCGACGTGCGAAGAGCCTGATCTGCGAATAGCCGAAACGGGGAAGGGCCGGAACCCCCAGGAACACGACCTTCTCCGCGGAAAGGTCGGGTGGGCCATTGAGGATCAACTGACCGCCGGGCTCGAGGGCCATGTTCAAATCGAGACCAAGAAGCTTCTTGACTTTGGCGTCGACGCCCAGCGAGCTCTGTGCGTGCTTGAGAACGAGGACGTCGGTGGGGAAACGCAGCGCGTCGTCGTTTACAACTTCGATCCTGATGTTTTGAGACACCAGAAGTACCTAATCAAATTTCGCAGGATCTCTAAAGTCCAGCGGCGTCTGCGAGCAGGTCGACCTGGGCCGGGTCGCTCCCGGCGGGGGCTGGAGTACGGAGACCGTACCTACCCGCTTTCGCCGGGCAGCTCGGCCAGCAGGCGGTCGATCGCTTCGCGGGCGTAGTCGAAGACACCGTCGTCGCCGCTGAGGCGGTAGCGCGAGTTCGCCCCCATCGCCAGCGAGTAGAGCTCGAAGGCGAAGCGCTGGGGCCGCTCGACCCCGGCGATGCCGGCCTGGCGTTCGAGCTCTCCCGTCCAGGCTTCGAGGGCGGCGGCGATCGCGTCGCGGACGGGGCCGGGCCGGTCGTCGTACTCGGCCGAGGTGGCGGCGAAGAAACAGCCTCCGGAGTAGTCCTGGAGCTGGCCGAGGTAGCGCTCGGCCATCGCCCGCAGCCGCGGGGCGCCGTCGGGCAGCTCCAGCGCCGGCTCGATGACGGCGGCGCTGAAGCGTTCCGCGGCGGCACCGACGGTCGCCAGTTGCAGCTCCTGCTTGGAGCCGAAATGGGCGAAGAGGCCGCTCTTGCTCATCTGCAGCTCCGCCGCGAGGCGGCCGATCGTCAGCCCCTCCAGCCCCTCGACCGAGGCGAGGTCGACGGCGCGGTCGAGGATCGAGGCCCGGGTCTGATTTCCCTTCTCGGTGACGGGCGTCACAGACACAGGGTACAAAAAAGCACGAACGTTCGTTTAAGGCGGCGGTTGGCCGCGACAGCGATGGGAGGAGAACTATGAGCGCCTACACGGTGAAGAAGATCGACGAAATGGAGGCCATCTACCAGGGCGCGTTCAAACGCGCGCGGGCCGAGCTCGGGGTCGAGTCCTTCGGGCTGCAGGTGATCGACATGCCGCCGAACTTCGAGAACTACCCGGAGCACGACCACGCCGGCGACGGCCAGGAGGAGGTCTTCATGGCGATCCGCGGCGGCGGCGAGATCGAGATCGCGGGCGAGCGTTTCCCGCTCGACCCCGAGCACATGGCGCGGGTGGCCGCGGGAACGAAGCGGAAGGTCTGGCCGGGGCCGGACGGGATCCGGATGGTGATCGTCGGCGGCGTGCCCGGCGGCACCTACGAGGCACCCGACGTCAGCAAGCTGGGCCAGCCGGACCCGATGCAGAGCTGAGCGTCCCGGATAGGCTGGGGGCGTGATCCGGCGTGTCTCGCCCCTAGCCGTCCTCTTCGTCCTCGCTGCCCTGGCGCTGCCGGCGGCGGCACCCGCGGCGCAAACCGCCGCGGGGGACGGCGACGCGATCGTCGTCATCTCCGGCGACGTCACCGTGCCTCGCGGCGAATCCGTCGACGGGATCGTCGTCGTCAGCGGCGACGTGCGACTGGCCGGGCATGTCGACGGCGACGTGGTGCTGGTCTCCGGCGATGCTCTGATCAGCGGCAGGATCGACGGCAGCCTGGTCACGATCGGCGGCCAGGCCCGCCTGCTGCCGAGCGCCTACATCGGTGGCAATGTCCACTACGCCGACGAGCGCCCGGTCGTCGCCGGCAGCGCGATCGTCCGCGGCGACGTCTCCCGGGAGGACGGGCTCGACTCACTCGACCTCCTCCCCTTCATCAGCGTCTTCTTCCTCTGGCTGGCGGTCGGCATCTCGATGGCGCTCCTCGGCGCCCTGCTGCTGCTGATCGCCCCCCGCGCCGCCGATGCCATCGAGGCGCGCTCGCACGAACGGATCGGCCCCCTGATCGCAATCGGCATCGCGATCGCGATCGCGCTTCCGGTGGCGGCGGCGATCGCGGCGGTGACGCTCGTCGGGCTGCCGCTGGCCCTGGTGCTCTTCTTCCTCACCGCCCCGCTCTGGGCAGCCGCCTATTGCGTGTCCGCCTGGGTGCTCGGTCGCCGGGTCGTGAAGACGCCGCGGAACCGGTTCCTCGCCTTCCTCGCCGGACTGGCGATTCTGCGCGCCCTGGCCCTGGTCCCGATCCTCGGCTTCCTCGTCGGCGTCGCGGCGGTGATCTTCGGCCTCGGGCTGATCGGGACCGCTATCGGGGCGACTCGGGACCGGGACCGGTCGGAGACGGCTCCCACCCCGGGCAGCTGAGCACCGGCAGCCGCGGGTAGCGCGGATAGGCGGGGTCCTCGCGCGAGCGCTCGCAGAGCGAGAACACCGAGCCGCGGGTGTTCGGCACCAGCCGCTGGTGGCGGCAGCTGTCGCAGAGTCCGGCGGTCGGACGCGAAGTGCTCATCGACCCGAACCTAGAACATTGTCTCCGCGCAAACTGCGACCTCGGGGAGGGCGAGTCCCGCCTTGCCGGGGCCTAGCCTAGGTGGCCGATGAGAGCGGCAACCCTTTTCGACGCAGACGCGGCCTCCTACAGCGGCACGGTCGAGGTCCTCGGCGTCATCTACAAGGCCGACGACGACGGCTACGCGGTCCTCGAGGTGCAGGAGGCCGACTCCGGCGAAGGCTTCGCCCTGGTCGGGCCGGTGGCCCACCTCGACGCCGGTGACCGGGCCGAAGTCAGCGGCGAGTGGCAGACCCACAGCCGCTACGGCCGCCAGCTGCGGGCGCAGGGGGCGCTGCCGCTCGACCCGGCCGACCGCGACGGGCAGATCGCCTACCTGAGCTCGCTGCGCCACATCGGCCTGAAACGGGCCGAGAAGCTGTGCGACGAGCACGGTGAGGGGGTGCTGCAAGCGATCGCCGCCGACCCGCAGCGGGTCTTCGGCTCCCTGCGCGGGGTCAGCGGCGACCAGGCCGAGGCGGCGACCCAGTCCTGGTTCGCGAACCGGGCGATCCGCGACCTCCACGTCCAGCTGGCCCCCCACGGGCTCGCCCACCTGGCGGCGCCGATCCACGCCCGCTACGGCGAGAAATCGATGACGATCCTGCACGAGGACCCCTACCGGCTGACCGAGGTCCCCGGCGTCGGCTTCGCCCGCGCCGACAAAATCGCCCTCGCGGCCGACATGGCGCCGGAGTCCGACAGCCGCGCCCAGGCGGCGGCGCTCTTCGCCCTGATCGAGGCCGAGCAACAGGGCAACAGCTACCTGCCGCTCGAGGAGCTGAGTCGGCGAACCGCGCGCCTGATCGGGCTGGTCCCCGATCCCGACGTGCTGGTGCAGGCACGCGGGGTGGTCGTCGACGAGGGGCGGATCTACCGCGAAGGCACCCACGCCAGCGAGCTGGCGGTTGCGGCGACCCTGGCGACCCGCGCCGCCGCCCCTCCCCACCTCGACCACGACCCCGGCGAAGCGCCGCGCGACGGCCTCACCGACGAGCAGTGGGCGGCGGTGCGCGGCGCCTTCGCGGCGCGGCTCTCGGTCCTCACCGGCGGCCCCGGCGTCGGCAAGACGAAGGCCACCAAGGAGATAGTTGCCGAGGCCGAAGCGGCGAACGCGACGATCGCCCTCTGCGCCCCGACCGGCCGGGCGGCGCGGCGGCTCGAGGAAGCGACCGGGCACGAGGCGAAGACGATCCACCGCCTGCTCGAGTGGATGCCGGGCCGCGAGCCGGCCTTCCGCCCCGGCCGGCCGCTGCCGGCTGACCTGGTGATCGTCGATGAGTCCTCAATGCTGAACCTGCGCCTCTGCGAGGTCCTGCTCGGGGGGCTGGCCGAGAGCACCCACATCGTCTTCGTCGGCGACGCCGACCAGCTGCCGCCGATCGGGGCCGGTAAGCCGTTCGAGGACCTGATCGCTTCCGCGGCGGCGCCGGTCGTGCGGCTGACCCAGATCTTCCGCCAGGCGGCGCGGTCGATGATCACCACGGCGGCCCACGAGATCAACCAGGGACGGCCGCCCCACCTCGAGCCGGGCGAGGACCAGGACCACGACTTCTTCTTCATCGAGCGGGGGACGCCGGAGCGCGCCCTGGAGACGGTGGTCGAGGTGGTGGCCGAGCGGGCACCGGCGAAATTCGGCGTCGACCCGATCCGCGAGGTCCAGGTGCTGGCGCCGATGTACCGGGGGCCGGTCGGGATCGACGCCCTCAACGAGCGTCTCCAGGCGGAGCTCAACCCCGACGGCAAGCGCGCCCTCTCCGACCGCTTCCGGATCGGCGACCGCCTGATCCAGACCCGCAACTCACACGAGCTCGGGCTGATGAACGGCTCGATCGTCTTCCTCCGCGCCGACGACCCCGATGAAGAGACGATCCGGGTCGACACCGACGACGGCGGCAGCCTCCTGATCCCCTACGGGGAGACCGGGACGCTGCGCCTCGCCTACGCGATCTCCGTCCACAAGGCGCAGGGGTGCGAGGTGCCGGTGGTGGTCGGCGTCTGCCAGCGTTCGCACTCGCGGATGCTCAACCGCCCGCTCCTCTACACGGCGATCACCCGCGCCCGCAACAGCTGCGTCCTGATCGGCGACCAGGCTTCGCTGGCCTCGGCGGTGCGGCGCGACGACAGCGGCGGCCGCCACTCCGGTCTGGCCGAGCGGCTGAGCGCCGCTCGTTGAGCGGCATCTAGCCTGGGCAGGTGGAGAAGGACCGCCTGCCCTGGGCAGAGATCGGGATCACCCTCGCCGGCATCGCGGCGATGGCCCTGATCGTGATCCTCGTCGAGCCGCTGCGGGACTCGGTCTCCGCCCTGATAGCCGGGGACCACGACGAGGTCCGCAACCAGATCGACGAGCTCGGCTTCTGGGGGCCGCTGCTGATCCTCGCGCTCGCGGTCCTGCACGCGGTGGTCTTCTATCCGGCGGAGATCGTCGACGCCGCCGCCGGCTTCGCCTACGGTTTCTTCCCGGCGCTCTGCCTGGTGATGACCGGCTGGCTCCTCAACGGGGTGATCTGCTGGGCGATCGGCCGCTCGATCGCCCGCCCCCTGCTCGACCGCTGGTTCGGCGAGGAGCGCTTCGAACGGGTCGAGAACTCGATCGAGCGCGGTGGACCGACGCTGCTGATCGCGATGCGGCTGATCCCGATCCTCCCCTTCAGCATCGTCTCCTACGCGGCCGGGGCGGCAAGGGTGCCGATCTGGCGCTTCCTCTGGACGACCGTGGTCGGCTACCTGCCGATCACGATGATCTCCGTCTACTTCGGAACCCGGCTCGAAGGCCTCTCGCTGACCGACCCGCTGGTCCTCGCCAGCGCCCTGGCGATGCTGGCGCTGCTGGGGGCGGGGCACTGGGCGATGAGGCGGCAGGCGCGCCGCTCCTCCGCCTGACGGTCAGCCGGCAACGATTCGGAAGCGGAAGACCGCAGGGGTGGGGTCGAAGAGGCCGCCGGCGCCGCGAGCCTTCACCCGGAGCACGTGCCGCCCCACCGCATAGCGGCGGAGGAAACGGGACGGGCAGGCGCGGAAGCGGGCGCGGTCGACCCGGCAGAGGAAGGCGGCGGATTCCTGGTCGGAGCCGAAACGGAAAGCGAGGCGGGTCGAGCGCGCGGCAATCCGCACCAGCTTCGGCGGGTGCCTGAGGATCAGCGTGCTCGGGGTCGAGGGGGTCGGCGTCGGCAGCGGCTGGGGCGAGCCGGGGGGCGCCGTCGGAGCCGGCTGTGACTTCGTCGCGGCGCTCGGGTTTTCGAGCGGCGTGGCCGATTCGCTGGGGCCGTCGCCGCCTTCGATCGGGCCGGGCAGGCCGTCGATCGCCGCGAAGGCGTCGACGAGGCCGGCGCCGGCCGCCTCGGGCGGGAAGGAGCCGACGGGCGCCGCGGTACCGACGAGAGCGCTCCGCACCTGCTGCTCGGGTAGAGCCGGTTTGGCCTGGCGGATGAGGGCGGCGACGGCGGCGACGTGCGGGGCCGCCGCCGAGGTCCCGCAGAAGCGCCAGGTGCCGCTGGAGAGGAAGGCGAAGAAGGTGGTCGCCCCGCAGTCGGTGGCGGCGAGGTCGGGCTTCTCGATCACTTTCGCGGTGCCCAGGGGAAGCGCCGGGAGCGGCCCTTCGACCGGGCCGAAGTAGTGGGTAACGGGGCCACGCGAGGAGTAGGACTCGACTTTGGCGCTGTTGTTGAAGGGCACGGCGGCAACGGCGATCGCGCTCCCGGCGCCGGCGTGGCCGAAGATCGTCGGGCCGACGACGTCACTGCCGCTCGACTGCGGGTACTCGGTGGCACTGACCCCGCCGCCGTTCTCGAGCAGGATGACCTTGAGGCGGGGGGCGAGGCCGGCGAAGCGGTTGATCGCCAGCCGCACGGTTCTCGCCGAGGTCGACTGGTTTTCCCACTGCAGGATCTCCACCGGCCGCTGGGTCCCGGTCGGGCTGACGTTGTCGGCGGGAGCTTCGGCGACGATCTGACCGCCGCTCGCGAGGAGGAAGGCGTCGAGATCGGTGGCGACGCCGTTCCAGGGTTCCGCCCACTGCAGGTCGAGGGTCAGCACCTGTTGCGGCGCGACCGTAATCCCGAAGGTGTCATCACTGCCGGCGCCGGGGTCGAAGTCCATGCAGTGGACGCCGTTGAAGCCGGCCTTTTTGGCGATCGCTTCCGGACAGCCCCCGGAATCGCGGAACGCGGGCGCTTCCCAGGAGGCGATTTCGCGACCGCCGGAGTCGAAGAGGTTGTTGTTGCCGGCGGCGCTGAGATAGGTGACGCCGTCGTCGGTGACGCGGTTGATCGCGACGGCGATCGGCCCGTCCTGGAAGAAGGGCTCTTCGAACCAGGCGACGTCGTCGACGATGACGTCGGCGCCGGCACCCCCTTCGGAGGCGGGGCGGGCGAGCCGTTCGACGTTCTGCGCGAAGGATTCTTCGCTCTCGAAGGCGGTGGCGAAGGCGAGGTCCGCGTGCGGGGCGAGGTCGTGGACGATCTGCAGCATCGCCCTGCCCTCGTCGCCCTGCCCGACCGGCCCCTCGTCGAGGACGTCGACCGGCAGCTGCTGGTCGCCGCAGGATCCGGCGGGCCCGGGCAGATCGCCGCTGAGGACGTCGTCCTGGGCGTCGGTAACAGGCGGTTCCGTGCCCAGCCTGGCGGTGTCGTAGGAGTCGGAGAGGACACCGACGGTGATCCCCCTGCCGCGGAGTTCGAACGCCTGGCGGGCATCGTCGACCCGCAGCTGAGCCAGCCCCTCGGAGATCGCCGCCCCGCCTTCGCAGGGACCCGCGGGTCCGTAGAGGATCGGCTCCCGCACCGGCCACGCCGACTTCAGGCCGGCCACGGCGGCGATCTCAGGGAGCAGGGCCGGGTCCGCCGCCAGCGTCGCGGTCTGCGTCCCCCGGTCGGCGCTGAGGACCCGCGCGCCCGCCTGGCGCAGCTGCGGCAGGGCGGCGAGGACGCCGTGGTCGAAGCGGGCGGTGAGGAGAATCAGGTCCCCATGCCGGACGAGGCTGCCGGGTCCGCTCGAAGGGATTCCCAGCCGCTCGTCCTGAGCAGCCGCGGGTGCGGCTGCGAGCGTGGGCGCGGCCAGCTCGGCGAGCGGCGGGGTCAGCTTCCTGTCTTCGCCCGGGCCGGGCGCGGCCGCGACGGCGACCGCCGCCGAGAGCAGGGACAGGGAGATCGCGAGCGCGAGCGTTCCGGAAAAACGGTTGAAGCCAGGGGTCGACTGCATCCTCCCTGCCTGTATCGGCATCCCGCGCCCAATTCTTAGTACCTGATCCGCCTCCCGATCAGGGCATGTTTGGCGCTGCATCCGGGGGCGATCCTGCTACGGTCCTCTCCGTTAGGGCCGGTATCGACCGGCGAAAGTTGTGCGTAGCGCTCGCAGTCGTTGCTTCATCGCATCCTCCGCGTTCGCAGCACATGAAGTGGAGGCAATGCATGCCGACTGGAACTGTTAAGTGGTTCAGCGACGACAAGGGCTACGGGTTCATCACGCCCGACGACGGCTCGAAGGACGTCTTCGTCCATCACACCGCGATCATGGGTGAGGGCTTCAAGTCCCTGACCGAGGGCGCGAAAGTGAGTTACGAGTCCGAAGAAGGCCCCAAGGGCCCGGCCGCCGCGAGCGTTCAGCAGCAGTAGCTTCGCCGCAAGCGCTTTAATGACGGGACTCGTTTCGACGGGTCCCGTTTTTTTGTGCCTGTGGGCTTTTCGGTGATTCAGGGCCGAGCAGTCCAAGGACGCAGGAGCGATTGTGCTCTGCACATGAGCGACGAGGACGCAGGAATGCGAAGGCCATGAACCACCGAAAAGACCTCAGGAACGTTGCGATCATCGCCCATGTTGACCACGGCAAGACGACCCTGGTCGACGCGATGCTGTGGCAGACCGGCACCTTCCGCAAAGGCCAGGACGTCGCCGAGCGGGTGATGGACTCGATGGACCTCGAGAAGGAGAAGGGGATCACGATCCTCGCCAAGAACACCGCCGTCACCCGCGACGGCGTCAAGTTCAACATTGTCGACACCCCCGGGCACGCCGACTTCGGCGGCGAGGTCGAGCGGGCGCTGACGATGGTCGATGGAGCGCTGCTCCTGGTCGACGCCTCCGAGGGGCCGCTGCCGCAGACCCGCTTCGTGCTCCGCAAGGCACTGGAGCGAAAGCTGCCGATCGTCCTCGTCGTCAACAAGGTCGACCGGCCGGACGCGCGCATCGCCGAGGTAGTCGACGAGGTCTATGAGCTCTTCATCGACCTCGACGCCGACTCCGACCAGATCGACTTCCCGATCGTCTACACCAACGCGAAAGCAGGCTGGGCAGCGCTCGAGGAGGGGGTCGAGGGCGAGGACCTGACCCCCCTGCTCGACCTGATGCTGGAGAAGATCCCGGCGCCGCAATTCGACGAGGGGACGCCGCTGCAGGCGCACGTGACCAACCTCGACGCCTCGCCCTACGTCGGGCGACTGGCGATCTGCCGGGTGCACCAGGGGACGATCCGCTCCGGGCAGCAGATCGCCTGGTGCCGCGCCGACGGCAGCGTCCAGCGGGCAGCGGTCTCCGAGCTCTACATCACCCAGGGCCTCGAGCGGGTCGCCGCCAAGGAGGCGGGGCCGGGCGAAATCATCGCCGTCGCCGGAATCGAAGAGGTGACGATCGGCGAGACCCTGGCCGACCCCGAGGACCCGCGCCCGCTGCCGGTGATCACCGTCGATGAGCCCTCGCTCTCGGTCGTGATCGGGATCAACACCTCACCGCTGGCGGGCACCCAGGGTGGCGACAAGCTGACCGCGCGGCAGATCCGCTCGCGGCTCGACGCCGAGCTGATCGGCAACGTCTCGCTGCGGGTCAACGAGACCGAGCGCCCGGATGCCTGGGAGGTGCAGGGCCGGGGCGAGCTGCAGCTGGTCGTTTTACTGGAGATCATGCGCCGCGAGGGCTACGAGCTGACCGCCGGCCAGCCGCAGGTGGTGACGCGGGAGATCGAAGGGCAGATCCACGAGCCGGTCGAGCGGCTCGCGATCGACGTCCCCGAGGACCACGTCGGCGACGTCACCCAGATGCTCGCCGCCCGCAAGGGCCGACTCGAGCAGATGGTCAACCACTCGACCGGGTGGGTGCGGATGGACTACCTGGTGCCGGCGCGCGGCCTGATCGGCTTCCGGACCGAGTTCCTGACGGTGACCCGCGGCAGCGGCCTCCTGCACCACGTCTTCGACCGCTGGGAGCCGTGGGCGGGGGAGCTGCGCACGCGGCAGACCGGCTCGCTGGTGGCGGACCGGCGCGGCCAGACCGCCGGCTACTCGCTGCAGAGCCTCCAGGACCGCGGCAGGCTCTTCGTCGGCTCCGGCGAGATTGTCTACGAGGGGATGATCGTCGGCGAGAACTCGCGCTCCGACGACCTCGATGTCAACCCGACCAAGGCCAAACAGCAGACCAACATGCGCGCCGCCAGCGCCGACGTGCTGGTCCGGCTGGCGCCGCCGGAGCGACTTTCGCTGGAAGGTGCCCTGGAGTTCGTCCGCGAGGACGAGTGCGTCGAAATCACTCCCGAGGAGGTTCGCCTGCGCAAGGTCGACCTCGACAAAGTCACGCGACTGAAGGCCTCCAAGCGCCGCGACACGGCGCCGGCGCGCTAGCGCCGGGCGGCGCGGAAGATTCGCGCCGCCCTTACCCGATCGGCTTAGCCGACCATGAAGCCAATGGCTTCGCCTTTCCCGTTTTTCGCCGTCAGTGTGCTTTCAGCCACAAATTCGGCGCTGGAGCCGCTGGAGCCGCAGACGATGGCCGACCCTGTCGTGGTGTATTTGATCCCCGTCAGATTTTCTTTGGCCAGAACGTCTTCCGGCGAGCCGGCGACGTTTTCGTATTCGACCGCGGCGAGTTCAGATTGAGCCGCCAGGTGGAAATTGCAAAGGGTTTTTCCTTCTTTTTTGGCGGCTTCGCTTTCCCAGACCATGATCTGAACGTCTTTGCCGGCTTCGCATTTCAGGGTTTTCTCTTTTTTCAGCATCACGTTTTTGGCCTGCCAGTCACAGCCGTTCATTTTGATGTCGACAGCCATTTTGACTCCGTTGATCACAGCGGTGCAGTCCAGGGCGGCCCAAAGTTCCTGTGTCCATTCCCCGGTGCTGGCGGCGATCAACCCTTTGAAGGTCGCTTTCGCGCAGGTGACTTTGACGGCTGGAAAATCGATCTCGACGTTTTTCCCTTTGACCTGCGTGCCTTCGATGGTCGCCGGATATTGGCTCGCTGTGAATTCGTTCGCGGCCCGCGCGGCCGAAGCCGCCGTGCCGACGAGCACCAGGCTCGCGACAAAGGCGAGCCCCAGCCTCTTGGAGTTCCTGAACATTGTGCTCTCCCTTTGATCGACAAAATCTGTCTAAACAGACTCTAGGAGCTCCCGGTCATTTGGACAAATCCATGAAAAAAGCCGCCGGCCCTCGGGCCGGCGGCTTTTAAAGCGGCTTTCGCCGGTGCGCTAGACCGTTGCGGCGGCCTGCTCGGACTGGCTCTGCTCGGAGGCCTGGGCCTTCGCGTCCGGCGCCGGAACGTCGTCCACCTGGCGCGGGAGCAGGACTTCTTTGGCGATCACGAGGCGCTGGATCTGGCTGGTCCCCTCGTAGAGCTGCATGATCTTCGCGTCGCGCATCAGTTTCTCCACCGGGTACTCCTTGATGAAGCCGTAGCCGCCGTAGACCTGGACGGCGTCGGTGGTGATCTCCATCGCCGAGTCGGCCGCGAAGCGCTTGGCCATCGAGGAGATCTTCGAGTTGCGGACGCCTTGGTCGAGCAGGAAGGCGGAGTTCCAGACCAGCAGACGGGCCGCCTCGACCTTGGTCGCCATGTCGGCGATCATGAACTGGATCGCCTGGTGCATCGCGATCGGGACGCCGAACTGGACCCGTTCCTTCGAGTAGTCCGTCGCGTATTCGAGGGCGGCGCGACCGATGCCGACGGCCATCGCCGAGACGCCGGGGCGGGTCCGGTCGAGGGTCATCATCGCCAGTTTGAAGCCCTTGTTTTCCTCGCCCAGGAGGTTCTCGGCCGGGATCTCGACTTCGTCGAAGGAGATGGTCGCGGTGTTGGAGGCCCGCTGACCCATCTTGTCCTCCTTCTTGTCGACGGAGACCCCGGGGAGGTCGGCGTCGACGACGAAGGCGCTGATGCCGCGGTGACCGGCCTCCGGGTCGGTCTTCGCGAAGACGGTGAAGTAGTCGGCGTAGGTGCCGTTGGTGATGAAGCACTTGGAGCCGCTGATGACGTACTTGTCGCCCTTCTTCACGGCCTTGGTCTTCATCCCGCTGACGTCGGAGCCGGCGTCCGGCTCGGTGAGGCCGAAGGAGCAGAGTTTGGGGGCTTCGGTCAGCATCCCCAGGTACTTCTTCTTCGTCTCCTCGGAGCCGCCGAGGGTGATCGGGGCCGAGGCGAGGCCGTTGGCGGCCAGCGAGGTGCCGATGCCGGAGCAGCCCCAGCCGAACTCCTCCTCGATCAGGCAGCCGGAGAGGTAGTCGAGGCCGGGACCGCCGTAGGCCTCGGGAATGTGGGTGTTCATCAACCCGACCTCCCAGGCCTTCTCGATCACGTCCTGGGGCCAGGTGCCGTCAACGTCGTACTCCCAGGCGACGTTGCGCATGTCTTTCTCGGCGAAGCTGTGGGCCAGCTCGCGCAGGTCTTTCTGCTCGTCAGTGAGGGTGAAGTCGACCACCGGTCGGTGCTCCTTTTCTTCGCGGTTCTTTTGAAGTTTGCGGGAGCGCCGGCAGGAGCCTGACGTTCCACCGATTGACTGGTCAGTCAACCGGTCCTCAAGGTTAGCGGACAGCCCTCTACCCTTGGACGATGGATCTTCCGACGGCTCTCACCGCGCTCCAGAAGGGCGCGGCGGTGCTCGTCTTCACCGGTGTGGCCGCGCCGCTGATCGGCCTGCTGCTGAAGCGGGTCGGCGGCGGCTGGGAGACGATGGGCGGCGGTCCGTTCGCGATCCTCAACGAGCGCCCGCGGAGGTCGGTTGCCGGCGAGCAGCGGGTCGACCCTGCGATCCAGGCCGCCGAGGTGAGGCAGATGCTGGAGGCGAAATCAGAGCGCCGGCGACAGCGCGGCGAGGCCCCGCTCGACGTCGAGGCGGAGACCGCGCGCCTGCTTGCCGCCGCCGAGCAACCGCGCGGCCAGGACGCGATCGACGCCGAGCTGCAGGCCGAGGTGCGTCAGCTGGTCGTCGCCCGCAACGAACGGCGCATGCGGGAAGGGCTGGAGCCGCTCGACGTCGAGGCCGAGACCGAAAGGCAACTGGCCGATCTCATAGGATCGAACTGATGCCTCCGACCGAGGAGAACGTCTACGAGGTTGAGGAGATGCTCAACCAGCCGGGGACCTACTTCAACCCGCAGACCGAGGTTGTCGTGGTCGTCGACGACTCCGCCTCGATCGACCAGGAGGTCTTCAACAACCTCGAGGGGCTGGAAGGCGCCGAGTGGGTCCGCGTCTCCGACGACGTCCCGGTCGACGAAGACGGCCGCGACCGTGCCCTGGAGGCGTTCGAGACCACCAACCAGGGCGGCGCCGCGATCGCCCCGAGCGAGCTCGAAGAGACCGACGACGACCTCGAAGAAGACGAGGAACCGCCCGAACCCGACCCCGATCCCGATCCCGAGGAGGAGTAGTGCTCTCCGAGGGGGACAAGGCACCCAACTTCACGCTGCCCGACCAGAACGGGGAGAAGGTGAAGCTCTCCGACCTGAAGGGAGAGACGGTGGTCCTCTACTTCTATCCCAAGGCCAATACGTCTGGCTGCACGACCCAGGCCTGCGGCGTCCGCGACCGCAAAGCCGCCTACGCCGCCGCCGGGGCGCGGGTGATCGGGATCTCACCCGACGAGGTCAAGGACGTCGACAAATTCGCCGGCAAATACGACCTCGACTTCACCCTCCTCGCCGACACCGACCATGCCGTCGCCGAGAAGTACGGCACCTGGGTCGAGAAGTCGATGTACGGAAACAAGTACATGGGCGTCGCCCGCGCCACCTTCATCATCGATCCGAAGGGGAAGATCGCCAGGGTCTTCCCGAAAGTTCAGCCGAAAAAGCACGACGACCTCGTGCTGAAGGCGCTCGGAGAACTCGCTGCCTAGCTAAGCGCTGACGATCACGGCGACTATGAACGCCGTGTAGAGCGCAAACCAGCCGATTACCGCGGGCAGTTTGAAGCGCCGGGCCAGATGCAGGCTCTCGTAGGCGAGGAGGCCCCCGGCGAGGCCGAGGCCGATCGAGAGGATCGCGGTCCCGCTGAGGTCCCAGTCGGTGAAGATCAGGCCGATCCCGACCGGGATCATCGACTGGAAGACCATCGCGCCGGTGATGTTGCCGAGCGCCAGGGCGTCCTTCGCTTCCCGCACCCAGAAGAAGCTGTTGACCTTCTCCGGCAGCTCGGTCGCCAGCGGCGCCAGGATCAGCGCCAGGACCAGTGGCTCGACGCCGATGCTCTCGGCGATGTGGAGCAGCTCCTCGACGAAGAGGTGGGCGCCGCCGACCATCGCCCCCAGCCCGACCAGGAGCTGGATCACGCAGAGGGCCATCGCCGGGTCTTCGCGGCGTTCGGCGCGGCGCTCGAAGATCAGCGGGTTGAGGGACTCTTCGCTCTGCACCTCTCCCCCGCCCTTCAGCGTCAGCCGGATGTAAAAGACGTAGGCGAGGATGAAGGCGATGCCGACCGGGATCCGGACCTCCGGCGGCGGCCCCCAGGCGAGCAGGCCGGCGATCGTGAAGAGCGAGAGGAAGAAGACGAGATCGCGCTCCAGCGTCGGCCGGTGGACGTTGAGCTGGACCCCCTGGTCGCGTTTGTCGCGGTAGAGGTAGGCGAAGAGGCCGACCAGCCCCATCGCCAGGGTCGCGAGCAGGAAGGGGGCGCCGACGATCGCCCCGATCGCGACGTCTTCGGACCCCTCGCTGACGTCGACCAGGGCGACGATCGCGATCAGCGTCTCGGGCATCGCCGTGCCGACTGCGGCGAGGATGCTCCCCACTGCGCCGACCCCGACCTCGAGCTTGTGGCCGATCCACTCGACGGCGTTGGTGAAGATCAAGGCGCCGGTGAGGACGACCGCGAAGCTGACCAGCAGGAGGACTACTTCCATCGGCGCAGGCTATCTACCCGGCTCCGGCGGCCCGGATCAGGCGAAGTAGAACGCCAGCCCGAAGACGAAGTAGACCGCAAGGAGCTGCACGCCCTCGAACCAGGTCGACTCGCCGTCGGCGGTGACCTGGCTTCCGACCAGGATCGCCAGCAGGATCGCCCCCAGCTCGAAGCCGTTGAAGACGAGGGCGAGCGGATAGGGCCCGATGAAGAAGGAGGCGATCACCAGCACCGGGGCGACGAAGAGGGCGATCTGGGCGCTGGAGCCGACGGCGATGTTGACCGCGAGGTCCATCTTGTTCTTCATCGCGACCAGGACGGCGACCCAGTGCTCGGCGGCGTTGCCGACGATCGCGACAACGATCACGCCGATGAAGAACTCCGAGAGCCCGACCGACTCCGAGGCCTCGGTGATCGAGCCGACCAGCACCTCCGACATCACCCCGACGAGGACGCCCGCGATCGCCAGCGCGATCACCGAGGTCCGGGTTGACCAGCCCCAGGTGTCTTCCTCCTCGTACTCGGGGTTGAAGAGGTCGCGGTGCGTTTTCAGCGAGAAGAAGAGGCCGATCACGTAGGTGATCATGAGGACGATCGCGACGGCCAGCGAGAGGTGCTCGACGGTGCCGCCGTAGTTGATCGACTCCGCCCCCGGCGCCGGCAGGCCCTTGCCCTCGACCAGCTCGAAGATCGCCGGCATGATCAGCGCCGCCCCGGCGAGCATCAGCATCGTCGTCTGGATGTTGGCGCTGGTGCTGCTGAAGGTCTGCTTGTCGCGCCCGAGCCCGCCCGCCAGCATAGCGGCGCCGAGGACGAGCAGCATGTTGCCGATGATCGAGCCGACGATCGAGGCCTTGACCACCTCCTGCAGGCCCTGCTGGAGGGCGAAGAGGGCGATGATCAGCTCCGGCGCGTTGCCGAAGGTGACGTTGAGGAGGCCGCCGATGCCCGGCCCCGAGCGCGCCGCCAGCTCCTCGGTCGCCCGCCCCATCAGCGCCGCGGTGGGGATGATCCCCAGCGCCGAGGCGGCGAAGACGAGGGTCGCCGGCGAGCCGAGCAGCTCGAGCAGGACCGCGATCGGGATCAGCGGCGTGAGCAGATAGGGCCAGCCCATCGGCGTCCTCAGAAAGGACGCGTCTAGGCGTGGCCCCTGCTCGTTCATGACTACGCGGCTACCCGGCTATTCGAGCAGGCTCGCGCACTTCTGCAGGTCGGCCGGAGATTCGGACCCCTGCAGGCATTCCACGTACCTCTTCTGGTTGGCGCCCGCCCCGTCCGGGGACGAAGCACCGCCCGATGACGAGCCGCCGGAGGAGGAACCACCCGAGGACGTTCCGGGCAGCGAGCCGCCAAGGATCCCTTCCAGCAGCCCTTCGATGCCTTCTTCGGTGCCGGCTTCCAGCAGTTCGAGCGGGTTGATGTCGAGCTGTTTGAAGAGCCCTTCCAGCGGCTTCGTCTCTGAGGGAGTCTCGAAGCTCTGCTCCTCGTTGACGCCGGAGAGCGTCAGTTCCATGTCCAGTTCGACTTTTTCGTCCTCGGCGCCGGGCGGAGCGATCGTCAGTTCCGCATCGACCTTGCGGACGATGTCGTCATCGCCGACGTAGAGGTCGATGTGGGCCTCTTTGATCGCCTTGCTCAGTTCGCCCTTGGCTTCTTCGAGTTCGTCCAGCGGTAGCGGCCCGGCGGCTTCGAACTGGGAGCTGCAGGCGGGGTCTTCGGTCAGTTCGATGAGCGCGTCGATCCCGCCGGAGACGTCGAGGTTGCCACTGACTTTGGTCGTCGAGGTGCCGTCGACGTCGGCGCTGCCTTCGTTCGTCAGCTGGTCGGCGAGGCGGTTGAACTTGATCCCTTCCGCCGCTTCCTGGCAGGCGGTGATGTCGCCGCTTTCTTTTTCGGACTGCTGCGCCCGTTCCAGCGCCGACTTGAGGAAGCCGAAGGTCGTCGGGTCGACTTCGTAGGCGGTTCCTTTGTATTCGACGAAGGCACGATCGGTGAGCAGGGTGAGGCCACCTTTGAAGTCGAGGTCTTCGTCGTCGACGGTGCCGCTCGCTTCGGCGCTCAGCCCGAGCTGCGGCAGTTCGCCCTTGGCGCCGGCTTCGAACGGGCCGGAGAGGTTGACTTCGACCTCGCCGCCTTCGTCGCCCGCGGCGGTGACATTCAGGGACATGTCGATTTCGCCGCTTTTGACGCCTTCGAGGCTGGCGTTTTCGATCACCGTCTGCGGGTCTTCGCCGCTGCTGTCGCTGTCGTCGCTGCCGCCACCACAGGCGGCGAGCAGGCCGGCCACGGCGGCCAGGGTCGCGAACAGCGCAAGAATTCGGAAACGACTCAAGAGATGGAACTCCTCGTAATCGGAGAACAGTGCCGGCGGGAGTTTAGGGCGGGGGCGGTGGGTCCTGCCCCGCGCGCCTCATCCCCGCCTCGATTTCCTCGATCACGAGGCACATCACCTCGACCCTGGCGAAGCGCTTGGACTCCCCCGGGACCACCCGCCAGCGGGCGTGCGGCTTGTCGGTCCGCTCCAGCATCTCCTCGACCGCCTCGGTGTACTGCGGCAGCTTCTCGCGGTTGCGCCAGTCCTCGTCGGTCAACTTCCACGACTTCAGCGGGTCCTCGGCCCTGGCTTCAAAGCGCCTCAGCTGCTCCTCGGGTGAGATCTGCAGCCAGAGCTTGACGATCGTCGTGCCCTCGTCGGCGAGGCTCTGCTCGAAGGCGTTGATCTCCTCGTAGGCGCGGCCCCACTCCTCACGGCTGGCGAAGCCCTCGACCCGCTCGACCATCACCCGGCCGTACCAGGAGCGGTCGAAGACGGTCATCCCGCCCCAGCCCGGCAGCGCCGGCCAGAAGCGGCCGAGGAAGTGGTGGCGTTTCTCGTCAGCGCTCGGAGCGGCGAACTGGGCGACGCGGACGTGGCGTGGGTCCAGCGGTGCCACCAGGCGCTTGATCGCGCCGCCCTTGCCGGAGGCGTCCCAGCCCTCGAAGACGACGACCAGCGGCGGCCCCAGGCGTTTCTCGCCGATCAGCCCGCCCAGGGTCAGGCGCAGCTGCGCCAGCCGCTCGCCCAGCTCCTTCAGCCCGCGTTCTTCCTCCTCGCGGCTGAGCTTCAGCGTCAGATCGACTTCGTCGAGGCGTCCCATGGGTTCTCCCTACCCGTTCATTCGCCGCTGTCGCCCCTGTCGCCGCGGGATTCGTCGATCGGCGGCGGCCGGTTTTCGGTCGTCACGTTGGCGAGGAGGGGGAAGAGCAGGGCGCCGAGGAAGATCAGGATGACGCCGGCGGCGACGAGCCAGCGGGCCCGCGTCAGGTGGCCGAGAATGCCGATCGCAAAACCCACCAACATCAGGGTGATGTAGGGCGTGGGGCTGTGCGGAAGCAGCGCGGCGGGAAGCACGGAGGGGTCGAGCACTGAGCGGGATTATCATCGGCGGCCATGGCCGATGGCTCCGTCGCAGATGTGAAGCGCTCGCTGGCCGAGGTCGGCTACCTCGCCGACGAGCCCGCCGCGCTCGTCTCCTTCCTCGCCCAGCAGCTCGGCAAGCCGGTCCTGGTCGAGGGTCCGGCGGGGGTCGGCAAGACCGAGCTGGCGAAGGCGCTCTCCCGCGCCACCAGCCGCGAGCTGGTGCGGCTGCAGTGCTACGAGGGCCTCGACGAGGCGAAGGCGATGTACGAGTGGAACTACCGCAAGCAGCTGCTGCGGATCCAGGCCGGCGGCGCCCAGGGCGGCTGGGACGACGTCCAGGACGACATCTTCAGCGCCGAGTTCCTGCTCGAGCGGCCGCTGATGCAGGCGATCGCCAGCCCCGAGCCGGTGGTCCTGCTGATCGACGAGATCGACAAGACCGACCAGGAGTTCGAGGCGATGCTGCTCGAGCTCCTCTCCGACTTCCAGATCACGATCCCCGAGCTGGGGCGGGTCGAGGCGACGACGATGCCGATCGTCGTCCTCACCTCGAACGACTCGCGCGAGCTGACCGAGGCGCTGAAGCGGCGCTGCCTCTACCTCTGGCTCGACTACCCCGAGCTCGAGCGGGAGATGGAAATCGTCCGCCTCCACACCCCCGAGCTTCCCGAGACGCTCGCCCGCAAGCTGGTCGAGGTGATCCGCATGGTCCGCGGCCTCGACCTGAAGAAGCCGCCCTCGATCGCCGAGTCGATCGACTGGGCCCGGACCCTGCTGCTGATGGGCGCCGAGGACATCGACCGCGAGACCTTCAACCAGTCGATGTCGATCATCGTCAAGCACCGCACCGACATCCACCTGGTGGCCGAGCGGGTCGGGGTGAAACTTGCCGACCCCCTACGGACCGAAGGCTGACGCCGGGCCGCCGGGGATGGCGGCGAAGCTGCTCGGCTTCTGCGAGGAGCTGCGCGGCGAGGGGGTCGCGGTCGGGACCTCGGAGCTGCTCGACGCCTTCGCCGCCCTCGGCCACGTCGACTGGACCTCGCGCGCCGACTTCCGCGAGGCGCTGGCGGCGACGATCGCCAAGTCCCAGGACGACCGCCGCGTCTTCGAGCTGCTCTTCGACC
>Ga0068868_100000572_pt1 | contig 24682 bp, 23 predicted proteins | sample KBSMisM42_FD_64660 | JGI IMG/M metagenome (GOLD analysis project Ga0068868, IMG submission 64660) | Miscanthus rhizosphere microbial communities from Kellogg Biological Station, Michigan, USA - KBS Miscanthus M4-2 | ecosystem: Host-associated > Plants > Roots > Rhizosphere > Soil ...
GGGCCGCGAACCTTCGATGGAAGACATCCTCGCGTCGATCAAGAAAGTGATCGCGGAGGAGAAGGAGCTGCGCACCTCAGGTGAGCCGATCGATTCGGTTGAGGACGAGCCGCTGCCGGAAGATAGCGGCGCTGCGGATGAGGATGTCCTGGAGCTCGACGAGCCGCTCGCCCAGCCGGTGGACCTCGGTCCGCCGCTGGTTGACGACGAGCTCGCGGGGCAGAGCCGGCAGAAGCTTGAAGCGCTGCAGACGGTCGCCGCGACGATTCCCGCTGCGCCGACGACCAACCCGCTCGAGGAGATCATCCGCGAAATGCTCCGGCCCATGTTGAAGCAATGGCTCGACGAGCATTTGCCGCAGATGGTCGACGAACATGTGAAGCGCGAGATTTCGCGGATTACCGGCCGACCGCTTTAGCCCGACTGTTGAAGCGTTAACCGCGGGTCGCTACGCCCGCGGCATGACCAAGCCCAAGCTCCTCCTCGCCGCCGCGGCCGCCGCGCTCGCGGCTTCCTCAGCACACGCCCGGCCGATGACCGCGACCGACATGCACTCGATGCATCGACTCGCTTCGCCCGAAGTGTCGCCGGACGGCCGGACCGCCGTGTTCACCATCTCGACCACCGACTGGGAGAAGAACAAGCGCGTCAACACACTCTACACGCTCGACCTGACGCGAGCCGGCGCAACGCCGCAGCCGGTCGCGGGTGCCGGGAAGGGCCACGATGCCGTGTTCGGCGCGGATGGCTCGCTGTGGTTCCTGATGGCTGCGGGCGACCACGACCAGCTGTTCCGGAAAGCCCCGGGCGGCGCCCCGGTAAAGGTCAGCGACTTCCCTGTCGATGTCAGCGGCTTCAAGCTCGCTCCGACGGGCGACCGATTGGTCGTTTGGGCCGATCGTCCGGACTGCTCGGACCTCGCCTGCTCGACCGCGCAGTTGCCGGCCAAACCCGCTGGTACGGGCCGGACATTCGACAAGATGTTCATCCGGCACTGGGATACCTGGGCTGAGCCCGGCACGCGTTCGCGGCTCTACGCTTTCCCGGTCGTCAACGGCCGGCTGGGTGGCGGCGGAGTCCGGCTGACCACCGGGCTCGAAGGCGATACCCCCTCCAAGCCCTTCGGTGGTGGCGAGGAGCTGGCGTTCTCGCCCGACGGCCGCACCCTCTATTTCGCGCTGCGCGAAGCGGGCCGCCTCGAATCCCTGTCGACCAACCTCGACATTTTCGGGGTGCCAAGCGACGGTTCCGCGGTTCCGACCAACCTGACCGATGCCAACGACGGCATGGATAATCTCCCGGCTGTCTCGCCCGACGGGCGGACGCTGGCTTACTTCGCCATGGCTCGGCCGGGCTACGAGGCTGATCGCCAGGTGCTGATGCTGCGCGATCTCGCGAGCGGTACGGTCCGCCCGCTGACGCAGAATTGGGACCGCTCGGTCGGCTCGATTGCCTGGGCGAAGGACGGCAGGAGCCTCATCGTCACCGCAGAGGACACGCTCGAGCAGCCGGTTTGGCGCGTCGATGCGCGCAGCGGCGCAGTGACCCGGCTGACCGCCGACGGCCACTTCGACAATGTCCGCGTGCTTCCGGGCGGCGGCGCGATCGCGACCATGAACAGCATCATGGCGCCCGACGATCTCTATCGGATTGATGCGGGTGGGCGGCTGGCCCGGCTGACCGACGTCAACCGCGAGCTACTCGCCCAGCTCGATCCGGTCACCTTCCAGAAGTTCAGCTTCACGGGCGCCAACAACGACCGTGTCTGGGGCTGGACTCTGAAGCCGGTGATGAACCGACAGCTTCCGGTGCTTCTGGTCGTCCACGGCGGACCACAGGGCACGTTCAGCAACAGCTGGTCCTACCGCTGGAACCCGCGCCTGTTCACGGCGCCGGGCTATGGCGTTGTCAGCGTCGATTTCCACGGCTCGACCGGTTACGGCCAGGCATTTAGCGACGCGATCCGGCAGAACTGGGGCGGCTGGCCGCTCGAGGATCTCCAGAAGGGCCTTGCTTTCGCGACAGCCAATGATCCGCAACTCGACGGCACCAAGACCTGCGCGGCTGGCGGATCATACGGCGGCTACATGATGAACTGGATCGAGGGGCAGTGGCCCGACCGGTTCAAGTGCCTGATCCAGCATGACGGCGTCTTTGACGCCCGCGCCATGGCCTATGAGACCGAGGAATTGTGGTTCGACGAGTGGGAGCATGGCGGGCACCCCTATTACGAAGCGCCGGCCGAGTTCGAGAAATGGAATCCGGTCAATTACGTCCAGAACTGGAAGACGCCGCAGCTGGTGGTGACCAGCGAGAAGGACTTCCGCATCCCCTATACGCAGGGGATCGCCGCCTTCACCGCGCTCCAGCGGCGCAACATCCCATCGCGGCTGCTGGTCTTCCCGGACGAGAACCACTGGGTCCTGAAGCCCAAGAACTCGGTGCAATGGTATGACGAGTTCTTCGGCTGGACGACGCGCTACATCGGTGGAACGGCACCCGCCGCTGTGCCACCCGCTCCGACGCCGGCGCCAGGCAAGCCCGAGCGAGGTTGATGCTGCAGCGCGGCATCGCTAACCGCGCCGAGGCATGAGCGAGCTTCCCAAAACCTTCGAACCCCGCGCGATCGAGGATCGCTGGTACGCGCACTGGGAGTCCAAGGGACTGTTCCGGCCCGATCGCCCGGATGCGACGCCGTGGACGATCGTCATGCCGCCGCCCAACGTCACCGGCTCGCTGCACATCGGCCATGCGCTCGACAATACGCTCCAGGACGTCCTCACCCGCCGCGAACGGATGCTGGGCAAGGACGCTCTGTGGGTCGTCGGCACCGATCATGCCGGAATCGCGACGCAGATGGTGGTCGAGCGCAACCTCGAGAGCCAGGGCCTCAAGCGCACGGAGGTCGGGCGCGAGGCCTTCCTGCAGCACGTGTGGGAATGGAAGGCGCAGTCGGGCGGCGCGATCACCCGCCAGCTTCGCCGCCTCGGCGCTTCCTGCGACTGGGCGCACGAGCGCTTCACCATGGACGAGGGCTTTTCGAGAGCCGTCACCCATGTCTTCGTCGAGCTCTACAAGCGCAAGCTGCTCTATCGCGCCAAGCGCCTCGTGAACTGGGACCCGAAGTTCCACACCGCGATCAGCGACCTCGAGGTCGATAACCGCGAAGTCCAGGGCCACATGTGGCATTTCAAATACCCGCTCGCAGGTGGCGAGACCTACACCTATGTCGAGAAGGACGCGGACGGGAACGTCACGCTCCAGGAAGAGCGCGACTATATTTCGATCGCCACGACGCGCCCCGAGACTATGCTCGGCGACGGCGCGGTCGCGGTCCATCCTGACGACGAGCGCTATCGCCCGATCGTTGGCAAGCTCTGCGAGATCCCCGTCGGCCCGAAGGAGCACCGGCGGCAGATCCCGATCATCACCGACACCTATCCCGATCCCGCCTTCGGCTCGGGCGCGGTCAAGATCACCGGCGGGCACGACCTCAACGACTATGGCGTCGCGCAGCGCAACGGCCTGCCGATGTACCGGCTGATGGACGGGGCAGCGCACATGCGGAGCGACGGTCCATCCTACGAAGAGTCCGCCAGGCGGGCGCAGGCGATCGCCCGCGGAGAGATGGCCACACCCGAGGAAGTCGACGCGCTCAACCTGGTGCCGGAGGCTTATCGCGGGCTCGATCGGTTTGATGCCCGCAAGCGCGTCGTCGCCGACATCGATTCCGAAGGCCTGATGATCAGGCAAGAGGACAAGATAATCATGCAGCCGTTCGGCGACCGGTCGGGCGTGGTGATCGAGCCGATGCTGACCGATCAATGGTATGTCGATGCCGAAACGCTGGCGAAGCCGGCGATCGAGGCAGTGCGGTCGGGCGATATCGCGATCGTTCCCGAAACCTGGAAGAAGACCTGGTTCAACTGGCTCGAGAACATCCAACCCTGGTGCGTTTCGCGCCAGCTCTGGTGGGGTCACCGCATCCCCGCGTGGTATGACTCCAACGGCAATGTTTATGTCGCGGAAACTGTTGCGGAGGCGCAATCCCAAGCCGGTGAAGGCGTCGAGCTGAAACAGGACGAGGATGTGCTCGACACCTGGTTCTCGTCGTCGCTGTGGCCGTTCGCGACGCTCGGCTGGCCCGAGGAAACCGAGGACCTCAAGCGCCATTATCCCAATGACGTCCTGATTTCGGGCTTTGACATCATCTTCTTCTGGGATGCCCGAATGGCGATGATGGGCTTCGAGTTCATGGGCGGAAAGCCGTGGAACACGCTCTACCTCCACGGCCTCGTCCGCGACGCGCACGGGCAGAAGATGTCCAAGTCGAAGGGCAATACGGTCGACCCCCTCGGGCTCGTCGACAAGTACGGCGCCGACGCGTTGCGCTTCACGCTGGCCGCGATGGAAAGCCAGGGCCGCGACATCAAGCTCGATGAGAAGCGCGTCGAGGGCTACCGCAATTTCGCGACCAAGCTGTGGAACGCCGCGCGCTTCCTACAGATGAACGGCATCGGCGCCGGCGACAGCATCGCCGCGCCCGCCGCCGAGCTACCGGTCAACCGCTGGATCATCGGCGAGGTCGTCGAGACTTTGGCGAAACTCGATCGGGCCTTCGATGAGCTTCGCTTCGACGACATGGCCGACGCCATCTACCACTTCGTCTGGGGCACATTCTGCGACTGGTATGTCGAGCTGATCAAGGGCGCTTTCGACGACGAGACCAAGCGCGTCGCAGCCTGGGCATTCGACCAGATCCTGGTGATGCTGCATCCCCTGATGCCGTTCATCACCGAGGAACTGTGGGGCGCGATGGGAGAGCGGCCCTACGAGCTGATCGTCGCCAAATGGCCCGAGCCGCAGGCGCAGGTCGATCCTCACGCCAAGCGCGAGCTCGACTGGCTGGTGAGGCTGGTCAGCGAGGTGCGGTCTGCTCGCACCGAGCTCAACGTGCCCCCATCGGCAAAGCTCAACCTGTTTGCGGCCGACGCATCCGACGAAACTGCCGCGCGCCTCGATCGCAACCACGCCATGCTGTCGCGACTGGCGCGTCTGGACTCGATCCAGCTCTCCACATTTCCCGGCAAGGGAGCGGCTCAGGTTGTCGTCGACGAAGCGACCTTTGCACTGCCGCTGGAGGGGGTCGTCGACCTTGCCGCGGAGCGCGACCGGCTCGCGAAAGGCGCTGCCGCCGCCGAAAAGGAACGCGACAGCCTCGCCCAGCGTCTGGCCAACCCGAACTTCACTGAGCGCGCGAAGCCGGAGGCCGTCGACAAGGCCCGCGCCGACCATGATGCCAAGGCCGCTGAGGCCGAGCGGCTGCGCGCTGCGTTGGAGCGCCTGGGATAGGAGCGCATGGCGGACGCAGCAGCAAGTCGAGGGCCGCCCGGCCGCGGTGACCTTACCCAGGGGCCGATCGGCAAGACCCTGCTCGCCTTCGCGCTGCCGACGCTCGCTAGCTCAATCATCCAGTCGCTGAACGGGACGGTGAATGCGATCTGCGTTGGCCGGTTGATCGGCGAGGACGCTCTCGCCGCGACCTCCAACGCGAACATGGTCATGTTCCTGCTGACCGCCTTCGTGTTCGGCTTCGGGATGGCCTCGACCATCCTCATCGGCCAGGCGTGGGGCCGCAAGGACGTCGACGGAGCGCGCAAGATCTTCGGCACCATGTCCGGCGTCTTTGCACTGATCGCGGTCGTGATCGGGATCGCCGGCTACTTCCTGTCGGGGGCGATTCTCCACCTTCTGGGAACTCCCGAGCACGCCGTGCCGCTCGCGCATGCCTATCTGACCGTCATCTTCCTCGCGATCCCGCCGATCCTGCTGCTGACGTTATTCATGATGGCCCTTCGCGGCGCGGGCGATGCCATGACCCCGTTGTGGTTCATGATCCTGTCCGTCGTGCTCGACAGCGGGCTCAACCCAGTCTTTATCCTCGGCCTGGGGCCGGCGCCGCGCATGGGCATAGCCGGCGCGGCCTTCTCGACCCTCATCGCCAATTACACCGCGCTGATCGGCCTTGTTGGTTACATCTATTTGAAGGACCTGCCGCTCAGGCTGCGCGGCCGCGAGTTCCGCTATTTGTGGCCCGACCTCGCAATCATGAAGACGATCGTCATCAAGGGCATGCCGATGGGCATCCAGATGATCGTCATCTCGATGTCCGCGCTGGCGCTGGTCGGGCTGGTGAACCACGAGGGCGTCGACACGGCGGCCGCTTTCGGCGTCGCGATGCAGCTTTGGACCTATGTGCAGATGCCGGCGATGGCGCTGGGCGCGGCGGTCAGCGCAATGGCTGCCCAGAACATCGGCGCCGGGAAGTGGGAGCGGGTGGGGCAGATCACGCGCTCTGGCGTCGGCTATACCGTGCTGATCACCGGCGTCCTGATTGTGCTGCTGACACTCGCCGACCTGCCGGTGCTTGGGCTATTCATGGGGGGCGGAAGCCCGGCTCTGCCGATCGCGCGGCATATCCACCTGCTCGCAACCTGGAACTTCATCCTGTTCGGGGTGACGATGGTGCTGTTCGGCACGGTCCGCGCCAACGGTGCGGTCTGGGCGCCGCTCATCATTCTCGCCATCGGACTGGTCCCGGTACGCTTTGGCTGGATCTTCGGAACCGCGCATTGGCTTGGGCCCGACGCGCTGTGGACCAGCTTCCCGGTCAGCTCCCTCGCCAATCTCGCGCTTGCAGCGGCCTATTATCTCAACGGCAGCTGGAAGAAGGCACGGATGAGCGTCGCCGACTTGCCTGACGAGAACGAATGCATCGAGGAAGCCGAGGCGACCCGTGAGCCCGGCGGAGCGCTCAACCCGGCTGGTTGAGCCACGCATTCGCGCTATAGGGCGCGTCCATGTCCGCTTCTTATCCCTATCTCCGCATGCGCCGCGGCCGCTCGAGCCCGTGGATGCGTGCGATGCTGGCCGAGAACCGGCTGCATCCCAGCGACTTCATCTGGCCTTTGTTCATCTGCGAGGGCCGCGATTGCGAGGAGCCGATCGGCTCGCTTCCGGGCGTCAGCCGCTGGAGCGTCGACCGGATCGCGGGCAAGGCGAAGGAAGCAGCGGCGCTCGGCATCCCCTGCATCGCTTTATTCCCGAACACGCCCGAGAATTTGCGTACCGAGCGTGCGGAGGAGGCGCTCAACAACGACAACCTGATCTGCCGCGCGATCAAGGCGATCAAGGATGCGGTGCCGGAGGTCGGCGTCCTAACCGACGTCGCGCTCGACCCCTATACTGCGCATGGCCACGACGGCCTCGTCGACAATGTCGGCAACGTCATCAACGATGATACGGTCAGCATCCTCGTCGACCAGGCGCTGGTCCAGGCGGCGGCGGGTGCCGACATCGTCGCTCCATCGGACATGATGGATGGCCGCGTCGCCGCGATCCGCGAGGCCTTGGAGCGCGAGGGTCACCAGAATGTCGCGATCATGGCCTATGCGGCGAAGTACGCATCGGCCTTCTACGGCCCCTTTCGCGAAGCGGTCGGCAGTCTTGGACGCCTAAAGGGCGACAAGCGCGGCTACCAGATGGATCCCGCCAACATCGAGGAGGCGCTGCGCGAGGTCGAGCTGGACCTCGCCGAGGGCGCAGACTTCGTGATGGTGAAGCCGGGGCTGCCCTATCTCGATGTCGTGGCGAGGGTGAAGGACGCGTTCGGGGTGCCGACCTTCGCGTACCAGGTGAGCGGCGAATATGCGATGATCGAGCACGCCGCAGCGGCCGGCGCAGGCGACCGTGACGCCCTGATTCTGGAGACGCTCACCGCCTTCAAGCGCGCCGGGGCGACCGGCGTCTTGACCTACCACGCCGTCGATGCGGCGCGCCTAATCGCGGGATGATCGAAACCGAAAGGCTGATCATTCGCCCGTGGCGCGACGAGGACCGCGCCGACTATCTCGCGACCTGCAATACCGAAGCCGTCACTGCCAATCTCGGCGGTCCCGCTAGCATCGAGGACATCGACGCTGGCCTTGGACGCATCCACAAGAGCCAGGAGGACAATGGCTTTTGCTTCTGGGCGCTCGAGCGGAAGGCCGACGGCGCGTTCCTCGGCTATTGCGGGCTGAAGGTCACGAATCTGCCGGGAACTCCGGTCGAGAAAGACGTTGAGATCGGCTGGAGGCTACGCGAGGATGCGTGGGGACAGGGCTATGCGACTGAGGCCGCGGAGGCTGTCCTCGACTGGGCTTGGGGCAATCTCGATGTCGCCCGCATCGTGTCCTTCACCATCCCCACCAATCTAGCGAGCCAGCGAGTGATGGAGCGGATCGGGATGAAGCGGCGAAAAGACCTCGACTTCACGCACCCCAACTTTGCGCCAGACCATCAGCTGAGCGTCCACGTCGCATACGCGGCCGATCGGCCTCGATCCTAGATCCCGAGCCTTTTCTGAATTGCATCGATGCGATCCGCTTGTCGCGCGTCCAGCGCCCCCACTTCGGCCTGCGCGCTCTTGATCGCAGCAAGGTCGTTGGGAGCAATGCCTGCGTTGGCCTGGAGCGCTCCCGCTGCGAGCGCGTCGATATCGCCAAGCGCTGCCGAGGTAGCCTTGCGGGCGGCAATGGCCGCGGTCAGCGCTTCCTGCGCCGCGATCCAGCCTTCGCTCTGCGGAGCACCGGCACCGGCGGCGAGCCGCTCCGCCGCGGACGCTGCTCCATCGAAAGCCGCGTTGCCGCTTCTCGCGGCCTCCACCAACGCGGCGAGCTTGCTCGCAAGTGCGGCGGAAACGGGACGGTCGTTGATCGGCCGAACCACCGGCAGGCGCGGGTCGATGGCTTCCGCAGGGCGCGGCCGCAGCGAAGGGTAGGGTCCGCCCGGCGCAGAGCAGGCGCTCAACGCAATGATGGGGAAGAGAGCCAGAGGGCGCATTGCCACAGGCTCTAAGGGGAAAATGGCGCGCCCGAAAGGATTCGAACCTCTGACCCCCAGATTCGTAGTCTGGTGCTCTATCCAGCTGAGCTACGGGCGCGCGGGTAGCCGTGGTTACGGCAGGCGCGCGACATAGGGGGAGGATTAGACGCGCGCAACCCTTGGCTGCGCGCCTTCTGACCGTCGGGTCAGATCAGCCGTTGAGGATGGCTGTGCTGCAGATCGACGCAGTGCAGGCGCTTGCCCGCTGCGCAAAATCTTCGGCCAGTTTGCTGTGCCAGGCCCGTGCCGTTTCCGTCACTGCCCGCTGTGCTGCCATCCGCTCTTCGACCGCCCTTCGGCTGTAATAACGCTGGTTCGATTCCACTTGCCCCTCCGCCTAAGAAGGCGAATCGACCATCACCTGCAAAGGGCTAAGGGACAGTTAATATCCACAGACCCGCGCACAGATGGTCGCGCGAACGAAACGGCCCCTCGCGCTTTGTCCCGCAGTGGAACAGCAGCGTGACCGGAGAGTGACACTCGGGACCCGATCACCGACCATCGATGAAACCTAACGATTCGCCGCTCGTTGGACGGGTCAAATGGTTTCGAAGGAAGGCACCATGCTAAGTTCGATCGACAACCCCCGCACCGCGTTCAATCCCAACGCGAGGGGCTATCACGCCGTCTATCACGACGGTGAGGTGAATCACTGCCCCGGCTGCGGCCGGACCCACTGGATCATCGGACGGCTGTCGGCCGAATGCGCCTTCTGCTCGACGGCACTGCCGCTCAAGGAAGCGCTGACTTCGGGACCGGCGCCGACCCCCGTGTTCTGGAGCGGCACCCGCCCGAGCTACACGGATCTCGCTGCGTAGCACACTGATATTCCTGGTTTTCGCTTCATGCGTCGAGGCTTATGCTTCGGCGCATGAAACGACTCGTCATCCTGGCCCTGCTCGGGGCGACCGCTCAGCCCGCTCTCGCCGCGGGGGCGTCGAACTTCACCCTTGTCAACGGCACCGGCGCTGCTCTCGGCAGCTTGTCGATCCGCCGCGCGGGGACTCAGGATTGGAAGCCGCTTGGGACCGCGCCGTCCGCCGGCGCCCGCAGCTCAATGAACTTCAGCGATCCCGATTGCGCGTTCGACATCCGCGCCAATGTCGCGGGTGCCGGCAACGTCACGTGGGCCGACGTCAATCTTTGCGCCGTGAAATCCGTGACATTGAACCGCGACGGTTCGGCTGGCGCATGGGTCGATTACGACCACTGATCCCGCGGCGCTTCACCGGCGCACGGTAGGGCCCTGACGCGAGGGCTGGCGCTGGCGCACTCACCGAATCCAGGAGCTTGCCGCCGGCGACGAACACCACCGCTGTGCAGGCGACCGCAAGCAGCCATCCGCCGAAGCCGGGATATGCCTCGAGATAGTGCCGGCCGCGCTCAACCGCGCCGAGCGCAATGGCATAAATGACGAGCCACGCCTCCCAGCGCGTCTTGATCGTGAAGAGCCTGCTGATCTTGCTGAGCATTGTCATTCGTTAACGTTTGAACGTGCCAACGGCAGTTTTGAGCCGGAAATTTCCTAAAGGACAGAGTTAAAATTATCTTGCCCAGAATCCCGTTTCGGGACGGATGCTTAGGCGAGCTCGCTAAGGTCCAGCGCATCGAGGAGCGCAGCGCGGGCTCGCTCGATTTCGGCGATCAGCCCCGGCTGCTGGAGCTCCCCGCGGTGGATTTGTTCGGGCCAGTAGCGGCCGATTGCATCGGCGATGCGGTCGAGCTTGGCTTCGTCGACCACGAACCTGGGATCGACTGTCGTGGGGTCCGCGACCACCCGCAAACGCAGGCAGGCCGGCCCGCCGCCATTGGCCATCGACTGGCGGACATCGACCACTTCGACCCGCCGGATCGGGCCGTTCCCGGCCACGTGACGCTCGATCCAGCGCCAGACGGTGGGCGTTTCGCGGGCCTCAGTCGGAACGATCAAAGTCGGCTGGCCATCCGGCGGCGTCACTAGTTGGGCGTTGAACAGATAGGAGCGTATGGCGTCGTCGAGCGGCACGTCGGCTGCGGCCACTTCGACATAATCGAAGCCGGGCACCAGCCGCTCGCAGGCTGCGATGAGGCCGTCCTTGTCTGCGAAGGCCTGCTCGTGGGCGAACAGCACCCGCTCGTTCGCCACGGCCACGACGTCATTGTGAAACGCCCCCGCCGCGATTGCCTCCTCTGACTGCTGGACGAGCAGCGTCCTTGCGGGATCGAGCCGGTTGAGCCTCGCAACGGCTTTCGATGCCTCGATGTGCTGGCGCGCGGGGAAGGGGCCGCCGGATACGCCATAAACGAAGATCTCAATCCCCGGCTCGGCGTGCGCGGGCGCCAGCCGCATGTGGTTCGCGGCGCCCTCGTCCCCGAACGCGCAGGGTACCGGCGCGTGGACCTGGAAATGCGCCGTATCCGCGAACGCCAGCGCGCACTGCCCGTACGTGCTCGGCCATTCGAGGCTGCGGTGCGGCATCGTTCGAAGGTTGGCGACGGTCAGGTGGCATTTGCCGTCCGCTGTGTCTGGAGCAGGTGAGACGGTCGCGGCATTGGCGGCCCACATCGCCGATGCCGACATGGCATTGGCAGCGATGACCGGCTCCGCCTCTTCGATCGTCGTTCCTAGTTCCGCCAACCAAGCGCGTTGCGGGCGCGGGTGCGGCAGGAAGATGCCTTGCGCGAGGCCGAGCGCCAGATTGGCGCGCATCTTGTCCAGTCCCTGAAGCGCGGCAGCGCGAGGCCGCGAGACGTCGCCGGCGTTGCGCGTCGAGGCCAGGTTGCCGAGGCTTAGGCCCGCATAATTATGGCTTGGACCGACAATCCCGTCGAAATTGATCTCGACGAGGCTCACCGCCCGACCACGAGGACTTCGCTGCCGGCCTCGACGTCGAGCAGCTCGGCGGCTTCTCGGTCGATGCACAGGCCCTTCTTGGAGCGCTTCACGCACGCAAAGCTCGCCCGGAAATCCTTCAGCCGCCCTGTCGCGATAAGCGCCTTGGTGCGTCCGCTGTCGGCGATCTCGGCGATGGTTTCAGCGGTGGACTCCCGCACCGTCCTGATCTGGTCGGTTCGGGACGTGACCGTCGGCCCGCCGTCGAAGATGTCGATGTAGCGGTCGTAGCTGAAGCCTTCTTCCTCCAGCATCCTCAACGCCGCGCGCCCGGTCGGATGGGGCTGGCCCATCACCGACTGCGCCGATTCCGCCAGGAGCGAGACGTAAATCGGCGTCTTCGGCATCAGGTCGGCGATGAAGCGGGTGCCGTGCACCGCATTGAACTCGTCCGCTTCGGGGAAACTCATCCCGAAGAAGCGGCCGGCGAGACCGTCCCAGAAAGGACAATGGCCCGCCGCATCCATGACTCCGCGGAGTTCGGCCAGTGTCTGCTCGCCGAAACGCCCGCGATGAAGCTTCATGAAGAGGTAGCGGCTGCGCGCGAGAAGCGCTCCCCAGCCGCCGGCGCGAGCCGCCGGATGAAGGAACAATCCACCGACCTCCGAGCAGCCTTCGAGATCGGTCGTGAGCGTCAGGATCTGGTTGCGGAAGGTCTTCCCCAGCTCCGGACTGGTCTGCGTCAGCGTGCTCAGATGATAGGAGTAGAAGGGCTGGATCACGCCGACCTGGCCAAAGATCTGGCAGGTGCCGCGGACTGCCTTCGCCTTCGGGTCCTCGAGGACGAACATGTACATGTCGCCCTCTTGTTCATCCTCGGCGCGCGCGAAGCTCGTTTCAGACCGCGCCAGCTTCGCGACCAGGGTCCCCCGGTCGGGCGGCAGGTTGGTGAAGCCGCCGCCCGTCAGCTTGGCCATCTCGTAGATCGCGGCGAAATCCTCCGCGTGGGCCGGCCTGATCCGGTAGCTCATGCGCCCTCCGCCAGGCGAAGGATCGTGAGCGCGCTCAATGCGGCGCGCTCGGCCAGGCTGTCGACGATCAGATATTCCTCCGGGCTGTGGATCTTGCCGCCGCGCACGCCCATCGTGTCGACGACGGGGACCCCGCAGGCGGCGATGTTGTTACCGTCGCAGACACCGCCCGATGCCTGCCAGGCGATCTGCTGGCCCAAGTTGGCGCCGGCCTGCCTGACCAGGTTGAACAGCTTCTCGGCCTCGGGTGTCAGCGGCTTGGGCGGACGGCCGAAGCCTCCGTCAGCCTCGATGCTCACGTCGCGTTCGGAAGCGACGGCGGCAACCTCGTCGGCGATGGCGCGCTTCGCCTCGGCTTCGATCTCGGGAGTCCGGGGCCGCAGGTTCACGCGCAGGATCGCGAGGTCGGCAACCACGTTGCTCGGCCCGCCGCCCTCGATGCGCGATGGGTTTACGGTGAGGCCGTCACGTTTCAGCGCCTCGAGCCGAAGCGCGAGCTCGGCTGCGGCCGTCAGCGCATTGCGCCCCTCCTCGGGATTGCGGCCGGCGTGGGCTGAGCGGCCGTGCACGACGAACGCGAAATTGCCGCTTCCGGGCCGCGCGCCGGCGAGCGTCCCGTCGGGCAGGGCCGCAGGCTCATAGGTCAGCGCCGCCCGCTTGCCCTGTGCGGCCTGCACCAGCAGCGCTGCCGACGCCGGCGAGCCGACCTCCTCATCGCTGTTGATCACGACTTCGTACCCGATCCGGTCGGCGTCTGGGCTCTTTTCGACCGCCTTGAGCGCAGCGAGCATCACCGCCAGCCCGCCTTTCATGTCGGCCACGCCGGGACCGCCGAGCACGCCGTCCTCGACCCATTTCGTCTCCTGGAACGGGTGGTCGGCGCCGTAGACCGTGTCCATGTGGCCAGTCAGCAGGATCTGCACCGGCGCGGTGGGCCGCACCGTCAGGTGAAGATGCCGGCCATGGCGCACGCTGACAACGCGCCCGGAAGCGTCGACCGCCTTCACCTCGGCGGGATTGTCTAGCCGCAGCAAACCGGGGAGCGCGGCAAATGCATCGACCAAGACATCGGCCATCCGCTCGAGCCCGGCGAGGTTGCGCGAGCCGCTGTTGATCGCGGACCAGGCGAGCACCTGATCGAGCATGTGCTCGGCGCCCGCGCGCTCGACGACCGCACGCTCCTTCGACGAAAGTTCCGCCATGGAAACGGCTCTAGCCGCCCCAAATCAGCCGCGCCACCCCGCTAGACGGAGGCGATCACCGGCTTGCAACCGAGCAGTTCGGCCAGCCTCACGAACCGCCGCTCGACCTGGTCGCCGACCAGCGCTTCTTCGCCGCGGCGAACCCTGAGCTCGATGGCTCCGTCGTGCGCAGCAAGGCTGGTGCGCTTGAGCACAGAGCCGACGCCGCCCGAGAGTCGTTGGCCGAGGCGCATCGCTGCGCCCCAGCACTGCGCGCGGGCCAGCTGCTGGTCCTTACACAATTGGGTCAGGCGATCGTTGGGCAGACGGTCTCGCCCGAAGCTGGCAGCCAGCGCCTGCGCCATGACCACGCGCCCCCACGGGTTCACGGCCACCCAATTGCCGTGCAGTGCCATTTCGATGCCGCGATCGGCGCGAAATCCGGGGTTCGACTGCCAGGCGACGTCGGCGAGCAGGCAGGAAGCGAGGCGAAGGCGGCGCATTGCCGGCGGGTCGTCGAACAATGGCGCGATCCACTCGTCGAGCAGGTCGCCATGCTGGCCGAAGCGGTGCTCGCTGCCGCCGGCATCGCGCGCTTCCTCGATCAGCGGATCGAGCCGGCGAAGGCTGGGCTTCAGGTTCGAATAGAGCAGGCCTTCGCGGATGCCGTAGGTGGAGACCACCAGCTGCGAGGGCTCGAGCTCATCGACCAGCAGCTCGAGCAGCATCGCCGCGATGGGAGATGTGGCGAGACGCGCGGATGCGGCTCCGGGCAGGCGCAGATCGGGGCCCCGCACCAGCTTGCGCAGCTCCTTCGCCCGCCCGGGCTTCATGCGATACTGGTGGGTAATCGGCAGCGGGAAATCGGTGGCAAGCATGTCGATCCGTGCCAGCGCGCGCCACGATCCCCCGACCATGTAGAACGGGCGCCCTCGCGCCTGCTCTAGGATCGGCGAATTCTTGAGCGCTGCTTTGAGAATCTTCCGCGCCGTTCGCTCGCCGTCCCCATTCGCCTCGAGCCGTAGGACTCCCAGGGGTGTCGAGATTCCACCACCAGCCGCGCCGGCCAACACCTGCACCAGCTCCAGGCTGCCGCCGCCTAGGTCGCCGACGATCCCGTCCGCCTCGGGAATTCCGGACAGGACGCCTTCGCCGGCGAGCCGCGCTTCTTCTTCGGCGCTCAATATGTCGCACGGCAGCCCGATGCGCTCGATGGCGCGGACGAATTCCGGCCCGTCCTCGGCGTCGCGGACCGCGGCTGTTGCGACCACATGCGTCCGCTCCACCTTCATGTGGCCAAGCAGGAGCTTGAACCGCTCGAGCGCAGCGAGCGCGCTTAGCCTCGCATCTTCCGATAGCCTCCCCGACTTCTCGAGGCCTGCGCCGAGGCCCGCCAGCACCTTCTCGTTGAAGATCGGCGTCGGGATCCGGGGCGGGCCCGCGTAGACGACCAGCCGGACCGAGTTCGACCCGATGTCGATGATCCCGACCGGCTCGGTCAGTGCTCAGCGTCCACGGTGGAAGCGGAGCTTGGGCACCTTGCGGCCCTTCTTCAGCGCCTGGCCGCGGCCCGAAAGGCTCGGGTTCGACATGAAATAGCTGTGCAGGTTGAACTCCTGCCCCTCTTTGGCCTGAAGCCGTGTCGACGTTCCGTCGGGATTGAGCCGCCAGCTTTGCTCGTTGTCGATCAAGTTCGCGACCATCACCTGGTCGAGAAGCTGGGCGTGCACCGTCTTGTTCCCGATCGGCAGCATATATTCGATCCGCCGGTCGAAGTTGCGCGGCATCCAGTCGGCCGAGCTAATGTAGACCTTGGCTTCGGGGTGCGGCAGCTCATGGCCATTGCCGAATGCCCAAAGGCGGGCGTGCTCAAGGAAGCGGCCGACGATCGACTTCACGTAGATGTTTTCGCTCATGCCTTTCACGCCCGGCCGCAGGCAGCAGATGCCGCGGATCACGAGGTCGATCGGCACACCGGCGCCGCTCGCCTCGTAGAGCTTGTCGATGATCGCCGCGTCCACCAGCGAGTTCATCTTCGCCCAGATGCCCGCTGGCTTGCCGCCCTTCGCGTTGGCAATCTCGGCATCGATTAGACGAATAAGCTCTGGCCGCAGCTGCACGGGCGAGATTACCAGCTGCTTGAGGTTTCGCGGCTCCAGATAGCCGGTGATGTAGTTGAACAGCTTGGCCGCATCGCGGCCGAGCTGCGGATTGGCGGTGAAGTAGCTGACGTCGGTGTAGATGCGCGCGGTGACCGGATGATAATTGCCGGTTCCGAAGTGGCAGTAGGTGCGGAAGCCCTTCTCCTCGCGCCGGATCACCATCGACACCTTCGCGTGGGTCTTCCATTCGATGAAGCCATAGACGACCTGGACGCCCGCGCGCTCGAGCGCGGTCGCCCACATAAGATTCTGCTCTTCGTCGAACCGCGCCTTCAATTCGATCACCGCGGTCACCGACTTGCCCGCTTCGGCGGCGTCGATCAGCGCCTTGATCACCGCCGACTGCCTGCCCGCACGGTACAGCGTCTGCTTGATCGCGATGACGTCCGGATCGGCGGCGGCCTGCTGGATGAAGGCGACCACCACTTCGAAGCTTTCGTAGGGGTGGTGGACCAGGATGTCCTTCTCGCGAATTGCCGCAAAACAGTCTCCGCCATGCTCCCGGATGCGCTCCGGGAAACGCGGATTGAAGGGCGTGAACTTGAGGTCGGGCCGGTCCTCGTCGACCAGCTGCGACAGGTCGGTCATGCCGAGGAAGCCGCGGGTCTGTGAGGTGATCGCGCTCGCTGCGTCGAGCCCTTCCTTCACCTCGTGGACCAGGCTCTCGGGCATTTCTGGCTCGAGCTCGAGGCGGACGACGCGGCCGCGGCGGCGGCGTTTGATCGCGGTCCTGAAGTAAAGCGCCAGGTCCTCAGCTTCTTCCTCAACCTCAATATCGCTGTCGCGAGTTACCCGGAAGGCGCCGCCGCGAAGCACCTCATATTTTGGGAACAGATAATCGGTCCTGCGCCGGATCAATGTTTCCAGCGCGATGTAGCGGCCCTTCTCACCGGGCAGGCGAATGAAGCGCGGCAGGCTCGCCGGCGCCATGATCAGCTCGCGGACGAGGTTCTTGCCCTTCTTCAATTCGAAGATGAGGCTGAGGCCGCGGTTCGGAATGAACGGGAAGGGGTGCGCCGGGTCGATCGCCTGCGGGGTCAGCACCGGGAAAATCTGCTCGCGGAAATGGACGTCGAGCCAGGCCTCGGCCTCAGGGTCGAGTGGCTCGTCGCCAACGACGACATGCATCGCGGCTTCGTCGAGCAATCCCTGGAGCGTTGCCCAGACTTCGTGCTGGCTGGTGACCAGCCGGTCGGCCTCGGCCACGATCGCCGTCAGCTGCTGCGCGACCGTCATGCCGTCCATCGACAGATCCTCGACGCCAAGCGTCTGGTGCGCCTTCAGGCCCGCGACGCGGACCATGAAGAATTCGTCGAGGTTGCTGGCGGAGATCGAGAGGAAGCGGACGCGCTCGAGAAGCGGGTGCGAGGCGTTCGACGCCTCCTGGAGGACCCGGCGGTTGAACGCGAGCCAACTCAGCTCACGATTGAAGTAACGGGCCTCGGGGGCCGGAGAAGTCGCGACCGCCTCTGGAGCGCTCGCGCTCGACGGCTCTGCTGGAAGCGACTCCATCAGTTCTTCACGTCGCGAGAAGCTGCGGCTCTTGTGATCCAACTCATGTCGCCAAACTGAAACAGAGGCTCATTACAAACATGTGACGGAAAGTGATACGAGCGCTCGCAGTCGAAACACGCACGAGGGGAAGCCAGTGTCCAAGGACAAGAAGAAAAAGGCCAAGCTCGATGATGCGGGTGGCAAGAAGAACAAGAAGGGCAAGGGTGGCGCCGCGAAGGCGGTGAAAGGCATAAAGACGCTCGCCGAGAACCCGCTGGTCGCCGACATCGTTGCCGCCGCTCTCGTCGGCATGGCCTCGGCGCTCAAGGATTCCGATAAGGCGCGCAAGATGGCCGGGAAGGCCGGCGACCAGCTCGACAAGATGTCGAAGACGAGCGCGAAGAAGGGCAATGCGATGTGGGACCTGGCGTTGGACATCGGCCGCCAGACCCTCGAAACGCTCGCGAAGGAAGCCAAGTCGGGCAAGGCCGGCAAGTCCAAGTAGAAGCGACCTAGACTCCTTGGTGTATTATGACTATAATACACTTTGCAAGGAGCTAGAGGCCATGTTCGAGAACCCAGTTGCCAAGCGGACCGCGGTCGCTGCCGCCATCGGGGCAGTGGTTGCCATCCCGCTTCCCTTCGTCGGACCGATCTTCGGCGCGCTCGTCGGCGGCGGCATCGGCTATTTCACCGCCCGTCAGAGATAATCGGCGAACTCACGCACCAGTTGCCGATAAAGGTCGCGCTTGAACGGCACGATCAGCTCGGGAAGCTGCTGAGGCTCGACCCACTTCCATTCGCGGAACTCGGGGTGCTTCGTGGCGATGTTGATGTCGCTGTCGCGGCCGAGGAAACGAGCGAGAAACCAGTCCTGGTCCTGGCCGATCCATTTCCCGCCCCACAGCTTGCCGCGAAGCTCTTCGGGCAGGTCGTACTTCAGCCGCTCGGGTGTCGCGCTTACCCGCTCGACGAGATGCGGCGGGATGCCCGTCTCCTCCTCGAGCTCGCGCACCGCCGTCGCCCATTCGTCGTCGTCGTCGGTGTCGACACCACCCTGCGGCATCTGCCACGCCTCGTCGGTGTTATCGATGCGCGCGCCGACGAACACCTTGCCCTCGCTGTTGAGCAGCATCACGCCGACGCCGCGGCGGTACTTGCCTTCCTTGCTCATCGAGCGCGCTCCACCCAGGGTTTGAGATAGGCATAGCAACGCGCCAGATCGTCGTTCGACGATGGAACGGCCTTCCTCAAATTGATGAAGCCGTGGATCTGGCCCGGCGCTTCCCAGTAGATCGTCTCGACGCCCGCTTCGGCGCAGCGCGCCGCATAGACGCGCCCCTGGTCGCGGATCGGGTCGAGACCCGCCGTCAGCACGAAGGTCGGCGGCAGGCCCTCCACGCCCTTTAGGAGCGGAGAATAGCGCCAGTCGTCCTTCGGGCCGGCATAGCTTTCCTCATACCAGTCCATGCTGGGCTTGGTCAGCGCAAAGCCTTCGCAGAACTGCTTGTAGCTCGGATAACGGACGCATGGGTCCGCGGCGGGATAAATCAGCCACTGGCCTGCGACGGGCACGGCCGCGGGTTCGTCGCGGAGTGCTGCGGCGACGACGGCGGCGAGGTTGCCGCCCGCGCTGTCGCCCGCGAGGAAGAGGCTGGTCGCCTTTCGGTCGAGCTCGTCCGGCGCCCCGGCGATCCAGCGCGCCGCGGCGAGCGAATCGTCGAACGCCGCGGGGAAGGGGAATTCGGGCGCGAGCCGATAGTCGACCGCGACCACCGGCAGGTCGAGCTCAATTGCGACGTCAATGCAGAATGGCTCGTGCGTTTCGAAGTCGCCGATCACCCAGCCGCCCCCATGGATGAAGACCAGCACGGGCCCCGCCGCTCGTTCTTCGCGCGCGTCATAAAGCCGTATCGGGATTGGTCCGGCGACATCGCGGATCACCGCGATTTCCCGCGCCGCCGCGTCGAGCGCATAACGGCCGGTGATCATCAACTTGCGCGCGCCTTCCGGCCCCATCTCGTACCCGCGCGGCCCCGGAAGATTGTTGAGGAAATCGAGCAACTGCCGGACATCCGGCCTGACGAAGGGCTCATCCATGCGCTGTCATTGGGAGGAGTGGCGCTCGCAGGCAAGTCGCCCGGTTGCACGCATTGAGCGCCTATTAACTAAAGTTGATTATTTCGCGCGCCGTGACGGGAGTATCGATCATGGCGTCCCCCGGCGAGCAATCGCCTAGCACCATCGGCGGTATCAGGCGCGCGGATGTCCTCAGCGCGTCGGCGCTAGTGGGACTGCTGCTCCTGTACGGTTGCCTGATGGCGGCGATCAGCCACGTGGAGCTCGGCAGGCTCGCAGTTCACGTTTCGAATTTCGCGGGCTTGTCCTTCTACAGCGCGATCCTCGCTTCTTGCGGCTACGCGGCACTCTGTTTGCTAAATTCCGCTGCTCGCCGGAACGCGGATCGCCGGTTCTTCTGGCTGGCCGTGGCCGGCGTCATCACGACGCTGACCTTCCCGTTCTTCGCCATGTTCAAGGAGCTGGTGCTGCCCACGCGAGGGTTTCTGTGGGACAGCAGCTTTGCCCACTTTGGGCGCCTGCTGTTCGGCACATCCCCCTGGCTGCTCGCCCACGACGAATTCGGCAGCGTGGCAGGAGCACGCGTGCTCGATCTTGCCTATCGCTTCTGGCTTCCATTCATGTTCGGATTGCCGCTGATTTCTGCGGTTTTCCTCGACGACGATCGCCTGCGGTTGCGGATCATCGCGACGTGGACGGTGTCATGGATCGCGATCGGCACGATCGGCGGCTGGTACTTCGCGTCCGCGGGGCCGTGCTTCTTCAACACCTTCATCAGCCATGATGCGGATTATGCGAACCTCCTGCGTCGGCTCGCTGACCTGCAGCAGCAGGCATCGCGGCAGGGCCATTCGATCGAGTCCCTGCAATATCAGTCCCGGCTGTTGGAAACCTATCGAGCGCATGACTATGCACCGGGCGGCGGCATATCCGCGATGCCGTCGATGCATGTCGCGATGGCTTCACTCGTCGCGATGGTTGCGTTTCGGATAGATTGGCGCCTGGGGATCCCCTTCGCGGCATTTGCAGTGACGGTGTGGCTGTCGACTGTCTTTTTCGGCTGGCACTATTTTGTCGACGGCCCGGTGGGCGCGCTGATGATGTTCGCCATCTGGAGCCTCGCGAAGCGCGTAGCCGCACGTGTCTATCCCGGCAGCACTGCTGGCCGGAGCATCGACATCGCACTGGACGACGCCGAGCTGCTGGTCGCCTGAGGCGCTGCTGGCTTGACTCGCTTCCGCTGAACGCGCTCAATTTCCCTCATGAGCGCGTTACTTGCTGCAGCGGCGATGTTTGCCGCTTCGCCTCCGCTGATCGAGGCGCCCGTCATCCCCTGTCCGCCCGACTACGCCGCGGAAAACATCATCCCTCTCGGTCGGCGCCGCGTCGAAGGACGTCAGCAGCCGCCGTACGGCGACGCTCTCGGCGACGCCTGGGAGATGGAGGAGGTGTCCTGCTGGCGGGGCACCTGGCTGCGCCGCGGCGAGAGCAACATCTGGGATGCCTACTGGAAGAATCCGAACGGCGAGCGCGAGCGTGCGATCCTGCAGATGTGGCTAAGGGGAAGCGAGGTGACGGTCATCCGCCGGCACGATCGCGGCAAATATTGCCGCTATGACGGCACGATCAGCACGGACTGGTGGTCGGTCAGCGGCTGGTACAGCTGCACCTGGCACAAGACTCCAATGCAATGGCGCGCGCGTATCGTGCGCTTGCCCGAGGTGCTGCCCAACGTCCTGAGATAGGCTTGGCCGCATTAGAAGTGGCGAAAGGGGCCTCAGAAGCTTAAAGGCGTAGCAACTCGCAACCTAGCGTCTTGTAAGGACCCAATCGTGGCGACAGCCACCCATCTCATCACCGACAAGGAAGCCACGGCTCATCCGCCGCAGGAAGCCGTCGTCGTCCGCTTCGCCGGGGACAGTGGCGACGGAATGCAGCTGACCGGCGGACAGTTCACGCTCTCGACCGCGCTCGCCGGCAACGATCTCGCGACCTTTCCCGACTTCCCGGCCGAGATCCGCGCCCCGCAGGGCACGACCTTCGGAGTCTCCGCTTTCCAGATCAATTTCGGTTCGACTGCTATTGAGACCGCCGGCGACCAGCCCGACGTGCTGATTGCGATGAACCCGGCAGCACTGAAGGTGAACGCCGAGGCGCTTCGCGAAGGCGGCCTCATCATCGCCGACGAAGGCGAGTTCACCGCGCGCAACCTCGCCAAGGCGGGCTACGAGCAAAGCCCGCTCGAGGACGGCAGCCTGAATAAATGGCAGGTCGTCCACTTCAACATCTCGCAGCTGACGCTCGATGCAGTGAAGCCCTACGGCCTCGGCAACAAGGAAGCCTTGCGCTGCAAGAACATGTGGACGCTGGGCCTTGCGCTCTGGATGTTCGACCGCGACCGCGGCCCGATCGTTGACTGGCTCAAGGCCAAGTTCGCCAAGGCGCCGGAGCTCGCCGAGGCGAACATCGCCGCGCTCAATGCCGGCCACGCCTATGGCGAGACCGTCGAGATGGGCGCGCCGTTCAAGCAGCACCATATTGCCGCCGCGCCAGCCGAACCCGGTCTCTACCGCACCGTCACCGGCGCCGAGGCGCTGGCGCTAGGCCTCGTCGCGGGCTGCCAGCTTGCCGGTCTCAACATGTTCTTCGGCTCCTATCCGATCACTCCGGCGAGCCCGCTGCTGCACCATCTCGCGCGCCTCAAGGAGTTCGGCATCACGACCTTCCAGGCGGAGGATGAAATCGCCGCGATCTGCGCAGCGATCGGCGCGAGCTATGCCGGGCAGCTCGGCATCACCTCCTCGTCGGGGCCCGGCATCGCGCTCAAAACCGAGGCGATCGGCCTCGCATTCATGACCGAGCTTCCGCTCGTCGTCGTCAATTCGCAGCGGGGTGGCCCGTCGACAGGCCTTCCGACCAAGACCGAGCAGTCCGATCTCTACCAGGCCGTCTATGGCCGCAACGCGGACTCGCCGCTGCCCGTGATCGCCGCGCGCTCGCCCGCTGACGCCTTCGAGTGCGCGATCGAGGCTTGCCGGATCGCGTCGCATTACATGACCCCGGTAATGTTGCTGACCGACGGCTACATCGCCAACGCCGCGGAGCCGTGGCGGGTGCCCGACATGAGTGGGTACAAGCCCTTCCCGGTCAGCTTCTTCGAAACGCCGCCGGCCGAAGGGCAGGGGGTCATGCCCTATGCTCGCGGCGACGGCCTGGCCCGTCCGTGGATCAAGCCGGGGACACCGGGGCTTGAGCATCGCATCGGCGGTATCGAGAAGCAGCCCGGCACGGGCAACATCGATTACTCGCCGGCCGCGCACCAGGAAATGACCGACACGCGCCATGCCAAGGTGATGGGCGTTGCCAATTCCATCCCCGACCAGGATATTTGCCTTGGCCGCGAAGGCGCTGAGCTGGCGGTGGTCGGCTGGGGCTCGACCTTCGGCCCGATCCACCAGGCGGTTCGGCGAGCGATCGCAAGGGGGCAGGACGTCGCGCATGTCCATGTCCGTCACATCTGGCCGATGCCGAAAAATATGTCTGTCCTACTCAAGGGCTTCAAACATATCCTCGTGCCCGAGATGAACATGGGCCAGTTCAAGACCGTGCTTCGGGACCAGTTCCTGGTTGATGCGAAATCGCTGACGAAGGTGTCCGGCCACCCGTTCCGGATTGCCGAGATCGAGGCCGCGATCGATGCTCAGCTCGGGGGAAGATGACTCCATATATGGCGTCAACTTTGTCAACTTTGTTGGAAACAGTCCGATGAAACCGATGAGCGTCGTTCCGATGATCCTCCTGCTGATCGTCGTCCTTTATGCAATCTACGCGCTGAGGCCCCACTGATGAATGACATGACCCCCGTCACGACCGCCAAGGACTGGGCGAGCGACCAGGAGGTCCGCTGGTGCCCGGGCTGCGGCGACTATGCGGTCTTGAAGGCCGTCCAACGGACGATGCCGGACCTTGGCGTCGCTCGCGAGAAGACGGTGTTCATCAGCGGCATCGGCTGCTCGAGCCGATTCCCCTATTACATGTCGACCTACGGCTTCCACACGATCCACGGCCGGGCGGCCGCCGTCGCGACCGGCGTCAAGCTCGCCAATCCAGAGCTGGACGTGTGGATCATCACCGGCGACGGCGACGCGCTGTCGATCGGTGGCAACCACACGATGCACGTGCTTCGCCGCAACCTGGACTGCCAGATCCTGCTCTTCAACAATGAGATCTACGGCCTGACCAAGGGCCAATATTCTCCGACCAGCCGGGTCGGCACGCGCTCGCCATCGACGCCATTCGGGTCAGTCGACCGGCCGGTGACGCCCTGCGCCTTTGCGCTTGGCAGCGGCGCAAGGTTCATTGCGCGCGGCATCGACGTCCATAAGAACTTGCCCGACGTGCTGAAGGCTGCCCACGCTCATCGCGGCGCGAGCTTCGTCGAAATCTACCAGAACTGCGTCGTCTACAATGACGATGTCTTCGCCAGCTTCACCGAGCGCGACGTCGCTTCGGACAAGCAGCTGTGGCTGCAGGCCGGAGAGAAGATGTTGTTCGCCGGCGGCACCAAGGGCCTCGCGCTCGACGTCGATCGGCTGTGCCTGAAGGTCGTTCCCGGCGACGATCCCGCGGTGATCGTCCACGATCCCAAGAACAAGGGCATTGCGGCGATGCTGATCGAAATGCCCGAGAGCTTCCCGGTCGCTCTCGGCGTCATCTACGAGGATCCCGCGCCCACCTTCGAGAGCGCGGTCATCGAGCAGAACGAGGCCGCCGCATCGGGCAAGACGCCGGACCTTCAGAAGCTCGTCAGCAAGGGCCAGACCTGGATGGTCGAAAAGGAGCCGCACAAGCTTTGATCCGCGGCCGCTGATTGGACAATCTCACTCACTCGCTCGCGGGCTGGACGCTCGGCCAGGCCGGGCTCAAGACGAAGTCTCGCAAAGGACTCGCCGCGCTGATCCTCGGCGCGAACATGCCCGACATCGACGTGTTCCTCGG
>Ga0068868_100000575_pt1 | contig 24636 bp, 21 predicted proteins | sample KBSMisM42_FD_64660 | JGI IMG/M metagenome (GOLD analysis project Ga0068868, IMG submission 64660) | Miscanthus rhizosphere microbial communities from Kellogg Biological Station, Michigan, USA - KBS Miscanthus M4-2 | ecosystem: Host-associated > Plants > Roots > Rhizosphere > Soil ...
CTGAGCGCGGTCTCGGCGATCGTCACCCGTGGCCGCGCGCCGGGCGCGAGGGCGAGGTCGATGCCGCGCAGCGACAGCGACTTCCAGTTGAGGAGCGGCGGCCCGCTGCCGGCCTCCCGCACCATGGCCAGGCCGCGGCGCGATACGGTTCCCGCTGCCACCGGGCTGGCGGCGCGGAAGTCGTCGATGGTGGCGTCGCCGCGCAGCGCCACGCGGTCGCCGGCGTGCGTGCGTTCCCATGCGGCCGTGCCCTTGAAGCTGGTCTGCGCCTTCTGCACGTCGAGCTGCACCAGCGCGTCGAGATAGGGATCGAGCAGGTGCAGCGGCAGGTCCTTGAGCAGCAGCGTCGCCTTCGCGCTCTGCGGCACGCCGGCGATGCTGCCCTTCAGCTCGCCCCGCGCATCGACGCTGCCGACGACGCCGGCGCCCACCGCCCGGCCGCTCGCCCCGGCCGGCACCGCCACACGGGCTCGCATCTGGAACGGCATCGCCTCGGCGCCGTCGAGAGCCCAGTTCTGCGCCTGCAGCGAAAGCTCGAGGAGGTCGAGCGCGACCGGCACCGCGAGGCTGCGGTCGGTGAAGCTGGCTCGGGCCTTGTCGATCGCCAGGGTGCCGAGCGTCAGGCGCCAGGACGCGGACGCTTCGGGCGCGGAGGCGGCGGGCGCCGACGCTCGCGCGGGCGCAGCGACCCTGATCACCGGCGGCGCAGCCGCGGAGCCTGCGGTCGAGGGCGGCGCGACGCCGCCGTGCCAGGCCGCGGCGTTCCAGCGGCCCGCGGTATCACGGTCGAGCCGCAGCCGCGGCGCCTGCAGCGCCAGCTTGCCGATCGCCGCGCTCCGCGCGGCAGTGTCGACGCGCGCATCGAGCAGCTCGATCTGCTCCGCCGCGAACTCGGGCGTCTTGGCGTCGCCGAGCAGCAGCCGGGCAACCGCGATCCGCCGCGCATCGATGCGCAGCTGGGGCGCGCCCTCGCCGGGCTTCCAGTCGAGCGTGAAGTCGGTGCTCAGGCTGCCGGCGAGCGGCGGCCGGAGCACGCCCTGCACGTAAGGCCGCGCCACTGCCAGCGGCAGGTCGTCGAGCCCGACCTTCACGCTGGCGCCGGCGGCGTTGCCCTGGCCGGAGAACACGAGCTTGCCCTGGTCCTTGGCCGCGCCGACGACGCCCTCGCCCTTGAAGACCACCGGCGCGTCGAGCGGCCAGGCGATCGCCTGGGCGTCGAAGCGGAAGTCCTGGACGGCGAGCGCGGCGGCGGGCGAGGTGGTGGCGTCGCGCCAGTCGAGCTGCCCGGCACGGATCGACAGCGCGGCGACGCTCGCCTTCCAGCCCGGTGCGGTCGTCGCGGCTGCGGCGGTGACGCTCGCGGCCGACGCCGCCGCGCCGCTCGAGGCCCGAGCCACGCTTGCGGCACTCGCCGCGGTGGTCGGCAGCGGCACCCGCGCCACGGGCACGGCTCGGCCCGACGGCGTCTCGGCGGCGAGCAGCAGGTTCACCTTGCCCGCGGCGCTGCGCACGCCGAGCAGATGCGGCGCGTCGACCTCGATCCGCCCCAGCCGGACGGTGCGCTCGAGCGGCCGCAGGTCGTCGATCCGCACCTTCACACTGCCCACCTGAAGCAGGTCGCGCGCATCGGCATCGGCGACCTTGAGGTCGGCCACGCCGACGTCGCCCGTGAGGCGCAGCGACAGCTTCGGCCGCTGCTCGAACGCCAGCGCCAGGTCGGCGCTCACGAGTCCGGACTGCAGCCGCGCCGGCAAGCCCTTCGGCACGTAGCCGAGCCACGGCCCGACGTCGAAGCGGTCGAGCTTGATCTTCACGGTGCCGGCGCCGCGTTCGCCGAATGGCGTGGCCACGGCAGCGGAATCGAAGCGGCTGCCGTCGAGGGTAAAGGCCAGCCGCGGCTCGACATTGATCTCGCGCTCCGGAGGCAGCGAGCTGATGAAGGGGATGCCGAGCTCGAACGCGCGCACCTTGTGCGTCACGCCGGTCGGCACGTCGATGAAGTCGGCGCTGCCATCGTGAACGACGATGTTGTGCAGCGCGAACTTCGTCGGTTCGTCGCCTTCCTTCGCAGGCGAAGACCCGATATGCCGCAGCACGTCATCGATGTCGTAGCTGCCCTCGGCCAGGCGTGTCAGGCGCACCACCGGCGCATCGAGTTCGAGCCGGTCGAGCACGGGCGCGCGGCGGAACACCCAAGCCACCGAGACCGCGCTGCGCAGCTGCCGGATCTGCACCTGGGGAGGAGCGCCCTCGCTCGCGCCCGCCATGGCCATGTCGTCGATCCGGAGCGCAAGCGTCCAGGGGTTGAACGCGACATCGCCGACCGTGATGCGCCGACCCAGCGACTCGAGCGAGATCCGCTCGACCCGGCTCTTGACGGTAGCCGGCACGATCAGCGCGAGCGAGCTCCACAGCGCCGCCAGGACGACGATGGCGATGCCGATGCGAAGCAGCCGGCGACGGGTGAAGAAGCGGCCCATGCTGGCCTCGTCAGAGCCGGTCGAGCGCGTTGCCGATGGCCTCGACGATGTCGACGGTCGCCTCGACGCCGACGCTCAGGCGGATGAAGCCTTCGCCGACCTTGTCGGTGCCCCAGCGCACCCGGCGCTCGGCCGAGCTGTGCACGCCGCCGAAGCTGGTGGCCTCGAACAGCAGCCGGCAGGAGCCGAGGAAGCGTTGCGCCGCCTCGGCATCGGCGAGCTCGAAGCCGACCACCGCGCCGAAGTAGCGCATCTGCCGCCGCGCCACCGGGTGCGACGGATCGTCCGTCAGGCCGGGATAGCGGACCAGCGACACCGCCCGGTGCCGCGCCAGCAGCTCGGCGACCGCGAGGGCGCTCGCCGATTGCCGCGCCAGCCGCAGGTCGAGCGTCGCCAGGCCGCGGTGCACCAGCCAGGCTTCCATCGGCCCGGGGATCGCGCCGACCAGCGTCCGCCATTGCCGCACCCCCGCGAGCAGCTCCGGGTCGCGCACCGCGACATGGCCGAAGACGACGTCGCTGTGGCCGTTGAACGCCTTGGTGTCGGAGGCCATCGAGAAATCGGCGCCGAGCGTCAAGGGCGTCTGGCTCAGCACCGTCGCGGTGGTGTTGTCGACCGCGAGCAGGGCGCCGGCCGCATGCGCCCGCGCCGCCAGGGCCTCGATGTCGACGACGTCGAGGCTCGGGTTGCTCGGCGTCTCGATGAACACCAGCCTGACGCCGCGAAGGTCGGCGCTTTCCATCTGCGGCGTCGGCAGCAACCGGACCGTGACGCCCCAGCGCGCGAGATAGGTCTGGGCGTAGGAGCGGGTGGCGAAATAGCCGTCGTCCGGCAGGGCGATGGTGTCGCCGGGCTTGACGAAAGGCGTCAGCACCGCGGCGGTCGCGGCAACGCCGGAGGCGAAGGTCAGCGCCGGGCCGCCTTCGAGGCGGGCGATCGCTTCCTCGAGCGCCGCCCAGGTGGGGTTGTCGAAGCGGCCGTACTGGTACTTCACGCCGGCCTGGTCGCCCGGCAGGTGGAAGGCGCTGGCGAACACCGGGCCGGCGACAAAGGGGGCGCCGGTTTCGCGTTCGTCGCTGCCCGAATGCAGGCCGAGCGTGGCGGGGGAAAGAGCAGAGGTCATGAAAGGGAGCCCGTTCGAGTCGAACCCCTAGTGTGCCGATACCGGCGCGTCCCCGCGCCTGTACCTCAGGGCAGGGTCAGGGCACGATCGACGGAGAAGCGCCCGCCGCCCCGGGCGGCCAGGAGCAGCAGCGGCGCGGCCCAGGAGAGATGCGTCGGCCAGGCATCGGGATAGACGAAGATCTCGATCACCGCCGTCATGCCGAGCAGCGCCAGGGCGGCGAAGCGGGTGCAAAGGCCGAGCGCCAGCAGCAGGGGAAAGAGATGCTCGGCGTAGGCGGCCGCATGCGCCGCGAGCCTCGGGTCGATGAGCGGCAGGCGGTATTCGTCGCGGAACAGGCCGACGGCATTGCCGGTCACCGTCAGCCAGCCCTCGACCTTGGTCCGGCCCGACTGGAAGAAGACTGCGGCGATGCCGATCCGGCTGACGAGCAGCACGAGGTCGAGCCCGATCCAGCGCTCCAGCCCCGCGGCCGCCGCGTTCCAGCCGCGGCGGATCGGATTCGTGCTCATGGCGGTGGGAGTTCCAGTCGGGTGAAGGCGCCGGCGGCGACCAGCGCCGGCAGACAGACATCGATGCCGACGGCGGATCCGGCCGGGAACGCGCGCTCGGCGGCGACGCCGAACGGCCGGCCCTGCGCGCACTCGTCGAGAAACGTCGCCGCGCCGCTCTCCAGCGCCTGCCAGGCGACGGCCGCCCCGGGACGCGTGAGGAGACCGCCCTCGCCGTGCCAGTCGAGCTCGGCATCGAGCGCCGCCTGCTCGCGATGACGGCGCCAGATGGTGAAGATCGGCAGGTCGGGGGAAGTCACCCAGCGCGCGGCCGGATGCGGCACGAGCACGGTGTCGAGCAGCTCCCTCGGCGACAAGGCGGCGAGCGACGCCGCCGCCAGCACCGGCGCATCGGCCGCGAGATGGGCTTCGGTCCAGGCCCGATCGAGCCGGGCGACACCGCCCAGGTAGGCCAGTTCGGTTTCCGGCGCGAGGGCGTCGAGGAACTCGGCGAAGCCCTCCCCGTAGGCGACGAGGCGGCCGTCGCGCGGCAGGTGGGTGCGGACGAACCGGTCGGCCGCGGCGTCGAACCACTCGCGGCCGACCAGCGTCGCGACGGTCGGATGGTTGTCGGTCAGGGCGTCGATGCAGCCGCGCAGCACGGTGTTGCGATAGACCGCGAAGCCCGGCTGCGCCGCGAGCGCCTGCGCGCCGGCCGAGGTCGCTTCGCCGAACAGGGCCGCGGCGAACTCGCGCTGGAATTCGTCGAGGGTGGGAGCGGGCGGCATGCGGGCGCGCTTCAGGAGGCGGCGACGACCGCGGCGAGGCGCTCGTGCGCCCGGTCGCGCTCGGCGAGCAGCTCGGCGAACGGCGGCAGCTCCGCATCGCGCTCGATCAGGGTCGGCCGCGCCCCGGCGCGCGCGACGAAGCGCTCGAACAGCGCCCAGACCGACGGGGCGACCGGCGCGTCGTGCGAATCGATCAGGAGACGCTCGCCGAGCAGCGGGTCGGCGCGATGGCCGGCGAGGTGGATCTCGACCACTGGATCAGCGGGAAAAGCATCGACGTAGCCCTCGGCCGACAGGCCGGTGTTGCGGGCGCTGACGTAAACGTTGTTGATGTCGAGCAGCAGGCTGCAGCCGGTGCGGCGGGCGATCTCGGCGAGGAAGTCGATCTCTCCCCACGCGTGGCCCTCGATCGTCAGGTAGTGCGACGGGTTCTCCAGGGCGATCGGCCGGCCGAGCGCGTCCTGCACCTGGGCGACGTGGGCGCAGATCGTGACCAGCGCTTCGTCGCTGCGCGGAAAGGGCAGCAGGTCGGGCAGGTAATGCGGGCCGCGCCGCGACCAGGCGAGATGCTCGGAGACCAGCGTCGGCTCGACCCGCCGCACCAGCGCGGCGAGGCCGGCCAGCGTCGCCGCATCCGGCGGTTCGGCGCCGGCGAGCGACAGCGAGACGCCGTGCAGCGACAGCGGATGAGCGGCGCGGACCGCCTCCAGCCAGGCCAGCCGCGGCCCGCCGGCGACCCGATAATTCTCGGCATGAACCTCGAACCACAGGCCGGGAGCGCGGCAGGAGAGCGCCTCCTGGAAGTGCTCGGCCTTGAGGCCGAGCCCGGCCGTCAGGGCGTGCACGCGGCGCTCGACGGAGAACGGCCGCTCAGGCCTTGGGCGTGAGCGAGCCGTTGCCCTTGGGCGTCTTCATGGTCGTGCAGGTGCCCTTGGGAACGGCCTTCCACGAATTGCCCTGGTAGTCGACCTTCGACGTGCCGGCGCAGGTGGTGCCGGCGCCCGCGGCGCAGTCGTTCTTGCCGGCGAGGGCGACGCCGTAGCACTTCTCGGTATCGGTGGCGATCTTGTCGTCCGCCATCTTGTCGTTGGCGGCGAGGGAGGGACCGGAAAGGGCCGCCAGGGCGGCGGCGGCGAGGGCGAGCGAGCGAACGTTCATCGAGGAGACTCCGGACGGTTGGGTGGTGAAAGCCCCGGCTGCAGTTCTACCGCAGTCCGGCGCCGCTCCCATAGCTCGCAACGAGGTCGTCGCAGCTTACAGCGGACGCCGACTCTTCTTCCTGGCGCCGATCTATCGCTGGAAGGCGGATGCCGGCTATCCTGCGATCGCACAACTCGCCTGATCGGCGTTGCGCGGCCGCCTGCCGCGCCGCGCGTCCCGCTCGCCCCGATGAGTGAAATCGAGCTCAAGTTCGGCGTCCCGCCGGCGCGCGCCGGCGCGATCGACACGGCCTTGCGCCGGGCAGAGGCGCGCCGCCAGACGATCGAGTCGCGCTACTTCGACACCCCCGACCACCGCCTCGCCCAGGCCGGTCTGTCGCTGCGCCTCAGGCGCAGTGCCGGGCTCTGGGAGCAGACGCTCAAGGCGCCCGCCGAGGGCCTGGGCGAACGCCTCGAGGAGACCGTCCTCCGGCCGGGCCGCTGGGGCCCCGGCGGGCCGCCCGTCGACCTGACGCTGCACGACGGCACGACGGCGGGCAAGCGGCTGCGCGAGGTCATGGCAGAAGGCGGCACGGCGTCGGCCACGCTCGAGCCGGTGCACGTCTGCACCGTCGCTCGCCGCACGATCGAGATCGACGCCCACGGCGGTCGGGTCGAGGTCGCCTTCGATCGCGGCGAGATCCACGCCGGCACCGGACTGGCGCCGGTGTGCGAGGTCGAATACGAGCTCAAGGGCGGCGAGGCGGGAGCGCTCGTCGCCTTCGGCAAGGACGGCGTTCGCGAGCACGGGCTGTGGCTGAGCACGCTCTCGAAAGCGGCCCGCGGCGACCGGCTGGCGCGCGGCGAAACCGCGGGGCCGCCGGTCAAGGCCAAGCCGCCGGTGCTGGATCGCGGCATGAGCGGCGCCGCGATCTTTCGCGCCGTGCTCAAGGCCTGCCTCGACCAGGTCCAGGCGAACGCGACCGAGATCGGCGAGGGCCACCGGACCGCCGAATCGATCCACCAGTTGCGGGTGGGAATCCGCCGCGCCCGCACTGCCTGGCGCGAGCTCGCGCCGCTCTGCCCTGCGGCCGGACCGGCCTGGGAGACGCCGCTGATCGACGCCTTTCGCGCCCTCGGCGCCTACCGCGACCGCAACACCGTGGTCGCCGCGCTGCAGGCGCGGCTGGCCGAATCGGGCTCGCCCGAGCCGCTCCTCTCGTCCGACGGCAGCGAGCCGCCGGATCCGGTCGAGGTGGTGCGCGCCGCGGCCTTCCAGTGCGCATTGCTCGATGCCCTGGCGCTGACGCTTCCCGGCCCCGACGCCGCGGGATCGGCCGGACGGAACGACGCCCTCGACTTCGTCGCATCGCGTCTCGACCGGCTGCACAAGCAACTGAAGCGGGCCGCCAGGCGCTTCGAGGAATCGACTCCGACCGAGCAGCACCAGGCGCGCAAGCGCCTGAAGCGGCTGCGCTATCTCGGCGAGCTGACCGGCTCGCTCTACAAGGCGGAGCGGGTCGAGCGCTACCTCGAGCGGCTCTCGCCGGCGCAAGACGCGCTCGGCGCGCACATCGACCTGATGGTCGGCCTCGAGATGGCGCGCGCCTCGGCCGAGTCGGGAGATGCACAGGCCTGGTTCAACGTCGGCTGGCTGACGGCGCAGCTCGACGTCAGCAGCCACGGTTGCCGCCAGGCCCTGCGCCGCGCCGCCCGCGCCCAGACGTTCTGGCGGCGCTAGCGGCGGCCTTTCGTCAGGCGTCGGCCCGGCCGAGAGACGGGCGGCGATGGCGCCGCGGCAGGCCGTCCAGCGCTATCAGCATCGGCAGGTCCGCGGTGCCGAAATCCGGGTCGTGGGCCGGCGGTCCGAGCAGCTCGGCACCGCAGCGCAGGTAGCCGCGGATCAGCGAAGGCGTCTCGACGTCGAGGTCATCGCACAGCGTCTCGAGCGCGAGCGGCTGCAGCGGCCGGACCCGGCGCTCTGCCGGGGCGAGGTGCGCTTCGGACAGCTGCCGCCAGAGGCTCGCGGCGGCATGGCCGCCATCGTTCAGGGCGACGCTTGCCGAGCCGAAGGCGACGTCGAGGCCGTGCAGCAGCATGAATTCGCCGAGCGCGCTCCACAGGGCGAGGAGCGTGTTCCCGGTGCGCCAGGCGGGATGGATGCAGGAGCGGCCGAGCTCGGCCATGCGCGAGCGCCAGGGCGCGAGCGGCGCGAGGTCGAACTCGGTCTCGCTGTGGAAGCCGCCGGCGCGGCGCGCGGCGTCGGGCGTCAGCACCCGGTACGTGCCGACGACCTCGCCGCCGTCGTCGCCGGGAGCGATCGCCCGCACCATCAGGTGGGCGCAGAAGGCGTCGAAGCGGTCGGCATCGTGACCGGGCGGCGTATCCGGCGGCGGCGAAAGGCGGGCGCCGCATTCGCCGGCGAAAACCTGGAAGCGCAGGCGCTGCACCTCGCGCAGGTCTTCGAGCGAATCCGCCCAGGAAGTCTCGAGGCGGAGCGAGGTGACCGGGCGCGCGAAGCCGGCAGCCGGTCGACGGCGGGAGCGAGTGGCCGCGGGCGCGGCGCCGAAGGCGGTTTGCATGGGTCGTCTCCTGGCTTGACCGAGGCATGCTCGCGGGCCGAGATGACGGGGACGTTAAATCAGGGCAATGACCCCTTGAAGGGCCGGTCGCTTCAGGGAACGCAACCGGCCGGCCGCGACGCGGGCTCGCGGCCGGCTCAGCCGACCATCTCGAGGATGCTCCACATCTCTTCGGCGACCCGGCGCAGGTGCAGGTCGGGATTCGATTCCTGCATGCCGGCGTCGTCGATGCTCTGCGCCGCGGCCTTGAGCTCGGCGAGTGCGGTGTCCGAGAGCAGCCGGGCGATCGTCTTCAGGACGATGCCGTGGGCGACGAGTCGCGCCTCGAGCTCGCGGATGCGGTCGGTAGAGGAGGAGGATTCTTCGTCCATCGGTGCGGTGGGAGCCGGCGACGAAGCATAGCCCCGCCGCCGCCCGGCCGCCCCACGCGGCCGCAACGACGATCCGACAGACAACCGGCCGGCAGGACGTAGGACGCCTCCGACAGGACCGAGCCGGTCCTCACTTTCCGTCCACCGCCGCCTTGAGCCGCTCGGCCGCGAGGAGCTGCCAGGCGGCGAGGAACATGGCGACGATCACCGGGCCGATGACGAAGCCGTTCAGTCCGAACAGCGCCAGGCCGCCGACGGTGGCGATCAGCACCACGTAGTCGGGCATCGCCGTGTCCTTGCCGACGAGGATCGGCCGCAGGACGTTGTCGATCAGGCCGATCACGAACACGCCGAAGAGGATCAGCCCGAGTCCTTTGCCGACCTGGCCGAGGGCGAGCAGGTAGAGCGCCACCGGCACCCAGATCAGCGCCGCGCCGACCGCGGGCAGGAGCGAGAGGAAGGCCATCACCACGCCCCAGAGCATCGGCGCGTGCACGCCGAGGGCCCAGAAGGCGAGGCCGCCGAGCGTGCCCTGCGCCGCGGCGACCAGGATGTTGCCCTTGACGGTGGCGCGGATCACGGTGGTGAAGCGCTCGAGCAGCCGCTCCTTCGGTCCGGGCGCGAGCGGAATCGCGGCGCGAACGTCGCGGGCCACGCCGGCGCCGTCGCGCAGCAGGAAGAACATCAGGTACATGGCGATGCAGAAGCCGACGATCAGGTCGAGCGCCTCGCCGCCGATGTCGACCGCCCGGCCGGCGAGCGATTCGCTGCGCTGCGTCAGGGCGGCGACGATCTTGGCCTGCAGGGCCGGCAGGTCGACCACGCCGTAGCGGTCGAGCAGGCCGGTCATCCAGGTCGGCAGGACGCTCACCATCTGCTCGAAGTAGCGGCCAAAGTTGACCTCGCCCGACTTGACCTTCGCATACAGGGCGGTCACCTCCTGAACCAGCGAGATGCCGACCAGCGCCAGCGGCAGGATCACGATCAGCAGGATCACGCAGAGGGTCGCCAGCGCCGCCAGGTTCTGCCGGCCGCGCAGCCAGCCGAGACACTTGCGATACAGCGGCTGGAACATCAGGGCGAGCACGCTGCCCCAGAACACCGCGCCGTAGAACGGCGAGAGCACGGCCGCGAAGGCGACGGTCAGGAGGGCCAGCAGGATGAAGAAGAAGCTTCGCTCGAGCTTCGGCGAGGTGACCGGATCGTGACTGCTCTTCATGCGTGCCGAGCGCGGCTCGAGCGGAGGTGGCGGGTGGCGCATCGTATCGTCCCGGATCGGCGGAACCTGGAGAGAGACATCGTGAACGCACAGCGCAACAAGCAGGCAATGAAGATCGTGTTCGACGCCCTGGCCGAGGGCAACGGCCAGCCGTTCGTCGACGCGATGAGCGACGATTTCAGCTGGACGATCAGCGGCACCGGGCCGTGGTCCCGAACCTGGAGCGGCAAGGACCAGGTCCGGCGCGGCCTGTTCCGGCCGCTGTCCGCGCAGTTCGAGGGCAGCTACCGCAACCGGGCCAGCCGCTTCCTCGCCGAGGACGACATCGTCGTCGTCGAGTGCAAGGGCGACGTCGCCACCCGCGCCGGCGCGCGCTACGACAACGACTATTGCTACGTCTGCCGCTTCGACGCGGCCGGCAAGCTCGTGGCGCTGACCGAATACATGGACACCGCCCTCGCCGAGCGCGTGCTGGCGCCGCCGCCCTGAGCCGCCGCCGAGTTCGCCTCAGGCGGCCGCGGCGGTGCGGCCGGCGCGCGTGCCGTGGAAGAACGCCTCCTCGAACACCGAGTACGCCGAGAGATCGGCGTGGGCGAACTGCAGCCGCTTCTGCGGCGCCGCGAGCGCCTGCAGCGCCGGGCTGCTGCGCACGCCGGGCGCGGGAATGCTCATCGCGTGGCCGTAGCGCATCAGGTCGATGCGGCGCAGCTTGGCCGGCAGGTCGGGATGCATCGGCGTCAGGTCGGCGACGATCCGGCCGGCCCAGAGCCGCCAGTCCTCGTTCAGCAGGCGCGCCCGCTGCTCGGCGAGCTCGGCCGCGTTGTTGCCGCCGAGCGCCCAGTAGGCGGTGAGGACGGTCGGCCCGGCGAAGGGCCGGGTGCTCTGGTGCATCGCATCGACATAGCCGAGGCCGGCGCTGCCGTAGGGCACGTTGTCCCACGAGGGCGGGGCGCCCGGCCGGTCGTCGAGCGCAGCGTCGAGCTGCAGGTTGGCGACCAGCCAGGGCGCATGGCGCATCGCCGCGGCCGCCACGGGCAGGGCCGGCGGTGGCGTCTCGAGCAGGCGCGCGGCAATGAACAGCGGCGTGGCCACGACCACCCGCGGCGCGGTCCAGCGCTCGACGGACTGGGTCGCGACGTTCCAGGCGTCGACCTCCACCGCGTCCCTGCCTTCGCGGATGCGCAGCGCCACCCTGGCCGCCAGCAGCCGCTCGCCGAGCGGCGCGGCCAGGTGCTCGGCGAGCCAGGCGTTGCCTTCGGGCCAGGTGAGGACGCCGTCGCCGCCGTCGGCCGCAGGCCCGTCGTCGTGGCCCGGCGCGTGGAAGCCGTGCCGGCTGGCGAAGTAGTGCAGCCCGGCCCAGGCCGAGACCTGGGCAGCGCCGGCACCGTAGTCGTCGCGGCAGCAGTAGTCGAGGTACCAGCGCAGGGCCGGCGCATGAAGGCCACGGGCGTCGAGCCAGGCGCTGAAGGTCATGGTGTCGAGCGCCGCCAGCGCCGGGGTCCAGCGCGAGCGCTGGGTCGGGATCTCGAACGCCTCGGCGCCGCCGAGCTCGCCGACCGCGGCGCTGAAGGCGCGGTATGCGGCCAGCGTCGGCCCGCGTTCCTCCGCCGGCAAGGCCTCGAGCGGCGGCAACAGGCCCTCGCGCCAGCCGCCATCGATGAAGAGGCGCTCCTGCGGGCTGTGGCAGAGCATGCGCTCGTCGTAGACGGGCCGGCCCTGGACGGTCCTGCGCACGCCGAGCTCTTCGAGCAGCTCGATCACCTCGACCGCGCTCGGTCCCGGCGTCGGCAGGTAGTGGGCGCCGAGCGGGCAGCGCATGCCGCCGAGCGCATGGCCGCGGCTGTTGCCGCCGGCGCTGTCCTCGAGCTCGAGCAGGCGAAGGTCGTCGACGCCGGCGTGCAGCAGTGCCCTTGCCGCGGCCAGCCCGGCGATGCCGCCGCCGACGACGATCGCCCCGACCCGCTTCGCTTCTGCCGGCATCGGCGCGCTGCCCGACTTGCCGGGGGCCGGGCCGTTGCGCAGCAGGTGGCCGCGCTCCGCCGAAACCCCGACCCAGCCGCCTTCGTAGTCCGCGCCGCCCCGGCGCGCGCAGCCGGCGATCAGCGCCAGCGCCGCCGCCGAGCCGGCGGCGAGGACGCCGCGCCGGGTCGGGCCGCGCCACACCGGGCTCATCGCTGCACCTGGCCCCACTCGTCCTCGAAGGTCTGCACCAGCACCTGGTTCGAGAGGCGGTTCACCTCGGCCGGCACGCGCGCCATGTCGGGCGGGAACTCGAACAGCGGCCCGAGCCCCCGCAGGTCGAGGAAGCGCAACCCGGCGGGCAAGGCAGCGGGCCTGCGGTACGGGCGCCGGCCGGCGATGACGAAGCCCCATTCGCCGAAGCTCGGCACGTGCGCGTGGTACGGCGTCGCGGTGAGTCCGGCCGCCTCGATCGTCGTGACGACGGTCCAGAAGCTCTTGCGGGCGATCAGCGGCGAGGTCGTCTGCACCACCGCGTAGCCGCTGGCCGAGAGGTGCCGGTCGATCAGCTCGTAGAAGGTCTTGGTGTAGAGCTTGCCGATCGAGAAGTTGGTCGGGTCGGGGAAGTCGACGACGATCGCATCGAAGACTTCGTCGTGCTGCTCGAGCCAGGCGAAGGCGTCGGCGTTGACGACCTCGACGCGCGGCGAGCGCAGCGCGTCGCCGTTCAGGCCGCGCAAGAGCGGCACCGTCGAGAACAGCCCGGTCATGTGCGGATCGAGCTCGACCAGGGTCACGCGCTCGACGCTCGGGTACTTGAGGATCTCGCGGATCGCCATGCCGTCGCCGCCGCCGACCACGAGCACGCGCCGTGGCTGCCCCGCCGCCGACAGCGCCGGATGAACCAGCGCCTCGTGGTAGCGGTACTCGTCGCGCGAGTGGAACTGCAGGTTGCCGTTGAGGAACAGGCGCACGCCCGCGTGGCCGCTGGTGACGACGATTCTCTGGTAGGCGCTGCTCTCGCTGTAGAGCACATGATCGGCGTAGAAGCGGTCCTCGGACCAGGTGGTCACCCGATCGGCGAAGACGAAGGCGGTGGCGAGGGCGGCGATGGTCAGGGCGCAGGCCAGGGCCTGCGCGCCGGCCCTTCGGATCTCGCCGCGAAACAGCCACAGCGCCCAGACCGCGACGCCGGCGTTGAGCAGGCCGAAGAACGCGCCGGTGCGGATCAGCCCGAGCTGCGGCACGAACAGCAGCGGAAAGGCGATCGAGACGGCGAGCGCGCCGAGGTAGTCGAAGGTCAGCACCTGCGATACCAGCGTCTTCAGCCCGCCCGAGCCGGCGCCGGCGTGGCGCTTGAGGATGCGCATGACGAGCGGGATCTCGAGCCCGACCAGGATGCCGACCGCCAGCACCAGGGCGTAGAGGGCGAAGCGGAACGAGCCCGTGCCGGCGGTCTGCAGCGCGAACAGCGCCGCGGGCATCAGCCCGCCGATCAGGCCGACGAGCAGCTCGATCCTCAGGAAGTGGGCGACCAGCTGGCGCTCGAAGAAGCGCGACAGCCAGGAGCCGACGCCCATGGCGAACAGGTAGGCGCCGATGACGGTCGAGAACTGGAGGATCGAGTCGCCGAGCAGGTAGCTGGCGAGCGTGCCGGCGGCGAGCTCGTAGACGAGGCCGCAGGCGGCGACGACGAAGACCGAGGCGAGGAGCGCGACCTCGGCCGGGCGGATCGAGGCGGCTTCGGCCTCGATGCGCGCAGTCTCACTCACCCATGCACCGCCGCCGCGACGATCATGCCGATCGCGATCGCCGTCGCGCCGACGACGATCGCCAGCGCCACGTTCTTCTTCTCGACGATCTCATCCCACAGGTCATAGGGCGTGATCTTGTCGACGATCACGAAGCAGACCCAGAAGATGACGACGCCGATCAGGGCATAGAGCACCGATCCGAAGACGACCGCCGGCTTCAACCATTCGAGACCGACCATGGGACTTTCTCCTGTGCGGGAACAAACCGGATGATGAAGGCGCGGGCCGCTACTTGTGGCCGCCGCCACTGGAAAAGCCGCCGAACGAGCCACCGCCGCTGCGATAGCCGCCGCCGCTGCGCTGGTTGTTGAGGCAGCTCTGGTACTCCTGCGATGCCTCGCCGAAGGTGTTGCGAACCTGGGCGCAGTCCTGCTTGCCGTGGTCCTCGCCGCAGCGGAACAGCACCAGGACGACGAACAGCAGGAAGCCCCAGAAGATGATCTTCGCGAGGCGCGACGCGGTGCTGAAGCTGGTGGGCAGGGCGTCGCGCTTCAGCGCCGTGCGCTTGTCGTCGCCGAGCCGGAAGGCGGCGAGCACGGCCTCGGCGGCGAGCACTTCGCCGGCCGACCAGACCACCTCCTGCGTGCCCTCGCCCTCGGTCCGCTCGCGGTTCAGCCGCTTCGCTGCCGCCGCGCCGGTGCCGGCGTAGTCGGTATTGGCGGTGCGCTGGTTGCGCGTCAGCCGCCAGTAGAACTCGCCGAGGACGTAGGTGACCTGGCCGGTGTAGTCGTAGAGCTTGCGGTAGGTGACGCCCTCGTGCCGCGCGCTGTCGCCCGAGACCTGGGGCGCGCCGGTGATGGGGATCGCCCAGCTCCAGCCGTCCTCGGCATCGACGATGAATGCGAAGCCCTCGATCCGGTGGTAGAGCAGGTACTCGCGCCAGAAGGTCTGCTCGTCCTCGTCGCCTTCTGGGATCTCGCAGCGCTCGACGTAGCCGACCACCTGCCACGGCAATGCCGCCTTGCCGCCGAGGGCGATCGTGCCGACGGTGCCGAGCGGGATCAGCGGCTCCGCGCCGTGGTCCTGCGTGTAGTGCGCCAGGTCGCCGCCGATGCCCTGCGAGACGTCGACCACCGCCTTGCACTGGTGGCAGACGATCGACTGCGTCGTCTCGAGCTTGATCTCGAGCGCGGCGCCGCAGTTCGGGCAGTTGAGCGTGCGGCCGGAAAGCGTCTTCTCGCCGGCCTCGCTGAGGCCGGTCATCGCCAGGTCGGAGAGCGAGACCGAGCGGCCGACCGACCACAACGGTCGCGTCGGCTCGGTGTAGTCGAGCGTGCCGACCTCGCCGCGCGGGCTGCGCAGGTCGGCGACGACGAAACCCTTCTCGAGGTTCGGCCGGCGCGGCAGCTCGCCCTGGGCGGCGATCAGCTTGGCGGCGACGACCGAGGCGACCGACCAGTTCTCGCCATTGACCGTGAGCGGGGCGCCCGGCTGCAGGTTCTCGGGCGGCGGCACCTGCGTCTGCAACGGTGCGTCGAAAGCGACGACGTAGCGGCCGTTGTCGTCGGAGAGCCAGCCCGACTTCTGCAGCTCCGGGCCGCTCTCGAACAGGGCGTGCCATTCGTTCCAGGTGCCGTCGGCGTAGCGGTACTGCAGCCGGCCGACGATCGTGAAGCTCGCGCCCTGGTACCTGCCGGCGGCGCCGAGCTGCAGCGGCGTGTGATCGTCGAAGACCTCGGCGCTCTCGCCGATCTTCCTCAGCTCGCCGCCGGCCCGGACGACGGTGGAGCGGCAGAAGCTGCAGACCGCGAACGGCGCCGCGGCCGAGCGGAACTCGACCGGCGCGCCGCAGTTGGGGCAGGCGGCGCGGTAGGCGCGTTGCGACGGAGGCGTGGTCGCCAAGGCGACCGGCTCAGGCCAGCTTCTTCAGCAGCTCGGCCTTCTTGGCGTCGAATTCTTCCTGGGTGAGGATGCCCTTGGCCTTGAAATCGGCCAGGCGCTCGAGCGTCGCCATCACCTCCTCGGGCTTGACGCCGACGGCGGCAGCGCCGGCCGCCGCGGCGGGCGCCCCGGGAGCGGCGGCGTTCAGGCCCTGGCTGAGCTGGTTGGCCATGGTCTGGCCGAGCGCGACGCCGGCACCGAGGCCGATCGCGCTGCCGACCACACCGCCACCCCCGCCATCGCCGCTGCCGCCCGCGCTCGCGGCGAACGCCGGGATCGACTGCGCCGTCTGGTACTGCATGAACTTGCCCATGTCGCCGACCATGCCCATGCCGATCTTCTGGTCGAGGATCTTCTGCAGCTCCTCGGGCAGCGAGACGTTCTGCATCGTCACCATCTCGAGCTTCAGGCCGAGCTTGGCGAACGCCGGCCCGGTGGCTTCCTGCAGCGCATTTGCGAACTCGACCTGGTTGGCGGCGAGGTCGAGGAAGGGCGTGCCGCTGGCACCGACCGCGTCGGAGATGTGCTGCAGCATCAGGCCGCGCAGCTGGCCGTCGAGGTCGGCCACCGTGTACTGCTCGCGCGTGCCCGAGATCTCGGTGTAGAACAGGCGCGGATCGACGATCCGGTAGGCGTAGTTGCCGAAGGCGCGCAGGCGCACCGCGCCGAAATCCTTGTCGCGAATCGTCACCGGCTGGGTCGTGCCCCAGCGCTGGTCGATCTGCTGGCGGGTGCTGAAGAAGTAGACGTCGCTCTTGAACGGGCTCTTGAACAGCTTGTCCCAGTTCTGCAGGTACGTGAGGACCGGCAGGGTCGCGGTGGTGAGGGTGTAGCGGCCCGGGCCGAACACGTCGGCGACCTTGCCCTCGTTGACGAACACCGCCATCTGCGATTCGCGTACCGTGAGCGAACCGCCGTTCTGGATCTCGCGGTCTTCCATCGGGAAACGCCAGGCCAGGACCCCATCGCCCGCCTCGGTCCACTCGATGATGTCGATGAACTGTTTCTTGATGAAATCCATCAGCGCCATGGCAGCGTCTCTCCGAGCCGTACCCGAACATTCGGGGTGCGTCGAATAATACGCCGCGCCCCTGCAAGACAATCCCCCCCGACGGTAGCGCGCGCATGAACGAATCGACACCCCTCAAGCTCGCCGTCGTCGGCGCCGGACCGGTCGGCCTGGCGCTCGCGCTGCACGCGGCAAATACCTTGCCCGACGCCGAGATCACGCTGTTCGATGCCCGCCCCGCCGACAAGGACATGGCCGGCGATCCGCGCACGCTGGCGCTCTCGCTCGGCAGCGTGCAGCTGCTCGAGCGTCTCGGCGCCTGGCGGGCGAAGAGCGCGCAGCCGATCCTCGAAGTGCATGTCTCGCAGCAGGCGCCGTCGCTCGCTACCGCCTTCACCTCCCGCTTCGGCGAGCCGGCGCTGACGATCCGCGCCAGCGAGGAAGGCGTGCCCCTGCTCGGTGCGGTGCTGAGCTACGGCGCGATCGTCGCCCCCTTGCAGGAGGTCTGGCTGGCGGCCGTGGCGCGCGCGCCGAAGCGACTCTTCAGCCGCTTCGGCGCGAGCGTCGCGGCGCTGAAGAACGTCGCCGGGCCGGCGGGGGTGGAGGTCGATGCCGGCATCGCCGAGCGCTTCGACCTCGCGGTCGTCGCCGAGGGCGGGGTGTTCGCCGCCGCGGCGAAGAAGGAGATCGTCGACGGCCGGCGCAGCCCGGCGCTGCGCCACGACTACGGCCAGACCGCCTGGGTCGGCATCGCCAGCTTCGTCGCCGACACAACGAGCCCGCCGGGCCCCGGCGTCGCCTACGAGCGCTTCACTCGCCACGGGCCGGCGGCGCTCCTGCCGCTGAAGGACGGCCGCGCCGGCCTGGTGTGGTGCGTGGACAGCGCCGACGACCCGGTGCGCAACCTCGACGATGCGCAGCGCGTCGCCGTCCTGAATACCATCTTCCATCCGCGCACGCCACGGCTCGCGGCGGTCGCGCCGCTGAAGAACTTCCCCCTCGGCCTCCTCGCCGAGCGGACCCTCACCGACGGTCGCACGGTGCGCATCGGCAACGCCGCCCAGACCCTGCACCCGGTCGCCGGCCAGGGGCTCAACCTCGGCATGCGCGACGCCTTCGAGCTGGTGCGCTCGCTCGCCCGCGAGCGCGACGTCGACGCGGTGCTGCGCCGCCTCGAATGGCAGCGCGCACCGGACCGCTGGGCGATGATCGCGGCCACCGATTTCCTCGCCCGCAGCTTCACCTGGACCCTGCCCGGTGCCGCCGCGGCGCGCGGCCTGGGCATCGCCGCGCTGCAGGCGCTCGGGCCGGTGAAGTCGGCGATCGCCCGGCAGATGATGTTCGGCTCGCGCTGAAGAAGGAACGCCATGGCCGCCCTCACCGACCTCGCCGCCCACGAGCTCGGCGCCGCCATCGCCGCCGGCGAGGTGTCCTGCCGCGAGGTGATGCAGGCCTTCCTCGACCGCATCGCCGCGCTCAACCCGCGGCACAACGCGATCGTCAGCCTGCGCGACGGCGACGAGCTGCTGCTCGAGGCCGATCGCCTCGACCTCGCGCTGGTGCGCAACGACGCCGGCGACGCGCCGCGGCCCTTCCTCTTCGGCCTGCCGCAGGCGGTGAAGGACATGGTGCCGACGGCGGGCATCCGCAGCACCTCGGGCTCGCCCCTGTTCAAGGACTTCGTGCCCGCGGCCGATTCGCTGCTCGTGCAGCGGATGAAGGCGGCCGGCTGCATCGTCATCGGCAAGACCAACACGCCGGAGTTCGGCCTGGGCTCGCACACCTTCAACGAGGTGTTCGGCGCCACCCGCAACGCGTTCGATCCGACCCGCTCGGCCGGCGGCAGCAGCGGCGGCGCCGCCGTCGCGATCGCCACCCGCATGCTGCCCGTGGCCGACGGCAGCGACTCGATGGGAAGCCTGCGCAACCCGGCGGCCTGGAACAACGTGTTCGGCTTTCGCCCGAGCCAGGGCCGGGTGCCGAACTGGCCGGCGCAGGACGTCTGGGTCACGCATTTCGGCACCGAAGGGCCGATGGCGAGAAACATCCGCGACCTCGCCCTGATGCTCGACGTGCAGGCCGGCTACGACGCCCGGCTGCCGCTCTCGCTCGCCACCGAGCCGTCGTTCGCCGCCCGGCTCGAAGCGAGCGCCGACGAGCGCACGCCGACCCTTCGCATCGGCTGGCTCGGCGACCTCGACGGCCACCTGCCGATGGAAGAGGGCATCCTCGACATCTGCGCGGCGGGCCTCGCCCGCCTCGAAGGCGAGGGCTGCAGCATCGAGCCGACCGCCCTCGGCTTCGCGCCCGAGCGACTGTGGAACGCCTGGCTCAGGTGGCGATGGTGGATCCTCTACGGCCGGATCTCGCCGCACCTGGCGGACCCCGCGAACCGCGCCCGGATCAAGCCTGAGGCGCTCTGGGAACACGACAACGGCGCCCAGCTCAGCGCCGCGCAGATGATGCAGGCGAGCGTCGATCGCAGTGCCTTCTACCAGCAGATGGTGGCGCTCTTCGACCGCTTCGATTTCCTCGCCTTGCCGACGGCGCAGGTCTGGCCGTTTCCGGTCGAGTGGCGCTGGCCGAAGGAGATCGCCGGCCGGACGATGGACACCTATCACCGCTGGATGGAAGTGGTCTCGCTCGCCACCTTCGCCGGGCTGCCCTGCGTCAGCGTGCCGGTCGGCTTCAATGCCGCCGGGCTGCCGATGGGCATGCAGCTGATCGGCCGGCCACGCGGCGACCTGAAGCTGCTGCGGCTGGCGCGCGACTACGAGCGGGTCGCCGGCGACGTGCTCGCGGTTCGTCCGCCGGGGTGAAGCGCGGGACGGCCGCTACCATCGCTCCAGCATGAAGACCCGCGTCCGCATCCCCGGCTTGCGCCTCCTCCACTCGCCCGGGCCGACGCGGGTGCCCGAGGAAGTGCTCGCCGCGATGATGCGGCAGCCGACCGACCTCGCCGATCCGCGCGTCCCGGCCCTGGTCTCGGCTTGTGAGTCGGGAATGAAGGCGCTGCTGCAGACCGAGCGCGCCGACGTCTTCTTCTACGCCGCCAACGGCCATGGCGGCTGGGAAGCGGTGATCGCCAACCTGGTCGCTGCCGGCACCTCGATCCTGGTTCCGGGCACCGGCCACTTCTCCGACGGCTGGGCCGAGCAGGTGGCCGCATTCGGCGGCCGGGCGTTGCGCACGCCCTATGTCGAAGGGATGCCGATCGATCCGGCCGCGGTGGAGGCGGCGCTGCGCGAGGACACCGCGCGGCAGATCGCCGCGGTGTTCGTCGTCCACACCGACACCGCCAGCGGCACCACCTCGGACCTCGCGGCGCTGCGCAAGGCGATCGACGCGGCCGGGCATCCGGCCCTCTTCGTCGTCGACGTCGTCGCCTCGCTCGCCGCGGCGCCGTTCGCGATGGATGCGCTCGGCGTCGACGTCGCGATCGGCGCGTCGCAGAAAGGGCTGATGCTGCCGCCCGGGCTCGCCTTCGTGGCCGCCAACGAGCGCGCCCTGGCGCTGGCCGGCGACACGCCGGCGCCGCGCTTCTACTGGGACTGGGCGCGGCGGCGCAGCGACCTGAACTACCTCAAGTTCTGCGGCACGCTGCCCATCGCCCACCTCGCCGGGCTCGAGGCGGCGCTGGCCCTGATCGAGAGCGAAGGCCTGGCCGCAGCGCACGCTCGTCATGCCCGGCTCGCGCGCGCCGTGCATGCGGCGGTGGGCGCCTGGGGCGAGGGCGGAGCGCTGCGGGTCTTCACCCGCGCGGTCGAAGCACGTTCGGCGTCGGTGACGGCGATCGAGGTCGCGCCGGGCATCGACCCCGAGGCCTTGCGCAGCGTCGCCCGCGAGCGCTTCCAGGTGGCGGTCGCGGGCGGTCTGGGGCCGCTGCACGGCCGCGTCTTTCGCATCGGCCATCTCGGCGACATGAACGAGGCGATGCTGCTCGGCTGCCTCGCCGGCGTGCAGGCGGCGATGCTCGCGCAAGGCATCGCCTGCGGGCCGGGCGGCGTCGATGCCGCGATCGCGTCGCTCGTGGCGTGAGCGCGGCAGGGGCGTAGGAGCCCCCTTACAGCGGCAGCCAGCGTTGATCCCTTGCGAAGGGCAAGGCGTGACCGTAGGGTGGCGGACATGAAGTACAAGCCCCTGTTCGGCCTCGCGGCCATCGTCGTCTGCTCGCATGCCGCAGCGCAGATCACCTTCTACGAGAAGGACCACTTCCGCGGTCACACCTTCGCCACCGCGCAGTCGGTGTCGAACTTCAAGAACGCCGGCTTCAACGACCGGGCATCGTCGGTGGTGGTCGAGCACGGCCGATGGGAAGTCTGCGATGACGCCGGCTTCCACGGTCGCTGCGCGGTGCTTCGCCGCGGCAGCTACGACTCGCTGCAGAACATGGGCCTGGAGAACCGGATCTCCTCGGTACGCCCGGTCTCCGGCAACGGGAACTACGCGAACCAGCCGCAACCGGTGCTCGACACGCCGTACGAATACCGTCGCCGCCCCCATGAGCGGCTGAGCGAGGCGCCCGTGACCTCGGTGCGTGCGGTCGTCGGCTCGCCGGAACAGCGCTGCTGGGTCGAGCGCCAGCAGGTCGCCGAGCCGCAGCGCGAATACAACGTGCCCGGTGCGGTGATCGGCGGTGTGCTCGGCGGCATCCTCGGCCACCAGATCGGCGGCGGCACCGGCAAGGACATCGCCACCATCGGCGGCGTTGTCGGCGGTGCGGCGATCGGCGCCAATGTCAACAGCAAGACGTCGTCGCAGTACAGCACCCGCGACGTGCGTCGCTGCGAGACCACCGCCGCCAGCGGCCCGCCGCAGTACTACGACGTGACCTACCAGTTCCGCGGCGTCGAGCACCGGATGCAGATGGCCGCGCCTCCCGGCCCGACCGTCACCGTCAACGACAACGGCGAGCCGCGGACGACCTGATCCCTTCGCTCAGGTGACGACCGTCGGTTGCGTCCGGCCGATACCGGCCGATGCCGGCGATGCGCTCGGCTGCCGCGATCAGCGGCCCCAGCGCCGCGTGCGTCTCGACATCCTGGCGTGCCGGATCGGGCTCGAAGCGCTCGAGGTAGACGCGCAAGGTCGCGCCTTCGGTGCCCGCACCGGAGAGGCGAAAGACGATGCGCGCGCCGTCGTCGAAGCCGATGCGGATGCCCTGCCCGGTCGTGACCGCCGAGCGTCGTGACGCCGAGGCGCTCGAGATCGATGTCGGGGGTGGCCAGCGTGCGGTAGCGCGCGATCGTCTCGCTCTTCTTCCAGATCGCTTCGGTGATCGACTCGGGCGCCGGACCGCCGGGTTGCACGGACCAGACGATTCTGTCGCCGATACTGCGCCCCCATGTCGGCCCAGGTCTTCATCAAGCTGTTCGCGATCTTCGCCGTGGTCGCGATCGGCTGGGGCGCGGCGAAGAGCGGGCGCCTCGGCAGCGGCGACCCGGCGCGCGTGCTTGCCGGTGCGGCGTTCTATGTCTTCGTTCCAGCGCTGCTGTTTCGCACCTCGGCGCGAATCGAGTTCGAGCGGCTCGACGTCCGCATCCTCCTCGCCTTCTTCGCGCCGACGGTGGCGGTGCTCGGCGCCGTCTACCTGTTCCTGCGGCTTCGGCCCGCAGGCGGCCGCGAGCCGGCGGCGCCGAGCGTGCGGGCGATCACCGCCTCGTTCGGCAATGCAGTCCAGGTCGGCATCCCGCTGGCAGCGGCGCTCTACGGCGAAGCCGGCCTCGCCCTGCACATCACGCTGGTCAGCCTGCATGCGCTGATCCTCCTGACCGTGCTCACGGCGCTGGTCGAGCTCGACCTCGCCCGGGCGGAGCGGCGCACCGCCGCCGGCGGGCCGCGGCTGCTGCGCACCCTCGCGACCACGGTCCGCAATACCGTGATCCATCCGGTGATCCTTCCGGTGCTGGCCGGCCTCGCCTGGAATGCGTCGGGACTGGCACTTCCCGCCTTCGTCGACGAGATCCTCCTGACCCTGGGCCAGGCGGTCGTGCCGCTTTGCCTGGTGCTGATTGGCGTCTCGCTGGCGCACTACGGCGTCAAGGGCGCGGTGCGCGGCGCGGCCGGCCTGACGCTGGTCAAGCTCGTGCTGCAGCCGCTGGCGGTGCTCGCCTTCGCCCGCTTCGCCCTCGGCCTGACGGGCGTGCCGCTGGCGATCGTCGTCATGATGGCGGCGCTGCCGGTGGGCAGCAACGCCCTCATCTTCGCCCAGCGCTACCAGACCCTGCCGGGGGAAGTGAGCACCGCGATCGTCGTCTCGACCCTGGCTTTCGTCGCGACCGCGCCACTCTGGATCGCGGTCCTGCATGCCATCGGCTGATCCCCGCGCCAGAAACATTGGCCCAGTCAGGGTCTTTGGCGATACTCGGGGGGTTGCCGTTTCGGCACCGGGGACTCGATGTCGCTGACCGGTTTTTGGGCTCGGTTCAAGTCACGGCGTCCGGCCTCGACGGAGGCTGCCGCGCCTGCGCCTCCGCCGGCCAGACCGGCGCCTGTGCCAGCCACCGCGCCAGCGCCTTTGCCGAAGGCTCCCGCGGCCGTCGCCAACGGCGCGCCGGTTGAAGCCGCGGCGCCGGAGCGGCACGACGAGCGCCACGTCCGCTTCTTCTGCTGGCTGGTCGGCGTTTCGGCCGCCGCCGCGCCCGGCCCCGAGGAGAAGCCCGCCGCCGTGATCGGCCCGCTGCTCGAGCGGCTCGACGAGGTGATCGCCTCGGACACCCTGCGCGCCAACCTCCTGCCGCGTGCCCCGCATGTCGTGCCGCAGCTGATGAAGACGCTGCGCGACGAGAGCTATTCGTCCGTCGACGTCGCCAGCCGGATCTCGCGCGACGTCGTGCTGAGCGCCGAGGTGATCCGTAGCGCCACCAGCGCCTACCGCGCCAAGGAGGACGAGGAGGGCGAGATCGACCTCGCGCGGGCGGTGGCGATCATCGGCACCGCCGGCCTGCGCCGGGCGATTGCCAGCGTCGTGCTGCGGCCGATCTTCGATGCCGGCGGCGACACGCTCTCGGCCAAGGCCGCGGTCAAGATCTGGCGCGACGCCGACCGCAAGGCGCGCCTCAGCGCCGCGCTCGCCGGCCAGCAGTCGCTCGATCCGTTCGACGGCTACCTCGCCGGCCTGCTGCACAACTCGGGCTGGACCGCCACCCTGCGCGCCATCGACGGCTTCGACGACCTGCTCTTCAGCAGCGCCGACCTGGCCCATCCCGCGGTGGTGCCGCAGCTGCTGCGCCGGCGCGACGCGCTGTTCGGGGCGATCGTCGGCCCCTGGAACCTGAGCCCGGCGATCGACGGCCTCGCGCAGGAGGTCGGCCAGGTCGGCCTCGACGCCGTGCGCTCGCCGCTCGGCGTCGCCCTGCGCGAAGCCAACCGGCTCGCCGCGCTCTACGCGCTGGCCCCCACGGGGCACCGGCCGGCGGCGGCCGTGCCGGGCTGGGCGACCCTCGCCAAGCCGGTCCAGGATTGCTATCTCGCCCTCGGCCGGACGGCCTGAGGAGAGGACGCCGACCTATCATCGCGTTCGCCGCGGCGAGCCGGTCGCTCCCGCGTCCACTCTCGAGGATCGTCCGTCCATGACACACCGCATCATCCGGCGCGTTGCCGCGCTCGCCTTCGTCGCCGCCGCCGTTGCCAGCAGCCCGGCGTTCGCCGCCAAGACACTCGTCTACTGCTCCGAAGGAAGCCCCGAAGGCTTCAATCCGCAGTTCTTCACCACCGGCACCACCGCCGATGCGTCGTCGGTGCCGATCTACAACCGGCTGGTCGAGTTCGAGATCGGCAC